>Ga0209415_10019121_pt1 | contig 10753 bp, 9 predicted proteins | sample PeaSoiSIISIP2007_FD_187696 | JGI IMG/M metagenome (GOLD analysis project Ga0209415, IMG submission 187696) | Peat soil microbial communities from Weissenstadt, Germany - SII-SIP-2007 (SPAdes) (version 2) | ecosystem: Environmental > Terrestrial > Soil > Wetlands > Peat | place: Germany... | reverse complement strand
CTCGCCAATGTCAAGTCGGCCATCCAATTTCATATCGAAACATTCGGACCCTCGGTCGTGGAGGACGCCGCCGTCCTAGACGCAACCGTGGTCGAAGTGCAGATCGCAAGTTGACCGGCCCCTCGCCGCATGCAAAGAACGCAAACTGACGTGGTTTTGGCAGATGCCCCAGTTTGTGCCGATACTCAGCAGGGCCTTAACCTTGTACAATCAGGTGCCGAAGCCGGCGGGCCTCAAAAATGAGCACGATTGTTAAGATTTTCGCGACAACCGGCACCGACGTGCTTGCCCAGGCGGTCTTCCGCGAGATCAAATGCCGCATGGACGGCATCGACGGACATTGCGTCGAGTTTGGAAAGTCGACCGTTTCGAGGTTTTCGAACGAGAACATCGAAGTCCAGGTCGACAACGTGCGCGATCACGCCGTACTCGTGATCCACAGTCAAACCGCGCCCGTAAACGACAACCTCATCCAGCTATTCGCCCTTCTCGACGCGATCAACAATTCGCACCCGAGGCGAACCTTTGTCGCATTCCCCTACATGCCTTACTCGCGGTCGGACCGGAAGAACCGGCCCCGGATCTCAGTCATGGGCCAGCGAATGCCGGAGATCCTCAACAACGTTCTAGGAGTCCGGCGCGTGCTCCTCGTCGAGCCACATTCTCAGCACCTCAAGCAATACTTCACGCCGACTGCGGATGAGGTTCCGGCGGTGCCGCTGCTCGTCGACGATATCAAGCGGACCCATCTCAAGAAGTGGCGGCCCGAAGACTGTGTGCTCGTATTCGCAGATGCGGGCGCGGCGAAGAGGTTCGAGGAGGTACCGTCCGCCCTGGGCCTGGAGCAGGCCTACATCCATAAAATGCGAGCGGACAACGACGAGCGGCCGACCGTCAAGGGCATCACCGGAAACGTGCAGGGCCGGCACTGCTTCATCGTCGACGACGAGATATTGACCGGGAACACGCTGGTTCGCGATGCCGAGCTGCTACGGGCCTCGGGCGCCGCGTCGGTCCATATGTACGCGGTTCATGGCGTTCTGGCCGACCGCAAGCTCAGCCAAGCCGACTTGATGAAGAAGCTCGTGGATTCACCCGTCGACGAGATCGTCGTGACGGACACGATTCCGGTCGCGAACAAGGCCGCCCTCGCCAGTTCTAAAATGCGCGTGATCGAGATAGCGCCTTTGCTCGGCGAAGCCTGCAAGCGCATGCTCCTCGGCGAGTCTTTGTCCGAATTGCATCGCTATGGTGCGGTCGACGAATTGTAGGCCTAGAGCCCTTCGACTTCGCTCTGCGGCCCTCGGCGCACAACTAGGAACTTGATCCGCTTCGGCTGCAGCCGCTGCTGCAAGACTTCGACCGCCTTGTGAACCGAGATCGTGCCCCCGCAGTAGAACAAGTCCACGGCCGCGTATGCATGCTCCGGCCAAGTGTGGATCGTGTAATGCGATTCCTGAATGATGACGGCGCCCGACACTCCGTAGGGTTTGAACTCGTGAAAGGATTCCGCCACGACATGGGCATCGCTCCTGCGAGCCGCTTCGTCCATCGCGGCTGCGACCGTCTCCTTTGCCTTCAGCGCCTCGACGCGGCAGCCGAAAAGCTCCACAAGCAGATGCGAGCCGAGCGACGGCTCCTCGTCCGGCCGGAAGGGAAGGCCGGTCTCGTCGGCGCCGAGCCACTCTTTGAACGCGCCGGGATCGTTGCACCTGATGAATGTCCAGCCCCCGTCGCGCGTGGTGACGGGCGCTGCGGCTTCGTGTTTATGGAAACGTCCCAGAAATCGGCGGAAAACGGTTCCGCTCGGGACGGCTATGGCCCCAAGAGCCGGGGCGACGCTAAACAGGACAAAGGGGTTTGCCAATCACATAGACCTCACTTAGAAACCGATTGCAGACCCCGGCACGCCGGGGCGAAAGAGCCAACGATAGGGTGCCGTCGCGAAAAGCTGCTCGCTGATGGGCGAGTCCAAGTGGGACCAATCCTTGCTCGCAAACCATATTCGCTCCGGCCTAGGATCTCTCCTAAGGCATTGCTGCCGTAGCCGCCCCGGTGTTCCCGTGACGCAGGGGTCATGTTACCAGACCCCCTCCCCCCTGTCAATGGAGGTGAGGGAGGTGACGGTTAAAGATATGCACCGGCCCGGGGTTGGGAGGCGCAATTTTTGTAAACTCGGCACGAGGTCGAAGACGACATTGGCCCGGGGGACAAGCCTCAACAGCACCAATCCGACATGAGCCCACGTTACGTCCGTTGACGCTCGGCTGGAGCGAGCCTGATTGAGAACGGACCGGTCAGCTAGGCCATTCCCGCCGCGACCATCTCGATACCTCGCTGCATCGCCTTGTGAACAAGAGGATCGTCGACCGGCTCGTCCAAGAGGAGGTCGCGATAGGGGGAATTGGAGTCTCTGTGAAGTTCCTGAGGATAAAGGGCCATAACTCTGCGCGCATCGGGATCCTGCGCAGGCAGCGGTGCGCCGACGATGCCCGCGTATAGGCAGCGGCATAGGTCTAGGCCCAGTTTGGACGAGGACGGCACAAGCGGGACCGCGCGCGTGTTGACCTCCAGAAAATAGGCGTCGCCGCTGCCTTCCTCGACCATGTAACCCGGTGAAAAAAAACCGTTGAACCGGGTGGCTTTGGCGTAAGCGGCCGCTCCGCGCCGCATCTCTTCGTTGTCCAGCCGGGTGACGACGCTGGCCGGCCCGGTTTCGCCAGGATGGGTGAGGGTCTTTTCGAAAGCGAGCGTGCCGAGGCATTTGCCATTCAGCGCAACCGAGGCGGACGCGGCCGGCTTTCCCGCGATGTACTTCTGCGCCATCCAGGTCCCGCCGCCAATCCGGACGGCCGCCACGTCCTCCGAAGTTCGCAGGATCTGCACGCCTTGGCCGGCAGTGCCGGTAAGAGGCTTTATCACAGCCGGAAGCCCCGCAGCCGCGACGAATTCTCTCAGATCGCCGGTCGACCAGATCAGCTCGCGGCGCGGCGTCCGAACTCCCAGAGACTCCATGAGCTGGCTTGCCGCCTCTTTGTCGTCTCCATATTTGAAAGCCTCTGGATCGGGCAGCGAGGCTCGGGCCAAATCCATAAGCACCTTCGGCAACCGCCCAATGCTGGCGACCGAAACGATGTGTTGAAGGAACCTGAGCGCGCGGTCATCGGCCGGAATGCAGATCTTGGCCGGATTGGCCTCGATCAGGGCCATGATCCGGCGGGCGACGATCTCCGCCCCGTCGCTGGGCACACAAATGTCCCGATCGTCGGCAAATCTGGTCAGCGAAACCAACGTATTGGGATAACAGAGGAGACTAACCTTGAAGCCCGCTACGCTGAGAGCCCTCGGCAAACGCGCAGCGCCAAGCCAGTTTTCCAGGGCGAGAACGAGAACGCGTGGCATGGTCTGATCACCGTACCCGGAAGATCGCGTGCCTCTCAGATTGAGGAACTATCGACAAATGCGAACCATTCTTAAGAACATGAAGACTGCAATTCTCGGATCGTTGTTTTTGGTGTGCATCGTGGCTATCGCCTGCTGCGGTTTCGCCGTCGCCCAATCTCCCCACCAGCCGCACCACTACGCGGTGACCAAGACCGACGCCGAATGGAAGAAGATTCTCACTCCCGAGCAATACTACGTGCTTCGGCAAAAGGGCACGGAGAAGGCGTTCGACAACAAGTATTGGAACAACCACGCGGACGGCACCTATGTCTGCGCGGCGTGCGGCCAGGAACTCTTTTCCTCCAGCACCAAGTTTGAATCGGGAACCGGCTGGCCGAGCTTTTGGGCGCCAATCGCCAAAGGCGCGGTCGATTATGAAACCGACCGGAGTTGGCCGGTCGAGGTGCGCACGGAGGTTCTTTGCTCCCGCTGCGGAAGCCATCTCGGCCACGTCTTCGACGACGGCCCCCAGCCGACCGGCAAGCGCTACTGCATGAACTCGGCCGCGTTGATCTTCAAGCCGGCGCACAAGTGACCGGTGAAGGAACAAGGATTGGAGGACGGAAGGATTAAAGGATCTCCGCGGGCAATGATTTCCAGCCTGACTCCTTCTGCGGCCCAATCCTCAATCCTCCAATCCTCAATCCTCGACGCCTGCGGCCGGCAGTCGAACCGTCACCGTCGTTCCCTTGTCAAGCACGCTGTAGATCGTAATCTCGCCGTGATGGGCATCGACGATGCTCTTGCAGATCGATAATCCGAGTCCGCTTCCGCCCTCGGTTCGGGCCCGGGAGTCGTCGGCACGATAGAACCGGTCCATGATGTGGGGAAGATGCTCCGACGCGATCCCGGCTCCAGTATCGCTCACCGCGATGACGACGTCGTCTCTGTCGCGAGTCTGTTCGACCGTGATCTTCCCGTCCTCGGGCGTGTATCGAGCGGCGTTCTCCAGGAGGTTCATGAAGACGCGCACGATTGTGTGGCCGTCACCCATGATCTCCGTCCCCTCGTCCGCCATCCTCAGCTCGATATTGGCGACGCTGGGACGAGCGACCGATGAAATAGCTTCGTTGAGCAGGGGCTTGAGACAAGTGGGTTCTGGGTACACCTCCAGCTTGCCGGTATCGGATCGGGCCAAAAGCAGGAGATCGTAAACGAGACGGTTCATCGAGTCCGCGGCTGAATCGACGGCGGCGAGCGTCTTCCGATACTCCTCGGCCGTCCGCTTCCCCTTCATGGCCAGGCTCGAATTTGCCTTGATCACGGTCAGGGGGGTTCGAAGCTCGTGGGAAGCGTCGGCCGTGAATCGGCGCTGCTGTTCGACGGCGTGCTCCATCCTTGTAAACGCCCCTTGAAGGCGGCCAAGCATGCCGTTGAAAGTCTGGGCGAGCCGCGAGAATTCGTCATTGCCCTTAACGTCCAGCCGGCCGTCGAGGCTCTCCGCTCCGACTTGGGCCGCCGTGTCGGTGATGTCGCGAACGGGCTTGAGCGCGCGTCCGGTAAGGAATGCGCCGCCCAACGCGGCCACGATCAGGATCGACGGAAGGGCGATCAGGAGGGTCTTCGTCAGGCCGGCCAGCGCCTGATTCTGCGCCGCCAGAGTCTGTGGATACTGGAGAACCCGCACGACTTTCTTGTCGACTACGATCGGCAGGCTCAGAAGCCTGATCTGCTCTGTTGTCTTGTCCTGCGCGTTGTACGCTGTGGTCACGATGCTGTTTTTCTGTCCTGACCAAGCCTCTTTGAACGCGGCCAGATCCCAGGGCGGATCCCCAAACTGGGTCTTTCCAGTGGACTCCAACAAGCGCGGCCGGATATTGGGGCGGGTCGGATCGTTCGAGGGAGGGGGATTCTCGATACCGGTGTAAACTCCGCCGCCTGTGTCGAGGAACCTCATGGGCTGGCCGCCCCCGAAGTGTAAGACCGGATTACCGCCTGAAGGGACTCCTTTGAGGATGGGCCGATCTCGATGGAGGGCGCCGGGCTCTTCCAACCGGCTTGCCAGCCGGCCGGCACGAGTTTGGAGATCGCTGTCTACGGAAGACAACAGGCTCTTCCTAGCCCCAAAAAACACAGCGAAGCCGAGCGCGCCAAGCGTGAGCGCGAGAACCGCGATGTTCAGCAGCGTCAGCTTAGTCCGCACCGAAACCGATTTCATGCATCCTCCGGCCGCCGGAGGGTGTAGCCGAGGCCATGCACCGTGTGAATCAACTTCTGTTCGTGTCCCTGGTCGATCTTCTTTCTTAGCGATCCGATGTAGACATCGACCGTGTTGGAGTAGCTTTCCTCATCCATCCATACCCGCTCCTGGATCAACTCCCGCGTGAGCACCTGTCCCTCGCGCGCCGCCAATGCCTCCAGCAGCGTATATTCTCGTCTCGTCAGCGAAATCTCCTTCCCCGCTCGCTTCACGATGTGCGAGCCCGTATCGATCTCGAGATCAGCGACGCGGATCACCCGCGATTTGTTCACTTTGTCCCGTCTCAGCAGCGCGCGGACGCGGGCGAGCAGCTCGTCGAAGTCGAACGGTTTGGGCAGATAGTCGTCGGCGCCGACGTCCAGTCCTTTTACCCGGTCGGTCACCGCGTCGCGCGCCGTCAGCATGAGGATCGGCGTCCGGATTTTGCGCGCGCGCAGCTCCTCGCAAACACGCATACCGTCTAGCTTGGGCAGCATCAGATCGAGGAGGATCACCGAGTAGTTGCCATTGGATCCCAGATCCAGACCTTTCGCCCCGTCGGTAGCGACGTCGACCTGGAACTTGGCCTCCTCCATCCCCTGTTTCACGACCGAGGCAATGCCGGGCTCATCTTCGACTAGCAGCAATCTCATAACGTTGGTACATGATTGTGCGACGATTCCTGTCCGGTTCACTGGTTTTTAATTGCTGTCTCATCCATGGAATCTGTCGCGCTTGCTCGAGACGGAAGGTCGTCTTAAGCAATCGCGGCTCACGACAGCCTCGCGCCGGGTGCCAGGACGGCAGCCTCCCGTAGATCCTTCAAAGCCCCTGCTCCAAAGTGGCGACAGCTTCCAGGCCGTCGCACCCTGCAGCCAATCGTTCTCCGCGCTTCTGCGTTGAAGAGCGGCATCTGCCGACGCGACACGCTTGCGCCTCTCGATCTCCGCCAATTGCCCGGTCGTCGACCATCGCAACAAACCGAAGCGTGCTACAGATATCGCCGTAATGGGATTAGAATAGCAGTAGAGTCGCCGATGAATAAATTAGCTGCCGCGCCCATCGCTCTCGTCCTCGCCGTTGGGCTCGCTTCCTGCGGGGGCGACGATACAGCCAAAACCTTCGCGCCGGTCACGATGTCCATGCAGAACATGCAGCGGCTTTCGTCGCTGTCGATGGCTGCGGGTGGATTGCCAGTCGCGAGCTTTGGCGTCGCCGGAGGGGTCGGCGTGGACGTATCGTCGATCGGCGCATTCGTCCGCCATTACGGAGGGTTGAACGGAACGGGCCCCGCAATGCTGAGGCACGCCCTCGTCCCTTCGTCGGATGCGGCCACCGGAGGGCAGAACTTCTATTTCGACAGCTACCTCCATCTTTGGGTCGCCACGCGCTGGTCCGATTCGACTTTCACCAACACCCTGTATCTGGATCAGTCCAAAACCCAGCCGGCTGGCCGCATCGTCATGACCACGACGACCGGCTGGACCGAGTATCCGCAATCCTATACGGCCGACTACTCCTTCACCGCCGGCAAATTGAGCGGCGCCCACGGCGCCTACACCTGCACACAGACCGGCCCTCTCGAAGGCTCGATGTCCTACAAGGCCGCCTACGCCGATTCGTCCCAGGTAACCGGCATGTCGAACTGGACCAGTTCCCGCTCCAGGTGGCAGTCCGAGTGGGACGGGCTGGGCAAGACCGGCTGGTACAAGGACTCGGGAACTTGGAACGCCGACAAGAGTGGCGCCTACACCATGAAAGCGTCCGACGGGGAAACCGGGACCTGGACCTTCAAGCCCGACGGGTCGGGGTCCGCCCATCTGGAGGGTGGCACGGCGGTCAAGCTTCCCGCCGATCTGACTTGGACTCCAACCGGCAACTTCAAGGCGGTTTTCGCCGACAAGACGGACGACGAATGGACCTGGAGCGACGTCTGGGCCCTATCCGCCGACAAGGCCGGCGCACCGGCCGCCCTCATTTCCGCCCCCGCCTCCGCGATTGCCGAAAAGGTCGCGAGCGACGCAAAGAAGGACGCTTCTAGCACCGGCGCGACTCCGGGTAAGTGAATTAGGGCCAAGTACCGCCTCCCCTTGTTCCGCCGCGAAGCGAGGAACGGGGGGAGGGTAGGGAGGGGGCTCCGGAAGCCAACAATGGACACTCCGGATTTTCATCCATCGGCTGTAGCGCGCCCATTGGCCAACCTGAAACTCGGTTCGGGTCCGCCCCAACACCCCAATAGCCTAACACCTAATACCTTCTGAATGCTCAACGCCTAAAACTCATACTGCGCCGAATGCCGGTGCGTGGTCTGAATGCGCCGGACCGTTCCCGTGGCGGAGCGCATGATGATCGACTCTGTCAAGGCGTAGCCGCGATGGTAGCGCACGCCCCGGAGCAGGTCTCCCGACGTAATCCCGGTGGCCGAGAACATCACGTTGCCGCGGGCCAGATCCTCGGTGCGGAAGACCCGATCGAGATCGCCATCCGCCATCCGGCTCGCCCGCGCCCGCTGATCGTCGGAAGTGAATTTGAGCCGCGCCTGCATCTCGCCTCCCATGCAGAGGACCGCGGCCGCCGTGATGACTCCCTCCGGCGCGCCTCCGACTCCCATGAGCGCATCGACGCCCGCGTCGGGGTCGAGTGCCGCGATCGCGACCGAAAGGTCGCCGTCGGGAACGAGATGCACGCGAGCGCCGGCTTCGCGGATCTCCGCGATCAAGGTCTCGTGCCGGGGACGGTCGAGGACGCCGACGATCAACTCGTCGACGTCTTTGCCCAAAGCCTTGCCCATCAGCCGGATGTTGACGCGAGTCGGCAGGGTGATGTCGACGACGCCGACGCACTCGGGGCCAACGACGAGCTTCTCCATGTAGCAGTCGGGTGCATGCATGAGATAGCCTTCGCCCTCCACGGCCGCGGCAAGGACCGCGATCGCGTTCGGCGTCCCGTTGGCGCAGAGGTTAGTTCCTTCCAGTGGATCGACGGCGATCTGGATCTTCGGCCCCTCGCCAGTGCCGAGCTTCTCGCCGATGTAGAGCATCGGCGCCTCGTCGCGCTCGCCCTCGCCGATGCAGATCTCCCCCTGCATGTCGAGCTCGTTGAGGGTCCTGCGCATGCCTTCGCAGGCGGCCTGGTCGGCCTCGTTTCGTTTTCCTTTGCCGACCCAGCGAGCCGACGACAGCGCGGCCGCCTCCGTCACGCCTAGGAAATCCAAGTGCTGAAAAGTGGCCTTGACCGCTTTTCTCAGCTCGGCGACGGCGGCGACTGTGATCTTGTCTCGACTCATACCTTCATTGTATTCGCATGATTCGCGCCATATGCGCCGGGACATGCCCGCGGCGCCAAAGGCCGCCTTGTCGGGAAAACCTATGACGCGGAATTGTGCACGGCATCGCGGACACTGACGTCCATACAATTCTGCTGGCTGTCCGCCAATGCGACGGTCAGTTGGAATTGATCCGACCTTCGAGGGCTTACGATGAAGTCAACACAGATGTCACGACGGTTTCTGGCAGGTTCCGCGATAGGGGCCATATGCCTTTGCGCGGGGTGTGCGGGCACCGTGCCGATCGCACCGGTCGGCCAGATCGCGTTCACAAGCGACCGATCGGGCCAGAACCAAATCTACACGATGACCTCAAGCGGCGGCAGCGTCGTCGCGCTTACCTCCGACAGCTTCACCGACTCCCAGCCGGTCTACGCTCCGTTCCGGCGGAAGATCGCTTTCGTCAGCAGCCGCACCGGCTCGCCCCAGATCTTCCTCATGGACGCGGACGGCAAGAACCAAGCCCGGCTCACCTTCGACAACGCGGAGGACCTCGATCCCGCCTTCAGCCCCGACGGTCTTCAGATCGTCTTCGCCAGCAACAAGGATGCCGACTTCCAGATCTATTCGATCAACATTGACGGGACGAACGAGCAGCGCCTGACCAACGACGCCTTCGCCGACACCCACCCGACCTACAATCGGAACGGGAACGAAATTGCTTTCCAGAGCAACCGAGACAGCTACTTTCAAATCTACACGATGAACCTGGATGGATCAAATCAGGTCCGCTTGTTCACCGCATATAGCGACACGGAGCCGTTCTTCAGCCCGGACGACATGCACATCCTGTTCTCGAGCAACCGCACCGGGACGAGCCAGATCTACACGATGAATCTGGAGGGAACCCAGCCGGTCAGGCTGACGAACGATGGGAACCAGGATCAAAACCCGGTCTATAACTGGGCCGGTACCAAGATTTCCTTCGCCGGCTTCGTGGCGGGCGTCCCCGAGGTCTTCACGATGAACGCGGACGGAACCGGCGTGGTGCAGTTGACGGCCGCGAACGACAATACGTCGCCCAGCTTCGCCCCGTAGCCGCCGGACCTGCCCTGAGCGAAGCGAACGGGTTGCCCTGCGAAGTACGGCGCGTCAGCGCCGCCTTCTGCGCCTTTGCCTCCCGCTCGGGGAGATAGCCGCGAGCCACGGGGCATTGCGGCTCGAAGGTCTTCTTCCTCACTGGGAGCGGGGCTCTATAAGGAGGAAGAAATAGAGGGCGGGTTTAGGTTCACTTTTCGTCATCGCCGGGTAGGGGTGCTATACAGTGATGACCAAACACGATTCGTCACCCCTGGGCAGGGCGAGACGTTGGCGTCCTCTCCGCGGCGGCCTTAAACGAGACGGCCCGAACGGCTTCCCGTTCGCCGCAAGAAACGTAGGGGTCCCCTGCGCGTCAAAGCCATAAAGGTCCGCGTGGAGGCGGAGAGATGTTAAGCAGCAAGTTCCAATTGACAGCAAAGTGGGCGATCGTTGGCGCGGTTGCCGGAATCGGATTTGCCGGCCTCAATCAGGCGATCGGGCAGGGGAAGGTCCCCCCGAGGCCTAAACCGCCTACCGTCGACGGCTGGCAGGTGAAAGGCGATTACGAGGCGCAGTCTTGGCCGGGGCTTAAGTTTAGCGTTACGATCACCAACACCTTTGACCAATCGCGATCCTTGAACGCCACGGTCAAGCTCGTCCGCCAGGAATTCAAAGGGAGTCCCATGAGCAGAGTCTCCCGGCCCTCCGATTTCGTGAAGACTGATCTGGAGAGCCAGCCCCTGACGGGCATGCTGGCCGGCTCGGCGAGCAAGGCCTTTACGATT
>Ga0209415_10019120_pt1 | contig 10754 bp, 8 predicted proteins | sample PeaSoiSIISIP2007_FD_187696 | JGI IMG/M metagenome (GOLD analysis project Ga0209415, IMG submission 187696) | Peat soil microbial communities from Weissenstadt, Germany - SII-SIP-2007 (SPAdes) (version 2) | ecosystem: Environmental > Terrestrial > Soil > Wetlands > Peat | place: Germany... | reverse complement strand
GCCAGAACGACCGCTCGCAGCACCGCAATCGCGCGCAGGCCTGGCAGATGCTGCGCGCCAAACTCTACGAAGCCGAATTGAAGAAGCGCGAGAAACAGGCCGCCGCCGAGCAGGCCGCCAAGACCGATATCGGTTGGGGCCATCAGATCCGCTCTTACGTGTTGCAGCCCTATCAGATGGTGAAAGATCTGCGCACCGGCGTCTCGACCTCGAATACCGGCGGCGTGCTCGATGGCAACATCGATCAGTTCATGGCGGCGGCGCTGGCGCAAAGGGCCTTCGGCGGCGAGGCGAAGCAGGTGGAGGACGTGGAATAGGTTTTTTCACGCGCCATAGAGGTAGGCGCCACCTCTCTCGATCGCCCGCCGATAAGCCGGCCGCGCGTGGATGCGTGCGAGAAAGTCCATGAGCCGCGGGCGTGTTTGATCGAGTCCGCCGCGCTGGGTCGCCACTTCGAGCGGGAAACTCAGCATGATATCCGCAGCGGAAAAGCGATCGCCCAAAAACCACGGGGCATTGGCCAATTCGGCTTCCAAAAAAACGAGGTGCAGCTTGAGCTGCGCATCGACGAAGCGGCGCGCCGGTAATCCCAACAGGCCGAGCCTGTTGACCACGAGCTTGAGCAGAAGCGGCGGCATCAGCGAGCCTTCGGCGTAATGCAGCCAGTATATGTAACGCCAGTAGAGATCGGAATCGCGCGCCGGCGCGAGATCGGGCCCGTAACGCGCGACCAGATATTCGACGATCAAGCCGGTCTCGGCGAGCTTTTTGCCGTCGTCCTCGATGACCGGCGATTTGCCGAGCGGGTGGACGCGTTTCAATTCGCTTGGCGCCAGCATGTTCGCTTTGCGCTGGTAGCGCACGACCTCGTAAGGCCGGCCGAGTTCTTCGAGGAGCCATAACACGCGTTGGCTGCGCGAGTTGTTCAGGTGATGGACGCGGATCATAGTGTTGCGAATAGCGGGTAATAACGCTATTCGCCACTCACTATTTCGCTATTCGCTTCCGTCCAGCCGTGCGCCGGCGTTGAGGAATTTTTGCGGGTCGACCGCCTCGCCGTCGATGCGCGTCTCGTAATGCAGATGCGGTCCGGTCGAGCGTCCGGTCGAGCCCATGCGGCCGATGACTTGTCCGATGCGAATGGCGTCGCCGACGCTGACGTCGATCTCCGACAGGTGGCCGTAACGGGTCGCCAGCCGGTTGCCGTGATCGATCTCGACCATCTTGCCATAGCCGCCGCTCCAGCCGGAGTTGGTGACTGTGCCAGCCGCCGTGGCGTGAATCGCTTCGCCGGGTTCGCCGCGGAAGTCGATGCCGGTGTGCATCGCCGCAATATGCAAAAATGGATCCATGCGCACGCCGAAGATGGAGCTGACGTCGATCTCGCCGGTCACCGGCTTGCGCACAGGAACCCAGACCAGGCTGCGGCGGAGCTGTTCAGTTTGCGCGCGCGCGATATTCACGCGCGTCAGCGTGCGCTCGAAGCCGTTGCCTTCGCCCGGCAGTTTGACGGGGACAAACGGACCGCCGCTTGCGGCTGACGACGTGGTGTCGAGCTTGAGCCCGAGGTCGGCGAGCACGCCGCGCAGCTTGCGCGCTTTACCTTCGTAACGTTCCTGCATCTGGGCAAGCGCCATCGCCTGGCGCCGATCGACGTGATCGAGCGCCGCTTCGATGCGCGAGAGCTTTGTGCCGATGTCGGCTTGCTTGTCGGCTTTGCGGTTGGCCGACGCGTCCGGTTCGAGAGACGAACGGCGGTCACGCGCCTGCGGTTCCACGAGCGAGTCAGCCGTCGGCCGCGAGCTTCGCAGCGAGCCGGTTGTCGTCGGATCGACGATGCCGACCAGCGCCGCCGCGCGGTGTTCCAGGGTCGCTTGCCGCCGCAGCAGGCCGTCGAGCTTTTGCTCGAACTGTTCCTGATCGAGAAGTTGCCGGCTGGTGGTGCGGTCGATGCGGGCGCGTAGTTCGGCGATGCGGTCTTCGTAAGCGTATTGCTGCTCGGCCTGGCGCGCGATCAGCCCTTTGAGCAGATCGTCGCGGAAAGCGAAATAGGTCGCGCTGGTGACCGACCAGCCGGCCATGACGACGACGGCTCCGACGGCGATCCAGAACGCCACCGGTCCGAGCCTGATCTGGCGTCCGGCATGCGCGATCGTGTAGCCCGCGCCGGCAGTCACTTCGGTTTCGCGCCGTTCGATCGGTTCGATGTGCGCGCGATAGCGCACCATTTGCCGCCGCTCCGCCGCTCTCCAGCCCGACATTGACGCTCCCACCCAGGCCGGTTCCCGGCGCACGAGGAAGGGATTTGAGAGGGTTATGGTTAATTTTCAGCAAATCGCCGCCGACAAATTGCTGTGTTGGGTAAACGTTTCGGCAACCGGGCGCCGGAGGCTCAAAAGATCGCGCTACAGCGCTTTGGCGGCAGTGAGGACTTCGTCGGCGTGTCCGGTCACCGAAACTTTCGGCCATACCCGGGCGATGCGCTGGTCCGGCCCGATCAGGAAAGTCGCCCGCGCGATGCCCATGAATTTGCGACCGTACATCGATTTCTCCTGCCACACGCCATAGGCCTCGATCATGCGGTGCTTTTCATCCGAGGCGAGTGCGATCGAAAGCTTGTGCTTGGCCTTGAACTTGTCCTGCGCCGGCACCGGATCAGCGGATACGCCGAGTATCTCCGTACCGGCTTTGCCGAACGCGCTCTTGAGACGGGAGAAGTCGATGGCCTCTTTGGTGCAGCCCGGCGTGTCCGCCCGCGGATAGAAATAAAGCACGAGCTTCTTGCCGGCGAAATCGGCGAGCGAAACCGTTCCGCCGCCGTCGCGTGGCAGGGTGAAGGCGGGGGCTTTGTTGCCGGGATTAAGCTCGCGGGACATGCGCCTTCCTTTCGACGTTTTCAGAGCCTCTTTGTCACACGATACGCGGGTGCGTGGACGCGGTCGATGAGGCCTCACAGGCTGGCGTGGTGGATGCGAAGGCCCTACAGTGGGTCGATTGCACGCCGATAGGAACTTTCGCGCCAAAACATCTGGAATCAAAGTCGCCACGGACGAGGGGACGCCCGAGGGGCATGACGAACCAGCACTGGCAGCGCGCGGCGCGTCCGCGATGGAGGTCGATCGTTCCCCTCCGCCGGCCGGCGCGCCCGGCCGCAGCGGAAGGCATCCGGCGATCCGGCGAACCGCCCCGCGCTTTTCGCGCGGGACTGTTCATGGCGCGCTATGGACGCCTGATCCGACGCGGCGCAATCGGCATCGGCGTCCTCGGCGCGCTTGTCGCATTGAGTTGCCTTGCATTGTGGTGGCGGCTTGCCGCCGGACCGATTCAGTTCGATATCGTGACGCCCTGGCTGGTGTCGGCCATCGAGGAAAATTTCGGCAGCAACCGTCACGTCGAGGTCGGCGGCACGCAGATCGAGCGCACCGAGAACGGTGCTACCGCCGTGCGCATGCGCGACATTGTCGTGCGCGACGCCGACGGCACCGTAGTGGCCAGCGCACCGAAGGCGGAAGTCCGCCTCTCCGGCATGAGCCTGCTCAGCGGCCACATGCGCGCCGAAAGCCTCAATTTGGTCGGCGCGGAGATGGCCGTACGAATCGAGCAGGATGGCGGCGTCACCGTCTTCGCCGGCGCCGACAAACATCCGATCGCGACCGCCGCCGTGCCGGTTACCGTCGCCGCCGCGTTGCTGCGCTCGGCGCAGGAAAAGCGGGCGGCCAACGCGCAGTCCGCCGCCGCGCTCGCGACGCCTCCCGGGTCCGCTCCCGTCGTCCCGCCGGCGAATGCCCAGCAACCCGCCCCGCATCGCGCCCGCGACGTCTTTGCCGCGCTGCTCTCCTGGATCGACGGCATCGGCGAGACCGGACTCGACGGGCATGACCTGCGCGAGCTTGGGCTTAAGAATGGCAACCTGACGGTCGACGACCAACGCACCGGCAAGCACTGGACGTTCAAGGACATCAGCCTCAGCGTCCAGCGTGCGCATGGCGGCGTCGAGGTGACCGTCGGGTCGGACAATCCCGCCGGGCCGTGGGCGCTGACCGCGGCATTGACACCGACCGGTCAGGGCTCGCGCAAGATTGAGCTCGAAGCCCGCCGTATTTCGGCGAGCAATCTGCTCCTGGCGTCGCGCATCGACGGCGGCAACCTGCAAATCGACACCCCGCTGTCGGCAAGCTTGAGCGGCGAGATCGGCCCCGACGGATTGCCGCAAACTTTCACCGGCCGCGTCCTCGCCGAGGCCGGCTCGATCGGCGACGCGAGCGACCCGGACAGCCGCGTCAGCATCGAACGCGCCGAGTTCAAGCTGCAATGGGACGCCGAACGCCGCGTCCTCTCAGTGCCGTTCCAGATTTTATCCGGCGGCAACCGGATCACGCTGATGGGGCAGGTCGAAGCGCCGGCCGAGCCCGACGGCGTCTGGCTGTTCAAGGTCGGCGGCGGCACGGTCGTGCTCAACTCCGACGTCGCGGGGAACGAGCCCCTGGTGCTCAACCGCATCGCCGTTAGCGGCCGTTACGATGCGGCCAAACGACGCTTCATCGTCGACGAGGGCGATATCGGCAATAGCGGCGTCGGCGTCGCCATGTCCGGCAACGTGGATTTTTCCGGCGACGTTCACCTCGCCGCCGGTATCGCCGGCACGCGCATGCCGGTCGACGCCCTCAAACGGCTATGGCCGGCATTCGTCACGCCAAAAGTGCGCGACTGGTTCGACGAGCATCTGATCAGCGGCACCGTCGACCGCATCGTCATCGCGGTGAACTCGCCGCTGGAAAACCTCAAAACCACCGGCCCGCCGGTTCCCGACGATGGACTGTTGATCGACGCGTTGGCGACCGGTTGCGTCATCCGGCCGGTGGCAGGATTGCCGGCGCTGCGCGACGCCGACCTCAATGTGCATGTCGCCGGGCGCGACGCGGTGGTTTCACTCGGCAAGGCGACGGCCGATTTGCCCTCCGGGCGCAAGCTCGTTGTGTCGTCCGGCGTGTTCGAGGTTCCCGACACGTCGCCGCTCGCGCCGCCGGCGCGCGTGCGCTTCAAGCTCGAAGGACCGGTCCCCGCCGCTGCCGAGTTGCTGCACATGGATCGGCTGCGTGAGGTTTCGGACGCCCCATTCGATCCTTCGACGATCCGCGGAAACTTGAGCGCGCAGGTGAGCATGGGAATGCCGCTCAAGTCCGATCTGCCGCCGGGCTCGACCAATTACGCGATCACGGTCGATGCCACGAATTTTACCGCCGATCATTTGATCATGGGACAAAAGGTCGACGCGGCGCTGTTGAAGGCAAGCGCGACACCGCAAGGCTTCCAGCTCAAGGGTGACGTCAAGATCGCGGGCTCACCCGCGAGTCTCGAATACCGCAAGGCGCGCGGCGAGGCCGACGCCGAAGTCCGTATCCAGGGCATGCTCGACGAAGCGGCGCGCAACAGTCTCGGTTTCGACCTCGGCGAGACGGTCAGCGGCGCCATTCCGATCCGCCTTGCCGGCCGCGTCGCCACGACCTCCGATCGCGAAAGTCGCTTTGCGGTCGAGGCCGATCTGACGCCGGCGCAGATCGAGGGACTTTTGCCCGGCTGGTCGAAGCCGTCCGGCAAGCCGGCGCGGGCGACCTTTACGCTTTTGACCAAGCCGCAGTCGATTCGCATCGACGACCTCTTGATCGAGGGCGCCAGCGGCGGCGTCAAAGGCGCCATCGAATTCGACGGTTCGGGGGAAGTGCAATCGGCCAATTTCCCGGCCTATGGCTTCACCGACGGCGACCGTGCCAGCCTCAGGATCGAGCGCACCGCCGATGGCGCGCTACGCGTCATCATGCGCGGCGAGGTCTATGACGGCCGCGGCTTCGTCAAAACCGCCGCCGGGGGCACACCGGCCGGTCCCAATGCCAAGCGCCGCGTCCCCGATCTGGACCTCGACATGAAGCTCGGCGCCGTCGTCGGCTTCAACGGCGAGGCCCTGCGCGGTCTCGATCTGAAAATGTCGCGACGCGCCGGCGAGGTCCGCAGCTTCGGGCTTACCGCCAAGATCGGGCGCGATGCGACGCTCACCGGCGATCTGCGCGGGCGGCCGGGCGCACGCCAGGTTGTCTATCTGGAGAGCAGCGACGCGGGGGCGTTTTTCCGCTTCACCGACGTCTATTCGCGCATGACCGGCGGGCAGGTGACGATTGCGATGGAGCCGCCGTTGCCCGACAATGCCGCGCAGCAGGGCATCCTGAGCGTCCGCAACTTCGCTATCCATGACGAGACCCAACTCGAACGCGCGGTGACCAGCGGCACGCAGCCGCGCCGTGCCGGCAACGCCATCGATTTCTCCGGCATGCGGCTCGAATTCACGCGCATGCCCGGGCGCATCGGGTTGCGCAACGGCGTCGTGCGCGGCCCGGTCCTTGGCGGCACCATCGACGGGGTAGTCGATTACGCGCACGACGATGTCCACCTGCGCGGCACGCTGGTTCCGCTCTACGGTCCCAACAATCTGCTCGGGCAGATTCCGGTGGTCGGCCTGTTTATGGGCGGCGATAAGGAAGGCCTGTTCGGCATCACCTACGAAGTGATCGGCCGGCCCGGCAATCCGGTCATGCGCGTCAATCCGTTATCGGCGCTGGCGCCGGGATTGTTGCGCAAGGTGTTCGAGTTTCCCGCCAACGGCGACACCGGCGCGGTGGATGTACCGCGCTGACGATCGTTAGACCGGCCTGAGCAGTACGTGCCGCTTGCGGCCGAGCGAAAGCTTGATCACGCCTTCCGCCGTAATGTCCTTGTCCCCGATCGCCGCCTTGTCGCTGGTGACGCGGACGTCATTGACCATGATGGCGTTGTTGGCGATGGCGCGCCGCACTTCGCCATTCGAGGCGGCGAGCCCGGCCTTGACGAAGGCGCTGAGCACGCCGAGGCCGGCGGTAAGCTCGGCGCGGGGCAATTCGACCGTGGGCAGGCTGGCGCCGAGACCGCCTTCCTCGAAGGTGGTTCGCGCCGACTCCTCGATGCCATTGGCAATCGCGGGGTCGTACACCAGCGAAGTCACGGCGGTCGCGAGAACCTTTTTCGCTTCGTTGATCTCCCGGCCATGCAGGGCGGAAAGACGATCGATTTCATCCAGCGGCAAGGTTGTAAACAGCTTTAGAAAACGCGGCACGTCGGCGTCTTCGGTGTTGCGCCAGTATTGCCAGAAATCGTATTGGCTCGTCATTCTCGGGTCGAGCCACACCGCGCCGGTCGCGGTCTTGCCCATCTTGACGCCCGAGGATGTCGTGATCAGCGGCGCGGTCAGCGCGAAAAGCTGCGCGTTGTGCAGGCGGCGGCCGAGGTCGATGCCGTTGACGATGTTGCCCCACTGATCGGAGCCGCCCATTTGCAGCACGCAGCCATAACGCTTGTAGAGTTCCGCGAAGTCGCAAGCTTGCAGGATCATGTAGTTGAATTCGAGGAACGACAATTCCTGCTGGCGTTCGAGCCGCAGCTTCACCGAATCGAAAGCGAGCATGCGGTTGATAGAGAAATGGCGGCCGACGTCGCGCAGGAAATCGATGTAATTGAGCGTGTTGAGCCAATCGGCGTTGTTGGCCATGACGGCATTTCCGCCGGCATTCTCGAATTGCAGAAATTTGTCGAAGATGACGCGGATGCCTTTGAGATTCTCGTTGATGGCCGCGTCGGTCAGCAGCTGGCGGCTTTCGTCTTTCCCCGAAGGGTCGCCGACGCGCGTGGTGCCGCCGCCCATCAGCGCGATCGGCCGGTGACCGGTTTGCTGCAGCCAGTAGAGCAGCATGATCGGCAAGAGCGAGCCGACATGCAGCGACGATGCGGTGCAGTCGAAACCGATATAGGCGGTAATCGTCGACGATCGCGCCAGCGCATCCAGCGCCTCGGGCTCGGAGACCTGATGGATGAAGCCCCGTTCGGCCAGCACATTGAGAAAATCGGACTTGTAGGCGCTCATCATCATCCGAGTTGGCTTATTCTGCCGCTCGCCGCCGCGGCGGCGCTGGTGTAACAGGTCCGATGACCGATTCACAACCGAAGAACGCCGCCATGCCGGCCGATCCGCTTTCGCCATCTGTATCGTCGGCGCCGCCGGTTCTGGCGATCGGGCTGATGAGCGGCACCTCGCAGGACGGCGTCGACGTCGCCCTGATCGAGACCGACGGCGACGTCATCACCCGGTTCGGGCCGACCGCGTACCGGACCTATTCGAAAAAAGACCGCGCGCTGTTGCGCAGCGCCACGGCGGCGGCGGCCAACGTCACGGAGCGCACGGCGCGGCCGCGCGTGATCGCCGAGGCCGAGGCGCGGGTGACCAACGCGCACGCCGAGGCCGTGGAGACGTTCCTTGCGGCCAATGGACTTTCGCCCGGCGAGGTGACCGTGATCGGTTTTCACGGGCAAACATTGCTGCACCGGCCGGAGCGCGGCTTGACCCTGCAGATCGGCGACGGCCGCGCGCTCGCGGCGTGGCTCGGCATTGCCGTGGTCTACGATTTCCGCGCCGCCGATGTGGCCGCGGGCGGGGAGGGGGCGCCCTTCGCCCCGCTCTTCCACCGCGCGCTGGTGCGGGATCTCGATCCCGAGCCGCCGGTCGCGGTGCTCAATGTCGGCGGCGTCGCCAACGTGACTTATATCGACGACGAGCAGGTGATCGCTTGCGACACCGGTCCCGGCAACGCCTTGATCGACGATTTCCTGCGCTTGCGCACCGGGGCGCTGCTCGACACCGACGGCCACATGGCGGCGGCCGGAACGGTGGACGAGGACGCCATCGCGCGCGCTCTGGAACATCCGTTCTTTGCCAAGCCGCCGCCGAAATCGCTCGACCGCAACGACTTTCGCGGCTGGGTCGGTGCGACATTGGATAATCGCAGCGTCGAAGATGGCGCGGCGACGCTGACCGCGCTCAGCGCGGCGTCGGTCGCGCGCATCGTGCCGCTTTTGCCGCGGGCGCCGAAAACCTGGATCGTCGCCGGCGGCGGCGCGCGCAACCCGACGCTCATGCGCATGCTCGCTGCGCGGCTTGAGCCGGCCAAAGTCGAGTCCGGTCACGCCGCCGGCTGGTCGGTTGACTCGCTCGAGGCCCAGGCCTTTGCTTATCTCGCGGTGCGCTGCCTGCGCGGTTTGCCATTGAGCCTGCCGACCACGACCGGCGTCCCGCGTCCGCTCACCGGCGGCGTGCTGGTACGGCCGTGAACGCTGCGCCGGCTTTCAGGCGGCGCGTCCCGATCGCCAACGAACTTTTTGCCTTAGGTGTAATGCCAGTCTGCCCCGCATCGTCGCGCGAAAATTGCCGGCGCCGTAAGGACGAACCATGCCGCGGGCTTGCAGGCGGCTGGCCTGACCCTGTGTCAGCCCATCGGGCCGAAGACCCGAGGCAACGTCGACCAGCGCATGCAGGTCGCCACGCTCCAAACCTCTGCTGGTCCAGGTCCGTATATCGGGTACTGTCCTAATTCCGAGCCGATTGTCCTAATTTGATCTTGCGGCTGTCCTAATTGCAACTGTTAGGCGACCTATGAGATAGATCATGTCTGAAATCCAAGTTGCGTTTTTCCGCAGCAAAGCAGACCCAACTACGTTTGCGGTTTCTCCGGACCGCAACGGCCTAGTTTTTCCCAATCCAGAAGAATGGGAGTTTGAGCGGACCGAAACGATCAATCCGACCCTAGTTCTCCGCGATTCTGAACTCGCCCTTTGGCTGGAAGCATTTAAGCGAGATGGATATTGTATCTTTACAGCGCAGAGATAGGCCGCCTCGGTGCTGGCCTATTTCCGAAACTATTGGCCGGTTTTGATTATTCGACTGGCCGGGTTCACCCGATTGACTCTTCCGTAACGCGAGGATGAAATAAGACGTCATTGTGGGTGGCGTCGTATGCTTACCGTGTTGTTGAAGAGTTGGGGGCTGGTCGATCTCGGCGTGCTTGCGCTGGCGGTGCAATATGCCTACGTCCGCCGCCAGTATGGCCAATGAGCCCGCGCTATCTCGCCATGCTCGAATTGCTCAGCGAGCAGAGGCATATCTGTCTGCAATACGCCGATGACTACGCGCGGTTAGCCCGAACGCAATCCAATCTAGAGCAGCTGCGGGATTTCCTTGATTTGAAGCGTCATTGGGAATCTCTGGCTGATACTTGGGCTGATCGGTATGCCGAGCGAATGCGAACAGAGTTCGAAATACGGTGGGACATAGCTCAGTCGGCATGAGCCAAGCTAGTCGCGCCTAAACGCCGCGGACAGCACCCGCATATCGAGCTTGCCGATCAAGTAGAAAATAACGGCCAAAAGTACAAAGCCGCAGACAAGATAGAAGTATTCTATTCTCATTATCGGTGGTCCCCCGACACACCACGTTACAATTATCCACAGGCCGGCGATTCGATGCAATCGCGTAACCGTTACTGTCGTCGCCCGGTGCCTGTGCACGAAATACTGGGGAACAACAAAAAGCTTCGCTCTCGCGGCGGCGTTGAGCCCGAATTTTGCTCGCGTCTCATTGCGAGGAGCCCGATGACAAGCTCCGCGACGAAGCCACCCAAGACGCAGATCACGCCGCTGAGTTGCGCCGGTCGCCTTTGCCGCCGAGCCTTTTGTCGAGATAAGCGCCGACCGAGCTCATCAGCGCCAAGGGGCTCGTGTTCGGTCAGGCGCGCACCGCCGAGTATCTGCGGCACGACGAGTGCGAGCGGCCTTTCTGGGTGCAGCTGTTCGGCGCCGAGCCCGAGGCGATGGCCGAGGGCGCCGAGCGCGCTCGGGAGCTG
>Ga0209415_10019119_pt1 | contig 10754 bp, 8 predicted proteins | sample PeaSoiSIISIP2007_FD_187696 | JGI IMG/M metagenome (GOLD analysis project Ga0209415, IMG submission 187696) | Peat soil microbial communities from Weissenstadt, Germany - SII-SIP-2007 (SPAdes) (version 2) | ecosystem: Environmental > Terrestrial > Soil > Wetlands > Peat | place: Germany... | reverse complement strand
CCATCTCGGCCACTTGCACGTGGCGCGTGGCGGGTTCGTCGAAGGTCGAGCTCACCACCTCGCCCTGCACCGAGCGCAGCATGTCGGTGACTTCCTCGGGCCGCTCATCCACCAGCAGCACGATTAACACGATCTCGGGATGGTTGTGGGCGATGGCCTTGGCCAAAGCCTGGAGCATCATGGTCTTGCCGGTGAACGGCGCCGCGACGATCAGTCCGCGCTGCCCTTTGCCGATCGGCGCGATCAGGTCGAGGATGCGGGTGGTGTAATCCTCGTGGTCGTATTCGAGCTTGATCCTTTCTTCCGGGTATAGCGGCGTCAGGTTGTCGAACAGGATCTTGTCGCGTGCCTTCTCCGGCTCCTCGTAATTGATCGACTCCACTTTCAGCAGGGCAAAGTAGCGCTCACCCTCCTTAGGAGGCCGAATAAGTCCGGAAACCACGTCGCCGGTACGAAGGTTGAACTTTCGAATCTGGCTGGGCGAGATATAGATGTCGTCGGGACCCGGCAGATAGTTGTAATCAGGGGCGCGCAGGAAGCCGAAACCGTCGGGCAGGATCTCGAGCACCCCTTCGCCCAGGATCGAGCCGTTCTTGGCCGCTTGGGCTTGCAGGATCGAGAAAATCATCTCCTGCTTGCGCATGTTGGTCGCGCCGTCGATATTGAAATCGCGCGCGACATGCGCCAGTTCGGTGATCTTGGCGCTTTTGAGGGCTTTGAGGTTGAGGACCCCGACGTCGCTCATCACCACCGCCGGCTGAGCTCGGTGCTCTTCCGGGGGCCTCGTAGGCGTCGGTTCGCTAGGCTGAACGGGGGCTCCGTCGCCAAGCTCCGGCGATTCCCCTTTGGCTGCGCCTCTCGCCTTACCCATACTTGTTCCTCGAAATCTTCTAACTGATGTCAATTGCTAGGTACTTCCTGTGTCAGTCGTAACTGAACTCGTAGCGGGCGTTGCGCTCGCGCCGCACACATTTTAGCCGTTCCCTAGGTTCGTTCGGCTGAAAGCTACACAAAGAGAGCGCCAAACCTAAAGGGTACTGCAGTCGCTGAGGGTGAGGCGGGCGATTTCCTAAACCCCGCGCACCTGCGATCGGAACCATCGCGGAGTATCTGCCGCCATGCTAACGGCGCCGCATAGCCGTGTCAACGGCACCATCCAGCCGTTTCGCGCTAACGCCGTTTGACCGCGACGCGCCGACCTCGGGTTCATCTTTTCTCCTACCGCTCATACGGTTCAGCTCATCTTTGTCCCAACGTTGGTCACGCTCGCTCGATCCAACCGCGGATAGTCCGATCGTACGGCCGCAGGCCGTGGCTGGTTAGAAGCGGAAGCAAGTCGGCCGCAGGCGGCGCGATAAACTCGAGCCTCGCTCCGGTGCGCGGATGGTCGAGCGTGAGCGAGAGCGCGTGCAGTGCCTGGCGGTCGAATGAAAGGCCTTCGCGTTCGCCGGCCAACCGCGAGGCGGCACCGCCGTAGACGCGGTCGCCGAGGCAGGGATGGCCGATCGAAGCGAGATGGACCCTTATCTGATGAGTCCGGCCGGTCTCGGGGCGGATCAGCAGCAGCGTTACGTATTCCCGATGGCCGTCGCGGACGCCTAGATCGAACCGATCGAGCACCGTTATGTGACTTACGGCCTCGCGGGGTTTACGCGACCTGACCGATATACGCTTGCGCTCGGTAGGATGCCTTCCGAGCGGACGCGCGATCGTCAGCCGGTCGCGAGCCACCTGGCCTCGCACCAGAGCGATATACAGCTTGCGTACCGTTCGCTCTTTGAACTGGCGCGAGAGCGCGGCACGCGCGAACGGCGTCCGCGCCACCACCATCACTCCCGAAGTGTCTTTGTCCAAGCGATGGACGATTCCCGGCCGCGCCACTCCGTCCGGCTCGGCCATCGCGGCCAGTTGCGGAAAGCGCGCCAGCAACGCGTCGACGACCGTGCCATCGGGATGGCCGGGCGCGGGATGCACGGTCATGCCGGGCGGTTTGTTGACAACGATTATCTCTTCGTCGGCGAACAAAACCTCGATCTCGGGCGCGGAGGCCGGCGCGGCGCGGGCCTCCGGCGCCGGCGGCGGTTCGAGTTGTATCCGGTCGCCGCCGCGAACCGTGGTCGAGGCGCGAGCTGATTTGCCGTTTACCTTGACGCGGCCGCTCTTGATCATCCTCGCGATCTGCGAGCGCGAATGCTCCGGGGCGAGCCGCGCGGCCAGGAAAACGTCGAGCCTTCTGCCGGCATCGTCCGGGCCGGCGACGAATATGGGAGCGGTCGCCGGCAAGCCCGTTCCCGAGGTGTCGGATGCGATCGAGTTGATCGCTGAAGCGTCTGTGTTGCGGGAATCTATCGTTCGAGCACCGCTCTCGGCTTCGGGCCGAGCGCGACTGCACTCGACCGGCCCTGCTCAGGCTCGCGGATACGGCACAGGATGCTTGGCCTCGTAGGCGCCGATTTCCTTTTCGTGATGCAAGGTCAGGGCGATCTCGTCGAGCCCTTCGAGCAGGCACTTCTTCTGGAACGGCTCGATCTCGAACCGCGCCGACCATCCCGATTCGTCCGAGACGGTTTGGGCGGACAGGTCGATGTGCAGGCTATAGCCCTCTTCGCGGGCGACGGCCTTGAAGATATGGTCCACCTGCTCCGCCGTCAGCACGATCGGCAAAAACCCGTTCTTGAGGGAATTGTTGCGGAAGATGTCGGCGAAGGACGGCGCGATCACCGCCTTGAAGCCGAAATCGTCGAGCGCCCAGACCGCGTGCTCGCGCGAACTGCCGCATCCGAAGTTCGCCCGCGCTACCAGGACGCTCGCGCCCTTGAAGCGCGGCTGATTCAGCACGAAGTCGGAGTTGTCGGGCTTCGAGCGCCAGTCGTAGAACAGCCCCGCGCCCAACCCGCTGCGCACGATCGCCTTGAGGAACTGCTTGGGAATGATCTGGTCGGTGTCGACGTTGGGCTTGTCGAGCGGAGCGACCAGGCCGGTAAATTTCTTGAACGCTTTCATGCCGTTCCCTTTCCCTAGCGCCAGTTGCGCACGTCGACGAAGTGGCCCTCGATCGCGGCCGCCGCCGCCATCGCCGGACTCACCAGATGAGTGCGGCCGCCCTTGCCCTGACGCCCCTCGAAGTTGCGATTCGAGGTGCTCGCGCATCGCTCGCCCGGCTTCAAGACGTCGGGATTCATGCCCAGACACATGCTGCATCCCGATTCCCGCCACTCGAAACCGGCGGCCTTGAAAATTTTGTCCAGGCCGGCGGCTTCGGCGTCGAGCTTGACCTGTTGCGAGCCCGGCACCACCATCGCGTGGACGCTGGGCGCGACCTTGCGCCCGCCGACCATCGCCGCGGCAGCCTGCAAATCGCTAAGCCGGCCGTTGGTGCAGGAACCGATGAACACCCGATCGATCTTGATATCGGTGATCGGTGTGCTCGGTTTGAGCCCCATATACGCGAGCGCCTGCTCAGCCGCGCGCTGTTCCGCCGGATCGGCATACTTCTGAGGATCGGGCACCCGGCTGGTTACCTCGACCACCATCCCGGGATTGGTTCCCCAGGTAACCTGGGGCGCAATGCTGGCCGCGTCGATCGCGACGTTCCGATCGAAACGCGCGCCGCTATCGGTAGCGAGGCCGAGCCATCGCTCGGCCATCCGCTCGAACTCGGCCCCTTTGGGCACGTAGGGACGGCCCCGCAGGTACTCGACCGTGGTGCGGTCGGGCGAGATCATTCCAGCGCGCGCCCCGGCCTCGATCGACATGTTGCAGACCGTCATCCGCTCTTCCATCGAGAACGCCTCGATGGTCGGGCCACGATACTCGATCGCGCATCCAGTGGCGCCGGCGGTGCCGATCTTGCCGATAATCGCCAGGATGAGGTCCTTGGCGGTGACGCCCGCGCCGAGCTTGCCATTCACCCGGATTTCCAGGGTCTTGGGCCGCGCCTGCCACAGGCATTGAGTCGCCAGCACGTGCTCGACCTCGCTGGTGCCGACGCCGAACGCGAGCGCGCCGAACGCGCCATGGGTCGAGGTGTGGCTGTCGCCGCAGACGATCGTCATGCCGGGCTGGGTCAGCCCGAGCTCGGGCCCGATGATATGAACGATCCCCTGCTCGCGGGCGCCAAGGTCGAAGAGTAAGACGCCAAAATCGCGGCAGTTCTGCCGCATCGCCTCAAGCTGGCGCGCCGACTCGGGATCGGTAATCGGCAGGCTGCGGTCGGTGGTCGGGATGTTGTGATCCAAGGTCGCAAACGTCCGCTCGATCGCCCGCACCTTGCGTCCCGCGGTGCGCAAGCCCTCGAAGGCTTGCGGCGACGTCACCTCATGGATGAGATGCAGGTCGATAAAGAGCAACGCAGGCTGACCCGCCTCCTGCTGAACGACGTGACTATTCCAAATCTTTTCGAACAGGGTCTGCGCAGCCATCGTGTAACCCGAGCTTAAGAATTTGACGCGACTTTGCGAGCACCAGCCATTATGCGAGTTCCCGTGGCCGAATCAAAGCCCCGCCATCCGGCCATCTCCAGCCGGCTTTTTGGCTGTGAAAAAATCCGCGGTTCGCGTTGACAAGCGGCCGGCCGGCAAATAGCCGTGTCTGCTGGAGGGCCATCGAAGGCATGGACGGGGAGGAAAAATGGCACCTCGGCATCGAGCTCCATGAGGCGCACTTGCACGAGGCGCCAGGAGCCTCCGCCGCGGAGCCGGATCATGACCCGAGCGCCCGGATCCTGGAGCGCCCGCTCTACGTTCTGACCGTCGAACACCTCTCGTACTTTCTCATCGCGGCCTGGACAATCGCCACTCGGCTGCTGGTACTCGGCAGCCGGCCGTTGACCCCGGTGGAAGCTGTGCACGCGTTATTCGATCTGAAGCTGGCGCAAGACGGCGTGACGATCTCCCGGCAGCTATCACCGCCGTATCCCCTGTCGATGCACCTGGTCGAAGCCTGGCTCTTCGGCGGTCTCGGCGCCGACGATTATGTTGCCCGCTTGGGCTTTGCGCTGGGCGGGGTGCTGATGGTGGCGATGGCGTTTGCGTTGCGCCGCCCGCTCGGGCGTGTGGGCGCGCTCGCGCTCGCGGTGTTGCTGGCGATATCGCCGAGCATGACCTACTTCTCGCGCTGCGCCGTATCGCCCATCCCCGCTCTCGCGCTGACCTTGGCGGCAATAGCGCTCTTCTTCGCGATGGCGAAGCGCCCCACTTTCCTCCGAGCGGCCGCCGCTGCGGTGGCTACAGCACTCGCACTCGCCACCGATCCAACGAGTTACGTCACCGCTGCGATCTTCGTCGTGGCGGCGCTGGTGTTCGCGGTATGGAACGGAATTTTCGATGACACCTACTTCGAGCGTGTGCGCTACTGGTGGGTTCGACACGGTATTACAGCCGCTTTGGCGGTGGCGATCGGAATCGCGATCTGGCTGTCTTTCGAGGCCGGTTTTTGGAGCCATGGCATCGCGCATGCCGTCAAGTCGAATCTCAGCGCCGGCTTGAGCGGCCCGGGCTTGGCCGGCTACCGCCACGGCGTCGATTTCTACCTTCCGATTTTCGCGTTGTACGAATTTCTGCCCGTGCTGCTGGCGATCGTCGGCATGCTGCTATTCATCTCCTTCCAACTGCGGTCGCGCTTCGCCGGATGGTGTTTCATCTGGACGGTCGCGAGCCTGGCCTTCTATCTTTTTACGCCAGCGCGCGCTGCCCAATTCGCCCCCGCGATGCTGCTGCCGATGGCGATGCTAGGCGCGCTCGCTATCGATTACTTCATTGGTCAGGGCGCGTGGCGGATTGTTCGATACCCGCTGATTCTTCTTGCGGGCCTCACTATATACGTCGCGTTGATCGTCAACTTCGGCTTCGACGTGCCCGACGCCAGCGAAGCGACCTGGGCGAGGCACGCGTTGTTGTACTGGAGCGATCCCGCGACCACCGCGCAGGCGCGGACCGAGGCTATGCGCCTTCGAAGCATCGTTGGCCGAACCGAGGGGGGGCAGGGAGGAGGAATCTTCTTCCGAGGGGATGCACCCGCGCTTAGATGGTACCTGCGCGGTCTTCCGACGACCGCTCAAGCCGAAGCTGAGGCGGCAATAGTGGCGGCAGACGCGAAGGGCCACGACGCTCGCCTATCGGCAGGCGCCCAGACGACAACGTTCGAGCTCCAGGATCGCTGGACTCCGGAACTTCGCGACGCATCAGCGAGCCAACTGCTTCGCTACCTCTTCACGCAGCGCGTCTGGAGTCCCGTGACGGCGGATGAAGCGGCGATAATATTGCCTGCGGTCGCCGTCGCGCCAAGCCAGCTCGCGACGCCGGTGGCGACCCCTTCGGCAATGCCTGTTCCGTCTCCATCGCCGACCGCGACCCCAGCTCCCAGCCCGTCGCCCAGCGCGCAGCCCGCAGCGGCGCTCGGAGGTTCGCCTTCCGCGACAGCGACTCCAAGCGCGGTTGAGACCCAGATGCCGGCGATCAGCCCGACTCCCATCGCAAGCCCCAGCGAGATAGCGAGCCCGCTGAGCGTGATCACCGCGATCGCCCCAGCCAGTGCTACCGCGACCACAATCCCTAGCGCTACGGAAACTCCGAGCGTTCCATCCTCCTCAATCACACCCGCAGCCACTCCCAGCGCCAGCGTTACGGGCGTCATGACGACGGCGACGCCGGGCGCGATCGAATCGCCGGAGGCCTCGCCAACATCGTCAGTTTCCGTGACTCCCGGCGCAATTCCGACGGCAATCAAGTACGAAAATTAAATTAATGGCTCGCGTAGGACGGCGATTTGCGCCAATCTACTGGGAGAGGATCTTGTCTGATGTTCTCGCGTTTATTGATACCCACATTGCTTGGAGCCTTGCTGGTCGGCTTTTTGGCAGGTTGCGCTCCGGCGAGCGATAACCATCGCCAGGTTGAGGCGAATCCCGCGCCCGAAACCCAGAATACGGAGTGGAAGACCGACGAACTGATGGCTACCGGGGGCGACCTGGTGTTCAATCAAGCTGCGGTTCCGTACCTCGCGTAAGCCCGGTCGCGTTGCCGAACCAACCTAGTTCTTGGCTCGTAGCCGGCGCTCAGAGCCGACAGGATTTTCGGCGCGACGGCAGCGATTGGCTCACGGTTTCGGCGCCAGGTAGGACATCGCCTGGCGCACGGGAGTGAGCTTAATCCCCAGCTTTTCGACCAGCGGTGCGATATTGCAGACATGATCCGCGGTCACGAAGCTGACCGCGTCGCGCGAAAACTTCGGCCGCGGCAGCTTCTCGGCCAGGAAGCCGGCCGCGCGCATCATGCCCTCAGGAACATGGACTATCGGCCGATGACGACCGGTCACGTCCATCAACAGCCGGATTAGATCGTCGAAGGTCATCGGCTCGGGACCGCCGACCTCGAACGTCTCATTCCGGGCGCGCTGGTCATCGGTCAGCGCCAGCGTTACACATGCCGCAAGATCGTCGACAAAAACCGGCTGGAGCCTCTGGCGGCCGGTCCCCGGCACTGCGAAGACCGGCGCGAAGCGTAGCGTCTTGACAAACAGGTTGACGGTGCTATCGCCGGGACCGAAAACCAGTGATGGGCGGAAAATCGTGTAAGAGAGCCCCGATTCTCTGATCTCACGTTCGGCGCGACCCTTGGCGCGGAAAGCGGGATGGCCGCTCTGCTCGTCAGCAGCGACGCCGCTGATGTAAATGAAACGTTCGACCGAGCAGGCCTTGGCCGCCTCCAGCAACGCGACCGTACCGCCGTAGTCGACCCGCTCGAAAGTCAACCCGCGCGACCGATCTTCCACCGGATAGCCGTCGAACTGAACCGCGCTCACCACCGCCTGCGCGTCGGCCAGGGCCGCTTTGAGCGATGATGGGTCGGTGACCTCGGCGCGCACGAAGTCGGCGTCCAATGGCTCGAGGCGCTGGCGCGCCTGCTCGGGATTACGGCTCAGCAGACGCGCCCGGATACCGGCGATTCCGGCTAGCCGGCGCGCGATCGCGCCGCCGATAAATCCCGAGCCGCCCGCAATCGCTACGATCTTTCTATCGCCGGTAGCCATCTGGTCAGATTCGCGCGGCGCCCGCTCTCGCGACGCTCCGCGCTCGGCGCGAGAGCGGGCCGCCCGGCCCTTCAACGCGCGGAGAATCGCCGCGCTAGCGCCTTCTGCCGATTCTCGAACGGCGGCGAATGGGCGAAGCGCCGGATAGAGCCGCGGTCGCCGCGTGATGCGGAATCAGTTCGAAGCGCGAGACCTCAGGCCGACAGTTGATCCGGATCGGCAGCCAGAACGTTCCCAGGCCTCGGTTGGTGTAAATGTAGAAGCCGTCGTAGAGATTCAGACCGGCGCAGAATTCCTTGCCCAGGCGCAGAATCGACTTGAAGGGCGTGCCATAAAGCGGCAGCCGCACGACACCGCCGTGAGTGTGTCCCGAAAACATCGCACCGGGCTGGAAATGGCGGGCATAGAGGGCAGTATCGGGATTATGCGCCAGCACCAGCGTGCAATCTCCGGGAGCTACGGTCTTGAACGCGCGCGCCGGATCGGCGTGACGGGTCCAGATATCGTCGATCCCGACTATCGTCAAGGTCTTCCCCCGCAGCGCTAAGCGGCGGCTCTCGTTGTTCAGCAGCACCGCGCCAGCGGAGCTCAGTGCTTCGGCGATTCGATCGAACGAAGCCCAATGGTCGTGATTGCCCGCGATCGCGAACACTCCGATTTCCGGCTCAAGATTGCGCAGCGCCCGGGCAAAGGGCCGCAAATAGCGCCGCGATGCTTGCCGGTCGGAGAAATAATCCCCGGTCAGAAATACCAGATCGGGACGTTCGCGATTGATTAGTTCCACCGCGAGTTCAAGCCGGTCCAGGTCCTCGTCCCGATCGACGTGGAAGTCGCTGATTTGGCAAGCCACCAGTCCCGCCAGGGCGGCGGGCAAGCGCCTGACCGGCAGTTCCACTCGGGTCACTTCGATGTCATCGAGCTGCCGCCGCCATATCCGATGTAAGGGGCGCAAAGGCAGCGGCGGCCGCCGCTTTTTCAATCTGACCGGGGTTGAACCCCCGGCGCCCGGGGACGCATCGGCTGTTAGTTCAGCAGTTGGCATATGAAAATGATTATGCGGATTTTAGAACACTTCGCGCAGGCTGGCAAAGTCGTGGAGCATGATCACCCGCTGGTCGCTCAGGTCCACGGTTTCCTGCTCCAACACCCAGGTATGCGGATGGGGGATATAAACCGCGCGCAGACCAGCCTTGAGCGCCGGATTGATATCTGAGCGCGGGCTATTGCCGATCATGAAGGTGCGCGCCGGCTCTAGCTCAGCCGATTCTATCAGCCGCTGATACGCCGGAGGGTCCTTCTCCGCGGGCACCTCGACCCGGCTGAACAGCGGCGCGAGGCCGGACCGTTCGAGCTTGCGTAATTGCTCGTCGGGCTGACCCTTTGTGAACAGCAGCAATCGATGGCGGGTGGCGAGGTCTTCGAGGGTGGGTTCGACGCCCGGCAACAGCTCGCAATGCCGCTCGATCAAGCGCTCGCCGATTCGTTCGATTTCCGCGCGCATCCGCAGCTCGCAAACTTCCATCGCCACCAGCGCTTCCAGCGTCTGATGCAACGCCCGCACGTAAGGACGCCGGCCATAGCCGTGGGTCCTGATGATCTCAAGCTCGCACTGGCGGATGAGATCGGTTACCGCGCTCGCTTCAGCCTCTATCCCGATCTCTCTGACCGCCGCTACGAACGCCTGTTCTGCTTCTATGAAGTGGATGTTGGAGTCCCAGAGGGTATCGTCGGCGTCGAAGATCAGATTGAGCGGGCCACGCTCCTGCTCAGCCATCAAGGGGCAGGCTACCGGCTGGGTGCCTTCAGTGCAACTAGAAAGTCCGAGCCGGCACTGGCGCAGTTCGCGTGCTAAGCTCTTTGATTCTGCTGTACCGCTGGTTTCTGGATATGCACTGGGACGCGCCGGGCTTCGACCATTCGAGCTTCACCCGCAACCGGGCGCGGCTGCTTGAGCACGACGTGGCGGCGTCCGGCGTTCGGCCTCAAACGATGCGCTAGGCCTTGTCCATCACCTCGGAGCGGAAGCGCTCTATCTCGGATGCGTCCATAGCCTTGAGCGGATGGCCGACCAGGGCGCGATCGACGCCGATTTCCGCTAGCCGGCGCACGTCATCCGCGGTGAGCGGTTTGCCGGTACGCAGGCTTAGCGTCACTTCGAGCGGCCGGCTGCGGCCTTGCGCCCGCTGATGCTCGCGCAGCCGCTCGATCATCGTGCGCGCCTGTTCGAGACTGTTGGCGATCCCGTACCATCCGTCGCCTAGCCGCACGGCGCGCTTGAGCGACGGCTCGGTGCTACCGCCAAAGACGATCGGCGGATGCGGCTGCTGCACGGTCTTGGGCATGAACCTCATGCCTTCAGTCTGAACCGTCTTTCCTTTGTATAGCGGGTCGGTCTTGCTCCACAGCTCGATCATCAGCTCGAGATACTCTCGCGTCCGCAGCGCGCGGTCCTCGAACTTCATTCCCATCGCTTCGAATTCTTCCTTGAACCATCCGACACCCACGCCGAAGATGACCCGGCCCTGGCTCAGGTAGTCGAGTGTCGCGACGGCTTTGGCGGTGGCGAACGCATTGCGCATCGGCAGCACGAAGATGCCGGTCGCGAGGCGGATCTTGCTGGTCACAGCGGCGGCATAGGCTAGCGCCATCAGCGGGTCGAGGAACGGCGCGTCGGGCGGGACCGGGAAGCGGCCGTCCGCGGAGTACGGGTAAGCGGAATCCTGGCG
>Ga0209415_10019117_pt1 | contig 10755 bp, 11 predicted proteins | sample PeaSoiSIISIP2007_FD_187696 | JGI IMG/M metagenome (GOLD analysis project Ga0209415, IMG submission 187696) | Peat soil microbial communities from Weissenstadt, Germany - SII-SIP-2007 (SPAdes) (version 2) | ecosystem: Environmental > Terrestrial > Soil > Wetlands > Peat | place: Germany... | reverse complement strand
AGGAGGGCGAAGGTCGATCCAGTTCCCGGCGAGATTGAGTCGACGTGGCCGATAAAGGTGCGGCCGGGAATCGCATCGACCTCGATCTCGACCCGCTGGCCGGGCCGTATATCGCCGAGTTGGGTCTCCTTGAAGTTTGCCGTGACCCAAGGCGCCTCTACCGGAATTAAAGACATGATCGGCTGCCCCGGGGTCACTTGCTGCCCAAGTTCCACCGTTTTACGAGTCACCTTCCCGGCCACGGGGGCCGTGATTCGGGTTCGTGCGAGGGCGATCTCGGCCGTCTCGAGAGCTGCCTTGGCTTGATCGACTTTGGCGATTGCCAGTTGCTTCGCGGCCTCGCTCATTGAGACCCTCTTGGGAAGCGCCTGGGCTTCATTGAGTTTGCCAACGTTTTGGCGTTGCCGGGCTTGGGTGGCCTTGACAGTCTCCTCGGCGGCAACGACGTCGCTACGCGCCTGGGTCACTCGCGTCGCCTGAGCGGATGCGGACTGATGGGCGGCTCCGGCTTGGGATCGGGCTGCCAAGACGGCTGTGTCGGCCAACTTCACCTGCTCCTGCGCGGCTACGTAGTCCGATTGGCGTTGCCGCACGTTCGCTTCCGCGGCCGCGACCTGCTGACGCGCCGCGTCCACCGCCGCTGCGGCATTTGCGGCAGCCGTTTCTTTTAGCTCGGCTTCGGAGACGGGAACCGCGCCTTGGTTGGCCAAGTTCCGATATCGCGCCGCGTCGCGGTTCGCGTTGTCCAGGGTCGCCTGGGCGTTGGCGAGATTCGCCTGCGCGACCTTCACGCCGGCTTGTGCATTGATCACGGCGTCGTGCGCGCCTGTGAGTTGCGCGGCAACCCGGTTGCGGTCCTGAAGAGCGGTTTGGACGCCGTCGTCGGCAGCCCTTGCCTGGGCATCGGAGGCGCTCAGGGTTGCCTTGGCCGTTGCTACCGCCGAATCCGCCTTGCCGACGTTGGCCAGCGCGGTTGTGATGTCGGAACCACCTGCTGTCACGACGCCCTGCGCCTCGCTTTCCTGAGCGTGACCTGTTTCGGTCGTAAGGCTGAGATCGGCGTTCGCGCTTTTGTCATTGGCGATTGCCATCGCGAGATTCGCCTTCGCCTGGTCTACGTCAGCCCTGAAGGTCGTGTCGTCGATCTGGGCCAACAACTGTCCCTGGGCAACATTCTGGTTTTCGGATACGGGAACGCTCACGATGTTCCCGTTGACCAGCGGGTTTACAGGAACGACGTCAGTCGTGACGTAGGCGTCGTCGGTTGTGACGTGGGTCGAGTTGTAGAGATACATGCGGACGGCGTAAGAGCCGCCGAGGATTACGACGATGGCGAGCAGGATGACCCCGATCGGCCTCTTCTTCTTGGGCTGCTCGACGACGAGCGCGGGCTTGTTCTCGGGCTCTTTCTCGGGAGCAGTTGCGGGTTGGCTCATGCGGTATTCCTAAGAATACTATACGCACGTAGTAAATCAGCGTCTCGGTAGTGGGTCCGTTTGAACTGACCCCCTACCCCTGAATCCGCATGGACTTAGCGAACCGTGGCAGACCAGGCTCTTCCGGCTCTCGAGGAGGGAAAGGCATTTCGGTTGCTCGGCTCGGTCCTTCGGCCTCACATGGCGGCGCGAAAGACAGGAGGCCGTCAATACCGGTTCTTGTTTTGAGGCAAGACGTCTCGGGCGAACGCGTTAAGTAAGGCGTTCGGTGTCCAGGATTGGGAGCCGGTTTGGCCCGCCCCAACGCCTACAGGCCCTCTATCCGGCGCGCAAGCTCGAAGTCGTAGGGCGAGAGTCCGCCGACATCGTGGGTGTTCACCGAGACCGTCACTTTGGCGTAGCCGATGAGGATGTCGGGATGATGGTTGAGCTTGTCGGCGACGTAGCCGATGGCGGACGCGAAGACGACGCCGTCCTTGTAACTCTTGAATGCGAAGGTTTTCGAGATCTGTCCATCCCGCACGGTCCAGCCGTCTAGGGTTTTGAGCCGCGCGGCGACCTCCAAATTAGAGAGCTTGACGTAAGCGAGGTCCGACATGAGGCAGAGACTACCCAGGTGCCAAGCCTCCAAACCACCGCTTGGCTTCCACAAGTTCGCCCCGCGCAAGGTTGTGTCCCGCATGAACCCAAAGGTGCTCTACCTCGGCTCCGCCTTCCCGGAGAATGTTGGCGAGCCGCTCGGCTTGGCCGCGCGTAACGAGAGGGTCCGATTCTCCCGAAGTGATCAGCACTCGAGTGCCCGTCAGAGCAGGCGGCGACGACGGTTCGAATGGAACCATCGCGCGCATCAGAAACGCGCCGCGCAAGGCTTCTGGATGGCGCAGCATGAGAGACGCGGCCATGTTCGCTCCGTTTGAGAAGCCGGCGGCGTAGAGCTGGTCGAGATCGAATCCATACTTAGCCGCGGCCTGGGAAACGAACGCGGCAAGAGAGTCCGTTTCCTCTCTCATATTCTCGAGATCGAAGACTCCTTCCGCGATCCTGCGAAAGAACCGGTTCGAGCCGTTTTCGTCGACGCGGCCCCGCACGGACAGGAGACTGGCAGCGGGATCGAGCGTCTGCCCGAGCGGAATCAGATCGTTTTCATCGCCACCGGTACCGTGCAGGAGCAGGAGCGTTTTCTCACCTGTCCCGGCAAGCCATCGATGCGCAAATGCTGATGGGTTTGGCTGCATTGGCCTTACACTATGCTGTGTCTACGGTGGCCGGAAGCCCCGTATCGGCGAACGGATCGCCCTATCGCGCGATACTCGGCGATGCGTTTGAGTCGTTGCATCCAAACGTGCGACAAGCCCATGTTGCGCCCTTAGACGCTGTAGGGACGATGGACGTCGAGCACGGCCATCATCTGCTGACGAGAGGCATAGTCAGGCTCATGCGGCTTCCCGAGAAGGGCCTTGGGCAAGACGTTAAACTGAGTCTTCGCCCGGACTCGCGACTGGGAGAGATCGCATGGAGCCGAAACATCGGATGTTCCCGTTTAGCGACCCGCCAGACCGCTCGGAGCGGACGGTTGGTCGAATCAAGCGGCTGTGGCTCCGTCGTCTTCGAACTGGTCGCTGAGGCTGGTTCGATCACATATAGGCAAGTCGCAATGAAGGCGTTTGGTTTGACGATTCCGCGAAAGCTCTCCCCGCGCGTCGTCGCATCCGTCTCGCCCACGGTCGAAGGGTGGCATGTCAAGGTCGAGGTTAGCTATCTCGATAACATGATCTGCCGGTATGAAGGAGACTTGAAGGCAAGATGAGAACGGCGATCTGGCTGCTGCTCCTTCAGGCAACGCTAGGCGCCTTCGATACGCTCTATTACCACGAGTACAAGCTGCGGTTGCCGCATGGCGACCATACTAAAACCGAGCTTCGGCTTCACGCCTCCCGAGATTTCGCCTACGCGGTTATCATCGGCACCCTCGGCTTCGTTACATGGAACGGGGCCCTCGCCTGGTTTCTGGCCGCATTGCTCGGCATGGAGATCGGTATCACGATTTGGGACTTCATCGAGGAGGACAAGATCCGGAAGTTGCCCGCCGGGGAACGCGCCATGCACTCGATCATGGGAATCGTTTACGGCGGTTTTCTTGCTTACCTCGTGCCTGAGATCATTGCTTGGTCGCACGAACCGATGGGCTTCGGGCCAAGCTACCATGGTTTTCCCGCATGGCTGCTCCTCCTCATCGCCATCGGCGTGTTCCTATCGGGAGTGCGCGATATGATCGCCGGGACGTCGACCAAATGAAGGCATACCGGGGATGGTTCTATGCGGCCACGGTCTACAACGCTTTGTGGGGAACGGCCGTTGTGTTGTCCCCAGGCTATCTGAGCGGACTTGTAGGACTGCGCTCAGCAGGGACCGTGCCCTTGGTCCAGGTCGTCGGCATGATCGTCGGTGTGTACGCCTACGGCTACTTTCTTCTCGCCCGCGAACCGAAGCGTTATTGCGGACTTATTTGGGTCGGCCTCGCCGGAAAAACACTCGGCCCTGTTGGTTTTGTGTACAGCGCCGTAACGGGCGCTTTGCCTTGGAGCTTTGGCTGGGTCTGCCTGTTCAACGACCTGATTTGGTGGCCAGCTTTCTGGGGTTTCGCGCTCAGGCATGCTCGACATCCGCTGGCCTAGTCAAACCCATGGGTAACATCCGCCCATGCTCACGGACACTCTGCGCGACATGCTTATCCGGCAGATCACTAGCGAGGTCGGCGCTCACTCCAACTACCTAGCGATCAGCATCTATTTCAAGCGCCAAAGCCTTGACCGTTGGGCGCAGATATTTCACAAGCAGGCGCTGGAAGAGGCCGGCCACGCGACGAAGATCATTCAGTTCTTGGTCGATTGCAACGTCGAATTCGACCTGCCGGGGATCGGCGGGTCCTCGACCCGCTTCGCCTCGCCGGTCGAGGCTTGCCGTTCGGCCCTGGAGAGTGAGCAGAATGTGAGCGGTCAGTTCCAAGCGATGGCGGAAGCGGCGGTGAAGGTTAAGGACTTTCGCGCGTTCCAGTTCCTTCAGTGGTTCATCGAGGAGCAGGTCGAGGAGGAAAGCAAGATACAGAAGCTCATCGACCTGTTGGAAAGCGGCGTCAATCCATTTCAGGCACTGCTCGGCGATTACGGCGCCGAGTAACCGACCTTGCTCATGGCAGTTGATAGCGACCGTGCCATCGCGGCTATCCGAAAGGCCCTACCGGTCGCCGGGTCTGTTTGCTGACTCACCCGGGAACGTGGTGCTGTGCAACAATCTGCTGGCGCTTGCCGATTTCGGTTCCGCCCAGCGTCGGAGAAGTTCATGAGCTTGCGAGTAGATGTTAGAGTCCACAGCGCCCGTCGATCTTTCGAGTCTCCAGAATTCAGAGGCGCCATTGCCATCGGAGCGCCAAGGTGGGTATAGCGGGCGGCAAGACCGTCACGTTCGCTCCGCTGGACTTCATAGTCGTAGCACTCTTTTTGGCCGCGATCCTCGCTCTCGGCTTTTCCGCGAAGCTGCGAAACAACACGATCCTCCAGTTCCTCGCCGCCGGACGCTCGCTCTCCCTCCCTGCGTTCGTAGCGACCCTTGTGACCGTCTGGTACGGAGGCATTCTCGGCGTAGCGGAGTCGGTGACCGATTTCGGAATCGGGACCTGGCTCTTACTCGGCGTTCCCTACTACGTGTTCGCCTACGTCTATGCGATCTGGCTGGCCAAGAGAGTGCGCGGCGCGGAGCAGCTCAGCATTCCAGAGCGGCTGGCCCTGAAGTGGGGAAAGGGCGTCGGGCTCTTGGGCGCCGTGATCATGTTCTTTCTGGCCGTCCCCGCCGCCCACGTGCTCATGCTCGGGTCGTTGGTTCAGAGCTTTACCGGACTCCATCTCTCGGTCGCCGTCTCTATCGGAACCCTCCTTGGTATCTTGTTCCTGTACAAAGGGGGCCTTCTCGCCGACGTCCGGGTCGGGATGCTCGCTTTTGTGATGATGTACGTCGGATTCGCCGTCATCGACGTCTATTGTCTCTCGACTCACCCTCCTGCCGCGATTATCCCGCCCCTCCGCGACCAGAACATGCTGAGCTTCAGCGGCGGGCAAGGACCGGTCGTCGTCTTCACATTTTTCATCTTGGGCGCATGGACCCTCGTCGATCCCGCGTTCCATCAGCGGGTCGCGAGCAGCGGCTCGCCGGAGCTTGGGCGCAGAGGCGTGCTCGTCAGCATCGGCTTCTGGTTTTTGTTCGATATCCTCAGCATGACCGCCGCTCTCTATGCGGTCGCCCTCGCCAACCCGAAGCCGGACAACGGGCTGTTGCTGTATCCCGTCTTCGGCGATCAGATACTGCCGCCCGGCCTGAAAGGCCTCTTCTTTTGCGGCATGATGGGCACGATCCTCTCCGCGATGGTTGGGTATACGCTGGTCAGCGGTACCACGATCGGGCGGGAAATCGTCGGTCGGCTCAAGCCGCACCTCAGCGACGCCGAAGTGACGCTTGCTTCGAGGGTCGGCATTGCAATTGCTTGCATTGTCGCGGTCTGGCTGGCGCTGCAGATCAAGAGCGTGGTCGATCTTTGGTACTCCTGGTCGCCATGCGTCATCGGTTCGATGCTGATTCCCGTCTGCTTCGCATATCTGCGCGAGCGGGTCAGGGTCTCGGCGGCATGGATCGGAGCATCGATGGCGATCGCCTTCGTCGTGAGTTTCTCGTGGCTCATGTATGGTTTGCAAACCAACAACAGTCTCCTCAACGTCGCTTTTATACAAAGCGGCCGCGGTCTAAGGATCGTTGCCGAGGCGCAGGCTCCGAAACCGGAAGCGGGGAGGCTCGACGTTCCGATTGGCACGATGGCCCCAGCCTTGGTAATCTCGGGAGCGGTTATCGCGCTCGGTGCGCTCGCCGATAGGAGAAGTAGAAAGAATGGTTGATGATCACATGGCCGACGCCAACGTCGCGACGGAAGATGCCCCGATCGCCGATCATCCGCATGCCGGAGTTGCCGAAGAAGGTTGGTCCGCCCCCGTCGGAGGGAGCCATATCGCCAAGCTCGTCGTCAAGCGCTCGGGAGCAGAGACCGATGTGGAATTTCCGGTGAATCCGCCCTGCGTCATCGGCCGATTCGATCCCGCTGTCGGCCCGATCGACATCGACCTGGGCTCGATGCCGGAGGGTTCGTACGTCTCGCGCAAGCACGCGAAGATCTCTTGCGAGGAAGGGGTCTGGAAGATTTCGGATATGGGATCTTCGAACGGCACGTTCGTTCTTAGGCAGGATTTTGAGAAGGTCGACGAGACCGACTTGAATGACGGCGACGAGATCGCGCTTGGGAACGCCAGATTCGTTTTTCATCTCGTCCCAACGGAAGGCCCCGTCCCGCCTCCTCCCATGGTTGCGCCGCCCGAGTAGCCGCCCAGCCCCTTTCGGCGCGAAAAGTGAGCCCGCCCAATCAAGTGACTATAGGGCGGGCTCACTCTTGGGTGGGTTCAAGATTAAATGTTCGCTTCGTCGACGACCGCTCTCAGCACGTCTTCGTCCAAGACGTTGTAGCCTTGGCCAAACAGGCCGGGACCGGTGCCGATCTTCTTCATCGGCGCGAGATGGATCTGATCGGCGCCGGTCTCCGCGAGCAGCTGTTTGATGACTCCTGGCCGGATTCCCCCGCACAGCAGGATCTCGATGTCGTTCCGCGCCCACTCGAGGAGTCTGCGGATCGCCTCGGCGCCTTCCAGCGCCGTGTCCGCGGCACCGCTCGTGAGGATTCGGGTGAATCCGAGGTCGATAAGATCGCCCATGGCCTGACCCGGGTTGGCGCATCGGTCGAACGCGCGATGGCAGACCCTCTGAAGCCCGGGGCACCGAATGGCGAGACGACGCATCGCCTCGACGTCGATGCGGTCGTCGCTCGTGAGCAAGCCGGTCACGATGCCAGCGACGCCCGCCTCGACGAGCGCGTCCACTTCCCGCTCCATCGTTGAGATCTCGGATTCGTCGTAGACGAAGTGCCCGTCGCGCGGCCTCACCATGGCCATAACCGGCAATCGGCAAGTGATGAGGACCTCTTTTACTAAGCCGATCGGGGGCGTCAAGCCATCTAATTCGAGGCCGATGACAAGCTCGAGGCCCTCCCATTCGACGCCTGGAGGCCGTCGCCACTAGCGCCCGTACACCAGGCTCTCCAACTCCCGAGCCTGTGCCTCGCTCTCGGCGGATACCATCACGAACATCCCCTCGGATCCGGCCGCGTCGAGCAGAGGCCCGACTTGGTCAGTTAAGACCTCGATCGCCTGGACCGACTTGCCGGCGCCTAGAATGCGCCGATAGAGGTCGAACCACCGAGGGTCGCCTCCTCGCTCGATGCCGCCTTGGGGAGTCCATTCGATCGCGTCCAACGCGTCGATATCGAGAAGGGCGTCGAGATGCGGGATCGCCTGCGTTCCGTCGAGGTGGTACATCGAGTAGTCCAGCCACTCGCACTGCTCCGCAAGTGCGGGAACGACGAACCGGCGGAACATGGCGGGCGAGATCATCGCCGAGGCGTCGCATTGCACTTTCGCCGTTTTCCCCGGCCCCCAGATCTGGAAGGCCGCGAACGGATTCCCGCCGTCCTCGTCCCTCGCGAGGTCGAACATCTGGTCGAAAACCTCGAAGTAGGCCCGGTTAATCTCGGCGATCTTCTCCTCGACCCATTCCGGCCGCTCGATGACGTCCATCATGAGGGTCTGCGGTTCCCGAAGCTGGGCGAGCGTATCCAGGTTTTCGATGAGATCCGGAATGCCGACGAGGAACCTGCCATTCGCCAGCGCGGCCGCACGCCGGATCAGCTGCAGGTGAAGCTGGAGCCAGCGGTTATCCGGCGAGACCATTAGCTTAGTATGGGTTTCGGGGTCATGGATGATAGGCTCATACCAGACCGTGTCCCAAGCGAATCCCGGCTCGTTGCCGAGAAAGAGACCGAGACTTCCGGGTCCGATCTGGGTGTCGACGAACGGAAACGCAACGCCGCCGAAGTACGTGCGGGAGATCTGGGCGACGAGGCTCGGCAGTCGCCAATCGAGGTCGGTCCAGAGCTGTTCCGGATTTGCCGCCGGCCCGGGATCGGGCACATCGTCCCACGGGTCGTCCTTCGGCGCGGTCACGCATAACGCCGGACCTTCGCCCCGCCACCAGGCGCGCAACCTTTCCTTCGCCAGCGGCCAATCGTCTTTCCAGAACATCGCAGCCACCGTCCGATCTTAGCGCCAAGAACGACCGGCTCGCGAGGTGAACCCCAAGAACCGCAGCATAATCAGACGACCCGATGAAACGGCCCAATCTGATCTATGTCTTCGCCGACCAGCTTCGAGCCCAGTCGGTCGGCTACCTTGGCGACGCGAAGGCCCACACCCCGAATATCGACAAGCTCGCGGCGGAATCGGCCAGCTTCGTCAACGCAGTCAGCGTCGCCGCCGTCTGCGCCCCTTATCGCAACAGCCTCTTCACCGGCAAATACGTATCCAGCACCGGCATGGTCATCAACGAGATCCGGGCCATGCCAGATCCCGACGCGATCGGTCACGTGCTGACCGAGCACGGCTACAACACCGGCTACATCGGCAAGTGGCATCTCTACGGGACCGACCACACGCCGCCGCAGCAATTCACGCCCAAGGGCGAATACCGGATGGGATGGGATGGTTATTGGGCCGCGAACAACTTCAACCACGAGTACTTCGAAGGCTTCTACTACGGCGATACGCCCGAGCGGATCAAGATCGATGGGTATGAGCCCGACGCGCAGACCCAGATGGCAATCGACTTCATGCGTGAAGCGAAAGACCAGGATGCGCCCTTCGCCCTCGCCCTAAGCTACGGGACGCCTCACGATCCCTGGGAACGTTCGAACTGCCCGGAGGAATGGAACGCGCTCTTCTGCGACGTCGATTTCCCCGACCCGCCGAACTACGCGGACGGCTCCGCCGAGTTCTGGGCGGAACACATGGACCGCGAATGGTGGCTGAGGGAATGGAAGCCGTTTCGGTTTCAATATCGCCAGGTCTATTACGCGATGACCGCGAATCTCGACTGGAACCTCGGCCGGCTTCTCCGCGAGGTCGAGGAGTTAGGTCTTGCGGAGGACACCGTCCTTATCTTCACCTCGGACCACGGCGAGATGTTCGGCTCTCATGGCCGGATCGCGAAGAGCATTTTCTACGAGGAAGCCGTGCGGGTACCGTTCCTTATCCGGCAGCCGGGCCGGATCGCACCACGCGAGAGCGACGTGTGCCTGAACACGCCCGACATCGCGCCCACTCTATGCGGCCTCCTCAGATTGCCGGTCCCATCCTCCTACGAAGGCATGGACCTGAGCACGCACGCCCTGACAGGGGAGGGCCAGGAGCCGGACGCGGCGCTTCTGCAGGGAATGGGTGCGGTCTACCAGTGGCGGGACGGCTACGAATGGCGGGCTGTACGGGACAAGCGGCGTACCTTCGCGATCGAGCGGGAGGGCCGGGTCGAGCACCTGTACGACAATGTGGCCGATCCCTATCAGCTTCGCAACATAGAAGACCCGGCGCTCCGCAGCCACTATCGCCGGCTGCTGAAAGAGAAGATGGCCTTGTTCGACGACACTTTCGAGGCCTGCACCTGGTACGGCGAGCACTGGGTTAAGGACAAGGTCATTCTTCGCAGCACCACGCGTTCGCTCTAATAAGCCGCGGATGGCTCTGTGAACATTTGAGTCGCTGGGAATCGAGCGCGCGAGGGGCACCGACGCCACGCGTCGCGCCCAATCGAAGCCAAGGGTCCTTCCTTGCGCAGCATTGCCGCCCACGAGCGCCCCGTCAGGGTGTCCCGAATCTGAATTGCAGCCGCTCGATTCTTCACAGAGCCCCCGCGGGATCCGCCCCGCTGCCGCGACTAAGGCGTTCCGCCTTGCGAATCTGCCTGTATTACTAATCCTGCGTCCCTCGTTGACGCGCGAGATTCATCCGACCTCCCATCGTGAGCCCCGCGGTTCTCCGTGTCCACGTGTTGAATTGCCTTCGGCGGAGGCGGTCTCCGTCCCTGAGTCTCTGCGTTTTGAAGCTGCACGCCGGAAACGAGTGCCCTTTGTTGCGGCTATGCTGGGCCGTGGGCCGGCCGACCCCTTCTTCGGATGAACCGACCGCCGCCATTGGTCCTCGGTGCGCCACCCACCTGGGGCAGTGGTCGTCGAATGGGTCGCGTAAGGCGCGGAATACAGCACAGATTAGCGGTTGCGGTGCAGATTTTGCGGTTATGATAACAAGAGCGGCCTCCGGGCGCACTATTTGCGAGGGGGGGGGGG
>Ga0209415_10019116_pt1 | contig 10755 bp, 8 predicted proteins | sample PeaSoiSIISIP2007_FD_187696 | JGI IMG/M metagenome (GOLD analysis project Ga0209415, IMG submission 187696) | Peat soil microbial communities from Weissenstadt, Germany - SII-SIP-2007 (SPAdes) (version 2) | ecosystem: Environmental > Terrestrial > Soil > Wetlands > Peat | place: Germany... | reverse complement strand
GGCCGGCGCAGCCCCGGCCGCGGCGGCACGGCTCGCGCAGACCGCGCCGCTGGTGCTCATCGCCGAGGACAGCCCGGTCAACCAGATCGTCGCGACCCGCGCCCTCGAGCGCTGCGGCGCCCGCGCCGAGGTCGCCGCCGACGGCCCCCAGGCGCTCGACGCGCTCGCGAGCAAGCGCTACGACGCCGTGCTGATGGACTGCGACATGCCGGCGATGGACGGCTACGAGGCGACGCGGGCGCTGCGGCGCCGCGAGGCGGCCGGGCGCCACACCCCCGTGATCGGAATGACCTCGGGCGCCAGCGAGAGCGACATCGCGCGCTGCCGCGCCGCGGGGATGGACGATTGCGTCGCCAAGCCGATGCGCCACCTGGCGCTGCTCGAGACGTTGCGGCGCTGGCTGCCGGCGTTGGCCGACGAGGCTGCCGCGCGGCCCTCCGCCGCGGGCGCTGCGCCGACCGCCGCCGCGCCTGCCGTCGCGGAACAGTCGCTGCGGGCCTGACTGGCCCCCCGGCGATGGCGCCCGCGGGCGCGGCGGGCATAATGGCCGGTGTGTTGCCGCGGACCGGCGAATGATCGGATCGCTGCTCGTCGCTAATCGCGGCGAGATTGCGGTCCGCGCGTTTCGCGCCGCGAACGAGCTCGGCATCCGCAGCATCGCGATCTACGTGCCCGAGGACCGCGACTCGGTCCACCGCGTCAAGGCGGATGAGAGCTACGAGATCGGCCAGGCGGGGCATCCGGTCAGCAACTACCTGGACGTCGATCTGATCGTCGCGCTGGCGGTCGAGGTCGGGGCCGACGCGATCTACCCGGGCTACGGCTTCCTCTCGGAGAACCCGGCGCTCGCGCGCGGCTGCGACGCCGCGGGTATCAGCTTCGTCGGGCCGCCGGCCGCAGTGCTCGGGCTCGCGGGCGACAAGACGCGCGCGAGAGAGGCCGCCCGCACGACGGGTGTGCCGGTGCTGGAGGCCTCGGGGCCGGTGCGCGACCTCGCGGCGGCGCAGGCGGCGGCGCAGGCGCTCGGCTACCCGCTGTTCGTCAAGGCCGCGCTCGGCGGCGGCGGGCGCGGGATGCGTCTGGTCGAGTCGGCTCCGGAGCTGCCGCGCGCGCTCGAGGGCGCGATGCGCGAGGCGCAGGCGGCGTTCGGCGACGGCACGGTCTACCTCGAGCAGGCGATGGTGCGGGCGCGCCACATCGAGGTCCAGATCCTCGCCGACTCAAGCGGCGGCATCGTGCACCTGTTCGAGCGCGACTGCTCGCTCCAGCGCCGCCACCAGAAGGTGATCGAGGTGACGCCGGCGCCCAACCTCGACCCGGCGCTGCGCGAGCGGATCTTCGCGGCGGCCCTCACGTTCGCCAGCGCGATCGGCTACGTCAACGCGGGCACCGTCGAGTTCCTGCTCGACGAGCGCGGCCGCTTCGCGTTCATCGAGATGAACCCGCGGATCCAGGTCGAGCACACCGTCACCGAGGAGACCACCGACGTCGATCTTGTGCGCTCGCAGATCCTGATCGCCGGCGGCGCCTCGCTCGCCGAGCTCGGCCTGACCCAGGAGAGCATCCGCCAGCGCGGCGTCGCGCTGCAATGCCGCGTCACGACCGAGGACCCGGCCAACGGCTTCCGCCCGCACGCGGGCCGGATCACCGCCTACCGCTCCCCGGGCGGCGCCGGCATCCGCCTCGATGAGGGCTCGGCCTTCGTCGGCGCCGAGGTCTCGCCGTTCTTCGACCCGTTGCTCGTCAAGATCACCGCGCGCGGCCCCGACCTGCGCAGCGCGGCGGCGCGCGCCGGCCGTGCGGTCGCCGAGCTGCGCGTGCGCGGCGTTCGCACCAACCAGGGCTTCCTGCGCGCGCTGCTGCGAAACCCCGACGTCCTCGCCGGCGCGACGCACACCACATTCGTCGACGAGCATCCCGAGCTGATCGCCGCGGAGGCCGGCGCCGACCGCGCGTCGCGCCTGCTGGCCCGCCTGACGGACGTGACGATCAACCGCGAGCACGCGCGGCCTGCCGTGCTCGCCGACCCGCGCGCGAAGCTGCCGCCGCTCGCCGGTGCCACCGCGCCCGGCTCGCGCCAGCGCCTGCGCGAGCTCGGCCCGGCCGCGTTCGCGTCCGAGCTGCGCGCGTCCACGGCCGTCGCGCTCACCGACACGACACTGCGCGACGCACACCAGTCGCTGCTCGCCACGCGCATGCGCACGTTCGACATGGTCGCCGCTGCTCCCCATATCGCGCAGACGCTGCCGGGGCTGCTGTCGCTTGAGTGCTGGGGCGGAGCGACCTTCGATGTCGCTCTGCGCTTCCTGCACGAGGACCCCTGGAGCCGCCTGGAGCGCCTGCGCGAGGCGGTTCCCAACATCTGCCTGCAGATGCTCCTGCGCGGCAGCAACCTGCTCGCCTACTCGCGCTTTGAGCCCGCCGTCGTGCGCGCGTTCGTAGCCGAAGCCGTCTCCAGCGGCATCGACGTGATCCGCGTCTTCGACGCGCTCAACGACATCGAGGGGATGCGCCCGGCGATCGAGGCGGCGCTGGAGACACCGGCGCTGCTGGAGGGAGCGATCTGCTACACGGGCGACCTGGGCGACAGGCGCGAGCGCATCTACACGCTCGACTACTACCTGGCCGTGGCGGAGTCGCTCGTCGGCGCCGGGGCGCACGTGCTCGCGATCAAGGACATGGCCGGGCTGCTGCGCGCGCCCGCCGCGCGCACGCTGGTGGCGGCGCTGCGCGAGCGCTTCGACGCGCCCGTGCATCTGCACACCCACGACACCGCCGGCGGCTCGCTCGCGACCTATCTCGCGGCCGTCGACGCCGGCGTCGACGCCCTCGACGGCGCCGCCGCACCGCTCGCGGGGATGACCAGCCAGCCCTCGCTCTCGGCGATCATCGCGGCGCTGGCGGGGACCGCGCGCGAGCCGGCCGCGGCGCTCGACGGCGCGCTCGCGCTCGAGCCCTACTGGGAGGCGGTGCGGTCGCTGTACGCGCCGTTTGAGGCCGGACTGCCGGCTCCGACCGGTCGCGTCTACCGCCACGAGATCCCCGGCGGGCAGCTCTCGAACCTGCGCCAGCAGGCGGCGGCGATCGGCGTCGGCGACCGCTTCGAGGAGGTCGAGGCAGCCTACGAGCGGGCCAACGCGCTGCTCGGCCACATCATCAAGGTGACTCCGACCAGCAAGGTCGTCGGCGATCTCGCGATCTTCGCGGTCTCCGCCGGGATCGACCTCGACGAGCTCGAGCGCGACCCCGGTCGCTTCGACCTGCCCGATTCGGTGCTCGACTTCCTGCGTGGCGCACTCGGCCAACCGCCCGCGGGATTCCCGCAGCCGTTCACCTCGCTCGCGCTCCGCGGCCGCCCCACGCCGGCGCCCGCGGAGGAGCTCGCCGCCGAGACGCTCGAGGCGCTCCAGGCACCGGGGCGCCGCCGCCAGCTGGCGCTGGCCGGGCTGCTGTTCCCGGGCCCTCTGGCCGACTACCTCAAGGCGAGCGAGCGCTACGGCGACGTCTCGCTGATACCGACGGCGGCCTACTTCTACGGGCTCGACGAGGGCGAGCCGCTGCCGGTCGACCTCGCCCAGGGCGTGCGCGTCATCTTCGAGCTCGAGGCGATCGGCGAGCCCGACGAAGCGGGTGTGCGGACGGTGATGGCGCGCGTCAACGGCCAGCTGCGGCCGCTCGAGGTCCGCGATCGTGCGATCGAGGTTGACATTGTCGAGATCGAGCGCGCCGACCCGTCCAACCCGGGCCACGTCGCGGCGCCCGTGATCGGCGCGGTGATCCCGCAGGTGGGCGTCGGCGACGAGGTCGCTGCCGGCGAGCCGGTCGCGGTGATCGAGGCGATGAAGATGGAGTCGACGATCACCGCACCGATCAGCGGCCGCGTCGAGCGCGTGGCGGTCGCGAGCGGCACGCGCGTCGAGCGCGGCGATCTGCTGGTCGTGCTCGCCCCGGCCGCTTCGGCCGCGGCCACCTGAGCGTTCAGCCGGCCTGCGCGGCCGCGCGGATCTGGCTGATCGTCTCGACCGGGGTGATCGCCTCGGCGTCGACATGCAGGTCGAGCACGGCCGCGCGCGGCTGCGCGAGCGCGCGCTCGAGCGCCGGCAGGAACTGCTCCGTGCGCTCGACCGTCTCGCCGTGCGCACCGCAGGCGCGCGCGAGCGCCGCGAAGTCGGGGTTTCGCAGCGCGGTCGCCATCTCGCGGCCGGGATAGCGGCGTTCCTGGAACATGCGGATCGTCCCGTACATGCCGTTGTTGACGACGATCACGACGATCGCCACGCCCTCCTGCGCCGCCGTCGCCAGCTCGAGCGCGCTCATCTGGAAGCCGCCGTCGCCGACGAACGCCACGACCTGGCGCTGCGGGCGCAGCAGCTTCGCCGCAACCGCCGCCGGCACGGCGTAGCCCATCGCGCCGCTGACCGGCATCAGCTGACTGCGGTAGTGGTGAAAAGGCATGAAGCGGCTCACCCAGGCGCTGAAGTTGCCGGCGTCGTCGACGAGGATCGCCTCTCCCGCGAGCCGCTCTGCGGTCTGGCTCACGACCGTCGCGAGGTCGAGCTGCCAGGGGCCTGCGGCCGGCCTCGACCAGGCGAGGAACTCCTCGCGGGCCTGCGCGCTCGAGGTCGCCCAGGCGGCGCCGTCGACCGGCTCGATCGCCGCGAAGAACGCGCCGGAGTCGCTGACGAGCGCGAGCTCGGGAGCGAACACGCGCCCGAGCTCGCGCGCCTCCGGGTAGACGTGGATCAGCGCCTGCCGCGGCTGCGGCGCCTCCAGCAGCGTGTAGCCGCCGGTCGTGACGTCGCCGAGGCGGTCGCCGACGACCAGCAGCACGTCGGCGTCGCGCACGCGAGCTGCCAGCGCCGGGTCGCTGTGCGTCGTGAGGTGGCCGACGTATGAGCGTGAGCGGCTGTCGAGGTAGTCCTGGCAGCGGAAGGCGCAGGCGACCGGCAGCGCCGAGGCCTCGGCGAAGGCGCGCGCGTCACTCGCCGCCTGCTCGCTCCAGCCGCCGCCGCCGACGATCAGCAGCGGCGAGCTCGCCCGCGCGAGCCGGTCGCGCACGGCGGCGAGATCAGCGGCCGCCGGGCGGGCGAGCGAGGGCCGGTGGGGCCGCGCGTCGGCGGTGCTCGCCACAGCCGCAAGCACATCCTCGGGCAAGGCGACCACGACCGGCCCCGGGCGACCGCAGGTCGCGACCGCGAACGCCCGCTGGAGGATCTCGGGGATCCGCGCCGGATCGTCGATCTGGACAGTCCACTTCGCGAGCGGCGCGAACATCGCCTCGAAGTCGACCTCCTGGAGCGCTTCGCGCCCGAGCTCGGCGCGCGGCACCTGTCCGACCAGGTAGATCAGCGGCGTCGAGTCCTGGAACGCCGTGTGCACGCCGACACAGCCGTGGGCAGCGCCCGGTCCGCGCGTGACGAAGCAGACTCCGGGGCGGCCCGTGAGCTTGCCGGCAGCCTCCGCCATGTTGGCGGCGCCGGCCTCGTGGCGGGCGTTGACGAAGCGGATCGGCGAGTCGCGCAAAGCGTCGAGCGCCGCCAGATAGCTCTCGCCGGGCACGCCGAAGATCACCTCGACGCCATGCAGAACGAGCTGGTCGATCAGGATCCGCCCGCCGGAGCGCGGCGGCGTTCCGGCGGGATTGCGCAAGGTCGGCCTCCGGTCATCACGCCCGCACCCGGCGGGCACGACTGGCGGCGATCCTAGCCGAGCCGGCTCTCGTCGAGGACGTAGCCGTGCTCTTCCCTGTGGATGCGACCGAGCCTGACCAGCTGCGCGATGGCGCTCGACACCGTCGAGCGGTTCACGTCGATCCCCTTGGCCAGCTCGCCCGGGGTGCTGCCGGGGTGCTTGCCCAGGTGCTCGAGGATGAGCGCCTTGGTATCGGGCCGCAGCGCTCGCGCCTGAGCGCGTCGCTTGCTCGCGCGGCGCGCGGTCGCCCGCCGCAGCGAGCGCGCCGGCGCCGCGCCGGAGTCGCCCTCGCCACCGGCTTCGCCCTCCACCGCCGCCTCGATCGCGGCAAGGCGAACGCTGAGGTCCGCGACCTGCGCCTCGAGCGTTTCGATCTGCTTCTTGGTGCCGGGCAAACGACCTCCCTATTCGATGGCTGCCCGCGACGGGACTACGATCGGGCCGATGCTGGGATCCGTGGCGGTTGCACGCAACGAAGCCGAGGCAGGGATGATATGTGCGCGCCTCACGGCGGCGGGCTCGCCTCGTCCTTCGGTAACGCGCCACTAACCGCCGCGCCCCCATGGCGGCGATAGGTTGCGCTCACCCCCAACCGAGCAGAGGAGAACGGGCCATGAACCAGGATTCCTACAAGGCGTGGATCGACGCGATGCCGATCGACGACGTCCGCCGTCGCATCGAGCGGCTCGAGCGCAAGCTCTCCGACCTGCACGTGCTCGAGCGGCTCTATGAGGATCGCCACGGCGACGGCGCGGGCGAGTCCGAGCCGTCGCAGGCGCACGGACACGAGGCCGAGACGCCGCCCGCGGAGGGCGAGGGCTGGTCGCGCGAAGAGCCCGCAGCAGAGCACGGCTGAGCGCCCCGGGCTAGCCGCCGTCGCGGTCTTCGAGCACGACGATCGCGACGAACATCACGAACGCGCCGATCGCTCCGAGCGCGGCGAGCGTTCCGCACGCGATCGACCAGGGCGACGGGAGCAGCGCAGCCGCGATCGTCCCGGCCACCGCGGTCGTCGCGCACACGAACCAGCCACGCCGTGGGCGCTCGGGCGGCGGGACCCCAGTGTGCGGCGCCATGCCTTCGCCAGCCTAGACCCTTGCCGCAGCGCGGCTAGACTCGCAGCCCGTGAGCGAGCCGCTGGTCGATGCTGCGATGCGCGCCTACTACGACCGGCGGGCCGAGGAGTACGACGACTGGTGGCTGGGCACGGGGACCTTCGCCGGGCGGGAGCGCCCCGGCTGGTCGGAGGAGGTCGCGGAGCTGATCGCGGTGGTCGAGGGCCTGCCGGCCGCCGCGGTCCTCGACGTCGCCTGCGGCACCGGCTTCCTCACCGCCCACCTCGCCGGCGAGGTCGTCGGGCTCGACCAGAGCACCGCGATGCTCGCGATCGCCGGCCCGCGCATCGCGCCGGGCCGCGCGATCTGCGCCGAGGCGGTGCCGCTGCCCTTCCGCGACGGGCAATTCGACCGCGTCTTCGCGAGCCACTTCTACGGCCACCTGCTCCGGGAGGAGCGCGTCGCATTCCTCGCTGAGGCGGCGCGGGTGGCGGGCGAGCTCGTCGTTGTCGACTCGGCGCGGCGCGAGGGCGTCCCGGCGGAGGAGTGGCAGCAGCGCGTGCTCGGCGACGGCTCGCGTCACCGCGTCTACAAGCGCTACTTCGACCCCGGCGAGCTCGCCGCCGAGCTCGGCGGCGCCACCGTTCTGCACGCCGGTCGCTGGTTCGTAGTGGTGGCTCGCTAGCGTCTCTGCAACTGGGCGACCGCGCCGCCGCCAACCGCGCCTGCCGCGCTCCTCGCGTGCCTATCCTGTGTTCGATGGTGGTGAGAACGTTCGAGCCGCGCTACGTTCCCCCGCCCCCTCGCCGGCACCGGCGAGGCTGGCTGCTCGGCTTCGCGGCCTTCGTCGCGCTCCTCGTCGCCGGCCTGGGCGTGCTCGTCGCACTCTGGTCGGGGGCGACGCTCTCGCCCGACGGCAGCGCGCTGGCGAAGGTCGGCCTGCAGCCCTTCGCCGGCGCGCTCGTCCGCGCGAGCGCGTTCGGCCCGGACGGAACCACGATCCCGGTCGCGATCGACGGCGGGCGGATCACGCCGCTCGAGCAGCTCACCCCCGGGGAGGCGATCTCGGTGGACGTTGTGATCCGGCGGCCGGGTTGGCTGAGCTGGCTGCTCGGGAGCTTTCGCGACGAGCGGCTGACGCTGCGCGCCCCGCTGGCGCGGGTGGCCGACCGCTGGCTGACGGTCGCCAGCGGCGAGCAGGTGGCGGTCAGCTTTGAGCAGCCCGTCACCGCCGTCTCCTTCGCCGCCGCGGGCCAGCCCGCCGTCAACCTGCGCCTCCCCGCGCCCACGCGCACCGTCATCCTGCCCGGTCTCGGTGGCGCCGGAAGCGCCAGCGTGTCGGCCGCTGTGCGCTCATGGGAGAAGCAGAGCGCGCCGGTGACGGTCAGCTGGTTCCCTCGATCGCGCTCGCCGGTGGCGGTCGCCGACCCCGCCCCCGGATCGGAGGTGTCGCCGCTGACGCCGATCCGCCTGACCTTTTCCGTGCCGGTCTCGACGCTGCTCGGCGGCAGGCCGCCGGCGGTCGACGCCGCCGCACACGGCTCCTGGCGAGAGCTCGACAGCCACACCCTGCTGTTCACGCCCGCCGGCCTCGGCGAGCCGCTCGGCACGCAGCTGCGTTTCACGCTCGCGCACGCCGTGGCGCTCAGCGCGGCCTCCGGCGAGCTTTCGCCGGCGAGCGAGGAGCTCGCGTGGACCGTGCCGGTCGGGTCGCCGCTTCGGCTCGAGCAGCTGCTCGCGCAGCTCGGCTACCTGCCGCTGGACTGGCAGCCCTCAGGCGCCGCGGTCGCGCGCAGCGCGCGAGCGCAGGCCGCCGCCGCCGTGGCGCCGCCGCGCGGCAGCTTCGCCTGGCGCTACCCGAACACGCCGAGCCAGCTGCAGGCGCTGTGGGCGCCCCGACGGCGCGAGCAGATCGTCAAGGGCGCGGTGATGGCGTTCGAGCACACCCACGGCCTCGGCGTCGACGGCATCGCCGGGCCGCTCGTGTGGCATGCGCTGCTGACCGACGCGATCGCCGGGCGCCGCACCGCCACCCCCTACAGCTACGTGTACGTGCGCGTCAAGGAGCCCCAGCTGCTGACGCTCTGGAGCGCCGGGCATACGGTGCTGACATCGCCGGGGAACACCGGCATCCCGAGCCGCCCGACGGCGCACGGGACCTTCCAGGTCTTCGAGCACATTCCCGTCGGCACGATGCGCGGGACCAACCCCGACGGCAGTCACTACAACGATCCCGGCATCCGCTGGATCAGCTACTTCAACGGTGGCGACGCTGTGCACGCGTTCCCGCGCGGCTCCTATGGCACGCCCCAGAGCCTCGGATGCGTCGAGCTGCCGCTGGCGGCGGCTGCCAAGGCCTGGCCCTATATGCCGCTCGGCACGCTCGTCACGATCGAGTAGCGACGCCGAGCGGGTCCTGCTCGAGCTCCGCCGCGCTGACGCTGCCGCGGCGACCGCGCCGCCGGCGCAGGCCAGGCGGCAGCCGCCCGTCGGTCGACAGCCACGATCCGGCGAGGATCAGCAGCAGGCCGGCGATGCCGCCGCTGCCCGGATGCTCGCCGAGCACGGCGATACCGAGCCCGACCGCCAGCACGGGCGCGACGTAGGTGATCACCGCCGCACGCCCGGGCCCGACCTCGGCCACCAGCGTCACGTAGATCAGCAGCGCCGCCGCGGTGCAGAACACGACGAGCACGGCCAGCGCCAACAGCGCGGCGGCCGACGGCGTCACGCTCGGCAGCGAGAACGCCGCCGGCGCCGTCAGGATCACCGCAGCGATCCCGAGCGACGCCGCCATCGTCGCGCGCGGGTCGATGTCGAGCAGATGACGGTTGAGGATCATCGGGCCACACGCGTAGCCCACTGCCGCGAGCAGGATCGCCCCCGCTCCGAGCAGCTCGTCGGTGCTCCCGGCGACGTCGATCCCGACCAGCGCGATCACGCCGGCGAAGCCGACGAGCAGGCCGAGCAGGCGACGGCGATCGACGCGCTCGCTCGGCTCGAAGCGCAGCGCCAGCAGGGCGATGATGAGCGGCACGGCGGCGACGATGATCGCCGCGAGCGACGAGGCGACGTGACGCTCGCCGGCGGCGATCAGCGGGAACGGGATCGCGATCTCGAGCACAGCGAAGGCAGCGAGCCAGCGCAGCCGCGCGCGCAGGCCCGCGAAGCCTCCGGCCCGCCATGCCATCGCGGCGAGCACGACCGCGCCCAGCAGCACGCGCACCCAGGCCAGGAAGATCGGCGGCATGCCGCCGTCCACGGCGACGCGGATGAACAGGTAGGGGATGCCCCAGAGAACCGAGACCGCCGCGAAGGCGGCCCAGGCGCGAGCGCTCATGGCCGCGAATATGCCAGGTCGCGCCGCCCCACCCGGGAGCGAGTGCGACCTCCGTCGGATCGCGCCCCTAGCATCCCGAGCGTGGCACTGGGCGACCCGCCGCTTCGCCAGTTGGCCGAGGAGGGCCTCGGCGAGGAGGAGGCCTACGAGCTGATCAGCAGCGAGCTCCTGCTCGACGGCAGCGCCCGCCTCAACCTCGCGACGTTCGTGACGACCTGGATGCCGGGCCGCGCTGAGCGGATCATGCGCGACACCGTCGCCAAGAACATGATCGACAAGGACGAGTACCCGCAGACGGCCGAGATCGAGTCGCGCTGCGTGGAGATCATCGCCGACCTCTGGCATGCGCCCGCGGGCGAGGCCGCGACCGGGTGCTCGACGACCGGCTCGAGCGAGGCGGTGATGCTCGGCGGGCTCGCGCTCAAGTGGCGTTGGCGCGAGCGCATGCGGGCAGCGGGGCGCCCGACCGAGCGCCCGAACATCGTGGCGGGCATCAACGTGCAGGTGTGCTGGGAGAAGTTCTGCCGCTACTTCGATGTCGAGCCGCGCTTCGTGCCGATGGAGGGCGACCGCTACACGCTCGGGGCCGAGCAGGCCGCGGCGCTCTGCGACGAGAACACGATCGGCGTCGCGGCGATCCTCGGCTCGACCTTCGACGGCAGCTACGAG
>Ga0209415_10019115_pt1 | contig 10756 bp, 12 predicted proteins | sample PeaSoiSIISIP2007_FD_187696 | JGI IMG/M metagenome (GOLD analysis project Ga0209415, IMG submission 187696) | Peat soil microbial communities from Weissenstadt, Germany - SII-SIP-2007 (SPAdes) (version 2) | ecosystem: Environmental > Terrestrial > Soil > Wetlands > Peat | place: Germany... | reverse complement strand
GGCGGGCACCGCGTGCTGGCGGAGAAAGCCCTCGAGGGGCCCGACCGAGCGCCAGTTGGACGGCACGTCGGTGAGGTTGCGCACGACAAGCCCTTCGCACCACGGCCGCAGGGCTTCGTTATCGAGGGGGGTCACCCCGTAGTTACCGATGTGCGGATAGGTGAAGGCGACGATCTGACCCGCGTAGCTCGGGTCAGTGAGCACTTCCTGATAGCCCGAGAGCGCTGTGTTGAAGACGAATTCGCCCTGGGTGAAACCCGCCTCGGGCAAATGGCCCGCGGCGTAACCCTCGAAGGTCGCGCCATCGTTCAGCACCAGCACCGCCGGCGGTCGTTTCACGCGAGGGTCCCGACGATGACCACGAGTTCGCCGCGTACTACCAGGGCCCGCACCCGTCCGAGCATGGCCCGTCCGTCGTAGGGGGTGTTCGAAGCCCGGCTCGCCAGTGAGTGGCGCGAGGCCGTCCAGCGAGCCTCGGGGTCAAAGACCACCACGTTGGCGTCGTCGCCCGCTCGCATCGGCCCGCCGTGGGCGCCGTGGCGCACCCGATAGTCACCGGCTCGCAGCTGGGCGACGCGCGCCGGACCGCGGCTCATCACCGAGAAGAGCAGCTCGGGGCTCGCCTCGCGCGCGCCGAGCGCCTCGTAAGTCAGCGCGGCCGCGTGCTCCAGGCCGAGCATTCCCGGGGGCGCCTCGTCAAAGGGCAGATCCTTTTGCTCGGGGGCGTGTGGCGCATGATCAGTGGCGACGGCGTCGACCTCGCCCGATCGCAACGCCGCGCGCAGAGCCGCCACGTCCTTCGGTGTTCGCAGTGGCGGGTGCACCTTGAAGATCGGGTCAAAGGTCGCCACGGCGCCCTCGTCGAGCGTGAAGTGGTGCGGCGCCACCTCGCAACTGACCGGCAGACCCTCGCGCCGCGCGGCGGCGACGAGCCCGACCGACCGGGCCGTCGACAGGTGCAGAAAGTGCATCGGGCCGCCCGTCAGTCGCACGAGCTCGAGGTCGCGCAACACCATCAGCTCCTCGGCCAGTGCGGGGCGACCGACGAGGCCGAGCCGGCTCGAGAGCGCCCCCTCGTTCATCGAGCCACCGGCGGCGAGGCGCTCATCCTCGCAGTGCTGCGCCAAGCGCACCCCCAGAGGTTTGGCGTAGGTGAGGGCTCGACGCATCACAGCCGGGTCCTGCACACCGGTGCCGTCGTCGGTGAAGATCCGTACGCCGAGGGCCGCCATCTCGGCCATTGGGGCCAGCAGCTCGCCGCGCCGGCCCTGAGTAATCGCGCCAGCCACAGCGACGTCGAGGGGGGTTCGCGCCCCGCGTTCGAGCACGTAGGCGACGAGCGCTGGCGTATCGAGGGGCGGCTCAGTGTTCGGCATCGCCACGATGGCTGAATAGCCTCCGAGGGCGCCGGCCCGCGCGCCAGATTCAACGGTCTCGGCCGCCTCTGAGCCGGGCTCGCGCAGGTGCGCGTGCAGATCGACAAAGCCCGGTCCCACCCAGCAGCCTTGGGCGTCGATGTTGTACGCCCCAGAGGGGGCCGACACGCTCGTCGCCACTTCGACCAGGCGACCATTGTCGATCAGCACGTCGGCGCGCGAGCTCGAGGATTCGCCCACGACGAGCCCTCCGCGAATCACCACGGCCGTCACGGCGTCTCGCCCTTCCCGCCCGCCACACTCAGGTAGAGCACCGCCATGCGCACCGGCACGCCGTTGGCGACTTGGCGCTCGATCACGGCCGCGGGCAGGTCGGCCACCTCGGAGTCGATCTCGACTCCACGGTTCATCGGTCCCGGGTGCATCACCAACGTCCCCGGGCGCAGGCGTCGAGCTCGCTCGATCGTGAGCCCGTACGTCGTTGTGAACTCGCGCAGTGTGGGCACGAACGAGCCGGTGCCACGCTCTTGCTGGAGCCGGAGCAGCCCCACGACGTCGGCCCACTCGAGCGCCTCGTCGAAGACGGGTGCGACCTCAACCGGCCAGCTCGCGAGGTCGTCGGGTAGCAGCGTGCCCGGCGCCGCGACGCGCACCTCCGCGCCGAGGGCGGCGTAGGCGGCGACGTCGCTACGCGCGACGCGACTGTGGCGCAGGTCGCCGACGATCAGGATTCGTAGTCCCCGGAAGAGCTCGGCGCCGGACTCCTGGCCGCTCGTTCCCTCACGCTCGGCGAGAATTTGGCGAATCGTGAAGGCGTCCAAGAGGCCTTGCGTGGGGTGCTGGTGCTGGCCGTCGCCCCCGTTGATGACCCGCACGTGGGGCACGTAGCGGCTGACCTGCAAGGCGGCCCCGCTCGACTGGTGACGCATCACGACCGCGTCGATACCTAGTGCGTCAATGGTGGCGATAGTGTCGCGCAGCGACTCGCCCTTCTTCACACTGCTCGAAGCAATCGCCAGCGACAACACGTCGGCGCTGAGCCGCTTCGCGGCGGTCTCGAAGCTGAGACGTGTGCGCGTCGACTCCTCGAAGAAGAGTGAGGCGACGACCCGGCCCTTCAGCGCCGGCACCTTCTTGATCGTGCGCTGGTTCACCTCAACGAAGGTCTCGGCCGCGTCCAGGACCTCGACGATTGCCTCTCGCGTAAGGTCGTCCAAGGTCAGCAGGCTCTTACCCCGCAATGAGTTCACGTCGCCTCCTTTGTGCCAATCCAGACACCCTCCAGCGTGGCCACGATGGCCTCGTCCAGGGACGTTGGCAGGTTCTTGCCGACGAAGTCCGGCCTGATCGGCAGCTCACGGTGGCCCCGATCGACCATCACCGCGAGCTGCACCGAGCGCGGGCGGCCCCAGTCGGTGAGGGCGTTGAGCGCTGCGCGGATCGTGCGCCCGGTGAAGAGCACGTCGTCGACCAGGACGACCGTCCGATTCGTGAGGTCCTGCTCGATGACCGTTGTCGACGAGCGGGGCACTGGGTTGAGCGAAAGGTCGTCCCGGTAGAACGACACGTCGAGCAAGCCCACCGGCGGGGCCTGGCCCGCCACCTCGCCGAGGAGCGACGCCAAGCGCCGCGCAAAGGCTTCACCCCCGCGCTGAAGACCGATGATCGAGAGCGAGGCGGTGTCGTGGTTGCGCTCGACGATCTCGTGGGCCATGCGAGTGAGTGCGCGCCCCACGTCGCCTTCGTCGAGCAGCTGACTCTTCACGAAAAACGTCGGGCTGCTTTCGCTCGCCCGACGCTCATCACCGTTTCCCATTGTTCTCCCGTCGTTCGGACCTCACGGGATCCACTTCACGACGCTCTGACGGATTCTAGTCAATCTCCCCGGAGCTTCGTAACACCCGAGAGCTCCCCCGAGCTCTTGTTCACGAACGGGTCGCACGCGTGGGTTCGCATGATCCACTCGGCGTCGTTCACGTCAAAGACCGCTATCTATACTCTTCTCGAGAGGCACGCCGGGCGAGTAAGAACGTTCGGGCCCGTGCGTCCGCTGCCGATTGGGGTGCATCGTGCGCTGGACTCGAGGTCGAGGACGTGAGTTGCGTCAAGTTCGTGCGCAGCGACATTGCCGGGGTGGTTCCCTGACGAGAGGTTCACGTTGACCTACCTCACCGTGCATTGGGCGCATCCCTGGATCGCCCTCGCCGCGTGCGTGGTCCTAGCCATCCACGAGTTGGGCCTCCGGCGCATCAACGGACGCTCCACGGCGGTCAACGCTCGCCGGCGACGCGAGAAGCTGTGGTTGAGCTACGGCGGGATTGCGCTGGTAACCCTGAGCATCGTGTCGCCCATGCAGTACTGGTCGATGGAGTACTTCTGGGTGCACATGATCCAGCACGTCACCGTCATGCTCGCCGCCCCGGCGCTCTACGTGGCCGGAGCCCCGGCGATTCCGCTCCTCCACGCGATGCCCGTCAAGCTCCGCCGGCGTATCTTGCGCCGGGTGTTCATCCGGCCAACTCGTCACCCGCTGCGTGTCCTCGGGGGCTGGCTGCTGTCGCCGGTGGTCGGCGTGACCGCGTTCAACATCGTCATGGTCTTCTGGATGATTCCGCGGCTCTTCAACGCCGTGATGAACCAGCCGGAACTGCATATCGGCTTGATGTTGTCGACGTTCTTTCTCTCGGGCCTTCTCTTTTGGGTCCAGTTCATTCCCTCGCACCCCTTCCGTCCGACGATGACGCCGTTTGCGCGTATTGCCACGCTGCTCCTCACCAACCTCATCATGACGGTCGTTGCGATGTCGCTGAGCTTCTTCGCCTCGGGGCCCTTCTACGATCTCGGCAACTCGATGCTGCGCCTGCCGGGAATGGGTTCGATGACACCCACCACGCTCAACCCCCTGGCCGACCAGCAGATCGGGGCGGCCATCTTGTGGGTGTGCGGCGACTTCTGGTGCTTCCCCGCCATCATCATGGCGATGCGTCTGGTGGTGAAGACCGACGCCAACGCCGGGGGAATGGACCGTTTCCTTCGGGGAAGCCGATCGGTGAGCGCCGAGGAGTTCCGCAAGTCGTCCTCGGACAAGTCCGCGTGGTAACGGTGTAGCCCTCGCGTCGTTCGGGTCGCGGCGGCGCCTCGAATGCCGCAAGTCGCCCAGCGATCCCATGCTTGAGCCACAGTGACGAGACGCGACACCGGGATCACGGACATCAGTCCGTGGACTCGAACCACCCCGGTGGTGCGTGGGGCTTACTCCCCAATAGGGGAATTACGTAGCCAAAAAGGGCGACGGCTACGCCAACGAACATGACCGCCATGCCGAAGAGACGTAGTGCCTGGGCGTAACACAGCAGGCCGCCCGCGGCCCCGATGACGACCCCTACGAGCCCCGTTACGGCGGCGATCCTCTCGAACCGGTCGGCACTTCGCCGACGCCGAACGGCGCCGAGCGCCGCGACGGAACCGATCGCCAGCACGACTCCGACTAGGGCGTGGGCCACGTAAAGAGCCCTTCCCTGATCGACGAGCCACCCGTTTGGCCGGTGGAACGGAACGTACACCACGCCGACGACGCCGGTCAGGAACTCAGCGACGACAGCGAACAGCAAGATCTGCCAGATGCGGCGACTCAGTCTGGGACCCTCCACCCCGCCAATGGTCGCGAAGGCACCGTCCGCCGCCCAGCGCGGCGACGGCCGCTCCCCGCTCCAAGGTTCCCGACGCAATCGAGGGCGCACCGGCGCCACGCGGACCAGGAGGTTGTACGTGATGAGGGCAACGACCAGGTGCATCGCCGCGAGTGTCAGCACTCCCCCAACGGGCTCGTGGCGAATCAGTAGCCAGACGTCAGGAGTCCACAGGGCCACCGTCGCGACCACGGCCAAGCGCAAGAAGAACTGGCGAGGCGCGGAGACGATCCGCACGACAAGCCACCACGCGGCTCCCGCCGCGGTGATCCCAACCAGGCTCAGCAGTCCGTAGTCGACCAGGCGAAAGTGCGAGTAGCTGCGCAGCGACGGCGCCGACCAAACGGCGAGCTTGACGAGCAGGGCGTCGACACCAGTGGACGCAAGCACTGACAGAGCAGTGACGACCGCTACCCGGGGCGCCGACGGGAACTGGTTGCGCCCGCTCGCCGCCGTGCGCGGCACGACCTCCCCGCTCAATCGCGCGTTCGAGGACGACGCAACGAATCGTGCTCGGGGTCGTCGCGCTCAGCCGCGTTGGTCTGCTCAGACTTACGCTCTTGTTCGAGTCGGCGCACTTCGTCTTGCCAGGCCAGCAGCATCCCTTGGTATTCGGGCGCGATTGCCGGCTTTCTCGAGTGATGCTTGATCGAAAAGCCGGGGTGGAGGATCTTCCACCACATGTAGATACCGAACATCCCCAAGAGGGGCCATTCGAAGACGTAGGCCCAACTCAGTTCGTTGCCTCCTTCGGCTCTACCGAGTTCGAACCAGAAGGCGCTGCCGCAGAGGAGCAATCCAACAACCAAGGTCACGTGGGTCTTAAGAGCCGAAGCACCCGTGAGCCGGGGGGGCCGCGGCTCGCCCCGACTTTCCGCTAGTTCATCGGTGTCGCCCACGTCAGCATTTTACCCCCGGCCTTGTCCCAGGGTAAGGGCCGCGACACCCTCATATGCGTGAATGTGCGTCGCGCAACACGTCACTTGGCATCAGTGCCAGGTCAGCGAACCACTATGGTACCTTTTGCTCAGATCGATGGGCAGCGAGATGACAACCGAGAATCCCGATCCTGCCTCCCGCGCCGGCGAGATAAGTGAAGAGCAGCGAGCGGCCATCTTCGCCGCCGCCAACGCTCCCAGGGCTCGAGGCGCCGCGTTGCGCAAAGGTCGCGCCAGAGTGCCCACGAAGTTCATTGTGTGGACCATTGTCGCCGTCCTGTTTCTCGGACTAGGCGGCGAGATCGGCCAGCACTTCTTCGCGACCTACGGTAAGGCCCCAGCGGTGACCACGCCGTCGTCGCCGGTGCTCAACTCGACCACCACCACTCCCTCCACCCCGAACCTCATCTCCTTGCAGGTCTTCATGGGCTTAAGGGGGATTGGCACCGCGGTCGCGCCCACCTTCACGCTGCGCGACCAGCGCCACCAGCGATGGAGCCTCGCGGCGCAGCGCGGCAAGGTCGTCGTGCTGACGTTCTACAACGCGATTTGCAATGACATCTGCCCGGTCCTCGGCGCAGAGATCCGACAGGCCAGCCGCGAACTTGGTGGCGACGTCTCGAAGATCGAGTTCGCGATCGTGAACACCGATCCGCAGGCAACAAGCATTTCCACGAACACGAGCGCGCTGCGAGCTACCGGGCTTTCGAGCGAGTCTTCGGTCGTCTTCCTCTCGGGCAGCGTCGCTGACATGAACCCGGTGTGGAAAGCCTACGGCGTTCGCATCTCAGTCGGGGCCAAAGCCGGCGAGGTGTCGCACAACAACACCCTCTACTTCATCACGCCGAGCGGCAACCTCTCGGGCTACGCCATCCCCTTCGGCGCGGAAAGCGCGACGGGCCGTTACTCGCTCAGTGCATCGAGTCTTCGCCTCTACGCGCTCGCCATCGCCGAGACCGCCGAGAGCCTGGCCCCGTGAGCGACGAGCTACCCGGATTCGAAGAGGTGCCCTTCGACCCGGCGTCGATGCCCACCTCCTCCCTGGGCATCGCCAAGGCAGTCTGGTTTCGGCGACCCTGGTTCCTCGCTACGTTGGCCCTGGTTGTCGTCGTCGCCATCTCGGTCATCATCGACCTGCCCCGGCCCATTACCCGGGCCCAGGACGTGGCCTCGCAGAACTCGTCAATCGACGAGATCAACACCGATCTTGCGGACTGCACCTTCGCAGCCAAGGAGTCCTTCAACTTCTACAACGAGAACCTCGCGGGAAAGCTGACCAAGTCCGACCTCGCCGAGGTGCCAACGCTCTTGACGGGCGACGAGACGGCCTGCTCGTTCGCCAGCGAACCCGTCTACGACCTCACCAACAACCTGGAGGTGGACGACACCGCCGCCGGCAAGTACATCGATCGCATGGTGAGCGTCGTTGAGGGTTGGATGACCGACTACGCCCTCGCCTCGATCGACGACATCCAGTATCTGTTCAGCCACCCGGGTGACGAAGCGAAGATTAACCACCTTGCCGCGCAGGAAGCAAACCTGGCTCACAGCCGCGAGTTGGCGCAGCGCGACGAGCAAGCAGCCAATGGGATCCTCGGCGTGAAGCTCGTTCCCGTGGCGATACCCCCCCTCCCTCACTTGACTGGCACATAGTTCGCTCTTCGGCCAAGCGTGGTGCGGGTGAAGTCGAACGCCACTTCGTTTGAATCAAGCGAAGTAGCATCGGGCTTGTCATGGCCAACGAGGCGCGCGAACACCAGCACCAGACTCACGACACGAATGCGTTCGTTCGCTGGCTGATCATCGTCATCGAGTACGCCATCGTGGCCAGTCTGCTGCTCGTGGCCGGCATCGTCCTGGTACGCACCGTGGTGACATTCCTCAGCCACTGGGGAGCCTTTCCCCAATCGGTGGTCGCCGCGATCGACGGCATCCTCGTAGTGATCATTCTCCTAGACATCGCCCACACCGTGTTCGGACATCTGCGAACGTCGGTCTTTCCGGTGCGGCCCTTTCTCATCATCGGCATTCTGGCGGGCGTTCGGGACATCCTCAGCGCCTCGGCGCACCTCACCCTCGGCAGCTCGCTCTCCCAGACCAGCTTCCGCGACACGCTGATCTCCCTCGCCGTGGGCGTCGGCGTGGTCGTCTTCTTGCTGCTGGGGCTGCTCGTCCTCCGCTTCGCCGCCGTCAATCCCGCCTCGAGCGACCTGTCGGTAACCTACGACGAACCGACCTAGCCGTCGTCGTGGATGACGCCGTCTTAGGAGTTCGTGCCGAAGAAACCCCTGGTGCGGTCCTTTCGAACCAACTGGTACAGCTCTTCGTCGGGGTCGTCTTCTGACTTCAGCCACTGGTTAAGGTTGGAAAAGACGATCGGCATGAAGGCCGCGGCTGCGATGAACCACATCAGTCCCGTCGTCAGCTGCTGGTCCGCGGCGAGCGAGAGCAGGGGCCGCGACACCTGATGAAAGGTCCGGTACCACGGGTCCTGGGACATCGCCATGAGATACGCGATCACCCAGATCGTCCACATCGCTAGCGCCGCGACGCCAATTCGGTAAGGGCGGGTCGCGCGGGGCCGAAACGGCGGCGACTCGACCAGCTCCAGCCACAGCGGCACGCCGCTGCCGACCAGGCACAATGATTCGACGATTGACAACCAGGGGTGCCGAACGAGGGCGTCCACCACCGGCGTCGAGCGCCACGCAATTGCCTGAACGATAAAGACGATGAGCAGCGCCACCACCCGAGCGTGGCCCCGGCGGGCGTTCACGCTCTGGGCGAGCCGGTCAACTAGGCGCGTCGCCGGCACGGGCAGCGATGCGCCCTCGACGTCGTAGGAAACCGGAGCGCTCGGCGTCGAGCTGAGCCGTCGCCACGGATCGCCCACGACAACCAGGCACGGCACGGCGACGGCGAAGATGCAGAACTGGACGGCCTGCACGAACTCGTAATCGCGCGCCCACGAGAAGATCGGGGGGACGAGGACGACCAACCACAGACCGAATCCCAAAAGCGAGAGCACGTCACGGCCGTGACGATGGCGACGGCGAGGCAAGCGGGTGGACCCGTCCGCGATCACTCCGCTCTGTGGCGCTGGAAGTAGAGCCAAATCGTGACAGCGAAGAACACGCCAAGGAGTATGACCATCGATTCAACCTGTGACCCGATATAGGGGTTTACGCCAAACATGCTGACGGCCTCGCTTCCCGCTCGTAATCCTTCCCGCGAACAATCACGCTACAACCCTCTCGCCCTACAACAGATAGAACATCGCGAACAACAGGGTGCTCGCCAGGGCGATGAAGCCAAGAAAGTAGGTCATTGAGGCGACGTTCGCTCGAAAAGACTGCGCCGAAGGGTGCATGGACAGCTCGGGATTCTCCCCGCCCAACTCCCTTCGCATGCGAAGCGAGCGCGCCAACGTTGTCTCGAGCCAGTAGGTCACGATGACGATAGAGATGATGTTCATGACCGCGTAGCCAAAGAATGTCGACGCGTAGCCGCTCGAGCCCGGGTTGAACGGCAGCGCGTTGAACTCATAGCACTGGAAAAAAAGGGCGAGGAGGCCAGCGGCGACACCGGTCCATCCGGCGACCTGCCATTCGGACACGCTGCCTCGACGAAGCCTCACTTGGCCGAATGACGCCATGAAAGCCATCAACACCATCAAGGTGTAGATCGTCCAGCCGAAGGCGGTCGGGGCGGTGACGTGGTTCGGACGCCACAACAGAGCATTGTTGCTCGAACGGAGGTAGAAGTAGGCGAAGGCTAGCGAGGCCAGCAGAAACGTGTACATGCCGATGAAAAGTCGCCCACCGCTCCAGATAGCCCCGATGTGAGCGCGCAACTCGTACTCGCGCTCCTCGGGCGTGTCGCTCATGCCGTGGTTTTTGGTGACGTCGGTCATAGGGACTCCCTCGGCGCTACTCGTCCGAGGCCATGCCGGCCCCGGTCGAACTACTCACGGTCTCCAGTGGTTTTTCGCCGAAGTCCGCCAGGGGCGGCGCCCCGTCCTCGCTGTAGTGGTACGGGTCGGTCATGATGACCGGAATGCGATCGAAGTTATACGACGGAATCGGTGTCGCCGTCTGCCACTCGAGTCCCAACGAATCCCACGGATTGGCCGGAGCCTTCTGCGGGTTGACGTAGAGCGACCAAATCAGGTTGGCGGCGAAGATCAACATCGACGCGCCTAGCAGGAACGCGCTGATCGATGAGAAGTCGTTTAGCACCTGGAGGCCCTTGGCGTAGGTGAAGACGCGGCGCGGCTGGCCCAAGAGACCGATGATAAACATCGGAAAGAACGTCAGGTTGAAGAAGATGAACATCATCCAGAAGTGCCAGAGGCTGAGCTTCTTGTTCAGGGTCCGGCCGGTAATCTTCGGCCACCAGTAGTAGATCCCCGCCATGAAGGCGAAAACGAGACCGCCCATGATCGTGTAATGGAAGTGAGACAACACGAAAAAGCCGCCGTGCACCGTGACGTCCACCGGCACATCGGAGAGGAACACACCGGACACCCCGCCGATGAGAAAGTTGAAGTAGACCGCCAAGCAGAACAACATCGGCACTTCGAGTCTCATTCTCGATTTGTAGAGCGTTCCCATGCCCACGAGGAAGATGAACCCCGTGGGGATCGAGATCAACTCGGTCGTGAGCATGAAGAGCGGACGCATGTCGGGATTGATCCCGCTCTGGAAGAGGTGGTGCTGCCAGACGAAGAACGATAACAGCGCGACCCCGATCA
>Ga0209415_10019114_pt1 | contig 10756 bp, 9 predicted proteins | sample PeaSoiSIISIP2007_FD_187696 | JGI IMG/M metagenome (GOLD analysis project Ga0209415, IMG submission 187696) | Peat soil microbial communities from Weissenstadt, Germany - SII-SIP-2007 (SPAdes) (version 2) | ecosystem: Environmental > Terrestrial > Soil > Wetlands > Peat | place: Germany... | reverse complement strand
TTAGACTGCATCGGTAAGTGGATCGATTTCAAGTTCGAGGGTGAGCCGCAAGGCATTCGCCCCTCCTTGTGGGTTTGGTTTTATGCCGCGGCGAGCAGAGCGTTTGACGCAATAGAATCGCGCGAGCGATTGATCGAAGCCATCGACGCCGCGACGACATTGCCGGCGACGCTCGATTCATTTCGATCGGTGGGTGGCGCAAGATCATAAAGCGATTGCGCCCCACGCTCAGCGGGCTACACGTACCCCTCACTCCATCGCGAGACCGCTCGCCCTGATGGGGCCCGCCCATTTCGCGATCTCGCTCTCGACGAACTTCTGCAGATACTCCGGCGACCTGCGCTCGGGTTCGACGACGATCGCGCCGATGTCCTTCAAGCGCGCCCGCACCGACGGCGTTTCCATCGCCGCGACGGCGGCGGCGTGCAGCTTCGCGACGATCGCGGCGGACGTGCCCTTGGGCAGGAACAGCGCGTTCCAGGTGCCGGCGTCGAAATCGGCCAGACCCTGCTCGTGCGCGGTCGCCAGCGTCGGCAGGTTCGGCGAGCGGTTCCGGGTCAGGATGGCGATGGCCTTGACGGTATGGCTCTCGATCTGCGGGATCGCAACCGTGATGGTCGGGCACCAATAGTCGAGCCGGCCGGCGATCAGGTCCGGCATGATGGCTAAGCGATAGGGGATGTGCGTGACCTCGATGCCGACCGACAGATCGAGCAGCGCGCAGGCGAGATGGTTCACGGAACCGGCGCCCGGCGAGCCGTATTGCATCTTCGCCTGGTTCGCCTTCGCGTAGGCGACGAACTCCGCCAGATTGCCGGCCGGAAGGTCCTTGCGGGCGAGCAGCAGGTTCGGCACTTCGGCGATCAGCGCGACCGGTGCGAAGTCGGTCGCCGCATTGTAGAGCGGATTTTTGTAAAGCGTCTGGTTGACCGCGTGGGTGCCGGCGTTGCCGATGGTGAACTGGTATCCGTCGGGCGCCGCCCGCGCCACCCGGGAGGCGCCCGTCATGCCGCCCGCGCCGCCGCCGTTCTCGACGATCACCGGCTGCCCCAGCAGCTCGGCGAGGCGCTGTGCCATGATGCGGCCGACCGTATCGGACAGGCTGCCGGCCGCGACCGGAACCACCATGGTCATGGGCCGAGCCGGCCACTCCTGCGCGGTGGCGCGGCCGACGCTCGCCCACGCCGCCGCGACCGCGACGGCAAGGAGCAGCTTTCCCATGGTCTCCTCCACAAAGGCTCGCGCCGGGGGCAGCTTACGAATGTATGGACGGCCCCAGCAAGGCGTTCCTGCGGCTTCCCCGCAATCTGTCCGGGCCGTTTTTTTGTGCTTGCAGATAGCGGACTATTGTGATAGTAATAGGCTTATAGCTCGGGGGCGAGAAAATCAAGGGCGGCGGGCGATCCGGTTTACGCGCACACGGTCCGTAAACATTATCGGCCGCTGCCGTTTGAGTTTGGCGAAACAAACCCACCGCCGCCGGAAGTCGGCGCGCCGATGAGCGTGGCGCGCCGAGACCTGAATACGCGCGCCGGCATAACGCGGACCAATTCCCAGTTCGGGCCGAACAATTGCCTGTTCGGGCGAAATAATTCCGTGTTCGCGTCAAGCCGGGAATTTGTGTGGAACATGTTGGAAGTGCTGCGCAAAACGACGTCGTCAATCGCCAGGATGGCCGAATCTCTCAAGGATTCGCTGATAATTTGCCTGTTGGCAGGGAATTCGCACCCGCTACGGTTTCCCCGCCATGGTGCGGTACAGCGCCTCGATGCCGCCGCGCGGATCATTGTGGAAGTAGGTGAGGCCGTGGGCGCGCATCAGGCCCTGCTCGTCGAGGCCGTGCGAGGCGCCGGTCGCCACCAGCATCTCGGCGCGGAAGTCGTCATAGGAGAACGGCTTGCCGGCGAGCCGGCACACCACCTTGTAGTCGCAGGCGACCGGCCCGGGGATCTTGGCGATGCGCGCCGCCTCCTCGCGCACCACCTCGGCGTTGGCGAAATACTGCGCCCGGTAGGCCGGATCGAACAGCACCAGCGCCGGCTCGATGCGCAAGGTGGCGACGAGCCGCGCCACCACCACCAGCATGACGACGGCGCGCGCCGCGGTCTCGCCGTGGCGCCGCCCGAACGCGGTGGCGCCGGCGCGGTCGAAGGCGAGGCCGAGGCCGACCGCCGTCGCGATCACGAGATCGAACTGCGCATTGTCGAGGATCGCCTCGCCGGCCCACTGCAGGAGGTACACCGCAAAGGAGACCGCGACGAACAGCATGGTGAAGCGCGCCGCGCGGGTCCTCGGCTCGGCCGCGATCCAGATGCCCCACAACGCCAACGCCGGCAGAATCCATTGCAGCCGCCCGAGCCCGTTGATCGTCCGCATCACCCCGAGCGGCCGCGGGGTGAGAAGATTGGCGAGGAACACATCCCCATAGGCTGCGATACAGATGACGAGCCCCAGCGCCGCGGCGCCGGCGCCGATCACGGCCGGCAGCACGGCGCGGCGCCAGTCCTGCAAGGCGAGCCACAGCAGCGCCGTCACCGGCACCGCCGCGATGTTGTGCTTGTAGAAGCCCGCCGCCGCCATGGCGAGGATCGGCGGCACCGCGGACCTGCCGCGTGCCTCGCGGGCGAGGAGCCACACCAGCGCCGCCATCATCAGCGCGTGACCGGTGAGCTGCGGGTCGTTCATGCCGGCGAAGCGATTGAACGCACGCGCCATCACGGCAACGAACCACAGCCCGCCCACCGCGGCGCCGGCCCGCCCGCCGCCGAGCTGGCGGATCACCGTGGCGATCAGCACCGCGAGAGCGGCCGTGGACAATAGCGACACCGCCCGCCCGACATAGAGCGCATCGCCGAACAGCTGCGCGAGGGCACCGATCGCGTAGAACGACAGCGGCGGATAGTTGTTGATGATCAGCGTATCGGTCGGCGGATAGAGCGGCGCCGCCCCCATGGCGGCATCGGCGTGATAGGCGTTCCAGCCCTCGTTCTGCGCGATCTCGATCGGAAAGCCGGCGCGCCACAGCGGCCACACCATGAAGTAAGCGGCGAGCAGCGCGAGGAGCGCGATCTGCGCCCGCGTGTCGAACCAACCCGACGTGCCTTTCATGACGTCACGCGCGCGGCGACACCATCGAGCGCGCGCCACACTTCGCCGGGCTCAGGCGCCGAGCCCTTGCCGCCGACCACCGCGATCGGACCTGTCCCCATCGGGCCGGTCAATCCCGGCTCGCTGTCGATGAAGATCGCGGCCAGCGGCACGCCGAGCGCCGCCGCCACATGCACGAGCCCGGTATCGACCCCGATGACGAAAGCCGCGCCGGCGATCAGCGCCGCCACCGCATCGAGCGGCCGACGCTCCGGCACCTCGCCGAACCCCGCCGCGGCCGCGATCGCCTCGCTGCGCGCGCGCTCCGCATCGGTGCCCCATGGCAGCACCACGTCGAAACCGCGGTCGCGCACCCCGCGCGCCACCGCGACCCAATGTGCCTCCGCCCACCGCTTGCCTGGCTGAGCGGTGGCATGGATCAACACCGCATACGGCCTCGCGGCCGCAGCCGCGCCCGCGATGATGGCGCGGTCGAGCCCGTAGTCGAGCGGCGGCTTCGGCTCGTAGCCGAGCGCGAGGCCGCACAGCGCGCGGTTGCGCGGAATGGCGTGGGCGCGCCACGCCACCTTGTGGCGAACATCGTAGAACAGGCTCGCGAGCGGCTCCCGGATGCTGCCGGGGCCGTAGCCGTGCCGGGTTCCACGCACGCACTTCGCGATGACGGCGGTGCGCAGCAACCCCTGCGTATCGATGACGGTGTCGTAGGATCGCGCCCGGATGGCGTCGCGGAAGCGGCCGATGTCGCGCCAGGTCGCGCGGCTCAACGGGCTCGCGCGCCAGCGCCGCGTCGCCACCGGGATGACCTCGTCAATGCCGGGGTGGAGGCGGGCGAGCGGCGCATAGGCCTCCTCCACCACCCACGACAGCCGGGCCGCAGGCAAATTTCGCCGCGCATCGGTCACGGCCGGCATATGATGGACGACATCGCCGAGCGAAGAGGTCTTGATGAACAGAATCTCGGCCTGCATCGGGGCGGGGCTTTTCCCGGATTGCGGTGTAGATTGCCGCTGGCTCATATACGCCGCTCGGCGGTTTGTCACCCGAGCCGATGCGGGCCCCCGCTAACCTGATATTCAGAACCCTCCGGCTAGGACACCCGGCGAGCAAACCACGAGCGAGCCCCATGACGATCCTGGTTACTGGCGGCGCCGGGTATATCGGCAGCCACATGGTCTATGCCCTCGTCGAGGCCGGCGAGCGGGTGGTCGTGCTCGACAACTTGTCGACCGGCTTCAAATGGGCGATCGCCAAGGGCGTTCCGCTCGTCACCGGCGAGACTGGCGACGAGGCGCTGGTCGCCCGCCTGATCGCGGAGCATGGGGTTTCCGCCATCATCCACTTCGCCGCCTCGATTGTGGTGCCGGACTCGGTGTCGAACCCGCTCGGCTACTACCGCAACAACACCGTGAACTCGCGCGCCCTGATCGAATGCGCCGTCAGGGGCGGCGTCCAGCAGTTCATCTTCTCCTCGACCGCGGCGGTTTACGGCAATCCCGCCAAGGTGCCGATCCGCGAGGACGACCCGGTGGCGCCGATGTCGCCCTACGGCTCCTCGAAGCTCATGACCGAGATCATGCTGCGCGACGCCGGCATCGCCCACGGCCTCGATTACGTCATCCTGCGCTACTTCAACGTCGCCGGCGCCGACCCCAAGCTGCGCACCGGCCAATCCACCAAGGGCGCCACCCACCTCATCAAGGTCGCGGTCGAGACCGCGCTCGGCAAGCGCCCCAAGATGGACGTGTTCGGCACCGACTACCCGACGCCCGACGGCACCTGCATCCGCGACTACATCCATGTCGCCGACCTGGTGCGCGCCCATTCCGATGCGCTCGCTTACCTTCGCGCCGGCGGCAAGCCGGTGACGCTCAACTGCGGCTATGGGCACGGCTTCTCCGTGCTCGAGGTGATCGACACCGTCAAGCGCGCCTCGGGCGTCGATTTCCGCATCGACCGCGCCGGCCCGCGACCCGGCGATCCGGCGCAGATCGTGGCGAATTCCGACCGCGCCCGGGAATTGCTCGCCTGGCAGCCGCAATTCGACGACCTCGCCACCATCGTGGCCCACGCGCTCGCCTGGGAACGCAAGCTCGGCACGCTGCAGAATTGACCGCCACACGCGCATTGACCTTCGGACCCCTTCCGTCTATTCGGCACCCTGCGGGGCTGCCGGGTTCGACCGGACCGGCCCGATCCATTCACCTCCAGTCAGAAGAAGCCCAATGAGCGCAGACGCCTCCCGCTTTGTCATTCCGCCCCCACCCCAGGCCGCCCTCGCTATCGCCGGCAGCGACAAGCTGTTCCCGGTGCGCCGCATCTGGTGCGTCGGCCGCAACTACCTGGAGCACATCAAGGAGATGGGGCAGGACGAGCGCGAGCCGCCGTTCTTCTTCTCCAAGCCCGCCGACGCCATCGTGCCGGACGGCGGGGTGGCGCCCTATCCGTCGCTCACCAAGGACCTGCATCACGAGGTCGAGTTGGTGGTGGCGCTCAAGGGGGGCGGCCGTTACCTCAAGGCGGCGACCGCGAACGACCTGATCTGGGGCTACGGCGTCGGTATCGACCTCACCCGCCGCGACCTGCAGATCGCCTCGCGCGACATCAAGCGGCCGTGGGAAATCGGCAAGGCGTTCGACGCCTCGGCGCCGTGCGGGCCGCTCAAGCCGGCCTCCGAGACCGGCCACCCCAAGAAGGGCCGCATCACGCTCAAATGCAACGGCAAGATCCGCCAGGACGGCGATCTCTCCCAGATGATCTGGAACGTTCCGGAGGTGATCGAGAAACTGTCCGAGATGGTGGCGCTCGCGCCGGGCGACATCATCATGACCGGCACCCCCTCGGGCGTCGCCGCGACGGTCGCGGGCGACAAGCTCGAATGCGAGGTCGAGGGCGTCGGCAAGCTCACCGTGACGATGGGGCCAATGCTGAAGTGAGCGGAGCGCGGGCGTCTCGCCCGCTCTTTCTTCAAGTGGCGGCGGACGCCCGCGTTTGATTCAAGCAGCGGGCGGGACGCCCGCGCTCCGGCTCATTCGGCGGCCGCCGGCGTATTCTGCGGCTTGCCCTTGTCCATGATCAAAAGCTCGATGGTGCGCGTCGGCGCACTGCTCTTGTTCTCGTTGCGGTGGATCGTTCCGCGCGGGATGTAGACGTACTCGCCTGCCTTGAGCACGCGCGGCTGCTGGCCCCTCACCGTAAAGGTGATCTCGCCGTCGAGCACCACCTCCCACTGATCTCCGCTGTGCGTATGGAAGCCGTTGCCGGGGCGGCTCGGCAGGTGGAGCTGCATTTGCATCCGCACGTCCCGCGACGGGTCGTTCTCCAGCGCCGTGGTGAAGAAGCGCTGCGAAAATGCCGGGCCGGTCGGCGACGTCGATGTCTGTGCCGTTGCCGTCGTCGCGCCCGCCATCGTCACGATGGCCAAAGCCAGCATTGAAGTGCGCATGTGATCCCTCCCGTTCTGTTGTGATTACGAAGAGCATACCCCTCCGTGCGCCGCCAGGCGAGCCGCGCGACATCAGCCCGGCTCCAATCCGGTCTTGCGTTTCGCCGGCGCGGTTTGGGGCGACATCAGGAATTTCACCAGCGCCCGGGCGGCCTCCGGGGCGCCGGCCGCCTTGCCGAGCCCGGCGGTGATCGCCGTCATCTCCTGGATGTCAGCCGGCAGCGGCCCGAGGAACGTGATGCCCTTGACGGACAGCAACTCGGACACCTGCAGGAAGCCCACCTCGGCCTCGCCGCGCACCAGCGCGTCGGCGACCTGTATCGAGCCCGGCAGCGTCGTGATCTTCGGCTTGAGCTCGCCAGCGACGTCCCATTTCTGGAACAATCCGTTGAGATAGATGCCGCTCACGCCGGCGGAGAGGACGATCGACTTCGCCCCGAGCAGGCCATTCTTGAGGCCGTTGGAGGAGCCGATGTCGATGCGCGGTGCGCCCGCGCGCGTCGCCGCGCCGATGCCCGACCGGGCGACGTCGGCACGGCTGTCGCCGACCACCAGGCCCCGCTTGATCAGATCGTCGATCCAGACCGCCGGCGCGATAACGATATCGAGGTTCTCGCCGGCGCCGAGCCGTCTCACGATGTCGTCAGTGCCGGCAAAGACCGCCGCCACCTTGTGCCCCGTCGATTTTTCGAACGCCGGCGCAATCTCGCCGAGAACTTCCTTGAAGGAGCCCGTGCTGATGACTTTGATCTCGGCAGCGCCGGCGATGCCGGCCAGCAGCGGGGCGGTCGCGACAGCGAGACCGATGAACGCACAGACAACAGCTCTCCTCGTCATGGCCGCGGCCCCTTCAGGGATGATGCCCGGATTGTTTCACAGGCGCGGAACAAGGTCGATTGGCGATGCCGATACGGTCAGAGCCTCGACCGCATCACGCCCCTTCCTTGTCATCCCCGGAACTGGAATTCCGGGGTCGCTGCCACGGCGGCAATCAGCAGGCCGAGACCGATCCTGAGCTTCGTCGGGTCGGCCAGGATTGCGGAGCTGCCAAGCACCTGCGGAGATGCTGCGTAGGCGAGCAATGCATTCGTCGTCGCCGCGGTGGCGCCACCGGGCAGCATATTTGCAATCGCCCGCGCAACCGCTTGGGCGGAATGCGTCAGATTGAGCGGCATGCCCGGATCATGCATCAAGAGGTCGAACAGTCCGTTCCACGGAGTTTGAAGCACGAGAATGCCGGTGGTCGGCCAAAGCAATTCTTCTGCCGCGGCCCACCGGTTGAGCAATGATCCGTTGCCCAGCCAGGGAGGCGATATATCGGGGCGGCCGTTGGGGGGCCCCCAGTTGTATCGTGGGTCACCCATCTGCGCGAGCATCGAATTGAGCGCTGCCGTAGGATTGATGGTGACGTTCACGACCCGCAGGAGCGACATCAGAAACTCGAACGGCGTCTTGAATTTGGCGCCGCTCGAGGCGGCGAACTCGGCGGAGGAAAAAAGCTGGTGCAGCATCAGGGCAATCTGGTTTGGCGCCGTCAGATATTGCAGATACGTCCCCGCCATGGCGGAGATCACCGCGCTCTTGGCGGGCGGGGTGTCGGCCACCAAGCGACGATAGAGATTCGTGGCGACCATGCTGGCTGTGGCCGGATGGCTCGCCAGAATGGAGAGCATCGTCACGCCTTCGTTGATGCCGCTCGAAGGGATCGTGTGCCCGAGGAACGTTTTTGCCGTGTTGTTGTGAATCGCAGCCCGGAAGATGAAACTGCCGTTGGTCTGATCGATGGTCCAACCCGCCAGAATCTGCGCCGCCTGCTGTACATCCTGGTCACTGTACCCGGTCCCGACCAGATTTGGCGGCGTCGTCAGCCCGAGATAGTGACTGGCCCCCAGCGTGTGCAATTCCATCACTTCGCGGGCGAAATTCTCATTGGGATGGGCGCCGGTCGACTGCACCTGGTTCAGGTAATACATCATCGGCGCACATTGGGCGACGGCGACCAACAGAGTGTGGAAATTACCGAGCGCATTCGCGCGGATCACCTGATCGAAGGCCGGGTATGATGCCGCGACCGTACCATTGGCAGTCGCTTGAATGTTGAAATGGCAGTGCCACAGCTCCACCATCATTTCGAATATTTGGTACGGCGACAGCGCGGCACGAATGTAGGATGCGGCTTGGATCTCCTGCGCCGGGCGAACCTGCTTGGGGAAATCGCTCCCGGCAGATTTCATCGCCGTCCAGAGCGTCGACTCGTTCGCACCGATGTAAGTCAGCGGCAGCATTTGTGGCGGTAGCGGCTTGCCGTTCGCGTCCACGTCGACGAACTCCAAGCGAACGGCCGCAAGTGCTTGGGTGACCTGAGGAGCATCTGTCGATGGCGCGGCGAGTTGGGCCATCAACCACTGGCCGATATTGTTGTTGTTTGGCGCCGTCGGATCGCGGCCGATCGGACCGAAGGTCAACCTTTCGCAGGCGAGGCTGGCAGACGGGAGCGTCATGCGGGCCTCCTAATGAAACATGTTCAGCGGCTGCTGAACCGTGAGCGTCGGGAACAGATTGGCCGGGAAGTCACCGCGTCGCGCCGTAATCGCCTCCATCAGCACTTGCCGTGAGTCGGTCGTCACCACGAGATCGCCGAGGTCGGTTTGCGCTGGCGCAAGGCCGGGCCACTTGCCGTACATGCGTCCGCCGCCCACCGAAGTGCTCAGCACCAGCATCATGTTGCCGTGGCCGTGATCGGTCCCACCGCTGGCGTTCGACGTGATCCGCCGCCCGAACTCGCTCATGACGATCAGCGTCACCTTCGATCCGGCCGCCGTTACGTCGTTCCAAAACGCGCCGAGGGCTTTCGACAAGGTGGCAACCGCCGACGGAAAGCGCGCGGCTTGGGCCACATGCGTGTCCCAATTGTTGTATTCGAACTCTCCGAGTTGCAGTCCGGCATTGTGCTTCAGCAGCTCGGCCGCAATCGACAGGCCATGAGAAAGCGAATCGGTGCCGTATCCGGGTGGTACCACATAGCCGGTGTTGATCGACTGGAAGGCCTGGACCGCGCCGAGCGCATCGTTGGCTTCTTTCGTCAATGCGGTAGCAATCGGATTATTGGAGATAGGGCTGGCGTACGCGTTCTCCAGGAACGCCATCTTGACGGGCGAGCTCAATTTGAAATGCGCGGCGTCGAGCATGTCGACGGCACCGTAGTCGTTGCCCTCGGAGAATGGCAGCGTCGCGACGCCAAGGGCCGACACCGCGAAGGTACCGCTGACGGCGGTCGCGGCGGCGTAGCGGCCGATCCAGCCTCCAAGTGTGGTCGTGGTGGTAAGATCGACCGCGCCGGCTTCCGCGAGCTGCTGCATCTCGAAATGCGAGCGTGAAGCGAAGGGAATGCCGGCAGCATGTACGATCGCGAGCTGCCCCGCCTGATAGAGTGCATTCAATTCCGGGGCGGAGGGATGAAGGCGCCAGTTTTGCTTGGTCAGCCCACCCGCCAAGCCAAATCCGCTCGACGGAATGAGCGCTGCGGGGCGCGCTGCAATCAGATTGGTGTCGTCAACAGGGGCTATCAGGTTGAGGCCGTCGGTTCCGCCGCGCAACAACACGAACAACAGCGGCTCTTTGGCGGCGGTTCCCGCAAGGACCAGCCGGGCGCCTGGCGGCAAGGCCGCAAAGGCGGAGGCGAGCGCGGCTCCCTTGAGAAAGGTTCGTCGCGTCGTTGGCATCGGTCGGCCTCCCCGAAAAAAATGCGCGTTTCCACTCCGCAGTCTTACGCAAAGGTTTGCCACGATTCGCCGAGTCGGTCATTGTCATGTTGAACGCGCGGTGAAGAGAAGATTAAGGCCGAACGCAAGGATGCTCCGGTATGCCCGCCGGCTCGGCGAAATTCGACACTCGCCGGGCCTCGCCCGCTGGCAAAGCGTGTGCGACAGGGAGCGGCGCAATGTGCGCAGTGCTTATTGCGCGCCCTACGGGCTGGACACGAACCTGCCGGGACAACCAAACTCGTCTCGGCACAGAGGAGCTTTCCCGATGACTATTATCGATTCCCAGGTACATGCCTATGAGGCGAACACGCCGGAGCGACCTTGGCACATTGTGCCGAACTGGCCCGATCACGTCACGGGTGACGAGATGGTGTCGGCGATGGGCAGGGTCGGGGTCGACGGCGCGATCTTCATCTCCGCATTTTCCATGTACCGCTACGAT
>Ga0209415_10019113_pt1 | contig 10756 bp, 8 predicted proteins | sample PeaSoiSIISIP2007_FD_187696 | JGI IMG/M metagenome (GOLD analysis project Ga0209415, IMG submission 187696) | Peat soil microbial communities from Weissenstadt, Germany - SII-SIP-2007 (SPAdes) (version 2) | ecosystem: Environmental > Terrestrial > Soil > Wetlands > Peat | place: Germany... | reverse complement strand
CCATGAACGCGGTGCGGCCTTCCTTGAAGTCGGCGCTGTCGAAGCAGGCGGCGACGGCGGCTTCGACTTCGGCGAGGCGGCGCTTTTCCGGGTCGCGCAGGGCTTCGCGGGCCGCCATCTTGGCGGCGCGGATGGTCAGCGGCGCGTTGGCGCCGATCATGGCGGCGTATTCGCGCACCAGCGGCTCCAGCTGGTCGCGCGAGGCGACGCGGTTGACCAGGCCGACGCGCAGCGCCTCGTCGGCCGAGAACTGGCGGGCGGTGAACAGGATCTCTTTGGCGATGGCGGGTCCGACCAGGTCGATCAGCGCCTTGATGCCGCCAAAGCCGTAGCCGAGCCCCAGCCGCGCCGCCGGGATGGCGAAGCGCGAGTCCTCGGTGCAGATGCGCAGGTCGCAGGTCAGCGCCACCGCCAGGCCCCCGCCGATGCAGTAGCCGCGGATCATGGCGATGGTCGGCTTGGAGATCCCGGCCATGGCGATGTTGGCGGCGGCGGAGGCGCTGGAGTAGCGCGCCTCGGCGCTGGCGTCGGCCCGCTCGGCCTCGAACTGGGAGATGTCGGCGCCCGAGACGAAGGCGCGCTCGCCCGCCCCGACGAACACAACCACCCGCACCTCGGGATCGGCCTCGAAGGCGGCCAGCACGTCCGGGATGGCCCGCCACATGTCGAGCGAGACCGCGTTGCGGCGCTCCGGATTGTTGAAGATCATCCAGCCGATCTGCCCATCCTTGCGGCCGATCAGCTTCTCGACGCCCAGGTCCAAAGAGCCGCCGTCATCCATCGCATCACCTCGCTGGAGCGCGTTCAGCAAAAGTGGAATCGCTTTTGCTGTTCGAACGCGCTCCAAATCCAATGTCTTGGAGCACGATTCAGGGTTCAGGTTGGTTCAACCTGAACCCATCGTGCTCTGGGCGGCGACGTTGACAACCGCGGCTTCCTCCCGTCAACCGCAAGGGCATGAACGGCAACCTCTACGCCCTGCTCGCCTCGCGCTTCCCCGCCGACCGGACCCAGCCGTTCCTGGAGACGCTGGACGGGCGGATAGTCACTTACGGCGAGATTGAAACCGGCGCCGGGCGCCTGGCGGCGCTGCTGACGGCCAAGGGCGTCGCGCCGGGCGATCGCGTGGCCGTGCAGACGGCCAAGAGCCCGCAGGCGGTGATGCTGTACCTTGCGGCGCTGAAGATCGGCGCGGTCTTCCTGCCGCTCAACACGGCCTACACCCAGGCCGAGATCGACTACTTTGTCGCCGATGCGGAGCCGACCCTGTTCGTCACCGACGCGGTGGCGCTGGCGGCGGAGGCGGCCGCGCTCGCGCCGCACGAGGCGGTGCATGAAGCCGCGCCGCAGGACCTCGCCGCGATCCTCTACACCAGCGGCACCACCGGCCGCTCCAAGGGCGCGATGCTGAGCCACGCGGCGCTGGCCGCCAACGGCCAGGCCCTGACCGACGCCTGGGGCTTCACCGCCGCCGACGTGCTGCTGCACGCGCTGCCGATCTACCACGTGCACGGCCTCTTCATCGCCCTGCACTGCGTCTTCCTCTCCGGCTCCCGGATCATTTGGCTGCCGAAGTTCGACGAAGCCGAGGTGCTGAAGGCGACGCGGCGCTCGAGCGTGATGATGGGCGTGCCGACCTTCTACACGCGGCTGCTTGCCAGCGCGAACTTCAGCCGGGAAGCGGCTGAAACCATGCGGCTTTTCATCTGCGGGTCCGCGCCGTTGCTACCGTCGACCTTTGCCGAGTTCGAGGACCGCATCGGCCAGCCGATCCTCGAGCGCTACGGCATGAGCGAGGCGGCGATCATCACCACCAATCCGCTGGCGGGCGAACGCCTCGCCGGCAGCGTCGGCTATCCCCTGCCCGGCGTCGACCTGCGGGTCGCCGACGACGGTATCGTGCAGATCAAGGGTCCCAGCGTCACCAGCGGCTATTGGCGCAAGCCGGAGAAGACCGCCGAGGCCTTCACCACCGACGGCTACTTCATCACCGGCGACATCGGCCGGCTGGACGAGACCGGGCGGCTGTGGCTGTCGGGGCGGTCCAGCGACCTGATCATCTCCGGCGGGCTCAACGTCTATCCCAAGGAGATCGAGCTGGTGCTCGACGAGATGACTGGCGTGATCGAGAGCGCGGTGATCGGCTGCCCGCACCCGGACTTCGGCGAGGCCGTCGTGGCCGTGGTCGCCGGCGAGGGCGACGAAGCGGCGATGATCGCCGCCACGCGCGCCCAGCTGGCGGTGTTCAAGTGCCCCAAGCGGGTGTTCTTCGTCGCCGACCTGCCCCGCAACGCCATGGGCAAGGTGCTGAAGGCCGAGCTGCGCCGGACGTATGGGGACGTGTTCAAGGCTGGCTAGCCGGCCCTTCACACCCGCTCATCCCGGCGAACGCCGCGACCCAGGCATGACTCAAAGCCGAGACGTTCCTCAAAGTGGACCACGAAAAACACGAAAAGCACGAACAGACGGTCGCTTGGTCGAGCGTTCCAAGTGACTCAGCGCGTTCGTGCTCTTCGTGTTTTTCGTGGTTCGCTTTCAACTGCTTCCTGCCTGGGTTCCGGCGTTCGCCGGAATGAGCGGGGTTGGGGTGGCGGTGTTTGTTGCTCGCGCCGCCCTTCGGTCTAAGAAGGCGCATGCTGGATCGGTTCGAGGCGAAGCTCGACGGCGCTTTCGGTCTGCTGGACCGCGAGACGCTGCTCGCGCGGCTGCGCGCCGTGCTGCCGGGCGAGCGGCTGATCGCCACGACCGAGGCGATGCGGCCGTACGAGAGCGACGGCCTGGCCGCCTATCGCAGCCTGCCGGCTGCGGTCGCCCTGCCCGCCGACGCGGACGAGGCGGCAGCGGTGCTGCAGATCTGTCGCGAACTTGGCGTGCCGGTGGTGGCTCGCGGCGCCGGCACCGGGCTATCCGGCGGGGCCCTGCCCTTCCCAGGCAGCGTGCTGCTCGCGCTGGGCAAACTGAACCGCATCCTGGAGATCGACCCTGTCGCCCGCACGGCCCGGGTGCAGCCCGGCGTGCGCAACCTGGCGATCTCGGAAGCGGTCAAGCACCACGGCCTGTTCTACGCGCCCGATCCTTCGTCGCAGCTGGCCTGCTCGATCGGGGGCAACGTGGCCGAGAACGCGGGTGGGGTGCACTGCCTCAAGTACGGACTCACGGTGCACAACATTCTCAAGCTGGAGGCGCTGACCATCGAGGGCGAGCGGCTGACGATCGGCTCGGACGCGCTGGACGCGCCCGGCTTCGACCTGATGGCGCTGCTGACCGGATCGGAGGGCCTGCTGGCGGTGGTGACCGAGATCACCGTGCGCCTGTTGCCGCTACCGGCCGATATTCAGGCGCTGCTGGTCGCTTTCTCCGACGTGCGCCAAGCGGGCCAGGCGGTCGCAGATATCATTGCCGCCGGAATCACGCCGGCGGGGCTGGAGATGATGGATGAGCTGGCGCTGACGGCCGCCGAGCAGTTCGCCCACGCCGGCTATCCGCTGGACGCCAAAGCGATCCTGATCTGCGAGTGCGATGGCGCGGCCGGCGACGCCGAGGCCGAACTAGCTCACGTCGCCGAGATCTGCCGCGCGGCCGGCGCCAGCGAAGTGCGCCACGCCAAGGACGAGGCCGAGCGGGCGCGGCTGTGGGCCGGCCGCAAGGGCGCCTTCCCGGCGATGGGCCGGATCGCGGCGGACTACTATTGCATCGACGGCACCATCCCGCGCCGCCAGCTGCCGCAGGTGCTGGCGAAGATCGCCGAGCTCTCAAGCGAGTTCGGCCTCGCGGTCGCCAACGTGTTCCACGCCGGCGACGGCAACCTGCACCCGCTGATCCTTTACGATGCAGCCGCGCCGGGCGAGCTGGACCGCGCCGAGGCGCTGGGCGGCGCGATCCTGGAGCTGTGCGTCGCGGTCGGCGGCACCATCACTGGCGAGCACGGCGTCGGTCGCGAGAAGATCAACCAGATGTGCGTGCAGTTCACGACCGCCGAGCTCGAGGCCTTCGCCGCCATCAAGGCCGCGTTCGATCCGCAGGGGTTGCTGAACCCCGGCAAGGCCGTGCCGACGCTGGCCCGCTGCGCCGAGTTCGGCGCGATGCACGTGCACCGCGGCGAAGTCGCCCATCCCGAGCTGCCGAGGTTCTGATGGCAGGCTCAGACTCCCCTCCCCCTTGCGGGGAGGAATTGGGCGAGCGCATCCGTCGCGCCGCCGCCACGAAGGCGCCGCTGCGGATCGTCGGTGGTGGGACCAAGGCGTTCTACGGCCGCCAGGTCGACGCTGAGCCGCTGAACGTCGCCGGCCATTGTGGCGTCGTCTCTTACGATCCGAGCGAGCTGGTGGTGGTGGCCAGGGCCGGCACGCCGCTGGCCGAGATCGAGGCGCGGCTCGGCGAGTGCGGCCAGCGCCTGGCGTTCGAGCCGCCGCGTCTGGGCGAGGCCAGCACCATCGGCGGCGTGGTCGCGGCGGGGCTGTCTGGCCCGCGGCGGCCGTTCAGCGGCGCGGTGCGTGACTGCGTGCTGGGCGCGACCATCCTCGACGGCCGCGGCCAGGTGCTGCGCTTTGGCGGCCAGGTGTTCAAGAACGTCGCCGGATTCGACGCCTTCCGGCTGATGGCCGGGGCCATGGGCTGCCTGGGCGTGGTCCTGGAAGTATCGCTGCGGGTGACGCCGGCCCCGCGACGAGAGGCGGCGGTGGCGCTGGAGCTTGCCTCCGATGTGGCCCGGACGCGGGTTTGCGCGCTGATGGCCCGTCCGACGCCGCTCAGCGGCGCGTTCCACGACGGCGAACGGCTGCACCTGCGGCTGTCCGGCGGCGAGGCTGGGGTGACGGCGCTGGCGGCGGAGCTCGGCGGCGAAGAGGAGCCGCTGGGCTACTGGGACGCGGTGCGCGACCTCACCCATCCCACACTGGCAAGCCACGAACCACTCTGGCGGGTGTCGCTGCCGCAGACCGCGCCGATCCCGCCGGTCGGCGACGTTGCCGCCTGGGATTGGGCCGGATCGCTGGTCTGGATGCGCTCCAACCTGGCCGCTGAGAGCGTCTGGCAGAGCGCGGCGGGCGTCGGCGGTCACGCGACCCTGTTCCGCGGCGCCAAGGCCGGCGAGGAGGTGTTCCAGCCGCTGGCGCCGGCGATGCTGGCGCTGCACCAGCGGCTGAAGGCGGCCCTCGATCCGGCGGGCGTGCTGAATCCGGGCCGTATGTACGGGGCGCTGTAGATGCGGGCGAAGGTCACCGGGCCGCTGGCCGACACCGTCGCCGGCGCGCGAGCCGAGGCAGTGCTGCGGGCCTGCGTCCACTGCGGCATGTGCAACGCGGTCTGTCCCACCTTCCAGCTCACCGGCGATGAACTCGACGGGCCGCGCGGTCGCATCTACCTGATGAAGGGGGCGCTGGAGGGCGAGAGCGTCGGGCCGGAGACCCTGCTGCACCTCGACCGCTGCCTCGGCTGCCGGGCCTGCGAGAGCGCCTGCCCGTCCGGCGTCGAATACCACCGCCTGCTCGACGTCGGCCGGCCGTTCGTCGAGGCCAAGGTCGGGCGGCCGTTGGAGCAGCACCTCCTGCGCGACCTGATCCGCTGGGTGACGGCGGACGCGACGGTGTTTCACCTGGCGGCGACGCTGGGGCGGTTCTTCCGCCCCATCCTGCCTGACAGTCTCAGGCGCAAGGTAGACGGACTCAATCCCCGCCCCCCTGCGGGGCGGGGGCAGGGGGTGGGGGTGCAAGCGCCTACCTCACCGACTGATCCCAATGATGTCTCGACGACCGAGACCGCGCTGACACCCCCACCCCCGACCCCTCCCCGCAAGGGGGAGGGGAGGATGACACTGCTGCGAGGCTGCGTGCAGTCGGCCGCGGCCCCGCACTTCAACGCCGCGGCCAGGCGCGTCTTCGGCAAGGTCGGCATCGATCTCGCCGAGAACCCTGCCGCCGGCTGCTGCGGGGCGGTGAGTTTCCACCTGGGCGCGCCGCACGAGGCCAAGGCCCACGCCCGGCGCAACATCGACGCCTGGCTGGCCGAAATCGATGCCGGCGCGTCGGCGGTGATCGTCACCGCCAGCGGCTGCGCGGCGTTCATCAAGGACTATCCGGACCTGCTGGCCGAAGACGCCGCCTATGCCGACAAGGCCCGCCGCATCGCCGAGCTCGTGCGCGATCCGGTGGAGGTGCTGGACGCCGCGCCGCCCGCCCCGCTGCGAGCGCCCGCCGAGCCCAGGATCGCGGTCCACGATCCCTGCACCCTGCGCCACGGGCTGAAGCTCGGCGGACGGGTCGAAGCGCTGCTGCGCCGGCTGGGCTACGACCCACAGCCGGTCCGCGACGGCCACCTCTGCTGCGGCTCGGCCGGGCCCTATTCGCTGCTGCAGCCGACGTTCGCCGGCCAGCTTCGCGACAACAAGCTCGCCGCCCTCACTGAGCACGCGCCGGACGCCATCTGCACCGCCAACATCGGCTGCTGGATGCACCTGGCGGAGACTTCGCCGACGCCGGTGCGGCATTGGATCGAGGCGGTGGACGACGTGATCTGATACCTCGAGTCCGGAAGCCGCCAGCATACCGGCGTCCGCCGTGGCACACTCCCTCATCAACCTGAGGAGATCGGCCCATGGCCTCGATTCACAAAGAGATTTCGCTTGACGCTAGCCCCGCGGCGGTCTGGGACGTGGTGCGCGACATCGGCGCCGTGCACACCCGCTTCGCCCCGGGCTTCGTGGTGAACACAGTGATGGATGGGGATGACCGCATCGTCACCTTCGCCAACGGCTTCGTCGCCCGCGAGGTGATCGTCGATCTCGGTGAAGGGCGCCGCCGGCTCGCCTACTCGGTGCGCTCGGAGCGCATCGCCCACCATAACGCCTCGTTCCAGGTGCTGGCCGAGGGCAAGGGTTCGCGACTGGTCTGGATCGCCGACGTGCTGCCCGCGGCGGCGGCGGAGACCGTTAGTGCGATGATGGAGGAAGGCATCCAGGCGGCGAAGCGGGCGCTGGACGCGCTGGTGGACGCCTAGAGCCCCAGCGCTCCCGCCACGGCCGGGTACATGATCTTGCCGGCCATCACGTTCAGCCCCTCGCCGAGGCCCGGATCGTCGGCCAGGGCGCGGTCGACGCCGCGGGAGGCCAGGGTCGAGACGTAGGGCGTCGTAGCGGCGGCCAGCGCATAGGTGGACGTCAGCGGTGCGGCGCCCGGCATGTTGGCGACGCAGTAGTGCACCACGCCGTCGACCACGAAGGTGGGGTCGGCGTGGGTGGTGGGGTGGCTGGTCTCGAAGCATCCGCCCTGGTCAATGGCGACGTCGACGAGCACCGCGCCCTCGCGCATGCGCATCACGTCGGCCTTGGTGACCAGTTTCGGCGCCGCGGCGCCAGGGATCAGCACGCAGCCGATCACCAAGTCGGCGGTCGGCAGCAGCTCGGCGACGGCGTCGTGAGTGGAGAAGGCGGTCTTCAGGCGGCCGTCGAACTGGTCGTCGAGCGCCTCGAGTCGCTGGGCGGAGATGTCGAACAGGGTGACGTCGGCGCGGTGGCCGATGGCGATCTCGGCGGCGTGCTTGCCGGCGACGCCGCCGCCCAGGATGATCACCCGCGCCGCCGGCACGCCCGGCGCGCCGCCCAACAGCACGCCGCGCCCGCCGTGCGGCTTCAGCAGGTGGTAGGCGCCGGCGTCGACCGCCATGCGGCCCGCGACCTGGCTCATCGGCGCCAGCAGCGGCAGGCGGCCCCAGCGGTCGGTGACGGTCTCATAGGCGATGGCGGTGCAGCCGGAGGCCATCAGCCCCTCGGCCTGGTCCTTGTCGGCGGCCAGGTGCAGGTAGGTGAAGAGGATGTGATGCGGCCTCAGCCGGGCGATCTCGATCGGCTGCGGTTCCTTGACCTTGACGATCATCTCGGCCGCGTCGAACACCGCATCGGCGTCGGGCAGGATCTTGGCCCCGAGGGCGGCGTAGGCGTCGTCGGCGATGCCGATGCCGGCGGCGGCGCCGCGCTCCACGAACACCTCGTGGCCCTCGTGCACCAGACGCTGCACCAAGCCCGGCGTCGCGCCGACGCGGAATTCGAGGGTCTTGATCTCTTTGGGAACGCCGATGCGCATTAGCCCTCCCTAGAGCAAGATACGTTCACGCCCAACCGGATTCGCGCCTGGAATCTGCCGGCGTCGACGGAATTGGCGTCGGTTCAAACCACTGCCCAGCGCCGACGCGCTCTAGCAGCCGCGACGCCGAGCCGATAGAGCCCTCGCACGCATCTTACCGTGTTCCTGCCGGGTTGCTCCAAGCATGATCCGCAAGCGCCGCACGCGCATCGTCGCCACGCTCGGACCGGCCAGTCGTGACCCGGCGATGGTGCTGGCGCTGGCGCATGCCGGGGTCGACGTGTTCCGCCTCAACTTCAGCCACGGGACTCACGACGACCACGCGGCGGCGCTGAAGGCCGTGCGGGCGGCGGAGGTCGAGCTAGGCCGGCCGCTGGCGGCGTTGGGCGACCTGCAGGGACCGAAGTTCCGGCTGGGGACCTTTGCCAAGGGCCGCATCGACATCGCCCCCGGCCAGGTGCTGCGGCTCGACCTCGACCCCGCGCCCGGCGATCGCCGCCGCGTCGGCATGCCCCACCCTGAGGTGCTGCGGGTGCTGCGGCCGGGCATGCTGCTGCTGGTCGACGACGGCAAGGTGCGGCTGCAGGTTCAGCGCGCCGACGCCAAGTCCGCGGATGTGGAGGTGATCGCCGGAGAGGCGCTATCCGATCACAAGGGCCTGGCCGTCCCGGGGGTCACTATCCCGGTGCCGGCGCTGACCGCGAAGGACCAGGTGGACGCCGCCTTCGCGCTGCGGATCGGCGTCGACTGGCTGGCGCTGTCGTTTGTCCAGCACGCCGGCGACATGGCCAGTCTGCGCAAGATCGTCGGGAGCCGCGCCGCGATCCTGGCCAAGATCGAAAAGCCGGCGGCGGTCAACGAACTGGAGGCGATCCTCGACGTCTGCGACGGCCTGATGGTCGCCAGAGGCGATCTCGGCGTTGAACTGGCGCCGGAAGAGGTGCCGGTGGTGCAAAAGCAGATCGTGCGCGCCGCCCGCCGTCGGGGCGTGCCGGTGATCGTCGCCACCCAGATGCTGGAATCGATGATCTCCAGCCCGGCCCCGACCCGGGCGGAGGCCTCGGATGTCGCCGGCGGGGTCTACGAGGGCGCCGACGCGCTGATGCTGTCGGCAGAGTCGGCGGCGGGCCAGTATCCACGCGAGGCGGTGGCGATGATGGACGCCATCATCCGCCGGGTGGAGGCCGATCCCTCCTGGCCCAGCCTGATGCGCGCCGAGCATGGCGAGGACGCCGACGAGGACGTCGACGCCCTGATCGCCGCGGCCAGCAAGGCGGCGGAGGCCCGGTCAACGGCTTGCATCGTCGCCTTCACCACCACCGGCGGCACCGCCAAGCGGATCGCCCGCGAGCGGCCGCTGCACCCGGTGCTGGCGCTGTGCCCGGACGAAACGGTGGCGCGGCGGCTCTGCCTGGTCTGGGGGCTTGAGCCGCGGGTGGCCGCACAGTCGGTCAGCATCGACGTGATGGTGGAGGACGCCGCGCGGCTGGCCGCCGAAAATGGCGTCGCCAGCGCCGGCGAGCGGGTGCTGATCATCGCCGGACCGCCGCTGGGATCGCCAGGCGCCGCGAACCTGCTGCGCATCGCCCATGCGCCGGTGGTGAAGGGGTAGTCGACGACGGCGCGACGCCCGCAGCGACCCGTTCCACCACCACCAATCCCGGTCTTCACCGGGCGCAAGTCCCGGTGATCCAAGCACGCGGACCTTGGGTGGCCGCGCCAGGCGCGGCCACGGCTCGGAAGGTGTGCATGGATAGCCGGGACAATGCCCGGCTATGACCGGGATAAGGGAGGAGGTTAGTGAACTCAGCCCTGGCTAAGCCCGCAGCCGCTCCGTCGCCGCCGCGCCGAAGGTCAGGCGTTCGACGAACGCCCACAGCTCCGCCACTTCCTGCGAGGCCGCGCCGCCGCCGGCGAGCTCCTCTGCCGAGCAGCCGGTCTCCAGCGCCTGCTGATAGGCGGCGCGCGAGCGCAGGATGGTCGGGGCGACCGGCAGGCGCATCAGCCGCAGCGCCTCGTGCGCCTTCTTCACCAGCGGCGGTTCGGCCCCGGCGCGCGAGACCGGCGCCTGGTTCAGCACGATCATGCCCGGCTTCTTCAGGCGGCGCATCACGTCGGCGGTGCGGATCGCGGCGGCGAAGTCGAGGAAGGTCGGGCGGATCACCAGGAGCGAGAGATCGGCGAGCACGATGGCGTGGGCCAGCTCGTCCTCTGCGCCGGCCGCGGTGTCGATCACCAGCGCGTCGAACTCGCCCCGCAAGGCGGTCATCTGCAGGCCGCAGAGCTGGACGCCGCAGGTCTCGATGAACTCCGGCCCGGCGCCGCGCCGGCCGCGCAGTACAGTGCTGGAGGAGCGCTGCGGATCAGCGTCGGCGAGCAGCGTGCGCCGGCCCCGCAGGTGCGCGGCGATGGCCATGTGCACCGCCACGGTGGTCTTCCCGGACCCCCCTTTGCGGGCGATGACCGCGATCGTCCTCATCCAGCTCTCCCGTCGCCTTGGTGGTAGACGAGGTCGAGGTGAGTCGCGACCGAGCTGCGGGCCTCCAAGGCTAAGTTTTCGGCGCCACGGGTTTGCGTCGCTGAACCCCGTTATCCTACAAGGGATTCGTCTGCTAGGGTTGCCGCGTACGGGGGAGTCGCGAAGACAGATGGCGTCGCCGGCTGACTTCAATATGAGCCAG
>Ga0209415_10019112_pt1 | contig 10756 bp, 6 predicted proteins | sample PeaSoiSIISIP2007_FD_187696 | JGI IMG/M metagenome (GOLD analysis project Ga0209415, IMG submission 187696) | Peat soil microbial communities from Weissenstadt, Germany - SII-SIP-2007 (SPAdes) (version 2) | ecosystem: Environmental > Terrestrial > Soil > Wetlands > Peat | place: Germany... | reverse complement strand
TGCAAGGTGTCCGCCAATTTCGACGTCGGTCTTGAAGTCCACCCGCTTACGGAAGCTTAACCGAAGGGTTGCCATTACGGTCCGCAAACACGAGCGATGGATCACCGTCGGCTGGTACTTCGAGACTCGCGCGAATCACACCCGTTTTATCTCTGAGAGCGAATGACGCCATACCGGCGGCATCGAGGCGTAACGAGGCTCGCGCTGTTCCGGCGGCGTCGGCCAACTCCAATCCTGGGAAGCCGTCGTGTAAAATACCAATTCCCAGACGTGAGTTAATTTCCTCTTTGTAAAAACGTAGGAATGGCCCCCTCTCACCCGCGCTCAGCAGGACGCCCCAACTCATCGCCTCGTCCGTGAGGAGCAGTGTAACGTCGTCGTCAATGAGGCGGAGCAACGCCCTTTCCCTGCCGGAATCATCGACCAGTGTAAGTCTTCGAACGCGGATGGGACCATCGGCCATCCCAGCGGAAGCACCGGCGCCAGGAAGACGCCGCCGACCGGCCCCAAGGAAGCGTGAAAGCAGACCGCCACACACGCCCGCCACCAGCGCAACTATGGCATTTGCTATGAAAGGTCCCCCCATGCCTCTTCTCCCTTCTAGAACTGGATCTTACTGACGAATGGCGGCGAGCCGGAATCTCAATAACGAGACATGTCAGAGGTCGACCAACTGTTTACCGATCTCAGAAACCGGTTCCCCGAGGTGTTTTTTGAGAAACTGATAAAGATTGGTGACCACCTGTGGATCGTCGGCCGGCAGCTGTCCTGAATACTTACGGCCCATAAAGTCAACCGTTACACTCAAACGCTTCGGCCCGATGTAGTCTTCTTCGCGAATCTCCACATTTTCCAGATTTCCTTCCCCAGGCATAGGAAATTTGTCCCCTGGCCCGTAAGCACCACCGACTCGGGGTGGCCATGTGGAAATCCCTTGCCACTTAAGTTTCGGATGCTCAATGAGATACGCCTTCATACCGCGCTTAGCCTCCAGAATTTATTTGAGTGCGATTACATTCAGACTTGCGATACCGCGGCACGAAGGGAACCAAGACTTCGATGCCTTGAGGGTCCGCTCAGACCAACAGCAGGACGCCGCGCGCAACCACGCCGGTGCTCTGCGCGATTCCTCTCATATAAATCTCCAATTGCGCGCGGTATTGTGCAAGATGTCCGCCAATTTCGACGTCGGTCTTGAAGTCCACCACGGTCCAGGAGGGCCGCCCATTAACCTGCTCTTCGAAGGCGAGATCGGCCACGCCTTCGGCCAGGGTTCCGTCATCCATTCGCACCAATACCGGACATTCGCGCAGGCAGCGCGCCGCGGCGTGCGCCCGCTTCATCACGATGGATCCCAGCGCCTGCACCACCGCTTCCGCCGCCGCGGCCATCTCCGCGGCGCTCGCGCCCAGAATCCGGCCTTGCAACTCCACGACGCGACCGACTTCCGCCGGGGCCGCATCCAGCTTTGCTTGCAGCAGCACGCCGTGCACCAGGGTCCCGAATCTGGCGCCATGCGGCCGCCCGGCCCGACGAGGCAGCGCAACCAGTTCGATTTCCGGCCCAGTTGCGTCCGCCCGCGACTGCTGAGGCTCGGCATCGGATTGCGACTCGACGCCCGCCGCCAGTTCGGTGGCGGTGGCGACCTTGATTAGCGGCGCGCCGGCCGCTTCGCGCACCGCCTTGCGGCGCCCGGTCCAGCGCTGATAGGCCTCCAGACCTGCCTGCGAGGCAGCGCCGCCCTCATCGGCCTGGAGCAGCTTGACCTGACGCAGGCCCATCGCCTCTTCCTCGTCCAGTTGCAGCTTGTTGGGATCCCACCAGACTACGTGATGTTCTCCGGCGATCGGCTGATGCAGTCCCGGCGCGACCGACCTTGCCCCCTGCTGCACATTGGAGGGACGCGGTCCGACGCTCTCTTCGCCAAAGGCGGGACATCCCGGCGGAGTGCGCGATTGCGGGGAGCGGACACTGCCCGGCTCCGGATAAACCACCGGCGCCAGCCTGCGCAGCCATCCCGACTCCTGCTGTTCCTGCTCGATGCTGCGGTCGCCGACCACCGGCACCACCAGCAGGTCGCGGGCGCGGGTGGCCGCGACGTAGAGCAGCCGCACCGACTCCTCGTGATCGCGGCGTTCCTCATCCGCGCGCCGCTCCAGCAACTCGTCGGGCAGGCAGCCCGCGAGACTCATCGCACACAGCCGCCGCTCCGGATCGATAAAGCGCTGCGCCGACCCGGTCTCCTTGCAGGTGATGTCGGCCAGGACGACGACCGGAAATTCTAGTCCCTTGGCGGAATGCACCGTCATCATGCGCACCCCGTCGGTGCCTTCCTCGACGACTTTGGCTTCGGCCCCTTCGGCGCTGTCCGCCTCCGCTTCGAGCAAATCGACGAAGCCGCGAAACGAAATGCCACCGCGCGCCTCGTAGCGGCGCGCCTTGTCGAGCACGCGCATGATATTGGCCAGGGCCTGCTCGCCGGTGGGCCAGACCGCGAAGCCCGCATGCGCCCGGGTGCGCGCCAGGAATTGCTGGATCGTGTCGGCGACCGGGCGCCGGTTGCGTCCCCGATGCAACTCGCGCAGCACCGCCAGCGCCTGCGCCACGTCGGCCAGATCGCCGTCGAGCGTCTGCGTGATTTTGCGAAACGGATGCAGCGATCCGACCGTTTCGCGGAAGGTCAGCAGCGCGGCGTCGGACAGCGCGAAGATCGGTCCGTGAAGGGTGGCGAACACCGCCAGCTCGTCGTCGGGCCGCTCGATCGCCATCAGGGCGTTGCGCAGCGTCTCGACCTCCTCGCGCTCGTGGAAGGAGCGGCCGCCGAGCAGGACGTGAGGCACGCGGCGCGCCTCCAGCGCGCGCATGTAGCCGCGCGACACGTCGTCGCCCCACGCGTCGAACCGGCGGAACAGGATGCATACGTGGCGGGCCTGGATCGGCACGGGCTGTTTTCCGGGGCCGCGCTGCGTGACCGTCCACCCGCTGTCGCGGATCAGCCAGGAGATCAAGCCCGCAACCGCCTTGGGCAGCGACTCGTCAATCTTCCATTTGACGATCCGGCCGTAATCGCCGTAGGGCGCGGGCACCGGCAGGGCCACAATCGCGGGCTGGCCGGAACTGGCCGGACGCAAAGCATTGAGCGGTGCGTAGGCCGCCTGCGTGGCCGACTCGCTCATCAGCGGCGCAAACGCGGCATTGGCAAATTCCGCCAGTTCCGCGTTGGGGCGGAAACTCGCGGTCAGGTATTCCAGCTGCGCGCCGCGCTCCAGAAGCTGATGCTTGACCCGCTGGTAAAGCGCCACGTCGGCGCGGCGAAACCGGTAGATCGATTGCTTGGGGTCGCCCACGATAAAGAGCTTGCCGGGGATCGGCCGCACTGCGCGCCAGTCGGGTTGTGCGGGATCATCGGCCGCCAACAGCATCAGGATCTCGACCTGGAGCGGATCGGTATCCTGGAACTCATCGATGAAAATGTGGGTGAAGCGATACTGGAGTTCGGCGCGCACCACCGGGTTGTCGCGCACCAGATCGCGCGCCATCAGCAACAGGTCCATGAAATCCAGTTGGCCGGCGCGCTGCTTGAGTTCGTTGTAGCGCACGACCACCGGCCACAGCTCGTCGCGCAGCAGCGGCGCGAGCTGGGCTCCGGCCGCGTCGCGAAAATGCTCCAGGCGCTGGCGGACCCGCTCCCGGCGATCCAAAACGTCTTCGCGTTTGATTGGCTCGCCGTTGCGCGCGCCATAAAGCGGCCCGTAGCCCCTCCAACTCCAGATGTTCTGTCGCGGCGTGAGCAGCTTCAGCAGTTCGGCCTCCAGCGCGTCGTAGTCGCGGCCGCCGCGCACTGCCTCCAGGCGGTTCATTTCGTAAACAAAGCGATCGAACTCGTCCAGCGCCTTGGTCAGCCAATCATCGGGCTTGCCGCAGCCGCGCAAATCGCCCAGCGCCTTGAGGTCGGCGAGCAAGGCGTCGATCTCGCAGTCGCGATCGAACTCGCGATAGCGCCAGGGCGTGTCGAAGTCGCGCCATTCCACGAGGTTGCGCAGCGCCTGTAACAGAATTCGGCGCGGTCCGCTGCCTTGGTAGCGGCGCGGACCGTCGTTATCGAAGCGCCGCCGGCGCAGGATACGGCGCACCCCCGGATGCGGCGCAGCCAGTTCCTCCTCGAACCAGCTGTCAAAAGCGCGATTGACCAGCGTCTGCGCGGTGTCGGGCGGCGCGACCACGAAGCGCGGGTCGATACCGGCTTCAACCGGTTTTTCGCTCAGCAGGTCGGCGCAAAAGGAATGAATCGTGCCGATCCGCGCTTCTTCGAGCTTGGGCAGCGAATCCTGGAGCAACGCGCGCCGCGGCGGCGTCTCCTGGGGGTTGGTGCGGCCCCGTTCGATCTCCTCACGCAGCCGCAGCTTGAGTTCGCCGGCCGCCTTTTCGGTGAATGTGACCGCCACGATCCGATCCAGCGTGGCACGGCCCGATGCGATTACGGAGACAATCCGGCTCACCAATGCGGTGGTCTTGCCGGTGCCCGCCGCGGCCTCGATCACCAAGGTGGTGTCGAGATCGTTCACGATCCGATCGCGCGCCGCGCGGTCGGCCATCCCCGCACCGGCGGGCGCGGCCGGCGCGCGCTCCTGCTGGGCGGGCTGATTCATGGCATCTCCCGCAACTGAGCCAGGCGCTTGATGCGCGCCGCCGGCTTGCGTCCGGCGCGCAGCTCTTCATGCGGCCCGCACACCATCCGATAGTCGCACCAGGCGCATTCGCCTTTGGCGGGAGCGGCGGGAAAAAATCCCTCGCCAAGCGCGGCGCCGATCGTCGCCACCACCTCGCCGGCGGCGTCGCGCGCGGTTCTGGTAGTGGCCCCGCCGGCGCCATTTTGCAGCTTGCGGTCGATTTCAACGACGCGCTCCTCGTAACCTCCGGCGGAAGTGCAATAGTAGAGCCGACCGGCTTCGACCCGATGCTCCAGCAGTTTTTCCGCCGCCAGCGCATAGAGCACCGGTTGCAGGACTTTGCCGCCGCCGACCACGACGCCATGACTGGCGCGCACTTTGCCGGTCTTATGGTCGGTGACGCGCACGGAGTCGCCGCGATGGCGCTCGATTAGATCGATCGAGCCGCGTAAATTGAGCCCGCCCACAATCGGGACCGGGTCGGCGCTGCTGGCCGGGTCGGCCTGCTCGCGGTCTTTGAGCCCGAAGGACAGCTCGAAGCGTTCCGGGCACCATCCACCGGCGTCCTGCGCCATCCGGCGCAGCCATTCGCGCAGGTCGGCGCGGATCGCCGCGATGCCGTCGTCCCAGACCTTCTCAATCGCCGGCGCCAGCTTGTCGTGGTAAACATCGGCGCAATCGTTAAGCCGCGCGTCAACCAGGTCCTGCGCCGCGTCGAGCTTGTCGAGGGTGACCGGCAGCATGCCGCGCTCACGCAGGTCGCTGAGCAGAAGGAACTGCACTTCATGAAAGAGCGCGCCGCGGGTCAGCGGGTCGATCACCTCGATCGCCTCGGGTTCCTCGCGCGGCTCCAGCCGATGGATCGCCTGGAGAAAAAACCGGTACGGGCAGGCCGCATAATTTTGCAGCGCGGTCGCGGAATAGGAACGCGCCGCGAGTTGATGGCGCGCCAGGGCGGCGCGCGCGGCGGGGCCGGGGTCAACCAACCCGTCAACCGGCATCCAACGCTTCAGCCATCGGTAAGCCCGCGCCCGCAACGCGCGCGGCAGATGGGGGTTGCTGTTGATATCGAGCAGATAGCGCGCCGCGCCGGTCGTGACTTCGGGGTCCGCGTCAACCAGCTTGTGCAACAGCGCGAGGTCGAACTCGGCGTCGTCGATCGCTTCCTGCTCGCAGTCCGGCGCCGGCCATCCCAGGCGCAACTCACGCGCGGCCGCGGCCCGGTCCGCCAGTTCGTAAAAGCCCGGCAGGTAACCCTCGGCGGCGCGCAAGGCCTCCAAGGCGTAAAATGACGGCACCCGCGGACGGCCCTGCTCGATATCCAGGCGCGGATAGGAAAGGAACAGACGGCAGCGCGCCGCGCCGGCCGCGACTCGCAGCGCCAGGCGCTCGGCGGCAACCCGCTCGGGCTGCACTTCGAGGTCCGCCGAGATGCGCCGGCGCGCCTCGTCGGGCAGGATCGGATCTTCAACCACCTTGTGCGGAAAGAGCCGCTCCGAGAGCGAGGGCACCAACACCACATCAAAACACAGCCCGCGCGCGGCCGCCGCGGGACCGATGAATACCTTGCCGTAGCGCCGCCGCGGCGAGCGTTCGGTCAAAGTGCCGAGCCGATTACCCAGCACGATTCGCACTTCTTCGAGGTCAATCGGACCCACCGGCGCCATCGGCTCGAGCTCGGCCAGCACCGCCAGCACCGGCGCCGCATCGCGCACGCCACGCGCGGTCAGGGCGCGCAGCAATTGCAGCCATTCGCCCCACGTTGCGCGCTGCGGCAGCGCGGCCAGCATCTCGATCATCTCCAGCGCCACCTCGCGCAGATGGTCGAGGTCGAGCAGTTGGCGGTCGAGCATCGCGGTCCGCCCGTCGTCCTCATCAAGCTCGGCGCGTTTGCCTTCCAGTTCCTTGCGTAAGCCGAGCAGGCGGCGTTGCCATCGCTCGCGGCTGCCAATCACCGACGCTTCGACGATCAACTCTTCCCAGCGCCACGGCGCGCGCACGGTGCCCTCGACCACCGGCGTCGGGTCGGTGACGAAAGCGGCGGGCTCCTCCGCCGGATGCGGAACTTCAAGCTCGGCGCCAAGGCCGGCCGGAGTGAGTTCAGGCTCCGGGGCGACGAACGGCGACGGGGCACAGCGCTGCGGATCCCAATCCGGCACCTGCGCCAGCGAGAGATACTCGGCAAAGCGCCGCGCCGAGAGTTTCTCTGCGGCGCAGGCCAGCAGTGCGAGCAGCGCCCGGCCGCCGGGCTCCGGACGCCGGGTGCCGGCGGCGTAGTAGCCGGGAATGTCTGCGCGCCGCAAGGCTTCCTGCAGATGCGAAACGTATTGCCCGGGAGCATGCAGCAGGACCGCGATTTGGTCGAACGCAACGCCCTGCTCAGCTTGCGCCTGGATCTCACGCACGATCTCGACGCATTCGCGCGATTCGCCCGGCGCCGACGAAATTGTAACGGTGTCGTCCAGCGCGGATCGCGGCGGCGCGGAAGACTCGAACAGATGCTCCTGCAATAGAAACAGCGACGAATGCGGCGCGCCGTCGCCGTCCGCTGCGGCGCACGCGACCGGCGCTGCGCCCAGCGCCGCACCGAGATAGCGCTCAGTGAGGATGTCGCCGGACGGAACTGTGGCGAGAACTGCCGGACAATGGCCGGCCAGCGCGGCAATCAGGTCGCGCTCGGCCGCGCTGGTAATCGGGACGTCAAGGATTAATGTCGGCAGGCCAGTGAACCGGGGCTTGCGGCTGATTGCCTCGATCGCAATCCGGATAAGCCCGGCGCGATCGATCAGCGCGGCCCCCGCCAGTTCCCGTTCGAATTGCTCGAGGATTGCGGCCAGCGGCGGCCCGATTCGTTCAAGATCGGCGACCGCGCTTGAATCGACTCCGCCCAGCCGAATCTGCTGGGCGGTTTCGGCGACCGCACCGGGAAATCCCGGTCGCGCCGCGACGGCCGCGAAAAAATCAGGATCGGCAGCTTGCGCCGCGCCATTGGACAGCAACGGCGAATAGAGCTGATGAATCGCGCGGGCCGCGACCGCCTCGGTGGCCAGCCTGGAAAGCGGCACCAGGCCGCGGGCGGCCAAATCGTCGGCGGCCAGCATTCCGATCAGCCGGTTCAGCGTCAGCCGATGGACCGCGAACAGCGCGCCGCGCGCCGCCGCCACGCTGCGGACCAGGTCGTCCGCCGCCTCCCAGTTGGCGGCCAGCAGCAGCACCTCAGTGTCAGGTTTTTGCGCCTCGAGCCATGCCCGCGCATCGGCAACGCGCTGCGCCGCGCGCGGCGAGCGGACTATGTGGCGTAAGCTGTGCACCCTGTGCGCCGGATCTCCCTGCCGCACCGGAACCAGGCAGGAAACGTGGGTATGATCGTGATTCCCGGAGCCGAATCATAGCAAGCCGCCGCCCCCTCCGATATCCACAGCTCCACAGACCGCCTCGGACCCAATGGCTTAAATTTAGCTACTCGACTGACGAAACCCTTGAGCAGTAGGACGGATTGGTGCGGGGCAAAACGTGGAAACCAAAAACGGTGGGCTCCGCGAGTGCGGAGCCCACCGTGGTTTCAGCTTGTAGCGCGATGCCTTATTGGTCGATGAGCGCGTTGGTGACATTGACGCAGCCCCTGGAACCGTCGGGCAGCCGGACCGACAGGGCGAGCGGGTTATGATTGATCCGCGACAGATTCAGCGGGATCGCGTCCAGGGTCAGATTCCACATCCCACAAGTCCCCGCCGGGGCGGGCAGGGTGCGCAGCAAACCATCGACCACCGCGCCTTCCAGGGTCGTGCCCTCGAACCGCGCCAGTGGGCTCCCTTTGTAAGTCGGTTTGAATGACGGAACCGTTACGTGCGCGGCGGGCGCGCCGGTTCCGCAGTAGCCTTCCTGCAACGCCACCACCAAGCCGTGAACGACGGGATCGTCGATGGCCTTCTCACACACGTGGCCATCGGCCTTCTCGGTGTTGGTGAAGGTCATGATGATATCGACCTGGTCGATCGGTTCCGCGCCGACCCCGTGGGTGATATCGACTTTGCCGCTGTGGACGGTGACCTCCTGGCCTTCCACCGCCCCGGCGTTGCCGGCAACTTGACAGACCAGAGCGGCAGCGAACGCGCCGGTAAGAGCAATCCGAACCATTCTGCCTAGACCACCTTTCATTTCGAGTCCTCCTGTTTGGCCGGCGTTTTGCCGGCGCAAAGAGGAGAGAGCAAGTTGCTTGCCAACTTTATTTCCTTTGAAAACAAAGGAGATTCTGCTGGCTCCGTCCAAAAGTTCGAACACTCGTTCAAGTTCTTGAACGTCAGGCTTATGATGGGATGGCCAGAAAAAGGAGCGCCGGATACCCAGGCCCAGCAGGCCTACCGAGGGGTAGCGATGCGGGGGCGGACGCGCGGATGGGTCCGCTTACTGCGACTGATTTCTGATGCCGAATTTGGACAGCTTGTAGGACAGATCGCTGCGCGACAGGCCAAGCGTGCGCGCGGCTTCGGCTTGCGCTCCCGCGCTGGCTTTGAGCGCGCGCTGAATCAACGCCTTTTCCAGAGCGCTCAGAAAAGTGCGCAGGTCGAGATTTTCCGGCAGGAACTCGGCGAGGTCTGCGGGAGCCGATAGGTTCTCCGCTGCGCCGGCGAGATTGCTTGGAGCACGGGAGGCCGCCATGGGAAAACTCTCGGCCGTGATTTCATCGCCGGGCGACAGGATGCAGGCGCGTTCGATCAGATTTCTCAACTCGCGGATGTTGCCGGGGAAATCGTAGGACGCCAGCGTGCGCATCGCGCCGGCGCTGAGCCTGCGCACGGGCACCTTTAAGTCGCGCGCCGCCTGCAGCAGAAAGAGTTCGCAAAGTTCCGCGATGTCCTCGCGCCGCTCGCGCAAGGGGGCAATAGCCAGCGGCACCACGGCGAGGCGGTAGTAAAGGTCCTCGCGAAACAGTCCGTCGCGCACCCGTTGCAAGAGGTCGCGATGGGTTGCAACCAGCAGCCGCACGTCCACCGGCCGCGGTTTGGTCGAGCCGACCCGCACCACCAGTCCTTCGGTCAGCACGCGCAACAGCTTGGCCTGCGCCGCCATCGACATCTCCCCGGCCTCGTCCAGGAACAGCGTGCTCTCATGGGCGGCCTCGAACAGACCCTCGCGGGCATGGTCGGCGCCGGTGAACGCGCCGCGCTCATGACCGAACAGTTCGCTCTCCAGCAGGGTCTCGGTAAAGGCCGCGCAGTTCACCGCTACCATCTGCTTGGCGGCGCGCTGGCTGCTGCGATGGATCGCGCGGGCGACCAGTTCCTTGCCGGTACCGGTCTCGCCGGTGATCAGGACCGTGGCATTGGTGGGAGCGACGCGGGCGATCTTCTCGCGCAGCGCCGCGATTGCCGCGCTGCGCCCGCGGATTTCCGAGGATCCCTCCAGCCGTACTACCGCCTCGCGCAGTCGGCCGTTTTCGCGCAGCAATCCGGTGTGCTGCACGGCCCGGCGCGTGGTCGCCACCAGCACCTCGGGCATGAAGGGCTTGGTGATGAAGTCGAAGGCCCCGCGCCGCATGCTTTCGACCGCAAGCTCCACCGTTGCGAACGCGGTCAGGAAAACCACGGCCAGGGTGGGGTCGGACTCGCGCGCGGCGGCCAGCACGTCGAGACCCTCGCCGTCGCCCATCTTCTGGTCGGTTATCACGGCGTCAAGGGCGTCCTCGGCCAGCGCGCGGCGGGCCTGCGCCAGACCGGCGGCTTCGACCACCTCGTAACGCTCCTGCCTCAGGTTTGAGACCAGGATGCGCCGCATGTTGGGCTCGTCATCCACCACCAATATTCTGTTGATCATGGTTGTACTTCCGCAGGCGCTGCCTTGTGAGCGGGAATTTCAATCGAGAAGCATACCTGTCCGGGTCGATTGACGCGCAGCGCGAGGTCGCCACGATGGGCACGGGCGACGTTGCGCGCGATTGCCAGCCCCAGGCCCGTGCCACCGGCTTTGGTCGTGAAGAACGGTTCGAACAGACGCGCGGCGACTTCGGGCGGGATGGGACCCGCGTTGTTAGACACCTCGATCCTGCTTGCGCCAAACCCGTCCGGGGTGGCGCTCAACGTGACCGA
>Ga0209415_10019111_pt1 | contig 10756 bp, 9 predicted proteins | sample PeaSoiSIISIP2007_FD_187696 | JGI IMG/M metagenome (GOLD analysis project Ga0209415, IMG submission 187696) | Peat soil microbial communities from Weissenstadt, Germany - SII-SIP-2007 (SPAdes) (version 2) | ecosystem: Environmental > Terrestrial > Soil > Wetlands > Peat | place: Germany... | reverse complement strand
ACCGGCGAGAAGCCGGCCGGCTGGCTCGGCCCGGGGCTGACCCAGACCGAAGACACCCCCGAACTCCTCGCCGCCGCCGGCATCAAATACATCGGCGACTGGGTCTATGACGATGAGCCGACCGAGATCCATACCGCCAACGGGCCGCTCGTCACCCTCCCCTACACGGTCGAATTGAACGACATCCCGATGATGCTCGTGCAGCACCATGAATCGGCCTATTTCACGACGCGGTGCATCGATACGTTCGACCGGCTCTACCGCGAGGGTGCCGACCGCGCCAAAGTGATGGCGATCGCGATCCACCCCTATATCAGCGGCCAGCCGCACCGCATCAAATACCTCGAAGCCGTCTACGACCACATCGCGCGCCACGCCGGGGTCATCCATTGGAACGGCCGCGATATCCTCGATTGGTACCTGGCGACGAAGAGGGCGGGTTGAGGCGCGAGCAATCTGACTGCCTAGGGAGGACCGCCCCGATGCTGCCGACTGAACGCCTCGATTATTCCGCGATCCCCGAAAGGCGCCCGCTCGTCCTGCCCGATGGGGCGCGGCTCGCGGTGTGGGTCATCGTCAATGTCGAGGAATGGGACATCAACGAGACGATGCCGCGCACCGTCCTGACGCCACCGGCCGGCGGCGCGCCGATGCCCGACATCCCGAACTGGGCGTGGCACGAATACGGCAACCGCGTCGGGTTTTGGCGGATGGTCGAGATGTTCGACGATTTGCGCATCCCGGCGGTGCTCGCGATCAACGGCTCGGCGATCGCCCGCTATGGCGCGATCGTCCAGGCCGCGCGCGAGCGCAATTGGGAATTCATCGGCCACGGCTTCAGCCAGAAGAACATGCAGAAGGTCGCCGACGAGCGCGACGACATCCGCAAAACCTCGGCCGCGATCCGCGAGGCGACCGGCAGGAACCCGCGCGGCTGGCTCGGGCCGGGCCTCACCGAAACCTGGGAGACCCCCGACCTCCTCGTCGAGGAGGGCTACGATTATGTCTGCGACTGGGTGCTCGACGACGAGCCCACGGTGCTGAAGACGCGAGGCAAGCCGATCGTCAACCTGCCCTACACGCAGGAATGCAACGACGTCGCGATGATGCTGATCCAGCATCACAAGGCGAGCGAATATTACGACCGCGCGGTCGACCAGTTCGCGCAGCTCTACGCCGATGCCCGCCATTCGGCGCGGGTCATGGCGCTGGTCGTTCATCCCTACATCATGGGCGCGCCTCACCGCCTCAAATACGTCCGCAACGCGCTCGCCCATATCAGCGGGCACAAGGATGTCGTGTTCTGGACCGGCGAGCAGATCCTCGACTGGTATCTGGCGCAATCTGGATAACTCCATGAGCGTCGAGAACGCGACGATCGCTGAATTGCAAGAGGCGCTGGCCGAGGGCCGCACCACTGCGAGCGCGCTGACCCGCGCCTATCTGACGCGGATCGAGGCCTATGACCGGGCGGGGCCGGCGCTCAATGCGGTGCGCGAGGTCAACCCGGACGCGCTCGCCATCGCGGCGAGCCTGGATGGCGTCAAACCGAGCCGGGAGAGGCCGCTCGCCGGCATCCCGATCCTCCTCAAGGACAACATCGCGACCGGCGACCGAACGCACACGACCGCCGGTTCGCTCGCGCTCGCCGAGGCGCGCGGCAAGCGCGACGCGACACTGGTCGCGCGGCTGCGCGCCGCCGGGGCGGTCATTCTCGGCAAGGCCAATCTGACCGAGTTCGCCAACATCCTCGCGGTCGGCATGCCGGCCGGCTACAGCTCGTTGGGCGGACAGGTGAAAAACCCGTACGCCCCGGCGCTCGACGACAAGGGCGTGCCGATCGTCTCGCCCGGCGGGTCGAGCTCGGGCTCGACAGCCGCGGTGGCGGCCGGGCTCTGCGCGGCGGCGATCGGCACCGAAACCTCGGGTTCGCTGCTGTCGCCGGCGACGCAGAACGGGCTCGTCACGGTGAAGCCCACCGTCGGCCTCGTCAGCCGCGCCGGGATCCTGCCGATCGCGCACAGCCAGGACACCGCCGGTCCCATGACCCGCACCGTGCAAGACGCCGCGATCCTCCTCAACGTCCTGGCCGCCCGCGACCGGCAGGACGCGGCAACCCGCCACCTGCGCCGGCCCGACGACTACACGAGCGCGCTAGATAGCGATGGTCTCCGGGGGGCGCGCATCGGGGTGCCGGGCGACGCCGCCGATCCCGGCAACGACGTCTATTACAGCAAGCTCGGTACGCGCGCTGCTGCCGTCATCGGCAATACGATCGCGATCCTCGAAGCGCAGGGTGCGGCGATCATCCGCGCCAACATCCCGACCGCGGGCTGGATCCCCGGGCCGGGCACCGAGATGACAATCCTCAACCGCAACCCGGAGAGCCCGACCCGCTACGAGCCGACGCGACACAGGATCCTCTTCGTCTACGAACTGAAGCACGATCTCGACACCTATTTGCGTGACTGGCTCACCGGCACGCCGATGCGCAGCCTCGCCGACATCGTCGCGTTCAACGCGGCGCATGCCGAGCGAGCGCTGCGTTTTGGCCAGGACATCTTTCTCGCGGCCGCGGCGACGCGGGGCGATCTGCGCGAGGCCGAATACCGCGCAGCCCGCGCGATGGATCTGCGCACCAGCCGCACGCTCGGCCTCGATGCCTACATGGACCGCCACCGGCTCGACGCCGTGCTGTTCCCGGGCGCTGCCGGCGCGGCAATCGCGGCCAAGGCCGGCTATCCGAGCGTCCAGGTGCCGGCCGGCTTTATCGCCGGGATCGACGGCCGGGACACGCCGGACTATCCGCTCGGCATCACCTTCACCGGCCGCGCCTGGAGCGAAGCCACCCTGCTGCGCCTCGCCTATGCCTTCGAGCAAGCGAGCCAGGCCCGCCGCCCGCCGCTCGGCTTGCCGCCGTTCGACGTGGGCTGAAGCCCCCACCCCTACCCTCCCCCCATGGGGGGAGGGAGCGAAACCAAATCCGGGCTTGACATAAATTAGAATTATTCTAATAAATTGAACCCGGGAGGAATTGCGAATGCCGGTTGCTTTGTATGACCCGCTCGACGGTGCGTTGGAAAGGCTCTCGGGCTATGGCCCCGGGCTCGCCAACGGCAATTTCAACCACGCGCCGATGGTCGCCGAGGCGCTGTGCGCGATGGCGCGGCCCGACGCGGTGATGCCGTGGATCGAGCGCTATCAGGAGCGGCTGGTGCCACGCGGGCCGGTCGGCGACCGGATTGATGCGGCCGAGTGGCGCGCGGCGCTCGGGCGGCGCGACCGGTTCGCGGCGTGGAGCGCGCTGTTTGCCGAGGAACTGCGCGAGGGGGCGTGGCGCGAGGTGCTCGATCGCTGGGCCGCGCGCCTCGCCCCTGGAGTCTCCGCGGCGGCGACGCATGGCGCAATCCGAACCGGCCATGCCGTACGCGCCCTGGCGGCCGCCGAGACGCCGCCGCGCCTCGCCGAGCTCGCCGATGCGCTGGCGAGCTGGGCCAGCAGCTACAGTGAGTTGCCGGCGGTCGGCGGTCTCGCCAACGGCGCGCTGACCCCGCGCCAAGCGATCGCCAAGGTACCCATCGTGCCGCCGGCACGGCGCCGGCCCGGCAATATCGTCGCGGCGCTGGCAGGGCTCGACGAATTTCCCGATTTCGCGCCGGTGATCGGGGAGGTCGATCTCGCGGGCGACATCGGCGGGTTGATCGCGCAGCTGACCGATCTCTTCGCCCGGGTCTATCTGGCGAATGTCAGCAATCCGCTGACCGCAATCGTCTTCATTCACGGTGTCACCAGCCTCGGCGCGCTCGGTCATATCGTGCCGCATGTCGGCGAGGAGACCGCGCGCAGACTGCTGCGCTATGGTTGGCAGGCGGGCTGCGGGCTTTACGCCTGCTTCGGCAATGGCGCCGGCTTTGTCGCCGAGGTCGCGCCCGAGGGCGCGGATGCGCTGTCGCTGGTCGATCGGGCGCTCGCGCATGGCGACGAGCACGTCATCAAATTCACCGAAGCCTGCCTCGACCGCGATGCGCGCGATTCGTCGCCGGCCTACCGGGCGGCGGCCGCCAACGTGCTGGGCGCGATCGGCCGGCGCTGAGCCTTTGCCTTATTTTGCCTATTGATCAACTTGGTGCTGCCGCAAAGCTCCTGTAAAAAATCTCCCGCTGTCGGGCTCTTGCGCCGGGTGGCATAGGGGATCGACTGGGGGAAGTCTGTCCGTGAGGGAATTTATCGCCAAGATCGCCCGGCTCGCGGTCAGCAAGGGCGCGGCGTTCAGTTATGCCGTGGCGGTCGGTGTCGCCGGCAATGTGATCTTCCACTACGTGCAGCCGCGCGAAGCGGTGCCGACCGTCGCAACCGCGCCGTATGTGGTCCGCCCGAGTGATGATGCGGCGGTCGGATCGGCTGCGGCCGCGGTGATCGCGCCGAAGCCGGCGCCCACGAGCCCCGCGCCGGCGCCGACGCATATCTCGCTGCCGAGCACGGCGGTGCGGCCGCCACCGCCGAAACCCGCCGCGCCGGCACCGGCTGCTGCCCTGCCGGAGCCGCCCGCCACGATCAGCCTGCCGAACCCGGCTGCGCTCCCGGCACCAGCCTTCAAGCCTGTCCCGCTACCGGGCGAGGTGATGGTCAAGCCGGCCCCGGCGCCGGCCGAAGCGCCGACGCCGTCCCCGCCCTCTCCGCAGGTCAGCCGCCCGATCGAGGCTGCGGCGCCGGCAACGCCACCGGCACCGGCAGCGGTCGCCTTGCCGCCGATCGGGCCGGCGATCGACGTGGCGACCCCACCGACCCCGCCCGCCTCGGCCGCCCAAAAGGCGGCAGCTGCCCCGCCGATCCCGCTCCTGCCGTCGGCGGACAAACCCGCGCCGATGGAAAATGCCGAGGCATCGGCCCCGCCGGCCAAGGCTGCGGCTCCGGGCCCCGGCAGCGGCGGGCTCTACTGACGAGATTGCGGAGCCGCTTCCGATCCCGGCTTGGTGCCGACCGCGCAGTGCAGCGGGTGAGCCATCAGCAACGGCCCGTCTTCTGCCGCTCTGGCGCGGGCTTCGTGCCAGGTGGCAAGCTCGTCGCCGGTCAGCAGCGAGAGCACATGGTCCTCGCGGTAGCGCCAGATCGGGCTGCCCGGCTGGTCCAGCGTAACGAGAAACGGAAAGCAGACAAGATCGCCGAGCCCCGCCCGCCGCATCCGGCGATAGAGGCTGGCATCGGCGACCCCGTTAGCGGCGACCGATTGCGGCGGCGAGGCGATCTTGCGGCGGATCTCCCTCCCATCTTGTGAATCCGGCAGGTCGAGGCTCCACCATTGCGGCAGGTCGAGCGCGCGGACGCTGATGCCGATCCGCCCGCCCGGCGCCGCGACCCGAACCATCTCGGCAATCGCCCGGTCGGCGTCGCACTCCTCGATCACGGTCACCGAAAAGACCGCGCCAAACGCGCCGTCGGGAAACGGCAATGCTTCGGCATTGCCCGGCACAAAGCGGATCGCCCCACCGAGCCCCTCCTCCACCGCGAGGGTGTCCGCCTCGGCGAGCCAGTAGGGGTTGGCGTCGAGCGCGGTGATCGGGTTGGCGGCGCCGAGCCGCGCCGCCAACAGCCGGTCGAGCGAGCCGGCGCCGCAGCCGACATCGAGGATCGCCTCGCCCGGGCGCGGCGCCATCGCGTCGATCAGGGTGCGGAACATCGCCCGATAGGTCGGCATGCGCGCCCGGTCCTCGAGCGCGGCGATGCCGCCGAGATGGCGCCCGCCGAGCGTCACCACCGTGAAATGGGGGGCGAGCAGCGCGATGGCCGGCGCCCATTGCGACGCCGCCAGGAAAAACGGCAGCAACAGGAGGGCCGGGCCGCTGCCCTCGATGCGATAGGAAATCCCGGCGTGGCTGCCTTCGCCCGCCGGAGCGCGCGGTGCATCGGCGGCAAAGCCGGCGAGAAAGCCCGTCATGCGGCCGGCGATTTCGACGGCGCAGTCGCGCAAGACATCGGACCAGCCGAGCGCCTCGTAGTTGTCGATGATGTGGCGCTGCGCCCCGGCAAGCCGGTCCGCCGCCCGCACCGTTACGTCGAAAGTCGGGCCGTACTCGCCCGAGATCATCAGCACCCGATCGGCGATCGCGGCGAATGGCGCCGGGTCGAGGCGCACCGGCGTGCACAGCACAATTCCGGCAAGGCGCTCGGGGTCCACTCGCCGCCAACTCGGCGATGTCGCCCGGGATCTGCGTTGCGATATGCGCCCGGGCGAGCCCGAGATGGTCGAGCAGCGCAACGAGGCGCGCAACGGCCGATTTATCCGACTCTTTCGCCGTTCGGCTCATTCCCCTACCCACGACCACATTACCATCCCGGCGAAGGCCGGGACCCATTCCTCCACCGGCGAACCAACTCCGAAATGGGTCCCGGCCTTCGCCGGGATGGTAATCAACATGGTCATCCGATGACCCCCGCCTCGCGCAGCGCGGCGATCTCTGCGTCGCCATAACCGGCCTCGCGCAGCACCTCTGCACTGTGCTCGCCGACGTTGGGCGCGCGCCGCGGCTGGATTTTTTCCTGCCCCCTGATCTCGATCGGGCTGTTGATGGTCATGAAGTCGGCATCGGCGAACCGGACGAGATGGCCGGCGGCGAGCACCTGCTCGTCCTCCGCGATCTCGTCGGTCTCGGCGACGATCCCGAAAATGATGCCGGCCTCGTCGAGCACTTCCCGCCAGTGCGCCAGCTCGCGCGTCGCGAAGATCCGGTCGAGGACGGCGAGCAGCTCGCGAGCGTGTTCCTCGCGGCTTTCGACCGAGGCAAAGCGCGGGTCGTCCAGGGCCGGATCTTCGAGGCAGGCCTTGAATTTCTCCCAGCGCCATTCGTCCGAGGCGATCGACAGGAGGAGCCAGTGCCCGTCACCGCAGCGGTAATGCGTGCGCAGCGCATTCTGCGCCTCTTCGCGCGCCGGCTGCGGCACGACCCGGTCGCCGCACAGGGCCGCCTGCACCGAGCAGCCGTTTGCCCACAACCCGTTGGCGAGGAGCGAGGAGCTGACATAATTGCCCTTGCCGGTGCGCTCGCGCTGATAGAGCGCGGTGACGATCGCGCCATAGGTCCCCATCGCCGAGGGATGGTCGCCCATGCCGGGCAACGAGCGCGCCGGCGTCGCCGCTTCGCCGGCGCGCACCAGGTGCATGAGGCCGGTGCGCGCCCACCACGCCGTCGCGTCGAAGCCGGGCTTGTTCGCCTCGGGGCCCGTCTCGCCATAGCCGGTGAACGAGGCATAGATCAGCCGCTCGTTGAGCGGCGCCAGATCGTCATAGGTGATCTTGAGGCGCTGTCGCACCGGCGGCGGGTAGTTGGTGATAAACACATCGGCGTCTCCGACCAGCCGGTAGAGCACCGCGCGGCCCGCCTCGACGCGCAGATCGAGCGCGAGAGACCGCTTGTTGCGTGCGTCAAGGATGAAGCCGGGGTTGAGCGGCCTCCCGGGTAGGGGAACAGCCCGCCGCCGATACGGATCGCCCGCCCCCGGCGGTTCGATCTTGATCACCGTGGCGCCGAAATCGGACATCACGGTCGCCGCCGCCGGCCCGGCGATAAAGCTGGCGCAGTCGATGACCTTCAACCCGTCGAAGATGCGTTCGGTCACCAATCGCTCCCTCCAGGTATCAGACGGCCAAGCGATAAGTGTCGCCGTCATGCACGATGTGGCCGGCGGTGGCGCCAGCGAAATGGGTGCCGATGACCAGCACAGGGCGGTCGCACAGATCGCCCAGCATGTGATGGCGGGTGCGGCGCGCCTCGTCGGGGTCGCTGTCGGCGGTGGATGACCAATCGGGCCGCGCGATCTGGCAAGGGTGGTGCATGAAATCGCCGGTGATCAGCGCCTCCTCGCCCTCGGACGCGATGCGCACGCTGACATGGCCCGGGGTGTGGCCGATCGTCGGGACCAAGCTGATTTCGTCACAAATCCGCTGATCGGTCTCGACCAGATCGGCGAGCCCGGCGGCGTGGATCGGCGCGACCGAATCGGCGAAGACCGCCGCCATGTCGTCGCGCCCCCGCTCGTCGCGCCAATGGGCAAACTCAACCCGGCCCATCAGGTAGCGGGCCCGCGGGAAAGTCGGAACCCATCTGCCGTCGACCAGCATCGTGTTCCAGCCGACATGGTCGACATGGAGATGGGTGCACAGCACCGTGTCGATCGAGTCCGGCGGGAACCCCGCCGCCGCGAGGTCGGCGAGGAACGGCCCCTGGAGGTTGTTCCAGGCCGGGATGCGGCGGCTCTCCTTGTCGTTGCCGAGACAGGTATCGACGATGATGCGGCGATCCGGGGTTTCCACGACGAGCGCGTGGATGCTCATCTTCAGCCGGCCGCGCTCATCGGCGAAATGCGGCTGCAACCAGCCGATCGGGAGGATTTCCTCATAGGTCGCCTGGGGCAGGATGAAGCGGCTGCCGCCGGTCACCTCAAGCTCGACGATCTTGGTCACCGTGACCTTGCCGATGCGCCATTCCATCGCAGCCCCGCTTATGATGTGGCCGCGCGCCGGCCGGCGGCCCGATCTGCCGAGTCTCCGACGGGGTCGGGCGTTTTGTCGTGCTCGGAAGCTGCAGCGTGGATCTCGCCCCGCTCGATCGCGCCGAAATAGCGCGGCAGGTAGAGTTTGACCGCCGTTCCGCGGCCCGGCTTGCTGTCGATGATGCAGCGGCCGCCGAAGCGTGTGACGAAGCCATTCACCTGCGAGAGACCCAGGCCGGTTCCCTTGCCCGCTTCCTTGGTCGTGAAGAACGGGTCGAAGGCCTTGTCGCGGACCTCCGGCGGCATCCCCGATCCGGTATCGTCGATCGAGGTCACGACATAGTCTCCCGGTACGATGCCCGGGTTGTTTTCATCGGCTTCCCCGACGTGGCAATTGACGGTTTCGATAGTCAGGCGACCGCCCCCGGCCATCGCGTCGCGGGCATTGAGGGCGAGATTGAGGAGGGCGGTCTCCAACTGGTTGGGATCGACATAGACCGGCCACAAATCGTCGGACAGCCGGGAGGTGACCGCGATCCGGTCTCCGAGCGAGTGCCAGGCCAGGTCCGACATGCGCCTGATCACCTCGTTGATATCGACCGGCTGGGGGTCGACCGGTTCGCGGCGGGCAAAGCCGAGCAGGCGCTTCGTCAGATCCGATGCGCGCTCGCACCCTTTCAGCGCCGAAGCTATGAACCGCTGGCGCCTCGCATCGTTGGTCTTCAGATCGCCTTCCAGCAATGTGATATTGCCCGACACGATCATCAGCAAATTGTTGAAATCGTGTGCGATCCCTGCGGTCAGCAGCCCCACGGCCTCCATCTTCTGGGCCTGGTGCAGCTGAGCCTCGATCGCGGCCCGCTCGGTGATCGCGTCCCGCGCCGCGGCTAACGCCGACTGCTCCCGGCGGGTGCGGCGAAGCGCAAGCAGGCTCAACAGGATCAACCCGATGGCCGCCGGAACGCCAATCGCCGCATATCCGGCCATGGCCTTGAGCCACTCCTCCTCGATGGAGGCTCGGGTCCGCTCGATCGTCACGTAAACCGGGTAGTTCGCGAGCCGCTCGTAGGCGACGAGGCGGCCTTCCCGGCTGAACGGCGAGCCGTTGGCGATGACGCCCGCTGTTGCCTTGGTAGCAATCGCCGCCGCCAGCAGCTCGTCCTGTTGCGGAGATGCGGGGGGCTCCTCGTCTCCGGGATAATGCGCAAGACTGGTGCCGTCCTCGAGCAACACGCTCGCGGCGTACTGTGCCGAACCGCCGAGCAGCGCGTCGTAGAACGAGGCGACATAAGCGCCCGACACGGCGACGACGATGATCCCGCGGAAGCTGCCGTCCGGCGCCTGGCGGCGTAGGCTCACGGTGAAGTATGACCGGAAATCGCCGCCAAGGCTGCGAGCGCGCACCGCCGAGACGTAGCTGTGCAGGCGCGCGTTCCGCAGCGCGCGAAAATCCTCGCGGATGGAATGATCGAGTTCGCGATCGACCGGGAAAACCCGCGCGCTGACCAACTCGTGGCCGTCCGCGTCGATGACCCAGGACGCGGCAACCTGGGGGAGGCCTTCGATCTGTTGGGCGATCCGGTCGTGCAGCGTCTTTTCCTGGGCGCGCAGCTGAGCGTCGGTCAGCCCGCTGAGCAAATCTTCGATGCGCGCCGCGACGAGCATGTGCGTGTCGAGTATCTTGGTTGTATTCTCTTCCGCGACGGCAACCGCCTCGGCAAGCGCGGCAGCCGCATTCTGGTAACTCGCCTGGTATGAGAGATACCCGCCGATTGCGGCCAACAGGAGAGGCACGACGATCGTGCCGACGAGCAGTGCGCGCAGCGTCCGGATCGCCCCGAACGCCGCACCGTTCCGCGCCGCCGCCTTTTCGGGTTCAGGTGATCTGGCGTTACCGGAATTGTTGGGAGCTGCCATGGATCGCATTGAAGAATTACTCATGCATCAGCCATCCGCGGGAGCCTCGCTGCCGCGCCGGCTGGAACCTCTCCCGTGATTGTCACCACAGCCGGCGCCTCGCGGTCAATGTCGGGGAGCGGAAGGGAGACGTCGCCGCATGGTTGGATAGGGTAGGTTGACCGTTCCGAAGCGGGGACCCGAGCCAGGGAATTGGGCTATGCGCAAGTGGTATTATCGAGGCTTAGCCGCAGCTTCACTCTTGGCGCTCGCCGGATGCGCCGAGCAGGAAACCGTCAAACCGGCGGAAACCGTGGCTCGACTGCGCGCCGGCCGGCCCCTCCTCACGTGCCACGAACCCTGCCTTGCCGGG
>Ga0209415_10019110_pt1 | contig 10756 bp, 9 predicted proteins | sample PeaSoiSIISIP2007_FD_187696 | JGI IMG/M metagenome (GOLD analysis project Ga0209415, IMG submission 187696) | Peat soil microbial communities from Weissenstadt, Germany - SII-SIP-2007 (SPAdes) (version 2) | ecosystem: Environmental > Terrestrial > Soil > Wetlands > Peat | place: Germany... | reverse complement strand
GCAAAGCCAACCTCATTTCCATGACCAACCACATACCTGCCCTTGACGCTCTTTTTCGACCCGTCCGTTTGCTGATAGATTTCCGGCAACGCAAGACGAACATCACCGGACGAGGTCTTCAGCACTAAAGCCCCACTCGCATCCACCGAAGTTTCTTCCGCGCCTTCGAACTTCATGCGTATCGACCGCGGATCGGCGCCTGGCTTCAGCACCATATCGAATTCGAGTTGTTGCTGATTTCCGTAATAAACGACGTCAATGCCGGGATAGACGTCGTTATAGGTCACCCGCTCGAAAGTCGGAAGGCCTAGTTTCCATTTGCTCGGATCGTTCCCGTGAATATAGTTCACGTGGCCCGGCAGTTGCGGACCGGCTACCGCCTGCAAATGGCGTCCGCCGATGAACTCCATCGAAACGGCGTTCCCCGCCAAGACGCCGATGGTAGTCTTTCCGCCCTCGATGGCGATCTTGTATCCTTGACCGCGCGCGATGTATCGCTCGCCGGAACCCGTGCCTTGACGCTCGAAAGCAAGCGGGAGCTTCAGATTCCTGAGATTAATGGAAGTTTGGGCTGGAGCGGCATGCAGAACACTTACACAGAAAACCGCGCAGACGCGGAGCGGCAAACCGCGGGAAATGAGCACAGATTCTCCTCGCTTGAGTGAATAAGTATAGCATCACGGCGGAAAAGCGTTGTGATTTCCACATAAAGTCATGGATTTGTTACGAAGTTCTAGTCCCCAACCTCTGTGGCGAAGGCGAACTATAATCGGTATCGAAGTCGACGGCGAATCACGGATTACAAAGGATAATGCAGGCAGGAGCAGCGATCATGAGAGTCTATCGTCTGGCTGACCCAGCGACGCCGTCGGTTCTGGTACCCGATAGTCGTCCGCAGCCTACGCCTGGCAATGGCGAAGTATTGATTCGCGTTTTCGCGGCGGGCGTGATCCAGACTGAATTGTCGTGGTATCCGACGTGGCACACGAAGACAGGGGAAGCTCGCATTGGAGCCGTGCCATCGCATGAGTTTTCCGGGGTCGTGGCAGGCGTCGGCCACGATGTTGGTAGCCTCGAAATCGGGCACCAAGTCTTCGGGATGAACGATTGGTATTCCGATGGAGCCTTGGCGGAGTATTGCGTCGCTCCGTACTTCGCAATCGCTCCGAAACCGAGCCGTCTGACTCACGCCGAAGCTGCATCCGTTCCTATCAGCGCTTTGACGGCTTGGCAGGGTCTTTATGACCGTGCCAAGGTTCAACCCGGCGAGCGCGTTCTGGTGCATGGCGGGGCGGGATCCGTGGGAGTCTTCATCATCCAACTCGCACGCCTGCAAGGCGCGCACGTGATCGCGACGGCATCGGCGCAAAGCCGCGACTTCGTCACCAGGCTCCATGCCGAATTTGTTGACTATAAGGAATCGCGATTTGAAGACTACGCCAAGGAAATGGACGTCGTGTTCGATACGGTCGGCGGTGAAACCCTAGAGCGCTCCTGGAGCGTTCTCAAGCCGAACGGACGAGTGGTAACGATCGCTTCGACGTTGGTCGACTCGAACGATCCGCGGGTGAAGCAGGCCATGTTCATCGTGGAACCGAATCAAAGGGAATTGATCGAAATTGGACGTCTTGTAGAAGCAGGCAAACTCCGACCATTCGTGGATACCGTGTTTCCGTGGGCGGAAGCGCCCGCGGCCTACGCGGGCAACGTTAAAAGACAGGGTCGCGGAAAACTGGTGATTGCGGTCGGAGATATGGACGAACCGAGTTAGCCGCTATTCGAGGCCGAACGCCAGCAATACATTACCCGGCATCGCGTTGAAATAACCGTAACCCGAGTTCACGAAGAGCATTCCACCTGCGATCGCAGGACCGGCGCCATCGAGCGATCCGCCGCGCGCGGCCACTTTGTTGACGGGCTCATATTCGCGTACCGTGTCGAAGTCCCAAAGAATCTTGCCGTCCTTAGTCGCATAGGCGCGAAGATGGCCGTCGATGGACCCTGAAAACACCGCGCCGGGGATTACGGTCACCGCGGCCGACTGCGCCGGACTGCAACGCTCCTTCTTGCAATCGTCCGGCGGTGGAAGAACGCTCCACAGTTTTTCGCCGGTGGCGATCTGGATCGCGAAAAGTCCGCCGCCGGCCTTGGGGTCCGGGATCAGGCCACCGGCACCGGGAGTCAGGTTGATGTCCGACAGGGCCGCATACACGACTTCGGCATCGGCTGCGGGTCCCCACTGAATTCCACCCAGCATTCCGCCCTTTCCGACGCGAGTCTGCCACAGGATCTGCCCACCCTTATCGGGATCGAGGGCGTGGACGACACCCGATTTCTGACCGGCGAGGAGTACGCTACGTCCACTCGGCAAAGTGCGCAGAATCGGAGAGGATCCGAAGTCAGAATCCGGACCCATTTTGTCTGGACAGGTGGTCGGCTTCGCTGTGATGCAGTTGCCGTTGAACACGTCTCCTTCGGTGATCTGGCGCGTCCACACGATCTTTCCCGTCGCAAGATTAAGGGCGAGAATAGCGTCGCTGGTCGGCGGCGCGGGGCTGGAGTATGCATCGCCTGTCCCCACGTAGAGCAATTTGCGCTTCGCGTCGATGGTCGGCGAATTCCACACGCCTACGCCGGACGGTCCCCAGAGCTGTGTGCCGGTCTTGCTCTTCCCGGTTGGCTTAGCGGGCCCGATGGTGTAGGTTTTCCAGACCTGCTTGCCGGTTTTCGCGTCGAGAGCCACGACGCTGCCGCGGAACTTGCAGCATTCGAAGCTCGGGTCCATCGAAATCCACTCATCGCGGGATGCCACCGGGACGTACAGGCGTCCTTCATAAAGCTTCGGAGCGCCGGTCACGCGGGCATAGGGGTGCTCTTCCACCAGCGTCTTCCAAATCAACTTGCCTGTAGCGGCGTCAAGGGCGTACGCATTGGCGTGCAGATCGCCGAAGTACGCGATGCCACCAGGTCCTATGGTGATCGCGCTTCGGACGCCGGACGCGGCCTCGAAGCTCCAGTAAGTGCAGCCCGTCGCGGCGTCGAGCGAATAAACCACACCGCCGGGGCTGCCGACGAATACGCGCCCGCCCGCAACCACCGGCTGCGAATACGCCCCGATCGCGCCAGGAAATGCAAACGCCCACTTCAGTTTCAGATTCGGGACCTGATCGGCGCGCAATCCGGCGGCATCGGCGGCCTGGAAGCGGCTGTTTTCGAGATCGACACCCCATCCGTTCCATTGGGGTCCGGAAAAACTCTTGGGTGCGTCCCCGGTGCACAAACCAGCGGGGGCGCGTTTCTGAACATCGACAGGTTTGGCGGTCAGGTATTCGGCAATGGCCGTGCGTTCAAGCACAGAAAGGCGCGAGCCTTGCACGCGCATCGATCCCGACGTAAGGGCATAGACGATGTGGTCAGACCCCATGGCGCCCAGAACCGTGTGGTTCTGATTGGGCGGCGACAGAGCCTCATGGCACGACGCGCAGTTCTTAACGTACAGGTCGGAACCGTCCGGAGCCGCCGACAATAGCGCACTACTCCCGAGCAGCAACAGGGCTTGCAGTCGAAAAGTCATAGCCAGGGTCTCATTCTAATCTAAAGTTGCCGAAGGCGCGCTTGCGTTTCTACGATGCTGACGAGCTCCAAATCTCGGCCAACCGCGTGGCCTCCACGCGACCCTGACGCAAGCCGGCTTGGGCGGAAGGCTGGCGGCGGGTCGCGTCCATGAGATTCATGCCGAACGCTTCGGCCGATTCCTTGTCCGGGACGATCACCTCAACGCGGCTCCCGCTGTCGCGCACAGTTTGCAACTCGGCTTCGAATCGCCGGCCGAAGACTTCCGCGATGAAGGATGGCGCCGACGGGAGCGTCACGGCGACAACCATAACGACGTCGTACACTTTCGCCAGGTCTGCATTGGTGGCCGATCGCATCCCTCCGTCGATATAGCGGCGGCCGCGGAATGAAATCGGCGGATAAATCCCCGGAACTGAGCAACTGGATGCTACAGCCCGCGCCAGGCCGATTCCGGAGTCCTGGTTCCAAACCTTGAAGGAGCCGTCCGCGGCATCGACTGCCGTGCATGCGTAGGACTTCGCGGGCCACGGGCCATCCAGGTCGCCTCCCAGCGAAGGCGCGAACCGCGCGATGAACTCCTCTTCGCGCATCGCCGGAGAGTCTAATGCCCAAGCTCCGATCTCAGCGCGCACTTCTTCCGCCGGCCGCTTTCCCGAAGCCGCCTCGATCAATTTCGTGATGAGCGTGGTCAGATCGGGGGAAGAACCGCCTGCTGCGGCAGCCCGAACCGAACCGGCAAGATCCGGCGCTGCAATCTGCGCGGGCGACCTTCCCAGCGCGAGTTGCGCGCCGACGAACGATCCTGCGGAAGTACCCACGATGAAATCTGCACTTGAGGGATCCAAGCCGTTTTCGGCCAGCCCGGCGAGCAAGCCCGATTCCCACGCGATTCCGACTGGTCCTCCGCCACCCAGCACCAGAGCCCTATTCATTCGTTCTTGCTCCTATTCGTTAGAAGAGCCGCCGAGGTTCGCGCGCTCGGCGGTGGCTGCTGCATTCCGCACACCGCGACGTTCTTATCGACTGCTCCTCAGTCTCCTGAATGTTCTTATGGGAATGATATATCGTTGGATCGCCAAAGAGGGGTTCGCCTATGAAGATGTCGAGCGGATTCGAGAACCTCGAGAAGGATTTCTCCCCGGCTCGCTGCTCGAGCTGGCGACCGGCTATACCGAGATCTCGTTAAGCCAGTAGTCCCGGAGGATCAAGAAGCAGTCCGTTCCCTCGACTTCTGGTAAACGTTCGTATCCTCGTCGATCAGCCTCTTCACTGCCGATGGAACCGGCTTGGCGAAGAGGCGGAGCAGCGAGAACCGCCCCCGGCGGCGCACTCCGGGGATGGGTTCCCCACAAACGAAGCATTCTGAATCGGTTCGCGTCAAGACGCCGTTGCAAGAACTACATCGTGCCATGACTCATTAAAGACCCGCGCACCCGCGATTTCCATGGAGCGCTTGTACCGTTATTAAGCTGGCACCTTCGTTTCCCGGGCGTCAGCGCTTCACCCAAGACAAGTACCGAACTTTGCTCTAGCCCGACGCCCGTTCTTCCTAAGTAATTGACCCTACCCGTGGGCTGTTGAGTATATAATCAGGTGAATTCGTCAGGAGAATACCGATGAAATGGCGCACAGTTTTTCGGTTTTTGAGCACCGCAGGTGTCGCGTGGTCTTTGATCGTCGCGCAAACCGCGCCCGCGAGCGGACAAACTTTAGGATTAGTGATCTCGGGCAAGTTCGCGCTGGATGACGGATCGGTTCCGCCGGAATTGGTCCGCGTCGAGCTCACCTGTAACTCCATCGCGAAGCCGCAGGGATGGTCCGACACAAAAGGCAAGTTCTCGGTTCAACTCGGCACCCCCAATCCTGACGACCTGTTCGATCTCACGTACTCCAAAACTGTGGAGCGGGCGCCGTCAGGTCCGGCCGGGACCACCGCCGCGCCTTCCATCGACGCGACCCCCCGCGATCTGGCGGGCTGCGACATTCGCGGCGTGCTGCCTGGTTACCGCTCGGACGTGGCTTCGCTCTCCGGGAGCCGCAGGCTGGACTCGCCCGATGTGGGCACCATCGTTCTGCACCGGTTGGCCAACGTGGAAGGAAGGACATCCACCGCGACCACCGCCATGGCCCCCGCGAACGCCCGCAAGGCTTTCGAGAAAGGGGTGGAGGCGATCAAGAAGCAGAATCCCGACGACGCTCAGAAAGCCTTCAAGCAGGCGGTCGAGAATTATCCGAAATTTGCGGTGGCGTGGCTCGATCTGGGCCGCGTGTACGAGTCGCGGAAACATCTGAAAGAGGCGATGGATGCGTATAAGCACTCGGTCGATGCCGATGACAAGTTTCTACCTCCCTACGAGCGTATGTACATTCTCACGGCTGCCCAGGAACAGTGGCCGCAGGTGCGGGAACTCACCAATACGGTAATCGGCCTGGATCCATACGACTTCCCGCGGGCGTATTATTTCAGCGCCCTCGCCAATCTGAACCTGAACGATCTGGATGCCGCCGAGAAGAGCGCGCGGGAGGCAGTGAAGGTCGATTTGGCGGTGAATCCCCGGGCGGGCTATGTGCTGGGCGTGATCCTGGCCCGGAAACAGAAATTCGCGGAGGCCAGCGAACTGCTACAGGCGTATTTGAAAGCGGTGCCGAACTCTATCGAAGTGGAAACGGTGAAGCAGCAGCTGGCTGAGCTCCAGAAATTCGCCGTTTCGAAGTAAACGCCGGGACTCTTACCTGGCGGGAGTCGCGTGCGTTTTGTCTACCACCACCGCGCCGCCCTTCATCACCCAGCGAACGTCTTTTATCACCACCTGGACGTCGGCGAGCGGATTGCCCTCTACCGCGACGATATCGGCAAAGTAGCATGGCGCTACCGAGCCGAGGCTATTTTCCATCCCGAGCATCTCCGCAGGCAGAACGGTGGCGGTTTGCAGAGCCTGTTCATTGGTCATTCCAAGCTTTACGAACCAAGTCAGTTCCCGCATGTTGAGCCCGAAGCCGTTATAAACCGCGTCGGATCCGACCAGCATGCGTGCCCCAGCCTGAAAGGCCTTCTTTGCGGTGGCATAATTCCTCTGAATGTAATCGGTCAGGTTTTCCTTCGCACCCGGCGGAAATTTGTAGACATCGTCCGCATTTTCGACATAGTACTGATTGTGATCGATGGTGGGAACGTACCAGATTTTCTTGCGGACCATTTCCGCGATGGTCTCGTCATCCATGTCGGTGGCGTGTTCCAGCGTGTCGCAGCCCGCGCGGATCGCATCGCGCGCACCGGCCGGACCATAGGAGTGAATGGCGACTTTGTGGCCGGCCGCATGGGCCGTATCGACGATCGCCTTCATTTCCTCGTAACTCACGGTCTGGTTGCCGGTGACGTTGTCGAAGCCGCCGGTCGATCCAAACACCTTCACCCAATCCGCGCCGGAATCGATCACGGCTTTGGTCTGCTTGACCGCTTCCGCCACTGTATCCGTAATTCCCGGGCGATTGGCGAAACCCTGTATCCCGGCCCCGGAGACGAACAAGCGCGGTCCGACCATAGCGCCCATGTTGATCAGGTCCCGCATGGCGATGTCGGCGCCGCCCGCAGCGTTCAAGTCGCGAAGAGTGGTCACGCCTGCCTCCAGCGCTTTCTTCCCGTTCTCCTGCGCGAGAAAAACCGTGACCGCGACGTGCCGCCGTCCCTGGCGGCGCGGATTGGTCCCGGGCGCGCCGTTCCAGTAATACGTGACATGCGTATGGGAATCGATCATCCCCGGGATACCGGTGTACCTTCGGAGGTCGATGACCTCGGCCCCGGCTGGAACTTTCCCGTTCGCCGTGACGCTTTGAATCTTGTCATTCTCGACAATCACTACGGCGTTGGTGATGACCTGATGCCCATCCCAGAGTTTCCCGAATTTGACTGCTTTGACCGCGGCGGTCGCGTTCGAGGACAGAGCTAGACTGAGCAAGACGATCAGGCTGTAGATTCCAATGCGATTCATCCCATGTAGAGTATCACCGATGCTCCCCGATTACACTGGAACCTGGAGTGTGTTAGTACGTTGACTATCCCATGCGCGCCATCTCAATAGAGCCAACAGAGGCGGAACAGGTCAGTCCCTATCTTCGTTTCTCGCGAAACGAATGGGCGAACCTGCGGGCGTCCACTCCGCTGCCGCTGACCGAAATGGACTTATCCACGCTGCGCGGCATCAATGAAGATATTTCGCTTGAAGAGGTCGCGGGAGTTTATCTTCCGCTATCCCGGCTGCTTAATCTTTACGTCAGCGCGATCCAATCTCTGCATAAAGCCACCGATACATTTCTGGGGCATCTGCCCGCCAAAGTTCCCTACATCATCGGCATCGCCGGATCGGTCGCGGTTGGGAAAAGCACCATGGCGCGCATTCTTCAGGCTCTGCTGTCGCGCTGGCCGGATCATCCCAAGGTCGATCTGGTCACCACCGACGGATTCCTCTACCCGACAGCCATCCTCGAAAAACGCGGCCTGATGAACCGCAAAGGCTTTCCCGAAAGCTACGATCAGCGACGGCTGGTGAATTTCCTCACGGAAATCAAGAGCGGAAAAAGCGAAGTCTCGGCGCCGGTGTATTCGCACCTGATCTACGACATCGTCTCAGGAGCGGAGCAAAAGGTGCACCAGCCGGATGTTCTGATCGTCGAGGGGCTCAACGTTCTGCAAAGCGGACGCGCGCGGAATACTCGCGCTTCGCAGATTTTTGTAAGCGATTTCTTCGATTTTTCGATCTACATCGACGCGGATGAGGAGACCATCGAGGACTGGTACGTCGCGCGATTTCTGAAGCTGCGCGAAACGGTCTTTCGTAATCCCGATTCGTATTTCAATCGTTATTCGAAATTGACACTGGAAGAGGCGACGGAGAAGGCGCACTCGATCTGGCGCGAGATCAACGGGCCGAATCTGCGCGACAACATCCAGCCCACGCGGGAGCGCGCCCAACTGATCCTGCGCAAGGGCGCGGGCCATTCGGTGGAGGAGGTTCGATTACGGAAACTGTAGCTTCCGCCAGATCGCCGGGACCAGCCAGCGCGGCCGAGCAACGCGTGATGGAACGCGTGGAATCGATGGCCGAAGAGATGGTCGCATTTGCACAGGCGATGGTCGCCATACCGACGGTGAACCCTCCAGGTGAAAACTACAGGGCATGCGCGGAACTGATTGGCGGGAAGCTTGCCGAGTTCGATTACCACGTCGCGTACATTGCAGCGGAGGGGTTGCCGGAGCACACAGATCGCTATCCGCGCATCAACGTGATCGGCGGGCTACGCAATACGCCCGCGCGGCCAAGGTTGCATTTCAACGGACACCTCGACGTCGTGCCGGCGGGCGACGGCTGGACTGTCGATCCATTCGCGGGCATCGTGCGCGACGGGAAATTATTCGGCCGCGGCGCCACCGATCAGAAAGCCGGCATCGCTGCATCGATTTACGCCGTGGAGGCGATCCGGCGCGCGGGTGTACGCCTGGGTGGCGCGATTGAACAGAGTGGAACAGTCGACGAAGAGAGCGGCGGCTTCGCGGGGATGGCATATCTCGCTGACCGCGGCTACGTCAGCCGCGATCGCACCGATTTTGTAATCATCACCGAGCCTTTGAATGTCGATCGCGTGTGCCTGGGACATCGGGGCGTGTACTGGTTTGAGGTCGCAACGCTCGGGCGAATCGCGCACGGAAGCATGCCATTTCTGGGCATCAGCGCGATCGGCAAGATGGCCGAATTCATTTCCGCGATCGAGCGGGAGCTCAAACCTCTGCTGAACACCCGCATCACCGCGATGCCGGTGGAACCGCCCGCGGCACGTTATCCGAGCATCAACATTAATTCAATCTCCGGAGGTCAGCCCGCGGCCGGTTTTCAGACTCCCTGCGTCGCGGATCGATGCGAGGCCATTTTCGACCGGAGATTTATAATCGAGGAGCCGGTCGATCAGGTGCGCGACGAGATCCGGGCGATCCTTGACCGCATCGCCTCGCGAGATCGCGATTTTCGTTACGAGATGATGGATCTGATGACGGTGCTCCCCGTGCAGACCGATGCGAAATCGCAGCTTGTATCCACGGTGGCGCACGCGGTTCGCGATGTTTTAGGGACGGAACCGCCGCTGATCGCCAGTCCGGGCACCTACGATCAAAAGCACGTGATGCGGCTGGGGCATATCGACCAGTGCATCGCGTACGGCCCTGGAATCCTGCACATGGCGCATCAACCCGACGAGTACTGCCGCATCGATCATATGACCAACGCGTGCAAGGCGATGGCGCTCGCGGCGATGCGGCTTCTTGGAACCTCGTAATCAGACCGGCGGTTGAAACCGGCCGTCGATGGCGGTCCATCCGCCGTCGACGAACAACACCGCGCCGGTGACGTAACTGCTGGCGTCGGATGCAAGAAACACAATGGGCCCTGCCATTTCGTCTGCGCTTGCCCAGCGGCCCAGGGCGTTCTTTTGCGCGTAAGCTTGGTACCATTCGGGCCGGCTCTTGATCGGTTGCGTCAGCGGCGTCTCGACCACGCCCGGCGCCACGCAGTTCACGCGCACGCCCACCGGTCCAAGCTCCGCGGCGAAGGTGCGCGCCAATTGCACCAGGCCCGCTTTCGTCGCGGAGTACACACCCTGTCCCGGCTCGGTGGTGATCGAGCGAATCGACGACATCAGGACAATGCTGCCGCTCCGCTGTTCGTCCATCACGCGAGCCACCGCGCGCGCGATGAGAAACGTGCCCTTAAGATTCAATCCGACCACTTTGTCGAATTCGCTGGCAGTGTAGCTCAGCAGCGGCTTGCGCACGTTCACCGCGGGTGTGCTCACCAGCACGTCGATTCGCCGATGCTGTTGGCGAATGTTGCCGACGGCCGCTTCGACTGCGGCCTCATCGGTGATGTCCAAGGCTACGGCTTCCGCCTGTCCCTCCGCTTCGCGAATCTCCACAGCAACTTTTTCAGCACCCTGCGGATCGATATCGGCGCAAATCGCGATCGCACCGGCGCGCGCCAACCCGAACGCCGACGCTCGTCCGATTCCAGACGCAGCTCCCGCGATCACCGCAACTCGACCGTCAAGGCGAAACAGCGAATCTTCCTTGTGCATACCCGACAATTGTAATCGGGTGTCCAGGATTCGTAATCTTGATGGAGGCGAGCCCCTGGAC
>Ga0209415_10019108_pt1 | contig 10756 bp, 6 predicted proteins | sample PeaSoiSIISIP2007_FD_187696 | JGI IMG/M metagenome (GOLD analysis project Ga0209415, IMG submission 187696) | Peat soil microbial communities from Weissenstadt, Germany - SII-SIP-2007 (SPAdes) (version 2) | ecosystem: Environmental > Terrestrial > Soil > Wetlands > Peat | place: Germany... | reverse complement strand
CATCGCATTCTGCGGCGGCTCCTTCGCGCAGATCGGCAACGGCGGCGCCGGCGCCTCGCCGACCGGCGGCTCGCTGCAGGATACCGGCAATATCAATGTGCAGGTCGGCAACGCGTCGAGCACGAACGTGCTCAGCGTCGGCAACATCTCCCTCACGGGCGGCAACAACAGTAATGTCCCCGAGCTGACGCTTGGCATCAGCAACTACGCGCAGATCGGCAACGGCGGCGGCGGCGGACTCGAGGACTCCACCCTCACGGGCAACAGCACGCTCTCCGGCACGATCAACGTCGAGGCGACCGGCAATATCGTGATGCACGCCGGCACGGTGAGCGGCACCTCCGGCGGCACGTTCGACGCGGGCTACGTCCAGATCGGGCATGGCGGCGCGGGCTTTGCCTCGGGCGCGACCGACGCCGGCGTGGTCGGCGTTACGATCATGGGCGACGTCACGGTCATCGCGCTGGGCTCGCTCGCGCTCACAGCCGGCGGCACGAACCTGAGCGGCACGGACACGCTCGGCATCGCCTACGCCCAGATCGGCAGCGGCGGCGCGGGCGTCTTCGCGAACTACTCCACCGCGATCGCCACGCCGGCGATCATCGGCAACGTCGAGGCGCAGGCCACCACCGGGATCACCTTCGACGCCACCCACGGCTCCTTCGTCCAGTTCGGCAACGGCGATATCTCCGGCATCTCGACCGTGGCGACCTTCCTCGACGGCAGCATCGACCTGCGCACGGCGGGGACGCTCGGCCTCAGCGGCACGACGTGGGTCGGACAATTCATGAACACGGTCGCCAATACCGGGCCTCTGTCGAGCCGCTTCGTGATCATCGAGGCGAACGACATCAACGACCACGGCGTCGCCGGCATCAGCACGCCACTCGCCGACAACATCCAGACCGACCTGCCGATGGGCAATGTGAGCGTGCTCATGACGGATGCGGGGACGCCGCTCGAGGTGCACGTCTCGATCTCCGTCGCCGGCGCCACAGGACAGCTCAATCTCGCGTCGGCCAACACGGTGACGTTCGACAGCGGGACGCCCACTGTCACCGGCGGAACCCAGATCTCGTTTTGGGAAGTGCAAACCGGCCTGACGGGCCTCAGCCAGGGCGATTTCAACCCAGCAACGGCAATCAGCGGGGCGCCACCCCCGCCACCTCCGCCGCCGCCACCACCTCCACCGCCACCGCCGCCTCCGCCGCCACCTCCGCCGCCGCCACCTCCGGCGCCGCCGCCACCTCCGCCACCCGCGACGTCGGTGACGACGGCCCTGAACACGCCGCCGCCACCGCCGCCTCCGCCGCTGCCACCGCCGCCACCGCCGCCGCCTCCACCGCCTCCGCCACCACCGAACGCGGGCAATGGCGGCGGGACGACGGCCGACGACGCCAGCGGTGCGCTGTCCGACACCACGGGCACGCCCGACAACACGCCGAGCAACAGCGGCAACTCGAAGTCGACGGGTCTGCCGAACCTGTACCAGTACACGAACAACGGCATCACCGGCGGTACCGCTGGCGGCGACAACGGCGGGACGCTCGACGACCCGCCGTCGATGTAGGGGAGACGCGCCATGACGATCCGCTCTCCTCGTCTCGCCTCGGCGCTGTTCGGTGCGGCGTTCGTGGCGCTCGCGCTTGGCACATCGCCGCTACACGCTGCCACCTCCGGGGGACCGCTCGGCAACACCGCCGCGGGTGAGGAGTGCCGATGGGCGCCGCGGCCGGGCATGCCGCCGGTGCCGGGCATGCCGGCGCCGCTCGACGTGTTCTGCGGCGCGGGCAAGACCCCGACCGGCGCGGTCTGGATCGACGGCCTGGATGCTGGCGTTCCGAGCGAGGGCGCCGCGCGCAAGGCGGCGCTCGAGGCGACGGCGAAGCGCACGCTCGAGGGCTCGAGCATCGCGCGGCGTATGCGCTGCGATGCCGGCCAGGCCATGGGCGGCGACCAGAGCGTGCAGCTCTACACCTGCACGCTCCGTGACGGCGGCTGGCCCCAATCGGTGCTGATGGTGGGGGCGGGCAATCGGCTCTATCAGGCCGAAGGCCTGCCGGGCATGCTGTCGGTGCTCGCCAAGGCCATCGAGCAAGCCGCGGGCCGGCCGGTGCTTTCGGCGGACGCCGCGAGCGCGCTCGCGAGCGCGGCGGCGGCGCTCGGATCCAAGGGCGGCGGCGTCGCCAGCGGCGACTTCCAGAAATTCAACGAGCTCATGCGCCTCGGCCGGCTCTACAACAGCACGCGCAACTACCCGGCCTCCGAGGACTCTTTCCGCAAGGCGCTGGAGATCCAGACGCGGGTCTTCGGAGCGGACGGGCCGGGCTCCGGCGAGGTGCTGCTCGAGCTGGCGCTCGCGGTCAGCCACCAGGGCCGGTATGACGAGGCGGGCTCGCTGTTCCGCCGGGCCGAGCCCATCGTGCAGCGCCTCGAAGGTGTTGTGCGCGGCCGGCTCTTCGCCTATCTCGCGATCGATGCCTCGCTGCAAGGCCGATATCAAGACGCGTTGGGCTACGCACGCGAGAGCATGGCGCTCCGCCGGCGAGAGGTGGACCCGAGCGCCGACACGCTCGCGGATCTCACGGGCGCCGATCCGAAGATCGGGGCGAAAGGGGAGCTCGTGCATTCGCTGATGGTCGAAGGCGACGCGCTGCTCAAGACCGGCGACATCGCCGGCGCCGAGGCCGACCTCAACGAGGCGCTGCAGTACCTGGTGCAGGTTCGCGGCCTACCGCAATGGTGGCGGGCACAGGCGCTGAGTCAGCTCGCGGAGATCGAGGCCGCGCAGGGCCGCTATGCTTTCGCCGAGCGGAACATGGCTGCGAGCGTGAAGGTGTGGGAGCGTGTGTTTGCCAAAACCGCACCCACGTCGGAAGCCTATCTCGAGCAGGCAAGATTCTATTCCGAGGGCGAGGACTATCCGAACGCCATCGAAGCGTTCCATTCCGCGACGGACATCCTGAGCCACGACGACGTCGCGCGCACGCTGGTGACGCCCGACGACATCGCCTATTTCCTGGTCGCCGCCTCCGCTGCCGCCGCACGCGACGCCGCGCGGCGGGCCGAGCTCGAGAACACCATGTTCGAGGCGATCCAGTACACGGGCTCGAGCGTCGCCGACCAGGCCGTGGCGCACGCCGCGGTACGGCTCGCCGCCGGCGATCCCGCGATCGCCGATCTCGTGCGCGACCTTCAGGAAGCCGAGCGCGCCCGCGATACCGCGAGACTGCAGCTCTCGGGCGAGCAGGTGAAGCCACTGGAGGAGCGCGGCAAGCTGATCGAGGACGCGCTTGCCAAGCAGGCCGACGAGGCCGCCGCCAAGGCGGCGGCGCTTCAGGCGCGGCTCGTGCAGGCCTTCCCCGCCTATGCGAAATTCGCACAGCCGGAGCCCGTGAAGCTCGTGGCGATGCAGAAGATGCTGGGGCCCGAGGAAGCGTTCGTCACCTTCGTGGTGGGTCAGGAAAAGGCGTTCGTTGTGGCGGTCCGGCGCGATCGCCTCGCGGTACGCGCGATCGACATCACCGACGCGCAGCTGACGCAAGCCGTCGCCGATCTCCGCAAGGCTTTCGTGCCGCGCCTGGGCGCGCTGCCGGAGTTCGATCTCAAGGGCTCCAACGCGCTCTACAAGAAACTCCTCGGGCCGGTGGAGACCGACCTCGCCGACGTCAAGCATGTGATCGCGGCGCCCGAGGGCGCGCTCGCGAGCCTGCCGCTCGGGCTCCTGGTCACCGCGCCCTCGGCACAAGGCTCCTACGCCAGCGCCGCCTGGCTCATCCGCCGCATGGCCGTGAGCGAGGTGCCCTCGCCGCGCGCCTTCATCGAGCTGCGCCAGGCCCGTGCCGAGGCGAAGCCGGCGCCGCGGCCGTTCCTGGGTGTCGGCAATCCCAGCTTCACCGGCGGCGCCAACGCGCCCGGCAAAGCCTCCGCGCTCGATCAGCTTGCCAGCACCTGCCGTGAGGGTGGGCCGATGCCGGCGGAGCTGATCCGCGCGCTGACGCCGCTGCCGGAAACCGCCGACGAGGTTCGGCGCGTCGGCCAGCGCCTCGGCGCCGATCCGGGCTCGATCCTGACCGGCGCCGCCGCCAGCGAGGCGAACCTGCGGCGCCAGGCGCTCGGCGACTACAACGTGCTCTATTTCGCGACGCACGGCCTGCTGCCGGGCGAGCTGCGCTGCCAGGGAGAGCCGGGCCTTGCGCTCTCGCCGCCCGCGGGCGGGACACAGTCGGCGGCGGATGACGGCCTGCTGGAGGCGAGCGAGATCGCGGGCTTGCGCCTCAACGCGGACCTGGTGGTGCTCTCGGCCTGCAACACGGCGGAAGGCGGCGGGCGGCTCGGCGGCGGATCTTTGTCGGGCTTGGCGGACGCCTTCTTCCATGCGGGCGCCCGCACGCTGGTGGCAAGTCACTGGCAGGTGCCGTCGGCGGCCACGGCGCAGCTGATGACTGGCTTCTTCGACCGGGTCGGTCCGAAACTTTCGAATGGGCTTGCCGATTCGCTGCGCGAGGCGCAACTTGGGCTGGCGGGTCAAGCACAGACCGCTCATCCGTTTTACTGGGCGGCGTTTACCATATTGGGAGACGGCGGGCGGCGCGGCGTGAACGCCGCGAGCACTACCATGTCGGAGTAAGCCATGAGGGCAACGGGCAGACTTCCGGCGCTGGCTTTTGCAGCGCTGATATTCGGGACGGCGTCGGCCGCGATGGCGGCCGAGCTCGTCGTGGTGGAGGCGCGGGGCGTCGACCTCAAGCAAGGCGACGTAATCGACGATGCAAAGCCCCTCACGCTCAAGGACGGTCAGCTGGTGACGCTGGTGGCCGAGAACGGCAGCATCCTCACTCTTCGCGGGCCCTACGACCAGGCGCCCTCAGGCGGCGGCGGGGGCGTCGATGTCGCCAGCGCGCTCGGCGCGCTCACGACCGGCAAGTCACAGAACGTCGCGGGTGTGGTCCGTTCCGCAGCGGCGGACGTGCATCTGCCCAACCCGTGGCTGGTCGACGTGAGTCATCCTGGCGTCGCTTGCCTGCGCGAGGGCGAGCGGCCGGTGCTGTGGCGCGCGAGCGATGCCGGCAGCGGCATGCTCACGATGATGCCGGCCGACCGCAGCTGGCGAGCCCAGACTCAATGGCCCGCCGGCAGCCCCACCCTGCAGGCACCCAGCAACTTCCCGATCAAGGACGGCCGCACCTATCTCGCAGATTTCGGCGGCAAGCCGGTCGCTGTCACGCTGACCCAGATTCCGCCCAAGGTGACGAACCCGCGCATGCAAGCCGCCTGGATGTTGGAAAAGGGCTGCGTCGCGCAAGCTGAGGCGCTGCTCAAGACGGCGCAACGATAGGCTGATCCCCCAAGGGGGAGACGTGGCGAAACTACGGTTCGATTTCAAGAAGCTGATCCCGGTCGCGGTCGCGGTGCTGTCCGCAGCGCTGGCGACGGCGGCGGCAGCCTATATTTCCTTCGTCCACCAAGCCGAGCAGTTCGTGCGCGACGTCGAACTCTCGGAATTCCGGCCGCCGGAGCCACAGAGCACCGACATCGCCATCGTCGCGATCGCCGAGGACACGCTCAAGCAGTTCGCCTATCGATCGCCGGTCGACCGCCAGTTCCTGGCCGATCTGCTGCACAAACTGGAGAAGGCCAAGCCCCGGGTAATCGGCCTCGACGTGCTGTGCGATCAGGCGACCGAGCTCGGGAAGGACGAGGCGTTCAAGGCGGCGGTCGCCGGCCTCTCGGTATCGCTGGTGGTGAGCTACGTCTCCGACCAGGAGATCGTGGACGAGGCGCAGCGTAAGTTCCTGAACGATTGCGTGCCACCCGCCGATCGCGTGATGGCGAATATCGCGACCGACAAGTTCGACGGCACGGCGCGCTGGGTCTATCCGGGCGAGACGCTCGCCGACGGCAGCTATGTTCCGGGCTTTGCCCGCGGCGTCCTCGAGAAGATCGGCATCGAGACGCCGGCCGAGCAGACGGAGATCGCGTGGCGCGGCATGGCGCCGGGCAAGGACTCATTCCCCGAGATCGGCGCGCAAGCCGTGGTCAAGCTGCCCGATGCGCTGGCCACCCGGCTTTTCAAGAACAAGATCGTGCTGATCGGCGCGGACCTGAGTCTGACCGACCGGCACCGTACGCCCTTCGCCTCGACCCGGGCGGGCAATGAGGGAATCCTGCCCGGCATCGTCATTCATGCCCACTCGACGGATGGACTCCTCACCGGACGCCGCCCGCCCGGCCTCGGCAGGTTGGTCGACTTTTGCACGGCTGTGTTCCTGGCCGCGCTCGGCGCCGTGCTCGGCATTACGACCATCTCGCTGCCGGTGCGGGTCGTGCTCGGCATCATGATCGCTGTGGTCTGGTGGGTAGGCGGTGGCGCGCTCTTTCACTATACCGGCGTCATGCTGGCGCTGGTGACGCCGACGATATCGCTAGCGAGCTCGATGTGGGGCACCGAGGCGGTGATGGGCCACGAGGCGCGCCAGCAGAAGGAATTCATCCAGGGCGTGTTCTCGCGCTACGTCTCGCCCAAGGTGGTGGGAGAGCTGATCCGCGACCCCGCGAAGCTCACCCTCGAGGGCGAGCGCCGGGCGGCAACGTTCCTGTTCACGGACGTTGCGGGCTTCACCACCATGTCCGAGGCGGTCACCGGCGCCGAGCTCGCGCGCATCCTCAACCTCTATCTCGACGGCATGGTGCGCGTCGTCCAGCAGCACGACGGCCTGGTGGACAAATTCATCGGCGACGCCGTGTTCGCGATGTTCAACGTACCGCTGGATCAGCCCGATCACTGGGAGCGCGCGGTGCGTTGCGCGCTCGACCTCGATCGCTTCGCCGAGAAATTCCGCGCCGAGCAAAACGCCGCGAGCGTGCCGTTCGGCGTCACCCGCATCGGCGTGCACTCGGGCATGGCGACGGTCGGCAACTTCGGCTCGCATGACAAGATGGAGTACACGGCGCTCGGCGACGCCGTGAACACCGCCTCGCGCCTCGAGGGCCTCAACAAATATTTCGGGACCCGCATGTGCGTCTCCGAGGTGACCCGCGCGGAGTGCAAGGGCATCCCGTTCCGGCCCATGGGCCTGGTGATCGTCAAGGGCAAGACCCAGGCGCTCGGCGTCTTCGAGCCCTTGAGCGAGGAACGCGCCGCCAGCGACTACATCAAGCGCTACCAGCATGCCTACGAGCACCTCGAGGCCGGTGCCGAGGACACGCTGGCGCTCTTCGAGGAGCTCTACGCCGAGAATCCCTACGACGGTTGCGTCGAGATCCATCTCGAGCGCCTGCGCGCCGGCACGCTCAGCCCCGAGATCGCCATGACGGAGAAGTAGCCACCCGGCATTTGCTGAAATTCATCCGTGCGAACGCCCGGTTCGAGTGAGGAGGCCTTCCCGTGAGAAGCTCTCGCCGGATACAAAGCATCGTCGCGATGAGGCATCTGATCTGGCTGATCGCTGCGTTCTCTGCGACGTCGCTCCTCGGTGGCTCCGTGCTCGCGCAAGAGGAGCCATGGACCAAGGTCGACTGCGCAAGCGCCAGTCTCGTGCCGCCGCCCGGGCTCAACGCCAATTGCTTTGAAGGGCCGTTCACCCAGCCCCACGGCCAGAACTTTGCGTGCAGGCTCTCCAACGTTTCCTTCGGATTTCCCAGCGAAGCGACCGAGCCGCGCTTTTACGCGCGTGCGAGATATCCGAAGAAGGGCGGCAAAGTCTGCGCCACGATCCCGTTCGAGGATCCCACGAGCGCCATGCAGCACGTGCACAAGTTCGTCGAGGGCGAGGCGACGCACTGGTCCGCCATGCAGGCCGTGGGCACCGACATCAGCGTGATGTTTTTCGACGCGAAGAACCAGAAGCGGGATGGGAAGTGCTTCACGTTCATCAAGCTGGGACCGACCGCGGGATATTCGGGCAAGGGTCATCTCTTCACGATGATCGGCTTCTTCTGCAAGGCGCCAGGGCAGCCGCTCGACGCGGCCGCGGCCGCAGCCATGGTGAACGCGATCCAGGTGAAGACCGAGCAATAGCGGCGCCCGGTCGCGACTGTGCGTGGGCCAACGCGATGCGCGGTCTGGGCGCATTCCTGACCGCGCTCTGCTGCATGGGCATCGCCATTGGAAACGATGCTTATGCCGCCGAGTGTCCGCCGTCGCCGGCGCCCTATGCGGGCCCGATCTTCGACGCGAACGTGCAGGCATGGAACCTCGATCTGGACGGGCTGATCCCGAGCCTCGCCGCAGCCGGCGTGAAACGGATCGCTCTGTTCGCGAACAGCAAGGCCGGGGGAACCGAGACTGTCGATGCGGTCGAGGCCGCGGCACGGGACCATCCCGGCCTGATCACCCTCGGCGCACCCAAGATCGGATTCATCAAGGGCGGGGACCTGCCAGGCGACTTCGTGTCCGAAACCCTGTCCGGCATCGCGAGCGGCCGGTACCGATTCATCGGCGAGATCCTCTATACCCACGGCGACAAGCCCGATCATCCCCCGACGCGGATGGGCGAGGTCTACGTGGATCCACTGGCCGCGGGAACGTCGCGGCTTCTCGCTGGGCTCAAAGGCCGAGACGTCCCGTTGCTGACGCACTGGGAGGCTTGGGCGTGGGAGCGCGACCGGCCGCGGTTCGATCGGCTTTACGCGAGTTGGCCCGCGCAGCGGTTCGTCCTGCCGAGCCTCGCCTATGGGTCGCCGGACAAGGCCGACGCCATCCTCTCGGCGCATCCGAACGTCTCAGGAATCATCTCGCGCCTGGTCGATGGACGCTACAAGCTCGTCGACCCCGCCAAGCAGGCGAAGCTGGGGCCGCCGATGACCGATGCCTGCGGCGTGTTGCTGCCCGAATGGCGCACGGTCCTGATCAAATACGGCGATCGCCTGATGTATGGATCGGACGATTATGCGACGACGCGCGTCGGATGGGGCGCCTATCCCGCCATCGTCGCGACGTATCGCCGCGTCGCGGGTCAGCTGCCGCCCGATCTCGCACGGAAGATCTCGTGGGACAACGCCGCAGCGCTCTACCGCAGTCGTTGAGACCTCCGGCGCGGCGCGGGGCCTCTTTCGCAGGAAGCGCGATGGCGCGGTGCGCGGCGCCTTGGCCCTCGAACCAAGAGTAATCCGCGGCGAGCCTGCCCTTCAATCCGGGCTCGGCCAGAAATCGTCGTCCTTGCTGCCGGGCGCGGCGGCGTCCCGCTTCGCCTGGGCCCGCGCGCGCTGCGCCTGACGGAAGGCCTGCAGCTCTCCGGGGTCGACGACGCCATCGTGGTTCGCGTCCATGCGGTCGAAGCGGCGACGCAGGAGCTGATCCAGCTGGTCGGGCGGGAGTGCCGCGAGTTTGCCGAGCTGCGCCTGCTGATGCTCGAGGCGTTGACGGCGGTCGGGCGGCAGGTCGGCAGCGGCCAGGCGTTGCACCAGAAGCGCTTGCACGCGCTGCATCTGCTGCAGTTGCAGCGCCTTGAACTGATCGAAGGTGAGCGGGGTCCCTTGCTGCGGACCGGGTGGGGGAGGCGGCGCGGTCTGTGCTGCGGCGGGAAGAGTGAAGAGCTGCACGGCGAGGCCGGCTGCGGCGAGGCTGAGGCGAGCGAGCGAGGTCACGTCGGGCACGCTCCCGAAAGGGCTGGGTCTGCCGTTATAGGCAGCCCGATCGCCGCCGCGTGCCCGTTTATCCCTCGAGCACTCGCCGCACCTCGGCGGCGCTCACGGCGCTGGAGGCGCCGCAGCGGGTACCTGGCGCGACGCCGCAACTCGCGGTTGCGATCCGAGCGGCGACCGGCTTCGCCGCCGCTTGACTCGCCGTTCGGCACGGCAAAGGCTGGCATTTCTGGGCAAGCAAAGCTTTATTCGGCTTTGGAGAAATGGCACGACCGGGGCGCGGGGGATGCGCTCTGCAAACGACAGGGGACAGGGACATGAAGCGATGGGTGTTGGGGGCCGCGCTGACGCTGGCGGTGGCGCTGGGCATCGCGGGCACCGCCACGGCGGCGGCGTTCCGATGGGCGAACGACGCCGATTCCAACTCGATGGACCCCTATGCCCGGCAGGAAACCTTCCTGCTGTCCTTCGACAGCAACATCTACGAGCCGCTGGTCCGACGCGATGCCCACAACCTGAGCCTCGAGCCCGCGCTGGCGATCTCCTGGACTCAGACCGAGCCGACGGTCTGGCGTTTCAAGCTGCGGCCGGGCGTCAAGTTCCAGGACGGCTCGCCGTTCGGCGCCGACGACGTCGTGTTCTCGTACACTCGCGTGCTCGACCCGGGCTCCAACATGAAGAGCGTCCTGGCCACCGTGAAGGAGGTCAAGAAGGTCGACGATCTCACCGTCGATTTCGCGACGACCTCGCCGGATCCGATCCTGCCGGACGAGATCACCAACTGGGACATCATGAGTAAGGCGTGGTGCGAGAAGAACAACGCCGCGCACCCCGCCGACCTCACCAAGAACGAGGAGAGCTACGCCACCAATCACGCGATGGGCACCGGCCCCTTCATGTTGAAGGAGCGCGAGCCCGACGTGCGCACCGTGCTGGCGAAGAGCCCGACTTGGTGGGACAAGCCCGTGCACAATCTCGACGAGGCGATCTTCCAGCGCGTGGCCAACCCCGCGACGCGCGTGGCGGCGCTGCTCTCGGGCGAGCTCGACATGCTCTATACCGTGCCGCCGCAGGACGTCGACCGCATCGCCAACACCAAGGGCTTCAAGATCGTGCAGGCGCCGGAGCTGCGCACGATCTATCTCGGCCTCGACGAGTTCCGGCCGGAGCT
>Ga0209415_10019107_pt1 | contig 10757 bp, 9 predicted proteins | sample PeaSoiSIISIP2007_FD_187696 | JGI IMG/M metagenome (GOLD analysis project Ga0209415, IMG submission 187696) | Peat soil microbial communities from Weissenstadt, Germany - SII-SIP-2007 (SPAdes) (version 2) | ecosystem: Environmental > Terrestrial > Soil > Wetlands > Peat | place: Germany... | reverse complement strand
GTCGACCGCCACCGGGACCGGGTCGACCCCGTCGCCATCGCCCCCACCGTGCAGTGGCGCAAGACCGCCAGCGCCGTGCGGGCGTCGGCGGCCATGCCGGGGGCCTGAGCCCGTCACTCCACACCTCGGCCCTTGGCACCGGCTCAGGTGGACCCGCCCGCCACTCCGTCTCCCGGCGCCCTGCTCACTGCGGCTTGCGTCCGGCAGCCCGGCACCGGCATCGACACCGGGGTCAGAGCCCCTCGCCCCCCGAGGCGGTGCACGAGCGGGGGTCGAACGGGGCCAGGGGCTGGGTGGGCGCGGTGGCGGCCGCCAGCACCGAGGAGCCCGACGCGGAGCCCGACACTCCGGTCCCGCCCGAACCTGCGTCGCTCGAACCCGGGCCGGTGCTGCCCGAACCGGTCGAGGAGCTCGGGGGAACCGACGAACCGGGGGCCGGGGCGTCGACGGCGAAGTTCGACCCCGTGACCACGGTGACGTCCGCGCCGTCGGCGGTGGGGCCCCGGCCGACGGCGACGGCCCCCGACAGGGCGCGTACCACGGCCTCGGCTGCCGCCTGCTCACCGGGCGACGAGTAGTACACCGTCGTCTCCGACACCGAGCCGCCCGCCGGGGCGTCGCCGGTGCCGGCGATCGCGAACCCGCTCGCCTGGAGCGAGGAGGCGGTCGTGGCGGCCTGCCCCGACATCCCGGTGCCGTTCAGCACCGACACGCGCACCGCCTTCGGCGTGGGGAGCTGCTTCCCGGTGCGGGGGTCGGTCCCGGCCTTGATGCCGAGGAAGCGGTCCACCACCTGCGTGTCACCGGGCTCGTTGGCGAGCACCGCGCTGCCGTAGTCGTAGCCCTGGTAGTAGTAGTCGAGGCTGTCGGCCATGACCGGCAGGGTCAGCTGGGGCGAGGTCTGGGGATTGACCCCGTGGAACGTGAGCACCAGGCCCAGCATGCTCCCGAGCCCGAGGGCCGAGTCCACCTGCAGCTGGGGGGCGACGGCCCCGAGGATGTCGTTGTCGGTCACCGGGTTGTCGAGCCCGCGCTTGGACACGGTGGCGGCGAGCACTCGCAGGAACTCGTGGTCGCGCCGGATGCGGCTGAGATCGCTCTGGGGGTCGTACGGCCAGGTGCCGTGGTTCTTGCTCGTCACCCCGGGGCCCTTGTACTGCAGGTGGCGGGCCCGCACCACGGCCAGTGCCTCGAAGCCGGTCAGGTGGTGGCACCCCGCCGTCGGGATGTCGAGCTGCGAGTAGGCGTCGTACACGGGCTCGGGGAAGTACATGTCGATGCCGCCGAGGGCCTGGACGACACCGGCGAAGCTGTCGAAGTTGAGCTCCACGTAGTGCTGCACGGGGATGCCCAGATCATCCTCGATGGCCGCGACCAGCTGCTGGGGCCCCTGGTAGAGGGCGGCATCGATCTTGTTGGGCCCGGTCGTGCGGGCGTTGGGCACGAAAAGGTCCCGGGGGATCGACAAGATGGACGCCGTCTTCGTGGTCGGGTCGAGGTGCAGCACCATCACGACGTCGCTGTTCACTCCGGTGACACCTTGGGAGCACAGGCCGTAGATGGGGTTCTGCTGCTTGAGAGCGCACCGCGACGTCGACCCCACGAGCAGGATGTTCTCGATCCCGGACGGAGGCGTGACCTCCAGCCCGTTCACCACGATGTGCGAGATCTGGTGGTTGCGGTAGGTGGCGTAGCCGATCCCCGCGCCCACCAGCACGACCACCACCACGACGACCACGATCGCCACCCTGAGCAGCCGCTGCGTCACCCGTGCGCGGGTCTTCTTCCGGATGTCGGCGCGCTCGAAGACCGGCGGCGGTGCCGTGGTGGGGCTCTCGGGCACGACAGGCGAGTGTAGCGGCGTGGTCGCGCCGGACTCCGCACCCTGGCGCAGTGTCCGGGGGTGCCACCCGTGGTGGTCGGCGCCGCCGACGCCGTCGCGCCGACGCCGACGTGCCGTCGTGCACCCGGCACGGGGCCCGGTCGGCGCGTCGGCCTGCCAGTAGGGTCGACCGAATGGTCGCCGAGCGACGACGGCGCGGGCGCCGCGCCGCCTTGCGACGTCTCGCCCGTCTGGCCGTCCCGCTGGCGGCGGTGGCGGTGGTGGTCGTCCTGGCCGTCAGCGCCGTGGCCCAGATCGGGCCGTCCTCGGGTCCCTACCGCCGGTCCGTCGACCGGGGCTACGCCGCCCTGGCCCTGCCCCTGGTGGCTGCGTCGGACGCCGGGGGCGCGGCGTTGCGGTCGTTCGCGCGCGACGCCCCCCGGCTCGACCGCACCACCTTCTTCGCCCTGCTGGACGAGCTGGCGGGGGACGCCGCCGGCGTGGCGCGCCGGTACGACGCCATCACTCCGCCCGATCCCGCCTCGGCCGCGGCGGCCCGGTGCGCGGCGGCCATGAGCGGGCGCGCCGCCGCCGCGTCCGTGCTCCGGTCGGCTTTCGAAGGCGTCCTCGGGGGCCGGACGGGCCTCGTGCCCGTCGACACGGCGGCGGTGATCAACGACGTGATCACCGCCGGGACCGAGCTGCGGGGGGCCGACGCGGCGTGGGCGTCGTGTCGGCGGGCCTTGCGCCGTGCGCCGGGGACCCCGCTCGTGTCCCGTTCGGTGTGGCTCCCCGACCCCGCCGTCCTCGACGCCGCCACCTCGCCCGGTCTGGTCGGCGCCGTGGCCGGGTCGCGCTCGCTCGCCGCCGTGCACCGCCTGGTCATCGTGTCGGTGGTGACCGATCCCGCCGCCGTCGTGAGCGGACGGACCCTGGTCCTCGTCCCCACCACCCGGCTCCTGGCCCAGGCGGTGGTGGCCAACGAGGGCAACGTGGACGAGGACGGCGTCGAGGTCGGGGGCGTGGCCCAGCTCCAGGGGGTCCCGGCCAGCCCGGCGGCGGCACAGCGCACCGCCGACATCGCCGCCGGCGGCTCGACCACGTTCACCCTGCCGGCGTTGGCGGTGGAGCCGGGGTCCTCCTACGTGCTGGGGGTCACGGCCGAGACCCCCCGGCTCGCCGGCACCGGGCCGATCGCCACGGACACGGTCCAGGTCCAGGTCCAGGCGGTCGGGACCCTCACGGTGGTGACCGCACCGGTCGTCCGTGTCGCCGCCGGCAGGCCCGTCACGTTCACCGCCGACGTGACGTCCTCCCTGCCGGGGGTGGGGACGCTGACGGGAACGGTGGAGTTCGAGGACGACGACGCCGCCCTGGCTGCCTGCTCGGCCGAGACCCTCCACGACGGCACCGCCACGTGCACCACGTCCTACCCGTCGGCCGCGACGCACGCCATCAGCGCCGCGTATTCGGGCGATGCGCGCTTCGCCGGGTCGACGTCGCCGGCCATCACCCTCCAGGTGACCCCGGGCTGATCGGGACGACGTGCGGGCCCCGGGGTCGCGAGGCGACAGAGGGCCGGCATGACCTACCTGGCGACGGGGCCATAGGATCGGGGACACACGTCACAGGAGGACCCGCGCACCGTGGCCGAGAGCATCACCATCATCGACAACCGGACGGGGAACCAGCTCGAGATCCCCATTCGCAGCGGCGGCGTGGCGGCCAGCGAATGGAGCAAGCTGTTGCCCGGGATCTGGTTCTACGACCCGGGGTTCGTAGCCACCGCGGCGTGCGAGAGCTCCATCTCCTTCGTCGACGGCGATGCCGGCATCCTGCGTTACCGCGGGTACCCCATCGACGAGTTGGCCGAGCGGTCCAACTACCTCGAGGTCGCCTACCTGCTGCTGCACGGTGACCTTCCCTCGGCCACCGAGTTCGAGTCGTGGCGCCACGAGATCACGTACCACACCTACATCCACGAGAACGTGCGTAAGCGCTTCCTCGAGGGGTTCCACTACGACGCCCATCCGATGGGGATGCTCGTATCGGCCGTGGCCGCGCTGTCCACCTTCTACCTGGACGCCAAGGACATCTTCGACCTGGACTCGCGGCGGCGCCAGATCATCCGGCTCATCGCCAAGATGCCCACCCTGGCCGCCGCCGCGCACCGCTTCTCGGTGGGGATGCCGTTCGTGTACCCCGACAACTCGCTCGACTTCTCGGCCAACTTCCTGTCGATGATGTGGAAGGTGGCCGAGCCCCGCTTCGAGGCCGACCCCGTGCTCACCCGGGCCCTCGACATCCTCTTCATGCTCCACGCCGACCACGAGCAGAACTGCTCGACGACGGCGATGCGCGTCGTGGGGTCGTCGCACGCCGACCCGTACTCGTGCTGCGCGGCGGCCTGCGCCGCGCTCTACGGCCCCCGTCACGGCGGCGCCAACGAGATGGTCATCCGCATGCTCACCGAGATCGGGTCGATCGACAACGTCCCCGCCTTCATCGAGTCCGTGAAGCAGGGGGCGGGTGGCCGGCTCCAGGGCTTCGGCCACCGCGTCTACAAGAACTACGACCCCCGGGCCAAGATCATCAAGCGCACCGCGGACGAGGTGTTCGCCATCACCGGCAAGAACCCACTGCTCGACATCGCGCTCAAGCTGGAGGAGATCGCCCTCTCCGACGAGTACTTCACGTCGCGCCGGCTGTACCCGAACGTCGACTTCTACTCGGGTCTCATCTACCAGGCGATGGGTTTCCCGCTGGAGATGTTCCCGGTGCTCTTCGCCATCCCCCGCACGGCGGGATGGCTGGCGCACTGGCAGGAGCTGCTCGACCAGGACTCCAAGATCGCCCGCCCCCGCCAGCTCTACATCGGGCCCGAGCTGCGCCACTACGTCCCGTTGGCCGAGCGCTGAGCGCCCGGGTCGTCAAGGCGAGGGCTTCGGGACCAGGCGCATCAGGCCCTCCTGGACCATCGACACCACCAGGTCGCCCTGGCGGGTGAAGAAGAAGCCCCGGGCGAGCCCCCGGGCGCCGTAGGCGCTCGGGCTGTCCATGTCGTAGAGCAGCCAGTCGTCGGCTCGGAAGGGCCGGTGGAACCACATGCAGTGGTCCAGGCTGGCTCCCATGAACTCGGCGTCGTCCCAGCGCACCTCGTGGGGGGCGAGCATGGTGTCGAACAGCGACATGTCCGAGGCGTAGGCGGCCACGCAGGCGTGCAGCAGCGGATCGTCCGGCAGCGTGCCATCGGCGCGGATCCACACCCGCTGGACGGGTTCGCCCGCTTCGTGCTGCATCCACGGCAGCTCACCGGTGTGCCGCTGGTCGATGGGGTGCGGCCGGGCGAACCAGTCGGCGAGCTGGTCCCGGAAGGGCTCGAGCCGGTCGTGCAGGGTGGGCAGCGACTCCGGCTCGGGGACCACGGGCATGGGCACCTGGTGGACCAGTGCGCCCTCCTCGTGGACGTGGAACGACGCCGCCAGGTTGAAGATGGCCTGCCCGTGCTGGATGGCCACCACCCGTCGGGTGGAGAAGGAGCGGCCGTCGCGGATCCGGTCCACGTCGTAGAGGATGGGGACGTTGGGGTCGCCCGGGCGCAGGAAGTAGGCGTGCAGGGAGTGGACCCGGCCGCGCTCCACGGTGCGCCCCGCCGCCATGAGCGCCTGGGCCGCCACCTGCCCGCCGAACACGCGCTGGCGGTGCTCGTCCGGGCTCACGCCGCGGAAGATGTTGACTTCGATGGGCTCGATGTCGAGCAGTTTGACGAGGAAATCCAGCGCGTCGCTCACCCCGACATCCTGGCAGGCGGCGCCGCTACGGTGTCCCACGTGCCGGCAGACGCCTATCCGAACGGCTTCCTGTGGGGAACAGCCACCGCCGCCCACCAGGTGGAAGGGGGGAACGTCCACAACGACTGGTGGGCGTTCGAGCACGCCCCCGGTACTCCGTGCGTGGAGCCCAGCGGCGACGCTTGCGACTCGTGGCACCGCTGGCCCGAGGACGTGGAGCTGGTGGCCTCGCTCGGCCTCAACGCCTACCGCTTCTCCCTCGAGTGGAGCAGGATCGAGCCCGAGGACGGCGAGTGGTCCCGCGCCGCGCTGGAGCACTACCGCCGTCAGTGCGCCCGCTGCCACGAGCTCGGCCTCGTCCCCGTGGTCACCCTCAACCACTTCACGATCCCCGGCTGGGTGGCGGCCCGGGGTGGATGGGAATGGAGCGAGGGGCCCGAGCGCTTCGCCCGGTTCTGCCGCCGGGCCGGGGAGTACCTGGGCGACCTGGTGGGCTGGGCCTGCACCCTCAACGAGCCCAACGTGGTGTCCATGATGGGCTACTCGTGGGGCGTGTTCCCGCCGGCCGTGCGCGACGCCGACCGGCGCCGGGCGGTCACGGCGGCGCTGTGCCGCGGCCACGTGCTGGCCGTGGAGGAACTCCGGGCCGGACCCGGTGCCTACCCGGTGGGACTGACCCTGTCGATGACCGACTACCAGGCGGTCCCCGGCGGGGAGGAGGAGATGGACGGGATGCGGCGGGACAACGAGGACGTCTTCCTGGAGGCGACGGCCGGTGACGACTTCGTCGGGGTGCAGTGCTACAGCCGCCTGCGGGTCGGGCCCGAGGGCATGCTGGGCCCCGAGCCGGGGGTCCCGGTGACCCAGATGGGCTACGAGTACTGGCCCCAGGCCGTCGAGGCGACGGTGCGGCGGGCGTGGGAGTTCACCGGGGGTACGCCCGTGGTGGTGACCGAGAACGGCATCTCCACCTCCGACGACACCGAGCGGATCGCCTTCGTCACCGACGCCCTGGCCGGCGTGCGGCGCTGCCTGGCCGACGGGATCGACGTCCGGGGGTACTTCTACTGGAGCCTCCTCGACAACTTCGAGTGGGTCCTCGGGTACCGGCCCCGCTTCGGGCTGGTCGAGGTCGACCCGGCCACCTTCGAGCGCCGGCCCAAGCCGAGTGCAGGGTGGTTCGGATCGGTCGGCCGGTCCCAGGGGACCAGGTAGCGACCTCGGCCGGGCGGACCGGCACGGGGCGGCCGGACCCGCCAGGGTGCAGGGGCGACCCGACGGCTAGAATTCCCCCTCATGGTCGACGCCCTGCAGCGCCTGTGGCGCCTGTACCAGACCCCGTCCGGAAAGCGGCTGGTCCGCTACGCCACGGTGTCGGTCATCTCCACCCTCGTGTCGTTCAGCGTCCTGGGCGTCGTCTACGGGGTGTTCCGGTGGTGGAGCGAGGTGCCGAGCACGGTGTTCGCCAACCTGGTGGCGAGCATCCCCGCCTACACGTTGAACCGCAGGTGGTCCTGGGGAAAGAGCGGCCGTTCCCATGTGATCAAGGAGGTCGTCCCCTTCTGGACGATGACGGTGGTGGGGATCTCGCTGTCGATCCTCACGGCGTCGGAGGCCCATCACATCTCCGACGTCCACCACCTCCACCACTTCGGCCGGACCGTGGTGGTGGAGGGGGCGAACACCGGGGCCTTCGCCATCCTGTGGGTGGTCAAGTTCCTGATCCTCAACCGCCTCTTCCGGGTCCATCCCATGGCCGAGATGGAGGCCGGGGCCGAAACAGAGCTCTTCCTGGAGGAGGCCGTGGACGTGGAGGGTGCCGAGCCCTGAGCGGTGGCTACGGCTGGGGCGGCCCGACCCGTGGCCGACGCGGGGCCGTGACCTCGGCCGGTCAGTCCCGGAAGTTCTGGAACTGGAGGGGGATGCCGAAGTCCTCCTCCTTCAGGGCCTTGATGGCGGCCTGGAGGTCGTCGCGCTTCTTGCCCGACACCCGGACCTGGTCGCCCTGGGACTGCGACGAGACGCCTTTGAGGCCCAGGTCCTTCAGGAACTTGTTGATGCGCTTGGCGTGATCGGCCGAGATCCCGGCGTTGATGGCGATGCGCTGGCGGACGGTGCCCTTGGCCGCTTCTTCGATCTTGCCGTCCTCGAGTGCCTTGAGCGACACCTCGCGGCGGACCAGCTTCTCCTCGAGCACCTGGTGCAGGGCCCGCAGGCGGTCCTCGGTCGTCGAGCGCAGGACCATGTCCTTTTCGCCCAGCTCCACGGCGGAGTCGGTGCCCTTGAAGTCGAACCGGGTCCCCGCCTCGCGGTTGGCCTGGTCGACCGCGTTGCGGACCTCCTGCATGTCGACCTCGGAGGCAACGTCGAACGTCGGCATGGCGCCACGATAGTGCCGCAGGGGCGGGCCGCCCCGACCCACCACGGAGCCGTGCCCCCTTTCGTGGCCGTGAAACGGGGGCGGTAATGTCCGTCGGGGGTCGGTGCCCGAGTGGCCAAAGGGAGCAGACTGTAAATCTGCCGGCACAGCCTTCGAAGGTTCGAATCCTTCCCGGCCCACGCTTTTGCCGCCTAGATGGCGGCGCCCCGGCGGCGCGCTGGTTGGCGCTCTTCGCGCCCCGGAGGTGACACTTGCCGGGGCCCGGAGGTTCATTACAATGCCGTTACGAATGCAGGGCTGCTACGAACGCCGGCCCCGGCGGCTGTGGTGGAGTGCGCGCCGGCCGGACGCCATGCGTAACGAGATCACCGATCGCTGGGAACGAGGACGATGGAAGTAGCGGGCAGGGTCTCGGCCGTCGTGCGACGCCTCGACCCTTCCGGCGTCCCCGTGCTGGGCCTCGTGTTCGACCGCCTCATGGAGTGGGACGAGGCCGTCCGGTCGCGCTGGCCCTTCAGCGCCCTCATCGGGCCCGACCTCGAGCCCGGGTCGGTCGAGGGCGACGGCTCCCGCCTGCTGCTGCGCCCCGCCATCCTCGGGTTCGTGGCCATCACGGCCATCACCCTCGGGGTCCTGCAGGACCGCTCCCCGTTCGTGCTCAAGATGCCCGGCGCCTGGTTCTTCGGGGTGCAGGCCGCCGGGACCACGAAGCCGCCCCCCTCGCAGTGGGAGTTCCTCGGCCTGGTGGCCGTGTACGGGGGCCTCGTCCTGTTCATGCGGGTCTGGTACGGGCTCATCCGCACCCTGTCCAAGGTGGACGGGGTGCCGGTGCGCAAGCTGGTCCTGGTGGCCGTCTTGTGGATCGCCCCCCTCCTGCTCGCCCCCCCGCTGTTCAGCCGGGACGTCTACAGCTACGCCGCCCAGGGCGAGATGATGAGCCACCACATCAGCCCGTACCACTACGGGCCGGGCGTGCTGGGGGCGGCGCCGGCGGTCACGCTCGTCGACCACTTCTGGCTCAACACCCCGGTCCCCTACGGGCCGGCGTTCATGGAGCTCGACGGGGTCCTCACCAGCATCTCCATGCACCACGAGCTGGTCGACGTGGTGCTGCTCCGGCTCCTCGCCCTGGTGGGGGTGGCGCTCATGGCGCTGTCCATCCCGCCCATCGCCCGCAGCCTGGGACGAGATCCGGCCTACGCCTTCACCGTGGCCATCCTCAACCCGGTCACGATCCTCCACCTGGTGGGCGGGGCCCACAATGACGCCCTCATGCTCGGCCTCCTGCTGGCCGGCCTGGCGGTGGCACGGCGGGGGAGACCCGTGGCGGGCATCGTCCTGTGCTCGCTGGCGGCGGCCGTCAAGGTGCCCGCCGCTATCGGCGTCCTCTACATCGGCTGGGAGTGGATGGGGGCCGGCCTCCCCCTGCGCACCCGCATACGACCCGTCCTGACCGCCGGCCTCATGGCCGGCGCCGTGATGGGGGTGCTGTCGCTCGTCACCGGCCTCGGGTGGAGCTGGGTGCTCAACCTGGCTACGCCGGGGACGGTGCGCTCGTGGGTGGCACCCGCCACCGGCGTCGGGATCCTGCTGACCGACACCGCCCACCTGGTCGGTCTGGGCGTTCCCCTCCACGCCATGCTGTCGGTGACGCGCGTCCTCGGCCTCGCCGTGGCGGCCGGGGCCGGCGTGTGGCTGCTGCTCAACTCCGATCGCTTCGGGGCGCTGCGCGCCATGGGCCTGACGATGCTGCTGGTGGTGGCGCTCGGGCCCGTGGTCCAGCCCTGGTACCTGTCGTGGGGTCTCGTGCTCCTGGCCCCGGTGGCGACGGGCAAGGTCCGCACCCTCATCGTGGGGTCGTCCATCGCCTGCGCCTTCATCGGCCTCCCTGCCGGGCGGCAGCTGCTGTCCGACCTCTTCAGCGCCGACCCCTTGTCGCTGGCGGTGGCCCTGCTCGTGTGCCTCGCCATCCTGACCGTGCCCCTGACGCCCTTCGACCGGGAACAGTTCCTGCCCCGCTGGCGCCGGCGCCACGACGACCCCGGGCCCGAGGCCGAGGAGCCGGCGGCTGCCCTCGGCTACGCCCGGAGCTGACTCACAGCATCAGCTGCAGGACGGCCACGTCGATCCACCGGCCGAACTTCCGTCCCACCTCACGTTCCACCCCGACCAGGGTGAACCCGCAGGACTGGTGGAGCGCGATCGACGGGGCGTTGTCGCCCGAGGCCCGGCCGATGACGGTGTGGAAGCCCCGGGTCCGGGCCAGCACCACCAGCTCCCCGAGCAGGAGGCGGCCCACGCCCTGGGCGCGCCGGGAGCGTTCGACGTAGAGGGAGTCCTCCACCGTGGTGGAGTAGGCGGGTCGGTCACGGAACGGCGACAGGGACCCGAACCCGACCACCGCTGCCCCTTCGACCGCCACCACGGCGGGGTGCGCGCCCTGGTGCCCGGCGATCCAGGCGCGCTGCTCGTCGAGGGTCCGGGGCTCCAGGTCGAACGTGACGGTGGACCCGGTGACCTCGGCGTTGTAGATGGCCCGGATGGCCTCGGCGTCGTCGCGTCGAGCCAGCCGCACCTCCATCGGCCCGATGGTACCGGCGGCCCGCCGGCCGGCCCCGACCCGCAGGGGCGTCGCGGCGCGCCCGACTATGATCTCGGCGCGGCAATCCGGCATTTCCGGGCCGGACCCGCCCCCTTAGCTCAGTCGGCAGAGCACAGCCATGGTAAGGCTGGTGTCGTCGGTTCGATTCCGACAGGGGGCTCG
>Ga0209415_10019106_pt1 | contig 10757 bp, 10 predicted proteins | sample PeaSoiSIISIP2007_FD_187696 | JGI IMG/M metagenome (GOLD analysis project Ga0209415, IMG submission 187696) | Peat soil microbial communities from Weissenstadt, Germany - SII-SIP-2007 (SPAdes) (version 2) | ecosystem: Environmental > Terrestrial > Soil > Wetlands > Peat | place: Germany... | reverse complement strand
CGGTTGTGACTCTATGACATCTGCGAAACTCAGGAAACGGCGATGTCGGAACCGCAGGGTCGGTTCGAGGAACTGCCGGAGCAGTCGATGAACCAGCCGCCAGCGGACGAAGCCCCGGTTCGGCTGCGATTGGCCCGGCGCGACCAGCCGGAGTTTCAGATGGTTGACCTGGAAAGCCGGCTAGCGTCGCACCATCCGGCCGGTGCGGCAGCGTGCGAACGGGCGGCGCGGGAACGGGTCGAGCGGACCAGGGCGGCGCTGGCGCGGATACAGCAGCTGGAGGCGGAGCGGGCGCGCCTGGACAAGACCCACAAGAAGGCGACGGAGAAGCAGAAGGAGCCGCGCGCCTCGACCACCGATGCCGCGGCGCGGGTGATGAAGATGGCGGATGGCGGCTACCAGCCGGCCTGCAATGGGCCGTTTGCCAGCGATCCGCAGAGCCAGGTGATCACCGCGGTCGATCTCGCCACCACCGGCTCGGATGGCGGGCTGATGGCACCGATGCATGACCAGATCGTCACGACCTACGGACAAACGCCGCAGCAGTATCTGGTCGATGGTGGCTTCAGCAAACTCGAAGACATCGAGCGGGCGCACGCCGCCGGCATTGCGGTGTTCGCGCCGCCGCCGAACAACAAGCACCAGACGGACCCGTTTGCGCCGCGGCCAGAATGACGGTCCGGGGACCGTGGCGTGGCGGACGCGGATGGCGAGCGAGGCGTTGTACCGCGAACGCGCGAAGCACGAGTGTGTCAACGCGCATCTGCGCAACTGTGGCGTGGTGCGTCTGCTGGTGCGCGGCCAGGAGAAGGTGCGGGCGGTGCTATTGTGGTTCGCGATGGCGAACAACCTGCTGGGTGCCTCGGCGCTGCGCAGTGCGGCGGCTAAGCCGGTCGCGGCCCCCAGTGGGTGATGTGGGTCCGCAGCGCGGCCGCATACAACCAAGGCGATCAGTGACGACGAGAGACATTCGATTTCCGGGCAGACCGCGCTGCCCCACCTCGCTTGGCGGCTTGGCTCTTGCGGCCACAACCGTGCCTCCGGGACCGAGGCGAGACTGCTTCACAGGCTCGGAGCGGGGGAGGTTTTATATGATGCTGGATCGGGTCTTTATCCGACCCCTGCTGCGCCTGGTCGAAGCGACCGCGGCACTACTGCTCGCCGCCGACCTTCTGGTTGTGTCGTATTCCGTGCTGTGCCGCTACGTGCTGAACGCACCGATCGAATGGGCGGACGACGTGGCGCGCGGGCTGATGGTGGCGATGAGCTTCTTCGGTGCCGCCGCGGCGCTTGCACATGGCGAGAACATCGGCATCGCTTTTTTCGTCGATCGCATGCCGGTGGTGCCGCGCCGCATCTGCGGCGCCGTTAGCGCGCTGCTGGTGCTGATCACCGCCGCCTCGGTCGCGGTGGACGCGCTGACACTTGGCACGCTCACCATTGGCCAGACCACCGGCTCCGGCCTGCCGCTGCAATGGACGTTCTACCCGATGGGCGTCGGCAGCGCCTGCATGGCGGTGTTCGCGCTCGACCATTTCCGCCGCCATCGTCTGGCGGAGATCGCCATCTCATTGCTGGTCGCCGGCGGGCTGGCGGCAGTCGCCGCCGCCTGGAGCACGGTCTCGCCCGACACCATGCCCGGCGCCGGTCCGCTCATGCTGGCGGGATTCGTGGTCTGCCTGGTCGGCGGCATGCCGATCGGTTTCGCCCTGGCGTTGGCAGCGCTGATCTTCATCTGGATCGACGGCTCATTGCCAGGCGTCATCTTCGCCCAGCAAATGGCGCGCGGCATCGACAACTTTGTCCTGCTTGCCGTCCCATTCTTCATCCTCGTCGGCTACCTGATGGAGGCGAACGGCATGTCGGTGCGCCTGATCGAGCTGTTGGAGCGGCTGGTCGGGCGCATGCGTGGCGGGTTGAACGTGGTCATGGTGCTGTCCATGGTCATCTTCTCCGGCATCTCCGGCTCGAAGATGGCGGACGTCGCGGCGGTGGGCTCGGTGCTAATCCCGGCGGCGCGGCGCACCCACCAGAACCCGGGCAGCGCAGTGGCACTGCTGTCCGCTTCGGCGGTGATGGCCGAAACAATCCCGCCCTGCATCAACCTGATCATCCTCGGGTTCGTGGCGAACATCTCGATCGGCGGGCTGTTCATGGCCGGACTGCTGCCGGCGGGGCTGATGGCGCTGACGCTGATCGCGGTGGCGATCCTGTTCGGCCGGCCGGCGGCTGCCACCGAAACCGGTGGTCGCGCGCAGACGCCGATGGCGAAATTGTGGGGCGGCGCGGCGGTAACGCTGGGGCTGATCGTCATCATCTTCGGCGGCTTCAAGTCGGGCTTCGCTACCGCCACCGAGATCTCCGCCTTTGCCGCGATGTACGCCCTGGTGGTCGGTGGCGTGGTGTTCCGCGAGTTGGGGCCGCGCGCGGCGATGCGCAGCTTCGTGCAATCGGCCAACCGCTCCGGCCTGGTGCTGTTCATTGTCGCCGCCGCCCAGGCGCTGGCCTTCGTGTTGACGCTGCAACAGGTGCCGCACGCACTGGCCGAAGTGATGATCGGCCTGTCGCACAGCGGCGGCATAGCGCTGTTCCTGCTGCTCTCGATCGGCATCCTGATCGTGATGGGCTCGGTGCTGGAGGGCGCGGCGGCGCTGATCATCTTCGGCCCGCTGCTGGTGCCGGTCGCCGGCCAACTCGGCATTGCGCCGCTGCATTACGGTGTGGTGCTGGTGATCGCCATGGGCATCGGCCTGTTCGCGCCGCCGCTCGGCCTCGGGCTGTATGGCGCCTGCCTGATCGGCAACGTACCGATCGAGGTGACGGTAAAGCCGATGCTCGCCTATCTGGGGTTGCTGTTGCTGTGCCTGCTGGCGATCGCCTTCGTGCCGGGCATCACACTATGGCTGCCGCACATAGCGGGGTACCGGTAGGGCGCAAGGTCCGGGCTCGACGACGACGGCGGCCGCAGCGCTGCAACTTCACCGCGATTGCGGACCACCCGAATGCGAACTCTCCGAATGCGAACCCTCCGAATGCGAACCACCCGAATGCGAACCACCCGAGGGCGAACCCGACGGAATCGACGGTGCCGCGTGGGAAGCAGGCTCGGATCTGTAAGCATGCTGGCCATCTCCGCTGGCCGGACGATGGTCGCCGCCGCGATACGGCGCCACTTGGTAGCCAGGTCCCCAACCACCGTAGTTGGCACCGTAGGATTCATAGTAACCCGCCCCAATGCCCCCGCCGTCGTAGCCGTATCCGCCACCAACGACGGCGCAGCCGGACGACAGGACCGTCAACGTTCCTACCACGAAGGCGAGCGCTGACCATCGTGAGAGTAAGGTAGTCACTTGGGCACCTGCTTACTCTCGGTGTCCGGCCATTCCAGCAGTCCGAAGGATGCCCCTAGAGGGTCGGCGACCACCGCCACCATGCCGCCGTGGCGATCGACCCGAGGCTCGACCAGCACGCGGCCGCCGAGCGCCACGACTCTTGCGGTCATCTTGACCGCCTCTTCGACGCGTACGTAATCGAGCCAGTGGGGCTGGGCACCGGTCCTGTTCGCAGGCAGCGTATTCGCGCTCGCGCGAGCATAGTTGTCAGATGCCAGTAGGAGATGTTGGGCACCGTCGCTGGCGGGCAACTCGAAGACTTCGTAGTTGAATAGCGTCTGGTAGAAGGCTGCATCGGTGTCCGGATCACTGGTGATGAGCGAGCTCCAAATCCATTCTCCGGGTGCGGCCAGGACGTCGGGCGGATCACCACTGCTGGAAGCGAGGACGGCAAAAACCGCCCCCTGTGGATCTGCGAAGACTGCTTCGCGGCCACGGTCAGGAATGCTGTGCGGCTCGAACAGCACCTTCGCGCCATGTTGCAATGCAAGCTGCTTTGTCGCGTCGACATCGCGCGCGGCGATGAAGGTCAGCCACGCCGGCTGTCGATGCTCGCCCGCCGGTACATCCCTTTGAACCAGCCCGGCGACCGGGTGACCATCGAGAGAAGCCTCGGCATACTTTGTCCCATCGGCCTGAATGTCGCGAAATGTCCAACCAAACAGTCCCGCATAGAACTGCTTGGCGGCGGCGAGGTCCGGCGTCACCAACTCGACGAACACCACCTTGCCGACGTGATGCTCCTGGCTGGCGGGCTCGACAATCGCTGGCAGCACGATCTGTGCGGCGATGACCGGCACCGCACCCGCAACCCCGAGAAGTGCGGCGAGCAGTACTTGGCGGAGAAAATGTCCGGCTCGATCGGGCGGCATGCTTTGTGGATTGCGCTGATTTGGCGTCATTGAATCATTTCGGTCTGAGCTGGCTTGCGGATGCATCGTGGTCTCCACGCCGTTGTCCTTGCTACCGGGCTGAGCCGCTTTCCGCGGAAGCCGGCGCCCACAGGGTTGCAAGGTCATTGTTGAGCAATCAGAGACTTCCGACGGTGATTTCCACCCGGCGGCTTTCCTGAGAGTCGATCTGGAAGTTCACTGAGCCGATTTCCCGGCGCTGAATGCGAGCGGCCAGGACGCCGTCGCCGACCAACCCGTCGATGACTACCTGCGCACGCAGGCGGGTGAAGTCGGCCTCGGCTTTCCGACTGCCGTAAGGATCGACGTAGCTCGCGACGGTCACCGGCATGGCTGGATGTTGCTTCGCCCAATCGGCCGCAGTGGCCAACACCGCCTTGGCCGAATCGTCGAGCTGCGCCGACGAAGGTTTAAAGAAGACGACATAACGCTGTCCGGATGGTTCGGAGAGCACGCAGGCGCCAAGGAAGAGCAGTAGACCGAAACTGAACAAACGGCGCATGACCGACATCCCCGGACAGATCAACGTCAGCGCGGGTGCTGAATCTACTGGTGGCATTGCGAATCATCCGCCAATTCGTACCCGCGGCCCGGCTAGCCCCCGGTGAAGTTCGGCCGCCGCTTCGCGGTAAATGCCGACACCGCCTCCTGGTGATCCTTCGTCAGGTTCGACTGCGTCTCCAGGCTGATGCTGAGATCCATCGTGGCATGGGCGATCTGCCGCAGCGGAATGTTGATCACCTGCTTGGTCCAGCGGATCGACTTCATCGCCCCGGCGGCCAGCCGGCGCGCAAGGCCGTAGACCTTCTCGTCCAGCTCCTCCGGCGGCACCACATGGTTGATCAGCCCGATCCGGTGCGCCTCGGCCGCCGTCATCAGGTCGCCGGTGAACAGGTATTCCTTGGCCCGCGCGAAGCCGATCAACTGGGGCCATATCAGCGACCCGCCGTCGCCGGCCACCAGGCCGGCGTTTACGTGCGGATCGCCGATCTTCGCCGTGTCGGCGGCGATGATGATGTCGCACATCAGCGCCACCGTGGCGCCAAGTCCGACAGCGTGGCCGTTGACCCGCGCGATCACCGGCTTGTCGCATTCCAGCATGCGGAAGATGATCCGTTTCGCTTCCGGCAGGCTGGTGGCGTCCCACAGCGCCGGATTGTCGATCTTCTGCTGCATCGCGATCACGTTGCCACCCGCCGAGAACGCTCGCCCGGCGCCGGTCAGGACCACCACGTTCACCTCCGGGTCGTCCTGCACGTCCTCCCAGATGCGCGACATCGAGTAGTGCATCTCGGCCGAGAACGCGTTCATCGACTCCGGCGCATTCAGGGTGATGGTCATCACCTTGTCCTGCTTCTCCACCTTCAGCCCGCCGTACTGGCTGTAGTCGTACACCTTGTCGAGTGGCGGCATGGCGTTTGCTCCCTCGCATTGTTGGTCGATTGCCTTCTGGCCAGCAGTATGCTGCCAACCGGCCGGTTCGTCACGCGGCTTGGTATCGCTCGGCGTGGTCGCGGCGATGCTGGGCGACTACGCGACCACCGCGATGGCGGATGTGTCGTGCGGCTTCCGACAGAACGGCGCGGGCCCTACATCGCCAAGCAGGCGTAGCGCCGGCGGTGCAGGTCGGCATTGCCGAGCCAGGCCGACAGCACCAGTGCCCGTTTCAGATACAGACCGATGTCGCCGGCGTCGGTGTAACCGATGCCGCCGTGCAACTGGATGCTCTCCCGCGTGATCTGCAATCCCGCATCACCGCATCGTGCCTTCGCGCGGCTCGCCATCATGGCGCGATCCCGCTCGTCCGGGTTCGCATCGAGCAGTTCCGCCGCCTCGCCGGCAACCGCCTCGGCCACCTGCCGCAGGATGTACATATCGGCAGCCTTGTGTTGCAGAGCCTGAAAACTGCCGATCGGCTTGTCGTACTGCACGCGGGTCCGCATATAGTCCAGGGTCATCGTCAACGCGGCATCCATCACCCCGACCAGTTCGGCCGAGGCCATCACCAGGGCCTCGTCCAACGCGCGCCGCACCGAAGCGGCGCCAACCTGTGCCGAGGCCACGACATCCGCGGCGGCGACGCCGACATCGGACAGATGCAGCGTTGCCGAGGGCGTGCCGTCCGCCCGCCACGCCAGTTCCAGCCCGACGCCTGGCGCATCCCGCGCGACGCGGCACAGCACCAGCCCGTCCGGCGCCAACGCCGTAACCAGGAAGTCGCTGGCAGCACCAGGCACGAACCTCTTCGTTCCATTCAGCAGCAGGTTTGGTCCTTGCCGCACCGCCACAGTTGTGATCACAGCCGGGTCCAACTCGAGATGCGATTCCGACCACGCCAAGCCGGGCAGGCAGCGGCCGGCGGCGACCTCGGGCAACAGGCGGGCCTTGAGGTCGTCGTTATCGCCGTGCAACAATGCCCGCGCGCCCAGCACCACAGCCGCGCAGATCGGATCGGCTAGCAGGCCGGACGCCAGGCCGCGCAGCACCACGGCCATGTCCTGGAACCCAAGCCCGGCGCCGCCGTATGACTCGGGGATCAGCACGCCAAACCAGCCAAGTCCCGCCATGTCGGCGTAGATCTTGCGATCGTAGCCGGGCAATGCGCCGCGCAGCGCGCGTCCCCGCTTGTGGTCCGTGTGATCGCGGACAAAGGCGGTGACGCTGTCGGTCAGCATCCGCACGGAGTCGGTTGTTTCGCTGCTCATGGCGCCGTATTTCGCATCGCCTCAGTTGGGAAGCCGAAGCACATGCTTCGACAGGATGTTGCGCTGGATCTGGTTGGAGCCGCCGTAGATGGTCCAGGCGCGATACTCCAGGAAAGGATGCAGCACATCCAGGTGCAGATCGGCGATCTCCTGCGCACCCAGCAGGCCGCCATATTCGCCGGCGGTTTCCACCAGCAATTCGGTCACCCGTTGCGAGGTTTCGGTGGCCCAGACCTTCAGCAACGATACCTCGGGGCCGAACCCCTGGCCCGCCCGCAGCGAACGGGCGAACCGTTCGTAGGTCGAGGCAAGATCGCGCACATCCAGCGCCAGCCTGGTATAGCGATCAACGAACACTGGGTCCGCCATCCGGCCGGTCGCCCTGGCCAGTTGTTCCAACTGCAACAGAACAATCAGCGACTGCCGCGGCGAGCCGGACCAGACGCGCTCGAACCCCAGCAGCGTCTTCGCCACCCGCCAGCCGTCGTGCAACGGCCCGACGAGATTGCTGAGCGGCGTGCGCACGTTGTCCAGGAATACCTCGCAGAACTCTTCATCGCCGGCGATGTTGCGAATCGGGCGGATGGTGAAGCCCGGCTGGTCCATGTCGATCATCACGAAGCTGATACCGGCCTGCTTCGGGCCGGTCTTGCGTGTGCGCACCAGCGCAAACATGTGGTCCGCGTCGAACGCCATGCTGGTCCAGATCTTCTGGCCATTGATGATGAATTCGTCGTTCTCCAGCACCGCCTCGGTACGTAGCGAGGCAAGGTCCGACCCGGCATTCGGTTCGCTGTAGCCCTGGCACCACACGTGCTCGCCAGCCAGGATCTTCGGCAGGTACGCGGCGCGCTGTTCGGGGGTGCCGCAGGTGATCAGCACAGGCCCGAGATTCATGAGGCCCTGATCGAGCAGACGGGGCGCCCCGGCGCGCTCCATTTCCTCAACATAGATCAGGTGTTTTGCCGGCGACAGGCCCATGCCGCCATGTTCGGTTGGCCAACCGGGCGCCAGCCACCCTTCGGCAGAAAGCGTCAGGTACCATGGTTTGACCTGCGCCCAGCGCAACCGCCGTGGCGGGTGGCGCAACGCGGCCGGGCATTTGGTCTCGACCAAGCTACGCACCGCGGCAGCGAATTCCGCATCGGACAGGGCGTTCCAGTCGCGGCTATCCCGCGTCTCCGCGCCGGTCATCCGCGTTGCCCGGCGACCAGCGGGCAACCGCCCTCGGATATCGGCCGCCAGATCTGCTCCGGTGGCACCGTTCGTTCTACTTGGTAGTAATCGTATTTGTATCTTGAGTCCTGCGGGCGTTTGACTTGGCAAAGGTACATCGGCCGCATCGCCTGGCCGTCGGCACGGATCGGCACGTCCTGCATTTCGAAATCATTGATCGGTAGGCTCTTCATTTTCGCCATGACGGCATCGCCGTCGGTCGTGCCGGCCGCGGCCACGCCCTTCAGGTAGTGCGTGACGGCGCTGTAGATGCCGGCATGGATGAAAGTCGGCACGCTGCCGTCGTAGCGCGTCATATAGCGTCGACTCCATGCGCGTGACGGTTCGTCGCGATCCCAGTAAAACGGGGTGGACAGCCGCAGCCCCTGCGCGGATTCCAACCCGATCGCGTCGATCGCCGCAATAGACGGTGCCAGCGCGCACAGAATTGCCCCGCCCTTCGTCAGCCCGAACTCGTGCGCCTGTTTGATCGCATTTGCGAGGTCAGGCCCGGCATTGGCGAACGCGACCACATCCGCGCCGCTGGACTGCGCATCGAGCAGGAGGGCGCCGAAATCCGTGGTGCCCAGCGGGTGCTTCGCCACCCCCAGCACCTGTCCGCCGGCAGCGGTGACGAAGCCGGTGGAATCGCGCACCAACTGCGCTCCGAAACCATAATCGACGGCGATGAAGAACCAGCGCTTCCGGTCCTGGCCGAGCAGACTGACCACGGTGGACTTCGGCATCGAGTAGGTATCGTAGACGAACTGGATGCTCATCGGGGTGCAGTACTTGCCGGTGAAGTCCGAACTGCCAGATCCCGATATCAGCAGCGGCTTCTTATGTTCGGCGCTCAGTCCCTGGATTGCCAGGGTAACCGGCGAAGCCGAGGCGACGGCGATGGCATCGATGTGCTGGTTGTCGAGCCACTCGCGTGCGATGGCCACGCCGATGTCGGGTTTGTTCTGATCGTCGGCCGACAGTATTTCGATCCGCGATCCTGGCAGTTGCGACGCGAAATCCTCGGCCGCCATTTTGCCGGAGAGCACGAATCCGGGTCCGACATTGTGGGAATAAGGCCCGGCGAGATCGCCGAGCAGGCCGATTCTGACGGTCGCGGGCGGGGCGGCACCCGCCACTCGCGATGCGAGCCCCGCAACCGCCAGTAATGCCCCGCCGATTGCACCGCGCCGCGTCGGGCCGGGCGAGGTGGCGTTTTCTGGTTTGCTGAGCATGGTTCCCACTTCCGGCCGCTTCCGGGCCATCGAGACGCGAGAACTGTCCCACCCGGTTCCGCTGGGGTCAACGCGGCCGTATGGCCAGTAGTCCCGAACGAACCTACGGGCGCGGCGGAGCTGACCTATGCTGCCGAACGACTTACGCCATCGGCCGACTTGCCCGCTTTGTCACGGGGTGCGCCGCCCCGCCCGGGGCCTCGGTATCGCTCGGCATCAGGTCATGGCGCGCGGTTCCTCACGGTGCACGGGGTGCTGTCTGTGCTGCGCCCGCGACGCGACTTCTGTCGCACCTGGGCCGCGCCGGCGCCCCCGGCGCTTGCGAGCAGCGCGCGCATCGCAAGCGGCTCGGCGGGGAGAGTGCCGGCGCGGTGCAGCGCCAGGATCCGCCGCGTCTCCGCCATCTGGGCGTCGATGTTGCGCAGGTGCTCCCGGGCTGCCGCGCCGTAGCCGCCGTGCCTGGTGGCGGCGGCGCGCGCCTTGGCGCGCCCGGCTGCCGTGCACGGGCCGGTGCTGGCGCCGCCATGCATGCGGCAGCGGCCGTTTGCCATGGCGGGCGAGCGACAGGCACAGCCGGCCCGGGTCTTGGCGCCACAGCGCGGGGCGAGGTTCGGGTTGCCTCGCTGGTTGCCGTTGCGCAGCGGTCCGGTTCGCTGCGTCGCCTCACGGTGCATAGGGTGCTTTCCCCGTCACGCCGCGCGGGCGATCGGCGCGGTCTGCATTCGCCCGGCGATCTCCTGCATCATGCGCTGGCCGAGCGCGTCGCCCGGCGGGACCGTGGCGGCAATCGCAGGATGCGGGGCGTCACCGGCCGCGACGGGGAGACTGGGGGTGGGCGCCGGCCTGGTTACCGCGCGCTTGGGCGGCGCGGGCGGGGCTTCGGTGGCGGGCGCGGCGGCGACCGGCGCCGGCTGCGGGCGCGGGGCGGGGATCGGCGCCAGCGCCGTCGCGGGCTGCAGCGCCGGGCGAGCCTGCGCCTGGGTGAGCGCCTGCCGCGTGGCGTCCGCCAGGCGCGACAGGGTGGCGAACTTGCCAACGCAGCGCAGCTTCAGCGCGAGCGGCAGGCCGGGCTGCGCGGCGCAGCGCAGGCAGTCCATGGCGGCGTAGTGGGTGGCGACGACGCGTGTGGCGAGCATGGCCTCCACCGCGTCGCGCGGGCGCAGGGTGGCGATGGCGTCCGCCGCGGCCTGGCGCTGGTTGGTTATCTCGGCGGCGGTTGCGGCGGGGTGGTGGGGCAGCGTGTCGAGGGTGGTCTGGAGGAGGGCGGCGTAGGTGCCGGGGTCGAGGGGGAGCGGGGCT
>Ga0209415_10019104_pt1 | contig 10757 bp, 10 predicted proteins | sample PeaSoiSIISIP2007_FD_187696 | JGI IMG/M metagenome (GOLD analysis project Ga0209415, IMG submission 187696) | Peat soil microbial communities from Weissenstadt, Germany - SII-SIP-2007 (SPAdes) (version 2) | ecosystem: Environmental > Terrestrial > Soil > Wetlands > Peat | place: Germany... | reverse complement strand
GAGCGTGGTGAATATCTCGCCCAGGAACAGCCACGAGCCGAAGCGCCGCGACACCAGGTTGGTGTGCCGCCCCTGCCAGCCTAGCCCGGCGCGCTGGGCGAGCGGCTTTTCCATCACGGGGGCGGTGTCGACGAACAGCTTGACCTCGGCCTTCTCGCTTTCGGCCAGCCAGCGCGCCAGCGCTTTGAGCCGGCGCTTCATCACATCGTGATAGTCGCGGCCGCGCGCATAGACGCTGATCGAGCCGCGCTCGGGATCGGCGAGCGTCGCCAGCGGATCGCCTTTGGGCGCGTAGTTCTCGCCGAGCACGATGACGCTCCTCGCCTCGGGCCAAAGCCCGCGCGGCGAAATGCGGCGCTCGGGCGTGCGCGCCAGCCAGCCCATGTCGCCGTGGCGTCCGTCGGCGATGAACGCAGCGAAATCGGCTGCAAGGCGCGGCTCGGAGTCGGCGGAGGCAAAGCGCGCCACCGCGAAGCCAAGCTCAAGGGCGCGGGTGCGGATTCTCTTCTTCAGCTCCGCGCCCGGCTGCTCCACCGCTCAGCCCCGGCCGCGATAGGGCGCTACCCCCTGATCGGGCAGCCAGAGCCCCTCGGGCGGCGGCGCGGTCTGCCAGAACACGTCGATCGGCATGCCGCCGCGCGGATACCAGTAGCCGCCGATGCGCAGCCAGATCGGCGCCAGCGCGTCGATCAGGCGCTTGCCGATGCCAATAGTGGTGTCCTCGTGAAAGGCGCCGTGACTGCGGAAGCTCGCCAGGAACAGCTTGAGCGACTTGCTCTCGACCAGCAGCGCTTCCGGCGCATAGTCGATCACCAGATGCGCGAAGTCGGGATGGCCGGTGATCGGGCATAGGCAGGTGAATTCGGGCGCGGTGAAGCGCACCAGATAGACCGTGCCGGGGTGCGGGTTGGGCACCGTTTCCAGCACCGCCTCGTCGGGGCTTGCGGGGATCGCGGCCGGGTGGCCAAGCTGGGTGAGATTGGAAGCGGCGGGATCGGTCATTGGGTGGGTCCTGGATGTCTGCGGCCCGATGATAGCGCGATCAGCGGCCCTTGCGCATCTCCTCGGCCAATTTCCGCACCAACTCGCCGGCCGGCATGGCGCGCGCCCGTGCGACGCCCTTGCCCGCCCAGAGCGACAGATAGGCCGCGATTCCTTTCCTCCCCGCCTCGGTGCGCATCGCCCGTGTGAGGACGTTCTGCAGTGGATAGGGCAGGATCCTGCTGGCTCGCCCATCGAGCGCAGAGATAAAGCCATTGTAGAGGCCGCGCGCCGGCCGCCCCGAGAAGGCCCGCGTGACCACGGTGGTGTCCTTGCGCGCCTCGAGCAGCGCGCGCTTGTGCGTCTCGGAGGTTCCCGACTCGGGCGTGACCAGGAAGGCGGTACCGAGCGCCGCCGCCGCCGCACCGCGGTCGAGCGCCGCATTGACGTCGGCGCCGTCCATCAATCCGCCGGATGCGATCACCGGCAGACCGTCGCGCAGTTGCTCGACGAGATGCAGAGTCGGCACCATAGAAACCTCGAAGGACGCGGCGAAGGTGCCGCGATGGGCGCCGGCCTCGGCCCCTTGGGCGACGACCGCGTCCACTCCGGCATCCGCGAGCATCCGACCCTCGCGTACCGTGGTGGCGGTGCCAAGCACGATGATGTCGTGCTGGCGCAGGCGCGCCATATCGTCCGCGTCGGGAATGCCGAAGGTAAAGCTGAATACCGCCGGTCGCTCCTGCAGCACCGCTTCGAGCTGAGCCGGGAACGGATCGGGCGGAATGGTCGGTAGTTTCGGCGCGGCCATTCCGAGTGCGGCATGGGCTTGTGCCATCAGGTCCAGCATAGGCGCGGGATCGACCGCGTTGTCCGCCTGCCAACTGCCAGCGAACAGATTTACCGCGAAGGGCCGTGCCGTCAGGCTCCGGGTTTTGCGGATGGCCTCGACAATCTGGTCTGGCGTGAGATAGGCCGCTCCCAGGGAGCCCATGCCGCCGGCGTTCGAAACGGCGGCGACCAATTCGGGAGTCGAGCCGCCTCCGGCCATGGGTCCCTGAATGATCGGAAGTTCGATTCCGAGCCTCGCCAGAAAGGGATGTGCGTCCATGGCCTGCCTCCGCGTTCGACGAACGATAAGAATAATCCCGCAACGCCGCGGCGATGAGCGAAATCGCCCGAAGCGTCAGTTCAAATCGGCTTAGGAATCGCGGCGCCCTAAAGAGGCGCGATGTCGCCTTCGGCCTCGAGCACCGCCGCCTTCGCGGCAAAACGCGCCAAGCCGCGTTCGGCGATCGCTGCCCGCAAATCGCGCATCAGATCCTGATAATACTGCAGATTGTGCCAGGTGAGCAGCACCGCGCCGAGAATCTCGCCGGCTCGGAACAGGTGGTGCAGATAGGCGCGGCTGAACCGGGTGCAGGCCGGGCAGGCGCAGGCCTCGTCGAGCGGGCGCGGATCGTCCTGATGCCGCGCGTTGCGCATGTTGACCGTGCCGCGCCCGGTGAAGCCCTGGCCGGTCCGGCCCGAGCGTGTCGGCAACACGCAGTCGAACAGGTCGATGCCGCGCGCCACCGAAGCGACGATATCGCCGGGCCGCCCCACGCCCATCAGATAGCGCGGCGTGTCGGCGGGCAGCAGCGGCACGGACTGGTCGAGCACGGCGAGCATCGAATCCTGCCCCTCGCCTACCGCCAGCCCGCCGACGGCGTATCCATCGAAGCCGATGGCGGCCAGAGCGGCGGCCGATTCGGCGCGCAGCTCGGGATAGACGCTGCCCTGTTGGATGCCGAACAGCGCGTAGCCGGGGCGCTCGGTGAATGCGTCGCGGCATCGTTGCGCCCAGCGCATCGAGAGCCGCATCGAATGCGCCGCTTCGGCCTCCGTCGCCGGGAACGGCGTGCATTCGTCGAGTACCATGCTGACGGTGGCGTCGAGCTGACGCTGGATCTCCATCGCGCGCTCGGGCGCGAGCATGTGACGCGAGCCGTCGAGATGCGACTGGAACTCGACCCCCTGCTCGCTCAGGTTCCGCAGCTTGGCCAGGCTCATCACCTGGTAGCCGCCCGAATCGGTAAGGATCGGCCCTGGCCAATCCATGAAGCGATGCAGCCCGCCGAGCTTTTCGACGCGCTCGGCGCCGGGGCGCAGCATCAGGTGATAGGTGTTGCCGAGCACGATTTCGGCTCCGGTGCCGCGCACCGCATCGGGCGTCATCGCCTTCACCGTACCAGCGGTACCGACCGGCATAAAGGCCGGCGTGTGGATGCTTCCGTGCGCGGTGGCGATCTCGCCCGTACGCGCGGCGCCGTCCTGGCCCGTGATCTTGAAGCGAAACGCGCTCACGACGGCTCCGCCGGGAACAGCAGCGATGCATCGCCATAGGAATAGAAGCGATAGCCTTCGGCGATGGCATGCGCGTAAGCGGAATGCATGCGCGCCAGGCCGGCGAAGGCCGCGACCAACATGAACAGCGTCGAGCGCGGCAGGTGGAAATTGCTCATCAACAGGTCGACGGCGCGGAAGCGGTAGCCCGGCGTGATGAAGATATCCGTGGCGCCGGTGAAGGGCGCGACCTTGCCGCTTTCGTCGGCGGCGCTTTCGAGCAACCGCAATGCCGTCGTGCCGACCGCGACCACGCGGCGGCCCTTTGCACGCGCGGCATTGATCGCATGCGCGGCATGCGCGGTGATCACGCCGCGCTCGGCATGCATGCGGTGCTCGCTCGTGTCCTCGGCGGTCACCGGCAGAAAAGTTCCGGCGCCAACATGAAGTGTCACCATCTCAAGTCTGATACGCAATGCGTTGAGCGCCGCAAACAATGCCGGCGTGAAATGCAGTCCTGCGGTAGGCGCGGCCACGGCGCCCCGTTTGCGCGCAAAGATCGTCTGATAGTCGGTGCGATCCTCGGCATCAGCGCCACCGGGGCGGTGGATGTAGGGCGGCAGCGGCGTTTCGCCCCAGCGGTCGAGCGCCGCCATCAACGCCACACCCGCGCGGTCGAAGTCGAGCGTCACCTCGCCGCCCTCGCCGCGCGCGACGACCTGCGCCGAAAAATCGGGCGCGAAGTCGATGCGGTCGCCGGGGCCGAGTTTGCGCGCCGGCTTGGCGAGCGCGCGCCAGGCGGCGCCCGCGGCAGGCTCCAGCAACGTGACTTCGACCTTCGCCGTGCCCCGCCGGCCGCGCAGCCGCGCCGGGATCACCTTGGTATCGTTGAGCACCAACAGGTCGCCGGGCGCGAGAAGCGCTGGCAGGTCGCGCACGGTGCGATCCTCGAGCCGGTCGGGGCGAACCACCAGCAGCCGCGCCGCGTCGCGCGGGCGGACGGGGCGCACGGCGATCAGCTCGAGCGGCAGATCGAACGCGAAGTCATCGACCTTCATGGGTGCGGGGTGTGCCAGCGCGGATGCGCCGCGTCAACTTGGAAAGGGCGCGCCTTGGGCGATGCGAAATCCGAGCGCGGCGAGGTCGCGCGGGAAAGCGTCGCCGATCAGATAGGCCCACTCGCCCTCGCGCGGCCCGACCCAGGGATCGACGGCGGCGAGCTCGGCATCGGGATGGCCGGGATGGACCATGAGCATCGGCCGCGCGCCCGCGCCGGCCAGCATGCGCTTCAGCATCGAGGGCAGCGTCTTTTCGCCGAACGGATAAATGCCGGCGAAGCCGCGATTGGCGAGGACGTTCTTGCGCCGCGCGGTGCGATGCAGGCCGAGCCCGAGCAGGGCGATTGTGGCGCCTTCGAGCGAGAGGCGCCGCGCCAGCGAGAGCGGCCCATTCCAGCAATCGCGCACCCAGGCGCCGTGCGCGGCCAGGCGGCCGGCGCAAGCTTCGAGAACGAGATCGCGCACTCCGGGAAGCTGGTGCGCGTGCTGGTGCCCGTCGATGAAGTCGGGAGGGCGGCCGAAACGGGATTCGAAGGCATCGAGTTGACGCGCAAGCTCGGCGGCGATCTCGTCTTTGGGCAACGATCCCGTTTGCGCGGCGCGCGCCAGCGATTGGATGCGCGGTAGGCACCCCTCGGGCGCGAGTTTGGGCATCGGCCCAAGCGGTTTCTGGTCGGTCAGGGTGAGGTGCAGGCCCAGGGCGACGCGCCCGGCCAGCGGCTTGAGCGAAGCCGCGGCCTCGGGCCAGTGGGGCATGCTCGTCATCGCCCCTGTAGCCGAGATGCGCCCGGCCTCGGCCAGCTCGCGAATGCCGCGCGCCACACCGGGCGAAATCGCATAATCATCGGCGCAGACGATCAGGGGGCGAAGCGAGGGGGCGCTCACTTCGCCAAATCCTCCCCGGCCAGGGCGCGGCGGATCAGGTCGAGCGTCTCATTCATACCGAAGAGCGCGATGAACGAGCCCATGCGCGGTCCCTGCTCCTGGCCGAGCAGGATCGTGTAGAGCGCATGGAACCAGGCGCGCAACTCGGGGAACGCGCCCTTGTGATGCTTGCCCACCTCGTACACTACCGTCTGGATCGCCTCGGCCTCCGCATCCGCCGGCAGCGCTTCGAGCTCGCGCGCGAGCTCGTCGAGCGCCGCCGCTTCGTCCGGCATCGGCAGCCGGTATTTCTGCTGTGGCTTGACGAAGTCGCGGTAGTAGGCGACCGCGTAGTCAACCAGCCGGTCGAGGGTCGGCGCGCTCGCGGGCGTAAGTCCCGGCCGATAGCGCGTGATGAACTGCCACAGCACCGCGCGGTCCTCGGCGTGGCACACCGAAGCGAGATTGAGCAGCAGATTGTAGGTGGCGCCCTCCACCGGTGGCGGCGGCGCGCCTTGATGGACGTGCCAGACCGGATTGTCGAGTCGCTTGGCGGCGTCCTCGGCCGGGTACCTTTCTAGGAAGGTGAGGTATTCGTCGATGGTGCGCGGGATGACGTCGAAGTAGAGGCGCTTGGCGGCGCGCGGCTTGTGGTACATGAACAGCGACAGGCTTTCGGGCGGCGCGTATTTCAGCCAGTCCTCGACCGACAGACCGTTGCCCTTCGACTTCGAGATCTTCTGCCCCCGCTCGTCGAGGAACAGCTCGTAGGTCAGGTTCACCGGCGGCTCGGCGCCGAGGATGCGACAGATCTTGCTGGCGAGATCGTAGCTCGAGATCAGATCCTTGCCCGACATCTCGTAGTCGACGCCGAGTACGTACCAGCGCATCGCCCAGTCGGCCTTCCACTGGAGTTTGACGCGCCCGCCGGTGACGGGGGTTTCCACCCGGCTGCCGTCTTCGTCCTGGTAGACGATCGTGCCCTTGCCGCGGTTGCGCTCAAGCACCGGCACCTGCAGCACGCGGCCGGTGCGCGGGCAGATCGGCAGGAACGGGCTGTAGGTCTGCTGCCGTTCCTCGCCAAGCGTCGGCAGCATCACCTCCATGATCGCGTCGTAATGATCGAGCACGGCGAGGCAGCCCGTGTCGAAGCGGCCCGAAACGTAGCAGTCGGTGGAGCTCTGGAACTCGTAGTCGAAGCCGAAAGAGTCGAGGAAGCCGCGCAGCATCGCATTATTGTGCCCGCCGAAGCTTTCGTGCGTGCCGAACGGATCCGGGATCGCGGTCAGCGGCTTGCCGAGATGGCTCGCCAGCATGTCGCGGTTGGGTACGTTGTCGGGCACCTTGCGCAGCCCGTCGCGATCGTCGGAGAAGGCGAACAGCCGCGTGGCCACACCCGGCGCTAGGGTCTCGAAGGCGCGCCGCACCATGGTGGTGCGTACTACCTCGCCGAAGGTGCCGATATGTGGCAGTCCCGAGGGACCATAGCCGGTTTCGAACAGCACATAGCCCTTGGCTGGCGCGGCGCCCTTGATGCGCTCGTCGAGCAGGCCTCGCGCCTCCTGGAACGGCCAGGCCGAGGCGGTGCGGGCAAGGGCGGAAAGGGACTGAGAATCGGCTGGCATGGCGGGCGGTTAGAGGGTTGGGCGGGCACCCTAACCCGGAACGCGCGCCGGGTCCAAGGCCCGGTCCAAGGAAGCTGTGACTGGCTTCACTGGCTTGGGGCGGCCCGGTGCGCTAGTGTGTCGGCCGTGCCGCCTCGGCGGCGCGGGGGGTGCTCGCTTTGGTTGCCGCGGTCGGTTCATCGGTCTCGAGCGTAGCGGCAATCGCGCCATTGGCGATCGGCGGCCGCACGCCGCGCGCGTCGCCGGGCGCGCCCGGGGTCGAGGGCGCCTCCGCGCAAGGCGGCGTCCGGCTCGGCTCAGGCGCCACCGAAGACAACGGCGCGGACATCCTGCCGGGCCTCGTCGCCGGCATCTTTGCCGCCCAGACCTACGCGCAGGAGGGCGACGCACTCTTCCTGGCGAGCCCCCGTCCGACGCTGCAGGTGGTCGCCGCCTACCGGTCCGCGGCAAGCCAGGCCGAGCCCGATGGCGCCGGCGATATCCAAGTTCCTGGGCAACCGCAGCCGCTGGCCTCCGGCCGGAGGGTCGACTTCACGGCGTGACAAGCGGCCGGCGTCAGCGCCGGTCCAGGCCGCGGATCGCGTCGTCCACCAGCCGGCTGCACAATTCGAGCGCGCGCGCACTTCCTCCGGCATGGCGATCCGTCTGACTTATGGCGATGAAGCCATGCACGCAAGCGGCGATGCGGTCGGCGAAATCGTCCGCCGGCTCCACGGCGCCACGCTTGGCCGCGAGCTTGGCGGCGATCCGCCGCAGCGCCGGCGGCGTGCCGCCGGCAGCATGGGGCAACTGTCCGCTTCCGCCGTACATGATCGCGTAAAGTTCGGCGTTCGCCTCGGCGAAGTTCCACAGCCCGCGCATCGCGGCGCGCAGCTTCTTGGCCGGCCCGTCGACCGAGTCGGCGGCCCGTTCGAGCGCCGCATCGAGCATCGCCTCGCCCTCGGCCGCCACCGCCGCCAGCACCGCGTCCTTGCCACGGAAGTATTGATAGATCGCCGGGGCGCTGCAGCCGATGCGCGCGGCGATGGCCCGCACGGTGACCGCCGGCCAGCCGCGCGCGGCGGCGATTTCCCGCGCCGCGCCAACGATTTGCTGGCGCCGCGCGGGACGCGGGCGCGACTCCCCGGTCCCCGGCATGACGGCATGCTAGCACCGCCGTCGCCTCCGAACTACCGGCGGAACGACCGACGCGGTTATTTCACACCGATCGCCAGCGGAGGATTGATCTGGATCAACGCGACACCCGATTTCGCACCTTAGCGTCGGGCCCGGCCGGAGGGGGTCGCCACAGTGTGCCTTGACGCGGCGGTGAAGCCATTTCTATCATGTTGAAACTGGTTGCGATTTGCGATCCATGGTGCGACATGGATCAGCGCGCCAGTCGCAGCCAGAATGACAAAATCCTTTTGGGGGAAGTGCAATGCTAGCCGCGCGCCGGGCTGCTCGCCCGAGGGTGGAGCCGTGAACGTCCGTCGCTCCGGACGCGGTCGGACGCCCTCGGGAAATCCGAATCCGATCGACGTGCATGTCGGCACCAGGGTGCGGCTGCGGCGGACCCTGATGGGCATGAGCCAGGAAAAGCTCGGCGAGGCCATCGGCCTCACCTTCCAGCAGGTGCAGAAGTACGAGCGCGGCGCGAATCGGGTCGGTGCGTCGCGCCTGTTCGACCTGTCGCGGGTGCTCGACGTGCCGGTCTCGTTTTTCTTCGACGACATGCCGGACGGCGTCTCGCGGCAGAGCCCGCGGCTGATGATCGCCGGTTTGTCCATGGAGCCGGCCGACCCGCCCGAGACCGATCCGATGACCAAGCGCGAAACGCTGGAGCTGGTCCGGGCCTATTACCGCATCGCCGATCCGCAGGTTCGCCGCCGCGCGTTCGATCTGGTCAAGGCGCTCGCCAAGGCCTGCGAACTGACGGAGCGCAGGTTACGCCAGTAAGCGGCCCTCCCCCGCCGGTGGCCCCGCGGCGGGGCTGACGACGGGCCGCCGCTCGCCCGGACGCGCGGCATCGTCCCATCCATCCGACCTTGAACCGTCATCCGGAAGTCGGTAACTAACAAGGCCCCGATGGCGCCCGGTCGGGGATTCGCGGAAGCGCAGGGCGCCGCCATGTTCGAGCCACGGAGGGGATTTTGGCCAAATCGAACTACCTGTTCACCAGCGAGTCGGTGTCCGAAGGCCATCCCGACAAGGTTTGCGACCGCATTTCCGACGCGGTGGTCGACACCTTCCTGACCGCCGATCCGCAATCGCGCGTGGCGGTCGAGACCCTGTGCACCACCAATCGCATCGTCCTGGCGGGCGAGGTGCGCGGCCCGGCCTCGGTGACCCACCGGACGCTGGAGGAGGTGGCGCGCGCCGCGGTGCGCCAGATCGGCTACGAGCAGGATGGCTTCCACTGGAGCCGCGCCCAGGTCGATGTGCTGATCCACTCGCAATCCTCGGATATCGCCCAGGGAGTCGACGCCGCCGGCAACAAGGACGAGGGCGCGGGCGACCAGGGCATCATGTTCGGCTATGCCTGTTCCGAGACCGAGGAGCTGATGCCGGCGCCGATCTACTACGCGCATGCGATCCTGCGCTCGCTGGCCGAGGCGCGGCATTCGGGCGCCGAATCGATGCTCGGCCCCGACGCCAAGAGCCAGGTGACGCTGCGCTACGCGAACGGCAAGCCGGTGGCGGCGACCGCGGTGGTGGTGTCGACCCAGCACAGCGACAAGATCGACCAGGATAAGGTGCGCGAGATCGTGCGCCCGCACGTGGTCAACTGCCTGCCCAACGGCTGGATGTGCGCCGAGCCGCATTTCTACGTCAATCCCACCGGCCGCTTCGTGATCGGCGGGCCGGACGGCGACGCCGGGCTGACCGGGCGCAAGATCATCGTCGACACCTATGGCGGCGCGGCGCCGCATGGCGGCGGCGCCTTTTCCGGCAAGGACCCGACCAAGGTCGACCGTTCGGCGGCCTATGCTGCCCGCTACCTAGCCAAGAACGTGGTCGGCGCCGGGCTGGCCGAGCGCTGCCTGATCCAGCTTTCCTATGCGATCGGCGTCTCGAAGCCCTTATCCGTCTATGTCGACACCCAGGGCACCAGCGAGGTGGACGAGGACATGCTGTCGGAAGTGCTGCAGGACCTGATGGACCTGAGCCCACGCGGCATCCGCACCCATCTCGAGCTCAACCGGCCGATCTACGCGCGCACCGCCGCCTACGGCCATTTCGGACGCCCGCCCGAGGCCGATGGCGGCTTCTCGTGGGAGCGGCTCGATCTGGTGGGCGATCTGCGCTCCGCCTTTGCCTGAACGCGAACCTCCCGCCGACCAGGGGCCGCGCTTTTTCGGCCGGCGCCACGGACGCAAGCTGCGCACCGCGGGGCGCACCGCGATCGACGCCGTGCTGCCGCGCTTCGCCATCGCCCGGCCCAAGGAGGGCGTCGATCTCGATCCCAAGACGCTGTTTCCCCGTCCGGTTTCGGCGGTGTGGCTGGAGGTGGGCTTCGGCGGGGGCGAGCATCTGGCGGCGCAGGCGGCGGCCAATCCCGGGATCGGGCTGATCGGCTGCGAGGTGTTCGTCAACGGCATCGCCGCGCTGCTCGGCCAGGTGCAGCGCGCCGGGCTCGACAATGTGCGCGTCTTCCCCGACGACGCGCGGCTGTTGTTCCCGGCGCTGCCCGACGCCTGCTTCGCCCGCGTGTTCGTGCTGTTCCCCGATCCCTGGCCGAAGAAGCGCCACATCGCGCGGCGCTTCATCGGCCCCGAGAACCTGCCCGAGCTGGCGCGGCTGATGGAAGACGGCGCCGAGCTGCGCATCGCCACCGACGAACCGGTCTACCAGCTTTGGGCCAGGGAGCAGATGGGCGGCGCGGCCGACTTCGTCGCCGGCCCGGAGGACCCGACCCTGCGCC
>Ga0209415_10019103_pt1 | contig 10759 bp, 7 predicted proteins | sample PeaSoiSIISIP2007_FD_187696 | JGI IMG/M metagenome (GOLD analysis project Ga0209415, IMG submission 187696) | Peat soil microbial communities from Weissenstadt, Germany - SII-SIP-2007 (SPAdes) (version 2) | ecosystem: Environmental > Terrestrial > Soil > Wetlands > Peat | place: Germany... | reverse complement strand
TCCCGGTACTTCGCGACCGTGCGGCGAGTGACCTGGATGCCCTGCGATTGTAGGATGCGGGTGATCTGCTCGTCGGTCAGCGGCCTGGCGGGATCTTCCTCTTCGATGAGCTTTTTGACGCGGCGTTTCAGGATGAGCAGCGATGTGTTGCCCCCCTGCGGACCATTCACACTTTCGCTGAAGAAATAACGCAGTTCAAACACGCCCTGGGGAGTGTGAGCATATTTACTAGACACAGCACGGCTGACGGTGGAAGGATGTACGCCGATTTCTTCCGCCACTTCCTTGATCATCATCGGCTTTAACTGGTCGATGCCTTTTTCCAGAAAATCCTGTTGCCGTGCCAGGATGCTGTAGCAAACTTTCACGATAGTCTGCTTGCGCTGTTCAATATTCTTGATCAACTGAATCGCGCTCTTGTAGCGCTCCTTGACATAGTTGCGCGTGTCCTTGTCGTTCGTGTCCTTAGTGAGCAGGCGCTTGTACGCTGGGTTGAGGCGAAGTTGGGGAACGTCTTCGTCGTTCATCACCACCAGCCACTCGTCTCCGTGCTTCACGAAAGCTACGTCGGGTTCAATCAGGCGAGGCTGGGTTTTGTTGTAGCGCAGACCCGGGCGCGGATCGAGCGTGCGAATGTAATCGAGCGCTTGCTGCACGGCTTCGACTGGGCGAGCCAGTGCGCGGGCGATTTCCTTGTACTGTTTGTTCTGCACCGCGCGCAGATGCTGATCCACTATGGCGATCGCGTCGGTCAAGATCTGAGCGGTGGCTTCGCCATTGCCATTCTTGTGTAACTCGTGCTGCTGTTGATGGTAGCGCAACTGGTACAGCAGACATCCGCGAAGATCGCGGCACGCCACTCCCGGGGGGTCAAGCTGCCTTACCACTTCGATGGCTTCGTGCAGATCAGAAAGGTTGAAGTTGGTCGTGAACGTTTGACGCGCCGGACTCGGCGCTGACGCCGGCCGCTCCGGAGTTGGTCCCGCCCCGGTTGCGAGCGCGCTGAGAGCCGGTTCTGGAGCGTGCGATTCTTCGCTGTAGTTCGCCGCCTCCGGAAAACCTTCGGTCACGGCGTTTTCAGATGCTGCGGAATCGATTCCGGACAGGGTCAGCTCGGATGAAGCGGACTCAGTCGGATCAGCTTCAGTCAAACCAGATTCCCTTGAGGCAGATTCTGCTGATGCAGCCGCGGAGAGATCGAGTTCTGAAGAAGCCTCTGACGAACTTTGCTCGGACGCGCTCAGACCAAGGGCTGCCGCTTCCTTAAAAACATTCTCGACCACGGCCGCATCGGACTCAGGTGGAGCGGGCGGGGCAACTCCCAGCAGCTCTTCATCGCTGGCGATCAGGTAACCGTCTTCGTTGAGATTGCCGATGATGAGTTCGACCGCTTCCTGCACTTCCGGACGCATGGAGATGGAACCCAGTTGCCAGACCAGATGGTCGGTCAAACTGCCGGGCTTGGAGAGGAAGTTTTCGAACGAGGGCCGCTCGATATCCTCCATCTCACGGGAGCTGCGATAGCCGGGATCGAGGTAGTCCTGAAAGAACGAACCGAAATCGATTTCTTCGAATGGATCTTTTTTTTCTGTGTCGGCAGCGGCTGTCGGGCTTTCCTCAACGGGGGCGTGGTCCCGCGTCTCTTCCCGGCGATCGACGTCATCGAGCAGCGGCACCGAGTCTTCCAGTTCTTCCAGAACTGGGTTCTCAACCATCTCCGCGGTGATCATGTCCCGGAGCTCGAGCTTGTTGAGCGCCAGGACGCTGACCATCTGCACCAGGCCGGGCGTCAGAATCTGTCTCTGCGAGACCTTCAGGCTAAGCTTGTGCTGCAACAACACCATAGTTCAATCCAAATCCTGTCGTTAATCCCGTCTCATACCAGCGAAAAACTCTGCCCCAGATACACCCGTCGAACTTCCGGATCGCCTCCGAGTTGCTCTGGTGTACCCTGTCGGAAAATCCGCCCTTCATTAATGATGTACGCGCGGTCGGTGACCGATAGCGTCTCACGCACGTTGTGATCGGTGATCAGCACGCCAATGCCGCTGGCTTTCAAATCACTGATAATCTTTTGCAAGTCGAGCACGGCAATGGGATCAATCCCGGAAAACGGCTCGTCCAACAAAATAAATGTCGGGCTAATGCACAGCGCGCGGGCAATTTCCACGCGGCGTCGTTCTCCGCCCGACAGAGCGTATCCCCGATTCTGACGGATATGTTCCAGCCCCAACTGATCGATCAGCTTCTCCATCCTTTCCCGGCGTTCATGCCAGGAGATGGATTGCGCCTCCAATACAGCCAGGATGTTCTCCTCAACCGTCAGCTTGCGAAAAACCGACGCTTCCTGCGGCAGGTAGCTGATCCCATACTGCCGCGCCCTCAAGTACATAGGGACGTCGGTAATGTCATCGTCGTCAATTAAAACTCGACCGGTATCGGGGGGGATTAGTCCTACAATTGCGTAAAAAGTAGTGGTCTTGCCGGCGCCATTAGGTCCAAGCAGCCCAACCACTTCGCCCTGCTCGACACGCAGGCTGACCCCGTTTACAACTCGGCGGCTGCGATAAGATTTACCGATTTCGTCGGTGGCCAGTGTACGCATTTATCGTGCCACTCGCGTTTGGGTGACCGTGGGGGATGAATTATTGCCTTCAACCAGCACCCTATCATCGTGTCTAAAGAAAGTCAACGAAACCCCGGTAATCTTGCCGTGTTCGGCATCAAAAATGCTAGGCAATCCACCCGTCAAGACAAACTTGTCATCCAACGCGGTGTAAGTAAGGAGATTGCCAGTGGCCCGGCGCTCTGGCTGGGTGATCACGACTTGATCCGCGGCGACGATTTTGTCCAGTTTTCCCGCTCCCGAAAGCGGTTGGTTGCCGGCGCCACGGGCCTCGAGGTAGGCGTCCATTTTCTTGGCGGTGATTGTGATGTCCGCGCTTCTGGCCGCGACATCGCCCTCGAAGTGGGCCTTCCGCTCGCTGTCAGCGTAGCTGAGTCGAGTCGAAGTGATGGCGATCAGTGTAGGTTTTCCGGGCGGGCTTTGTGCGGATCGGTCGCCTTGAGCGCCGCCATTTTGAGCGCTTTCTGCCTGAACCAACACGGTCGAAACACTTTGCGAGGCGCCTGATCCCGTAGCGATCATCGAGCGCCGGTCGCGGTCGAACTCAATCGACTGCGCGTCGACCACGTTTGCGTCCTGCCATAGCCGGGCGTCTCCGCTGTATAGAGCGATTGCCGAAGTGCCATGCACACCCATGGAGTGAGCGGTAACGTGGATGGGGCTCGAGGAAGACAGCAGCGCGCCGCCAGGCTGCGGTTTCAAATCGCTGTAAGTAGTTTTGACGTTGCCTTCAGCCAACGCGTCTCCAGTAGCGCGATTCAGCCGCATGGAGTTGGCGGTTGTGGTCATGCCTCCGTCTGTCACGCGCGGGGCCCCTGTGAGAATCAGCACTTGATCGGCGGGAGTGTAACGCGCGCGGTCGCCCCAGGCCTTGCGCTCTCCGTCGACGTAGACAACACTTCCCTGCTGCACCACCGATTGGATGCCGCCACCAGGTTGGAAGCTGGCGTCAAGCACTCGGCTGGTGCTGACGCGATCAGGTTGCCCGGGATTTTGGCTGACAATGCGGGCATCCGGCGCGCCGTGAATCGAAGTGAACTGTCCAGAGTCGTCAAAATGAGCGTCAAACTTTGCCGCCGTGGCTAGAGTTTGCTGTCCGTTACCATTCGCGGGATGAATGGCAATCTGGGCAGCGCCGGAGGTCTCGGCTCGATCGAGGTGGTCCCCTTGCTTCGTGAGGAAAAAGTCTATCCCCGATGCAGTCAGTTCCAGATTCTGCGCGTTGCCCGAGCCGCTAGCGGGATTCTGATGCTGCAGCAACTTCACGTGGTCTTCTGCATGTACTTTGGTCAGGAGATTGTTCCCGGACGAATCTTTTTTTCGCGAGGAATGTTTTTCCGAGAATTCCAGAACGACCCGGCCGGCTCTGCCTTGCATGGGCCACTCTTGCGGCGTTTGGTCTGTCGCACCTGGCTCGTTGCTCGCTCGGGAACGCCCGTCCGCCATTGACTCAGCGCGCGCCATCTGGACTCGGACGTCGCCCGAAAAAACCGCGGTCTGCAGCATGTCCCGCTGCTTCGCCATAATCAGTTCAAGTTGCTCGGACCGGGCTTCCGCCGTTTGCGAACTTTCCATCGCCTGCGAACTCAGCGTTTTAACCAGCACATTACCCTTCGCCAGAACGCGGTCCAGTGTGTTGTCCGGACGCAGAAAAAGTGTCGCCTCATCCGCATCGCATTGTCGCGCTCCGCTCTGCAAGCGCGGGTGATCAAGCACCACCACGTGCGGATCCTTGGTGATGGTCGCTCGGACAGCAGTAATGGCCGCCGGCGCAGCCCCGCTGAAGCGGAGATTCACCTGCGATTGCAGTGTGAGCAGGTTAGTCTTGGCCACATAACTCACACCCACCGCAGATCCGCTGCCTTGCGGCAACTCAAAGTCGACTCGCTCCTTGGTGTGCGCGTCACCGCTGTTCTGGTTGAATATCAATCCGCTCGTCTTAAGGTGGATGGGATTTCTCAACTCCGCAGGTGGGGACTGGTCGGCATTAACCATGCCCTCCGGATTTGCCTGCAGATCAATCTGCACTTCCCCTTTCGCGATGACGTTTCCAGACTGCTGGTCGTATTCGAAGTCAGCCCCACGGATCCGGTCGAAGCGGCTGGAATCACTTCCGTAGAGAGTGATCTGCACGTCGTGCAGCGCCGCCCGTCCACCCTGCTTGAATTGCACTGCCTTGCTCGCTTGTACGGTAAACAGCGTCCGTCCCTGCTGAGACTTCGAGACGGTGAACCCGGTGGCACTCTGCTTGATTTCGAGGCCAATCTTCTCCGGAACCTCTTTGAGCGCGTTCTGCACCCGATGACGAGCGTAAAAATAAGCCCCAGCCACCACCAGCAAAGCGACGATGATCGCGCCCGCAAACCAGCGGCGCAGCCGGGTGAGAAGAGCGGGCATCTGAAGATCAGTGTACTGCAGGGCGGCTTTAGCGGTCAGACTTCAGGCTTCGGTAGTGCGGCACCTCGATTCTTGATTTTGAGGCCGTCATTCCGAAGCCCTGCGTTTTCACCAGCGGGGCAAGGAATCTCGCGTGAACAATTTCAAACTAACCCACTATCCAGGCTTCTGCTCTCAGCTTTTGGACGGACGACGAAGCTACGCTGAAGCGACACCCCTACCAACCCATCCTCTGTCTCAACTCCGTGATGTGCGCCACATGATGTTTGCCATGCCACGCATAGAGCGCCAGATTCTTCTCCAGAGGCATAACCCCCAGCTCGGGATGGCGGAAGGTTCGCTTCCACTCCGCTGGCTTCAGAGCACGCAAGAGACGAACCCATCGTTCATGCAATGGCTCCAGCAGCGCCAGCGAAGCTTCCAGTGGCGTCGATTCAACATCCGGCGTGCCCGCCCAGCGGTCTTCCATGTACGGTTTGATCGTGGGTTCCTCTTCCGTGAGTGCCAGCTTGAAACGTATATACGCATTCATGTGGCTCTCAGGCACGTGGTGCACAACCTGCCGCACCGTCCAGCCGCCATCACGATAGGGGGTTTCGATCTGCTCCGGAGAAAGATTTTTGATCGCGGCGCGCAAGGCCGCGGGAGCCTGCTCGATGTCATCGATGAATTTATTTCGTTGGGCTTCGTCAGGCGGGCCGTCGAACTTGAATTTTCCAATGGGATAACGCGGATCGCTCATGTTCACCTCACGATGGATTTGCTCACACAAATCAGATGAAGAACGACCGGGATTAGCTGCAAAAGCTACGCGGCAAAAAGCAGGTCTTATTGAGCGTTGCACAATACAGTGACATTTAATTTCCCACCGTCATTTCGAATGCAGCAATCTCCCACCGCCGAGCTCACAATTTCCCACTGTCATTTCGAGTGCAGCAGGATCATCCGCAACTGCGGATGACCCTGCGGAGTCGAGAAACCTGCTTCTCGCTTCGCGCCAAACACACAGCAGTTTCCTCGGCTTCGCTCGGAGTGTTGGAAAGGTGGTGTTTGGTCGACCCAGGCAAAACTCGCTACTGCGCCAGCGCCAGAATCCGCACCGGGCCGCTCGACCCGCCATCCAGCTTTGGCGGCGCGACCACGACCATTCCACCGCTCGCCGGAGCCCGATCCAGATTCGCGACGTTTTCCAGTTGGTAGACGCTATGCGCCAAGGTGTATTGACGCACCGGAAAGTCTCGCGACAGACCGCAATCGACGCTCAACGTATCAATGCCGAGGCCTAGCGCATTACGTCCTTCCACTAGAAACTTTGCCGCATCCGCGGAATATCCCGGGAAGTGCATTACCCCGCGAGAGTCCACATTGCGATAGTCCTTGAGTGAGTGCCAACGCGAATCCCACCCGGTGCGCGCCATCACGATTGAGCCTAACGGAATCTGGCTGTGGACCATCTCCCACCTGGCAATATCCTCCACCGAAATCTGGTAGTCGGGATGGTTTCTGATATTCCCGCTCACATCCAGCACAACCAGCGGCGCAAGCAAACGTTCCGCTGGAATCTGGTCTACCGTCCAAAGCCCACGCGCGAAACCCGCGGGAGCATCAATGCGTGTCCCAAGCTGCTCGAAAGATAAAACGGATTTTCCCGCTGGCTGGTGACCCACTGCGCCCGCATCGAGCGAGTGCGTCAAGTCGACCACCGCGTGGAATCCAGTCGGGGACGACGCACCCGGATGGCGCTGCGCAAAAAGGAATAGCGCCAGTGCCAGCACGTACCCTGCGATGAGCGTTCGAATCTTCATGCTTCTGCTATCAATAAATTGGATGCAATATCTGTTTCAAGGGTGCTCTCCGGATTCTGCATCTCGAGAAAGGAACCTTCAAGGAACTGCGGGACATGAACTTTTGGATTCCGGGTAGGTTGTATTTCACTAACGTTGTCATCGCCACAACGTTGTCATTCCGAGCAAAGCGAGGGATCCAGGTTCTTCGCTCGTCCGCAAACAAACTCACTGCACCTACGCACGCTCAAACCAGCAGCGACGCTGTGGCCGCCGCGACCAGCGTACCAAGGAGATTTACCGCATCGTTATTCAGCACCCCGCGTCGTTCCACCAAAGCCCCCATAAAACTGTCAGCGATCATGCCAACAACCGCCGCAACCATTGAAACGCCCAGCCACTTGAGAGGCACCAGCCCGGTTAAAACCGACACCAAGCTGACTAAGGCTGCGGCCGCGATCCCCGCCAGCGTTCCCGTCGAAGTCACACCGCCATCCGTGCCCGCAGCCACTTCCTCCCAAGTGGTAATCAGCCGCGCTTTGGCGCTTCGAGCCTGACCGAGTTCGCTTGAAACCGTGTCCGCCGCGGCCTCGGACAATGCCCCTGACATGGCGACAAGGAAAACCGCCTTGCCCGTGAGCGCAAATAATCCGGCACAACCCGCCGCCACGGCAAGGTTGGCCAGAACCTGCAGCGCGGTTCTGCCATCGAGCTTCTCAGCGGTTCCTAATTTCTGCTTGCGGCGATACCCGAAGCGGGTCGAGATCCAGGTCAGCACAAAAACCGAAACCAAAACCACGAATGCCCCGAAGCCCGCCCCAAAGCAAAGCAGAAAACACACTCCAGCCCCCGCGATGGCGCCCCCGAAACTCACCCCGCGCACCCACCGAGCCAGCGCAGCGAACGCCACAGTGACCACAAGCGCAGACCAAAGCGGACGCATCGCGCCCAACTCCGCTAAAGCCTCTACGGTTAGGATAAGGTCAGACAATTGGAAGATTCTCGCTCAATTCAAAGCCATTCGGGCTCATTTTTAGCGCCGGCGGCTGTCTCGGGGACGTCCCGCCCCCCAGGCGAGGACAAGATGCCAGCGCTGCTCAGGGATGTTCAGCGAATGCATGTACCAAGCCCGATACTACTATCTATAGGGTTGCGTGCAGTCCCGCCCCAGTGTATCGTGCTTTCACTCTGGGTTACCGGGGCGACCTTTGTGCATCAAAAGGTTGGATGTAGTTTAAACTCACGAGCGCAGGCGTGTCTGAACTCGTCGTCACAAGGTGAACCATGGCTGCTTCGGTTTGGTCGGGATATCTCACTTTCGGTTTGATTTCCATGCCGGTAAAGCTGTTCTCCGGCGCGCGCAGTTCGGGCATCTCCTTCAACATGCTGCACCGCGACGACCTGTCCCGCCTGAAGCAGCAATACGTTTGTCTCGCCGACGGCAAGGTGGTGGACCGCAGCGAGATCGTCAAAGGCTACGAGTACCGCAAAGACGAGTATGTAGTCATCGAGCCCGAAGAAATCAAGAAGATCGAGCCCAAAACCGCCAAGACCATGGAGATTCTCGAGTTCGTCAAATCCAGCGAAGTCGATCCGGTCTTCTTCGAGTCGTCTTACTACATGGTTCCCGACGAGGCCGGACGCCGGCCCTACGCCCTGCTCACCAAGGCCATGGAAGAGAGCGAGTTCGTTGCCATCGCGAAACTGACGATGCACAATCGCGAGTACACGGTTTTCTTGCGCCCGCACGCGGGCGGAATGATGTTGCACACTATGTATTACGAAGAAGAAGTCCGCAAGGTCGAAGGATTCGGCGCTCCCGAGGTTGAACTCAAAGACGCGGAAGTCAAGGTCGCGCACCAGTTGATCGAAGCCCTCGCCGCTGATTGGGAACCCGAAAAATATCACGACACCTTTCAGGACAATCTCAAGAACCTGATCCAAACTAAGCTCGAAGGCGGCAAGATCGCCGAAGTCGAAAAACCGAAGAAGCTGGCTCCCGTCGTCGACCTGATGTCAGCGCTAAAGCAAAGTCTGGCCGAGATGGAAGGAAAGAAAAAACCAGCCGCCACCGCCCCACACGAGGCCGCAGCCTCCGGAAAAAAATCGCGCGGTCGAGGGTAAAGGGAGCGGTTGAAAGCTTGCGAGCGCTGCTCTGAAAGGTAACGCGCGTTCCCGGAATGGGACCGAGTTTACTGGTTAGTACTAGGTAACCCCCCTCCCCCATTTGTGCTGCAAAATATAGAAAACAAACAAGTTATTTTACGACTATGTGCTAGATCTTTGAGTTTAAAGGGTTTACACGCAAAATCTAGAGAACATGGGAGTTACGGCTACGAAGTCTTCCCATTTTGGGAAACGACAACTGGTGTGCCAAGCGTCTTAGCCCGCATCGGCGGTTTAGCGGGCTCCTGGACGGGTCGAGAAGTTGCGTCACCGTCAGATTTTCAAAGAACTAATCATTATCTTGTAGATAATGTATCCTGCTACAAGTTATCTTATTTGAAGCGTGGGGTCAATGAGAAAAGGAGCCGAACAAGGTCAGCTTGCTCGTGCGGGCGAAGAGGTCCTCACTTTCACAAAGAACGTAAAGGTGGGCCAGCCCCCTGATGTCAGCGCTCAAGCAAAGTCCGACTGACATCGAGGGAAAGAAGAAGCCGGCGGCTCACGCCGGGCGGGAGGCTGCGGCTTCACGAAAGAAATCGGGCGGAAGGGGCTGAGCCCCATAAGCGCTAACTTAAGCAAAATTCCTTCTGGGTTGCCGACGATTCGGGCATTGTCCTCGGCAGGCGAGAATCTGGAGAGGCCCTAACCGGCAAAAGCAGCCGGACACGAAGCGCAGACCATCCCGCAGGCATGCGCTGACACTGGCAAGCTGCCCACCTCCTGTTATTAGTTGTCCGGCGCTTCGTTAATCTGCTCGACAGTGATGGCGCGCAACCCACCCCGTTCCAAGAGGTTGCCGGTGACGGAAACGTACCTTCCAAAGTGTGGCATTAATAACGGACGCACATCTTTCTCCGGAGTGGAATCGACGGGGATGTATAGCTCGCCGCTTTTAGTAAGCAGAGCGATGGGCGAACCCTTTTTCACGCAGTCCATAGCGCACGAACCTTGCGGTTTCATAGATCCCTTATAGCGCAAGGGGCATTCGGCATCTCTGAGATAGCCCTTTATTGTCACCGCGTGGGCGGTAACGTTTTCATCTGCCGCGTTTGCTTTTTCTAGCGAATACAGCACAAGACCAATGCACGCGGTAATCAACAGTGTTGTGATTCCGATTTTCAGTGATGGTGCGACATGTTTCACGGGTGTTCTCCTTCTTTGATTTATTGGTGCAGCTGCTGACAAGTTAGATCACAACGCTTGCGCCGACCAGTGCAGGAAGTCATTGCCGAACACCATGACTTCCGGCACATCCACTGTTAAGCGCGATCTGCAATAATGCGCAATATGCAGCAGGCGTTACCCTCGTCTCCGGGTTATCACCGTGTACTGCGGGCAGCGGGGATTGGAACGTGGGTATTCCTTGGTCTGCCGATTCTCGACAGCTCGACTCGCAGTGGCGAATCGCTCACTGGCGGCCGGTGGGTTGCATGGCTAGTTCTGTTTCTTGTTTTTGGCCCGGCGTTCTGGTTCAGTTCGAGCCCGGCTAAGCGATCTTCGCCGGTGCGATTGGTTGCCCTCCTGGTTGAAACTGTTGCAACTCTCGGAATGACCGGCCTACTTCAGAATTACTTTGTAGGTTTTCTGCTGGTCATTGTTTCCTGGCAACTCGCGTTAGTGCTGCCGCTGCTAGCAGCGTGCGTGTGGACTGCGCTTGACTCGTTTCTGCTGATTTATTTCCTTGAACCGCACTACCACATGGGATGGAGGTGGGGCGGCACAGCAGCATTTCTTGGTTTCCAGGTTTTTGCCCTGGTGACGGCTGCCATGGCGAAGAGCGAATCGC
>Ga0209415_10019098_pt1 | contig 10761 bp, 7 predicted proteins | sample PeaSoiSIISIP2007_FD_187696 | JGI IMG/M metagenome (GOLD analysis project Ga0209415, IMG submission 187696) | Peat soil microbial communities from Weissenstadt, Germany - SII-SIP-2007 (SPAdes) (version 2) | ecosystem: Environmental > Terrestrial > Soil > Wetlands > Peat | place: Germany... | reverse complement strand
ATCATCCGCGACACTGAACATGACTTTCCCGCTATTTGAACTGCCCCGCATCATACGTCCTCTGCCCGTCGTTGGTGATCATCGTGACGGTGGTCAACGAGGGGTATAGCGAATACAAGGGCCGCCGGATTTGCACCGCCCCGGTTGCGACCGTAGGAAGATTGATGTTCTGACTCAAGTTCATCCGATCCGCCCGGTAACCGACGTATCCTGCGGAGATCACAAAACCGTGAAACTCTTTCTCCAGAACGGCGTTGAACTGTTTGGCCCGCGGCGCTTTATAGTTGCTTACCTGCTGTCCCAATGTTCCGGCCGGGTTGGTCGGATCATTAAACACCAGTGGAGGTGGATTGTCCTCCAGCGACAGCGACGGTAGTAATCCACCCGAGGAGCCATTGCTGGTAAACGGTCCGAAATTCTGAGTGAAAGGAGGATTCTTCAGGTACGAACCTGCGCCGCGGAGAATTGGATCGTACACCATTCCGAAGCCGCCACGGAAAACGAGCTGGTGACCCAGGTTGGCGGCAAATCCCGCGCGCGGCCCCCAATCGGAATAGTCCGTCTTGACATCTGCCGTCGGATTGGAACTCGATGCCACATCAATCTTGTTCGTCACGGGATTGTACGCGGCCATACGGTTCTGAGCCTCGGTGATCGGCGTGAATATCTCGTATCTGAGGCCCAGGTTCAGAGTCAGCCAGGAAGTGACGTGCCAATCGTCCTGAATGAACTCATACGGTTCCTGTGACCGGTTGGCCGGATGGATCGGAAAATGGATGCGCTGTTCGGTGGTCGGATCGCCCAGCAGCAAAGACGCGAACGGGTTCCCTCCGCCTCCGCTGCCGTTGTTGGTCAGAGAGGAATCGAATATGTATGTGCTTCTTGGATACTGCGACTGTTGCACGGCAAACAACCGGAAGACCACACCGGCACCCGCCTTGATGCTGTGCGAGCCCCTGGTCCAGGTGACGGTTCCGTCCGCCTGATGATTATGATCCTCGGTCTCCATCGGGATAAACGTCGGATCGCCGAGCGCTCCGTAACTGGTCGGATTTATCTGGAACCAGGGCAAGCCTCCGGTAACCGGATCGCTCGCATAATTCACATTTTGATATCCCAGGTTCTGGGCGGCATTGAACGGAGTACCGACCGGATTGCTCGCCGACGTCAGAGGCCGGAAGAAGTTATACGTGAACGATCCAACCAAAGACGGGCTGAAAATGTGCAGGTAATTGATCACCACGTCGTGCGCAAATGTGTGATACGGCCCGGAATAGAGGCTGACCGTGCCGCCGGTGTTACACGTCGGGTCGAGGGTCATGCCCTTGAGCTGTTGCGGAGGACACTGGCTGGCCGTCACTCCGTTGGTCAGGTTATACGAATACCTTCCGAAGAGCGTATTGTTCTCGTTAAAGTGGTGATCGACTCGAGCGTCGGTGCTGTTATTGTGCTGCCATTGGGGACCGTTATAGGCAAAATTGTTGACGAGCCCGCCGTTCGTGGGCGTGGGGTACAGGGACATCAGATCCACAGCCCTCGAGTCGAAACGAGCAGTTGGGATGATATTGCCGTTAAATGGCGTTCGGGCAATTCCCGGACCGCCGGTGTTCGGATCGTAAATGACCCCCGGAAGCTGCGAGAAATTGCCGATGTGCATCCCTGCCGTTGGCACGGTAATCAGCGTCGGGTATTGGTTGTTGATGTAGTCTATGTCGTAATCGGCAAAAAAGAACGTCTTGTTCTTTTTGATCGGACCTCCCACGCTGCCGCCAAATTGATTCTGGTGATTCAGAGGTCTCGATAGCGCGAAGAAACTCCTGGCGTCCAAATTCTGATTCCGGAAAAACTCGTAGCCGGAACCATGGAACTCGTTGCCGCCCGACTTCGTGACGATGTTGATCACGGCGGAAAGCGTTCTGCCGCTGTCGGCGGAATAGCTGTTGGTCTTGATGTTCACTTCCTGGATCGCCTCGAGAGACGGCTTGATTCCCATTCCGCCCATGACGCGCTCTTCGTTATCCACGCCGTCGATCATCTGCCGATTCTCGTTTTCCGGCATGCCGTTCACGGCCACGGCGGAGGTCTGGCGGCGGTCATCGGGACGATTGCCGCTGATGGTCGCGGTGGCGTTCCCTTCGGCGGCTCCCGGGGTCAACACGACCAGGTTGATGACGTTGCGGCCTACCACCGGAACGTTCTCCACAACCCGCGGGTTAAGGTTCGAAGCGACGTGCGATTCATCGGTCTGCAACTGTTGCACGTCCGCTGCGACCGTGACGCTTTCGCTAATAGCGCCAACCTGGAGCTTGACATCCACGCGGGCCCTGTCGCCAGTGGCTATGGTGATACGCGAAGTTTCCGATTTGAAGCCCGCGATTTCAGTTTTCACTTCGTACTGGCCGACGGGCAGGCCGCTAAACGCGTAGTCGCCGGTACCGCCGGTCACGGTCGAGCGAGCGACGTTCGTTTCGACATTGCGAGCCGTCACGGTGGCTCCCGCTACAACTCCGCCGCCGGTATCGGCGACGCGTCCGACGATGTCCGCGGTTCCTTGCGCGTATGCCTGCGTCGCCAACGTGGAAAGCAGGGTTATGAAGCCGACTAACATGAGGCTTCTTTTCAGATTCATTTCGAAAGACCTCCCTGGGGACGGATATTACTCGAATCTAAGGCCGAAAGTTGTTGCAAATTGTGCACCTAGAGGTCGGCAATCGAGGGCGTGGGGCGGAAAGCGGCCCACCAGCGGCCAAGAACAGGGGCCCAGCCCAGGGAAAGACAACGGCAAAAAGATGATGTAGAATGATTCGCGGGTCATGTGGTGGAAGAGCTTGGCGGTGCTGGCGTTAAGCGCCGCGATCATGATTGCCGCGGATGATGGCGGGCGCGACAGACGGGCCGGCACTCCGCGGCCGCTCGTGCGCTTATCGACCACGGAAACTACTGTCCTGAAGGCCTTTCTCAGTCTTCCGCAGTTCTCGGTGCAAGTGGTCGATATCGGCGATTCGGAAAAGCGCCTGCTTGCGCTTCAGCACGGCTCGATCGACCTGGCGGCCGCGGTAGCCGACGTAGCGTATCTTGGGTTCAGCGGCAAGCTACCCGACCGGTCTCAGCCTTTGGACAAGGTTCGCGGAATCGCGCTGCTGCATCCCGCCGCGGTCTATCTTCTGGTGGGGCCGGCGGTGAATCCGCGGCTTGGATTTCGGGGCATGCGAGTCGTGCTCGGCAATCCGGTCGGCGGTAACGCAGCGCTGGGAGAACGGCTGTTCAACAGTATGGGAATCCCATTGTCGGAGATACATGGTGAATACCTGCCCCGGGACGTGGCGGTGGAAAAACTGCTGGCGGGCGACGTGGATGCCGTAGTCATAACGGGATCGGGGATCCAGCAGCCAGTTGTCCGGGCGCTGCGGGGCGGTGCACATTTGTTGGACATTGACGGGCCGGAGATTGACCGTCTTCGCTTGTACTATCCGCTTTTGAGAAGAATGCTGATTCCGCGCGAAACCTATCCGGGCCGGGAGGCCGCGCTGCACACGGTGGGGGTCGATTTGCTCTTGATTTGCCGTGCCGATCTCGACAACAACCTGGTGTACGATCTTACGCGCGCCTATTTCGAGCAGAGTCCCGAAAATATACGGAGCGCGACGGATCCTCAGCGGGCCCCAGCGGTGGTGATACCCCTGCATCCTGGAGCCGCCAGATACTACCGGGAGCGCGAAGTAAGCCGATGAAATCCGACCGGATGATCGGTTTGGCGTTCCGGGCTTCCAGCTTCCTGGCCATCTTCGTGTTTTTGGGGATCGTCACGCTGCTCGCGTTTGGATATCGGCTCATGCGCGAATGGCAGCAGGGAGTAGTTGTTCGCATCGAGCATCAGAACGAAGAGAGCGCGGACCTGATCATAAAGGCGATCACCCGGGACATGCGTGGAGCTCAGGCACGCATCCTCGCCAATCGCGATTGGGACGCCCCCCTGCCGGCGGGCTTTGCCCGGGACATGACCGAGCAGGTGGCCACCACGTTCGCCCGGTATCCCTACCCCGAATCCCTCTTTACCTGGCGCGGCGGCCACCAGAGTATGCTCTTCTTCAGCCGCACGAATCGCCTGCCGGGCTGGATGCCACCGCAGATTCCCGAGGCCAATTCTCCGATCACCCTCGCGGTGGATCCTCCCGCGGCCAAGCAGGTGAGACAGAGGGTGTCGTCGAGCGCTGCCGCACAGCGGCGGTATGCGATTTTCAATACCGAGCTGGCGGGCGTGCCTTACCAGATCGTCGCCAGGATCACGTATTCCGATCCCCTGCGCGAGCATCTCGAGTCGGTGAGCGGGTTCACGGTCAATCTCGACTGGATCAGAAAGTGGTATTTCGCGGATATTCTCTCCGAGGTCGGGCCCAGCGCAGGTGGCGGACTCACTCAGGACATCGTGCTCCTCGACGAAAACAACCGCCCGATCCTGGGATCGAACGAAGTGGCCCAGCCGATGGCGGAGCGGACGTTTCCGCTTCTTTTCATGGATTCCTCAGACACCGCGGCCGATGTGCCCGAGGGTTTGACTCGTGTGCAGTGGAAGATCCGGGTCAGCGCGTCTCACGACCCAATCTTGCTTTCGGCACAAAGGCGCGTCGATACCACGTTGCTCGCCACGAGCTTCGCGGTAGTTCTGTGCGGAGTGAGTCTGATGCTGGCGCACAGGGCGGTTCTCGGCGGGGCGAAGGTTTCGGAAATGCGATCGCGTTTTGTGTCCTCGGTGACTCACGAGCTGAAGACGCCGCTCGCTAATATTCACGCGCTGGCCTCGACGTTGGCGCGTCAGTCGCAGATCTCTTCTGAACGTTACCGGGAGTATCCCAAACTGCTGCTGAGCGAAACCAATCGCCTGAGCCGTCTGGTCGACAACTTGCTCGCCTATGCGCGGATCACCAACGTGAGCGAGACCTACGCGTTCGAGCCGATGGCCGCGGCCGAACTGGTTTACGAAGCGCTGAGGAGTTTTCAGCCGCGGCTCTCGGAGCATGGCATTCACGTCCATCTGGAGATGTCCCCGGATCTGCCCTTTGTGTCCGTGGATCAACGAGCCATGCAGTTGGCGATCAGCAACCTTATCGACAACGCGATACGACACGCCCCGGACAAAGGACAAATCTTTATTTCCATCCGCCGTACCGGTTCCGTGGTGTCCATCGAAGTGCGGGACGACGGAAGCGGCATCTCGACCGCGAAGCTGGAAGCGCTTCGGGAAAGCATCGCCAGCCGGTCTTTTGCCCCTTCTGACGGCGGCGGGCTGGGTCTCGCGATTGTAAGTACGGTGGTCGCCGATCACCGCGGGACGTTCGCCGTCGATAGCGAGATAGGAGCCGGGACCCGCTGCACCATCGGGCTCCCGGTTTGTTGACGCTATGGCCCACCGTGTTCTCCTTGTGGAAGACGATCCGACGCTGCGGCTGGTGATCCGGGACAATCTCGGATCCGAAGGCTACCAGGTTGAGGTGGCCGCTGACGGCGATCGGGCTGTCCGGCTGACGCAGGCCACTACGCCCGATCTCATCATCCTGGATCTCACACTGCCGGACTGCGACGGCTTGGATCTCCTCCCCACGCTCCGGCAGCGCGGGCAGGTTCCGATTATCATTCTGACCGCCCGTAGTCAGCAGGCGGAAAAACTCAAGGGCCTGAGCCTGGGCGCGGACGACTACATGACCAAACCGTTCGATCCCGAGGAATTGCTGGCGCGCATTCGTGCGGTGCTTCGGCGCACACGGCCCAAAGTCAGCCGCATACGCCTCGGAGCCGTGACGATTGACCTTCTGAACCGGCAAGCCTTGCGCGGGAAGCGCGCCGTGTCTTTCACGCACCGCGAGTTCGAGCTCCTGAGCTACCTCGCCGAACGCCGCGACCTGGTGGTCCACCGCGAGGAATTGCTCCGGGCCGTTTGGGGGTTCTTGAACTCGGAGGAGGTCATTACGCGAACGGTCGACTTCGCGATCGCGCGGCTCCGCAGGAAGATTGAAGTGGACCGCCACAGTCCGAAATTCATTCGTACCGCGCACGGTGACGGATACTGTCTGACAGGAGTCACGAACGAAGAACTCATCGAACCCGCGGCGACGGCGCGCGCTTGAGTGCTTCGCGACATCCGGTCACTCGGTGCCGCACAAAATGTAACAATTCCACCATGAGGAGCGTGATATGTTTTCTCGCGGGATGAATCCTTTCCCTTTAATATCTCTTCGTTCGCTGGCATTTACCGGAACAATCGTTACCTTCGCCTTAGCCGGCTACCAGGTCTCTGCGCAGCAGCGCCCACCCGACGATGCCGCCCGAGCGGCGACACCGGCGGCTCCGGCCGTTCCAGCCCCGCTGCCGGGAATTCTTCGGGATTACAAGCCGGTTACTGCCGAGCGCCTCAAGAATCCCGAGGCCGCCAACTGGCTGCAGATCCGCGGACAGTATTCGGGCTGGGGTTATAGCGAACTGGATCAGATCAAACCGGAGAATGTGAAGCAACTCCAACTGGCCTGGGTGTTTGCCACCGGCGCCGGCAACGCCCACGAGGCAGCGCCTCTGGTGAACAATGGCGTGATGTACGTCTCGGCGCCGGGCAATCAGGTGATTGCACTGAACGCGAAGACCGGGACGCTGCTGTGGCGGTACCGCAGGGAAATTCCTGCCAGCTCCATCCTGATGCATCCCGTCAGTCGTGGCGTGGCGCTTTTCGGCGACAGGGTGTACTTTGCGTCCAACCTGGCTGTACTGGTGGCTCTTGACGCGAAGACCGGAAAGGAGATCTGGACCACTACCGTTGAAGATAACAAGAAGGCCTATTACATCAGCGCCGCCCCTGTGGTCGCCGACGGTAAGGTCATGGTTGGAGTTTCCGGCGGCGAGTGGGGTATACGGGGTTTCGTGGCGGCTTACGATCTTGAGACCGGAATAGAGGCATGGAAGTGCTTTACCATCCCGGCGCCCGGCGAGCCCGGCAGCGAGACATGGCCAAAAGGCGGCGATGAATGGAAGACGGGTGGGGGCCCCACGTGGGTTTCGGGCAACTACGATCCGAGTTCGAACCTCCTCTACTGGGGCGTCGGTAATGGCGGGCCATGGATGGGGGAACTCCGTCCCGGCGACAATCTCTACACGTCTTCGACGATTGCGATTAATGCTTCGAGCGGCAAGATAGTTGGGTATCACCAGTACGACCCGAATGAATCGTTTGATTGGGACGAGGTTTCCCCGCCGCTGCTGATCGATTTCAATCGTGGTGGAAGGACGATGAAAGGGCTCATCGATGTCGCCCGGGACGGCTACATGTTTTATCTGGAGCGTACCAGCGCGGGGCCCATCAACTTTGTCGATGCCAACCCTTACGTCTTACAGACCGTTTTCAAGAGCGTCGACCCCAAGACGGGCAAGATCGAATACAACCGGGAGCGCAAGCCTGGTGTCGGAAGAACGGCGGATTTTTGTCCGATGTGGCTCGGCGGGAAGAACTGGCAATATGCTGCGTTTAGTCCGAAGACGCGCATGATCTACATCCCCACCTCGGCGAATCTGTGTGCTTCGATGACCGGCATGAAGCCGGAGTACAGGGTGGGTTCCACCTACACCGGCGGACGGAATGAATTGTTTATCGCTCCGGGCGCCGATCACGTGGGTGAAACCCAGGCCTGGAATGTGGATACCGGCAAGAAGGTCTGGTCCTACAATTTCCCGTACTCGTCGAACTGGGGTTCGCTGCTCGCCACGGCCAGTGGCTTGGTATTTGGCGGCGGCACCGCCGACCGTATGTTTCGCGCTCTTGACGCATCCACCGGGAAATTGCTTTGGCAGATGCCAACCAGTTCGGGCGTCATGGGTCAGCCGTCCACGTTCATGGTGGACGGTAAGCAATACGTCGCCGTCATGACGGGATGGGGTGGCGACGCGCGAGGAATTCAGGGCCGCCTGGAGAGGCTTCGCCCAGGAGAGTTTCCGGAAGTGCCCGAGGGCGGCTCCATTTGGGTTTTCACGTTAGGCACAGGACAGTAGGCCAACCATATTATTGGATTTGGAAGCTATTCTCGTCCCAGGCCGAACCCGCCGGGCGATGCGCTACCGAAGCGCTTCGTGCTTGTTCCGCCTCACTCCGGGACGGCACAAAATGCAACAATTCCAAAATCAGAAGCGTGGTATGCTTTTTCGCGGAATGACTACTTTCCGCAATAATACCCTTCGTTCGCTGGCCTTTGCCGGAACAACTCTCACCATTGCCTTAGCTTGCTGCCAGCTCTCCGCGCAGCAATCGCCACCAGCGGCTCCGGCCGTGGCAGCGCCACTGCCGGCAATTCTACGGGATTACAAGCCCGTCACTGCCGAGCGCCTTAAGAATCCCGAGGCCGCCAACTGGCTCCAGATCCGCGGAGAGTATTCGGGGTGGGGTTATAGCGAACTCGATCAGATCAAACCGGAGAATGTGAAGCAACTCCAGCTGGCCTGGGTGTTTGCCACCGGAGCCGGCAACGCCCACGAAGCAGCGCCCTTGGTGAACAACGGCGTCATGTACATTGCGGCGCCGGGCAACCAGGTCTTGGCAATCAACGCGAAGACCGGTACCCAGCTGTGGCGCTACGTAAAGCCGGTGGCGCCCGACTACATCAGCATGCATCGCGTCACTCGCGGCGTGGCGCTCTACGGAGATAAGGTGTTCTTTGCGTCTAATGCGGCTGTGCTCGTGGCGCTCGACGCCAGGACCGGCAAGGAAATCTGGAACACCACAGTGGAGGATAACAAGAAGGCCTATTACCTGACCGCCGCCCCGGTGATTGCGGACGGCAAAGTCATCATTGGCGTTTCCGGCGGCGAGTGGGGTATACGGGGTTTCGTGGCGGCTTACGATCTTGAGACCGGCAAGGAGGTCTGGAAGTGCTATACCATCCCGGCGCCCGGCGAGCCCGGCAGCGAGACCTGGCCTACAGGAGATGAGTGGAAAACGGGTGGGGGCTCTACCTGGGTTTCCGGCAACTACGACCCAACCACCAACCTGCTTTACTGGGGTGTCGGTAACGGCGGCCCGTGGATGGGCGACCTTCGTCCGGGCGACAACCTCTATACGGCATCGACCATCGCCATTGACGCAGCCACCGGTAAGCTGGTGGGATATCACCAGTACGATCCCAACGAGTCGTTTGATTGGGACGAGGTTTCGCCACCGCTGCTGATCGATTTCAAGCGAAGCGGGAGAACGGTCACCGGTTTGGTTGATGCCGCCAGGGACGGCTACTTGTTTTACCTGGAGCGGACCAGCAAGGGACCGATTAACTTCGTCGACGCCAATCCCTACGTCTTGCAAACGGCTTTCAAAGGGGTCGACCCCAAAACCGGCCGGATCGAATACGCCGATGGCCAAAAACCGGGCGTTGGAAAAAGTGGCAGTTTCTGTCCCATGCGACTGGGCGCCAAGAATTGGCAGTATGCATCGTTCAGTCCGAAGACCCGCATGATCTATATCCCGACATCGGCGAACATATGCAGCACGATGGTCGGCTCTAAACCGGAGTACAGGGCCGGCTCGACGTACACGGGCGCCCGCAGCGATGATTTCATCGCTCCCGGCGCCGACCATGTGGGAGAGACGCAGGCCTGGAGCGTCGATACCGGCGAGAAGGCCTGGTCCTACAATTTCGCCTACTCGACGAATTGGGGTTCGCTCATGACTACGGCCGGTGGCTTGGTATTTGGCGGCGGCACCGCCGACCGGATGTTCCGGGCCCTGGATGCTTCCACTGGAAAATTGTTGTGGCAAATGCCGACCAGTTCGGGCGTCATGGGTCAGCCGTCTACGTTCATGGTGGACGGCAAGCAGTATGTTGCCGTGATGTCGGGTTGGGGCGGCGATGCGCGGGGGGTTCAGGCCAGGTTGAATCGACTTCGACCCGGGGATTTTCCGGAAGTGCCCGAAGGCGGTTCCATTTGGGTTTTTACGTTAGGCACAGGACAGTAGGCAAACCATGGAAAGTCGCGATGGAAAACAGCGTACTTCTGCAGGTTCCTGCGCGGGGTGCGAGGAGAGGATCAATCGTCGCCGCGCGCTGATGAACCTAAGCGTGGGCAGTCTGGGGCTGGGTCTGATTCCCGCCGTTCTCGAAGGCCAAACCGATCCGGCATCGGCGCCGCCGCAGGAAGGGGATCTTTTGGTCGTTGTAAGCGACAAGACCGTTAAGTCTCTGCGTCCGGGGGACATTGCCACGGGAGCGCTTCTCGTAGGCGTCTGGCCCATGGATCCGGCTAGCAAAATCGTGCGGAAGGAGAACCGCCTCAATGAGCTGCTGCTGATACGGATCGATCCTGCCACGCTGAACGCCGAAACCCAAACCATGTGCGCCGATAGCGTTCTCGCGTTCAGTGCCCTGTGTCCGCATGCGGGGTGCACCATTACGGATTGGGTCCCGTCGCACAATACGCTCGGGTGCGATTGCCACTCATCCGATTTCGATCCGAGAGAGGGGGGCAAAGTGGTGGATGGTCCTGCGGCGCGTCCGCTGCCTCCTCTTCCGCTCAAGCTGGTCGGAGGCAATCTGGCTGTCGCGAAGCCCTTCGCAGTGGCCATCCGCTTCGATGAGTAGCGTATACTGAGTGACCGAAGCGATGAGGGGCACTAGGCTCAAACTCAAAGGCCGATCGTGTTTCGTGGCAATCGGACAGCGGGCCCTGCTCCCTGAGGTCTTACTTCGGTGAAGCGATGTATTTATGGCCTGAGCGCGGCAGCGGTATGGCTTTTGGCGG
>Ga0209415_10019096_pt1 | contig 10761 bp, 9 predicted proteins | sample PeaSoiSIISIP2007_FD_187696 | JGI IMG/M metagenome (GOLD analysis project Ga0209415, IMG submission 187696) | Peat soil microbial communities from Weissenstadt, Germany - SII-SIP-2007 (SPAdes) (version 2) | ecosystem: Environmental > Terrestrial > Soil > Wetlands > Peat | place: Germany... | reverse complement strand
CCCGCCACACCAGCCGGTCGTAGTCCTGCCACCAGGGGGTGCAGGTGATCAGGGTCAGCTCGGCGTCGCTGGTCGGTACCAGCTGGGTCACCGCGCTGGGAGCGAGATCCCAGCGCTGGGTGATCGTGTACACGTAGGTCTGGCAGGTCCGATCCTGGATGGTGACGGTCTCACCGGGGGCCAGCTGATCGATGTTCTGATAGTCGGGCTCCCGGTGGAAGGCGATGATCACGTTCCCGTCACCCCCCGGGGCTGGACTGCCGTACCAATGCACCATCGAACGGTCGTCGAGCTGGGTCCAGTTGCCGTTCACGGCAACACCCACGTACCCGTACTGGGGGAGACCGCTGAACTCGACGAGGGCGTAGGCGTCCGAATCGCTGCCGCCTCCGCCGCAGGTGCCGCCGGTGGCCGAGCCAGTCGCTGCCTCAGCCGAGGAGGTTCCGCTGACCGCCGATCCGGCCAGCCAGCTGTTCACCGCGTTGACGTCGTTCTGGCCGCGCGCTGCCACCGCCCGCTGCACCGTCGCCTGCTGAAACAGCCCCCACACAAGGACACCCCCGCCAGCGAGGATGAGCAGACAACCCAGCAGCAGGGCGAGCCGTCGCCCCCGGAAACGCCACCACATATCGCATCAAGGGTATCAGCCCGCTGGCGCCGAGGCCATGGCCCCATCTCGTGCGCTCTGGCCTCCACGGATGGTGAGAAGCGCTGGAGGGCAAGCCGCACCCCGTCCCTCAGCGCCCCGGCAAGTGCGGCCCAGGAACTCTAGGGCGCCCCCAGGGATGAGCCACCGGGCGAGTCGTCATCGGCGTCTTCCAGCGCGGCATCAGGATCCAACACTGCGAACGGGTTGAACGGCTCGTTGGGGTTGGGAGCTGCCGGCTGAGCACGCCAGAGGGGCGTCGTCGACCAGTCGATCCCGACACTGACCGGCGTCTCTTTGGGCTTGGCGGCCACCGGGGGGACCCCCGGCCTCTCCGGTCCGGCCGTGGCGGGCGGTGCCGCGGCGGGCGCTCCCGCGGCGGGCGCTGCCGCGGCGCGGCGGGCGCCCACCGGGGCCGCCCCGCCCGCAGGCTGGCGGCGGACCCAGATGGTCCCTCTCCTGGTCCCCGCGAGGGGGTCGAGCAGCCCCTCCTCCCCGAGCTCGGGGTGGGCCTCGGTGTAGGTGGCCACCTGGCGGCCATTGAGGATCAGCGTGACGCCACGGCCGAGCGGCGTGTCCAGCTCGACCACGAACAGCTCGTCACGGGTGCACAGGTCGGCGAGCAGACCCTTCCAATCGGTCCAGTCGAGCCGGAGGTCGTCGTAGCAGGGGCCGCCCCGGAAGAGCGCCGGAGCCACCGCGACCACGAGGGGGTCGAATTGATAGGCGCTCACGGTGGCGTCGCCCCAACCGGAGATCAGCTGGAGCGCCTTATCCCCTTCCAGCCTCTTCCCGCCCTCGAAGGAGTACACCTCGAAGAGGCCGCTGTCCTTGACCAGGATCACGCCGACGGCGCCGGGCCGGCGGCTCACGAGGACTCCGTCTCCGAGGACGGGGCCCAGCGCCTCGATCACGATGGCGGGCGCCGGGATTCCCTCGAAGAGCGCCGTGCCGCGAGGCAGGATCGGGATCAGGTCGTGGGGTCGGGGAGCCCAACCGTCCGGGGAGGTTGACCGCGCTGGAGCCGGCGCTGGCGGTGGCCCGGCAGCTGCGGGTCCAGGGCGGGGCTCAACCGCGGGTCCACGGGGGCCGATTGGGCCGCTCATGTCCATCGCGGCTATCGTAGAGGCGGCGTGGCGCCGGGGCCACCCGGTTACGACGTCGCGCCACGCGGTTACGGACCCGTAGCGGCGGCGTTGACGGTGAGCACGATCTTGCCCAGCTTGGAGCCTTCCCGAAAGCGCGCATAGGCCTCCGGAGCGCGCTCGAGGTCGAAGCTGCCCTCCACGACCACCCGCACCCTGCCCGCCTCCACCCAGGGCAGCAACTTGGCCTCCACGCGTCCGGTGGCGAGCGCCTTCTCCTCCACGGAGCGGCTGCGAAGCATCGACCCCATGACGCGGGCACGCCGGCTCATCAGCGCCAGCAGGTCCAGTTCGACGTGGCCGCCTGCCCCAACCCCGATGACCGCCATCCGGCCTCCCGTGGCAAGGGTTCGAAGGTTGGCCGCGAGGCTCACCCCACCCACCAGCTCGAGGACCACGTCGAAGGGGCCGTGCGCCCCGACCTCCGACGGGTCGACGGCGGTCGCCCCCAGATCCGCCACCGCCGGGCGGAGAGCCGGGTCGCGCACGCTCGCCACCACGCGGGCTCCGACCGCGACCCCGATCTGCACCGCCGCAGTGCCCACCCCGCCGGCCGCGCCGGTCACCAAGAGTCGCTCCCCGTCGCGGAGGGCGCACTGCGAGACGAGTGCGTCGTGGGCGGTGATGAAGGTTTCCGGGAGACCGCCGGCCGCAACCCACCCGAGCGAGGCCGGCACGGGCATCGCGACCCGCTCGTCGACGACCGCCAGCTCAGCCTGGGCGCCGCCTCCCGTCAGGGACATCACGCGGTCCCCCGGTCGAAAGCGGGTCACCCGCTCCCCCAATGCCACCACCTCGCCGGCAAGCTCCAGCCCCGGGATGTCAGCGGGCACGCCGGGGGGCGCCGGGTACAGTCCCCGCACCTGCATCATGTCGGCCCCATTGAGCCCGGCCGCCCGCACCCGCACCAGGAGCTCCCGGGGGCCGGGAGCCGGCTCCGGCCGATCCTCGACGGAGACCTCGCCATCGGCGAAGGTCACAGCGCGCATCGGTCACGGTTTACCGCATCGGCGGCGCCGGCTGCCCGGCATCGGGGGCCGCGGGCCCGGCTCCAGACGACGCGTGACACCGGCCGGCGTCGATCGTCATCGCCGCCGGCCGTGCCACCCTGCTTCGCCGCCGGGGGTGTCGAGCGCGGCGGTCAGCTCGCCGCCAGCGCCGCCGGGGATTCGTCGTCCGCGCCCTCGGTCGCCAGGTCTTCGCTGGGCCGACGTGCGGTCAGGAGCTTGACGGACTCGGCGACGACCTCGGTGCTGAAACGGCGCAGCCCGTCGCTGCCCGTGTAGTCGCGGGTCCGCAGCTTGCCCTCGACATAGACGCGCCGGCCGCGGGTGCAGTACAGCGCGCAGACCTCGGCGAGCCGGCCGAAGCAGATGACCGCGTGGTATTCCGTCTCCTCCTGCCGGTTGCCCTGGGTGTCCCGCCAGATGCTGTTGGTGGCGAGGCGCATCCGCGTCATCGGCTTGCCGCTCGAAGGCAGGCTCTCCGCGTCCTTGGTCAGGTTGCCGATGAGGATGACCCGGTTGACCATGTTCGTCTCCTTGGTGGATGGCCGGTTGGTGCTGCCGCGCCGTTCGGTCACGGCAGCTGGACGTACAACTGGGGGTTCTGAGGAACGCCGTCGACGCGAATCTCGAAATGCAGATGGGGTCCGGTCGAGTTGCCGGTGGAGCCCACCCGGCCGATCACCTGGCCGGCCGCCACCCGCTCGCCCGTGGTGACAGCCACGCTCTCCAGGTGTGCGTACAGGCTGCTCAACCCCTGGACGTGGCGGATGATCACGTGGAGGCCGTAGCCGGTGGTGTCACCGATGACCTGGCAGGTTCCCGCAAGCGTGGCGTGGACCGGCGTTCCCGCGGCGACGGCGAGATCGATCCCGGAGTGGAAGTGCTGGGTGGCACAGTCGGGGTCGTATGGCTCGGACGTGTCCGTGGTGCAGCCGAAGGGTTGGGTGATCCGCGCCCCTACCACCGGCTTCACGAATCGCAACGAAGTGCCGAGCGAGGCCTCGGCGGCGCCCCCGAGCAGGCTGAGGCCGATGACCAGCACCGCGGTCAGGGTGGCGATCGCGCGCAGCATCCCAGATCCTCACGCGCCTCGGGCGGGCAGTGGGAGCGGCACTCGGCGCGCCTGCGTCGCCAGCCCGGCGCCGATCGCCCCGATGCCGCCCGGGATCCGGGCGGCCGCAGCCAGGAAGCTGGGCACCTTGAGGGTGACCCACAGCGACGCGAGCGCATACAGGGACGCGGCCAGCCCGCTGCCAGCGGCGAGGCCGGTGACCGTCGCGACCCGAAGGACCATGACCTGAGCCGCCTGCATGAAGAGGGCGACGACGAAGAGGCGCCCCCAGGTCCGGGCGTACCCGTTGGTCTCGGGGAGGATGGCCGCCAGCGCCGCCAGGGGGGCGCTCGCGATGAGGACTTGGAGCACAGCCATCCGGATGACGTAGGAGACGGCCAGGAGCCCCACCGTGACCACCAGCGCCAGCACCACCACGACCTCGAACAGGTCCTGGGCCAGGCTCGAGCTGGTGAGTGCCGATGGCGACAGCGGGTCGGTCCACGGCATCGGGTTCCCGCCCGCGCCAGCGGCGAAACCGGCCAGCGCGTTGTTGAGATCGATGGCCATCTGGATCAGCGACAGCGACGCGTGCATCAGGATCACGGCGACCAGCACCCTCGGCACCAGGACCCGGATGTCGTGCTGGGAGTACAGGCTGCGATCCACGATGGCGCGCACCGCTATCACCACGACGACCAGGACCAGCAAAGTGTCCCCGGCAAGGGTGAAGTCATGGTTCAGGCCCGCCAGCGCGGGGTTGGCGGTCAGCGGCTGTGACCCCGGTCGCGACACGTCCACGGTGCTGAAGAGGTACTGATTGAGCAGGTTGAGGACGTCGTTGCGACCGCTGGAGGAGAACTGGCTCAGCAGCTGGCCGATGATGCCGCCGAGGTTTGACGTCTGCGCGCCGAGCAGGGGCATGCCCATCTCACCACCTCAATGCATGCCGCTCGGGATGGTGGCGATCAGGGCGTGGGTGAGCGTCCCGGCCAGCTCCGCGCCCACCGTGCCCACCACGATCCGGGCGATCCACCGCTTGGCTTCGTAGGCGCTCCTCGGGTCCGCGGCCACGATCCGCCAGACGAAGGCTGCCAGCAGAGCCAGTGCGCCGATGCTCCCCACGATGCCCTGCGCCAGGGACACCCAGGTGTTCACGAGCGCAGTCAGCGAACCCATCGGAGCGGCCTCCCGAGTGCGACGCGTGGCGATGGCCGCCCCTCCGGCCGCCGGCCGCCAGGCGGCCGACCCGGGGATATTACACAAGCATGTGTTAGCGCGTCAACCTAGGGCCGACGCCGGGCGACCTCAGACCCTTGGGAAGCTGGCCGCCGCCTGCCGCTGGTCGGCCGTCAGCGGCACGGGCAGGCGGACGTCGACCTCGGCGATGAGGTCGCCGGTCGCCTCCCCCTTGAGCCGGGGCATGCCCAGCCCGCGCAGGCGGAGCTGGGCACCGTTCTGGGTCTCGGCCGGCACCGTGAGGGCGACCCGCTTGCCGCCCAGCGTGGGAACCTCGACGCTGCCGCCGAGGAGCGCGACCCCGAGCGGGACGGGGACGTGGACCCGGAGGTTGTCCCCTTCTCGGATGAAGGTGTGATGGGGGCGCAGCCGCACCCGCACCAGGAGGTCGCCCGCGCCACCGCCGTCCGAGCCGGGGCTGCCCTGGCCGGAGGCCCGCACCTTGGCACCGTCCTTGATCCCCGCCGGGATGCGGACCTCCACCCGCCGGGTTCCGGCCGAGCCGGTCAGCTCGAGGGTCCGGACGGTGCCCCGGAACGCCTCCTCGAGGCTGATGTCGACCTCGCCCTCGACGTCCCCACCGCGCCGGGGCACCGCGGTCGGGACTGGCTGGCGCGTCCGACCGGCGCCCGTTCCCGTCCCCCCGCGGAAAGCCGCCGCGCCGCGGCCGAAGACGTCGTGGAAGAAGTCGGAGAAGGGGTTGGTGGTGGTCCCGAAGAGGGACTCCATCTCCTCCGGCGAGACCGTCCGGTACTCGACCTGCGGACCGCCCGCCGTCCCGGCGCCGCCGGCCCGCGACCGGGCGCCGAACCCGAACCCCTGGGGCTGGGAGCCCAGCTCGTCGTAGGTCTTGCGCTTGTCGGGGTCGCCGAGCACCTCGTAGGCCTCGGTGATCTCCTTGAAGCGGGCCTCGGCATCCTTGTTGTTCTGGTTGACGTCGGGGTGGTACTTGCGGGCCAGCTTCCGGAAGGAGGTCTTGATCTCCTTCTCGGTCGCCGTGCGGGGGACCCCGAGGGTCGCGTAGTAGTCGCGGAAGGTGGTCGGCATGTTCGTGAAGTCTGGGCCGTCGGGCCCTGGGTGGTCACGGTGGTGAGTACCTCGCGGCCTTTGGCGCGAAACCCGGGCTGCAGCGCCGTTCCCGCGAGCCCGCCTACCAGGCCACGCCGACGAACGTGTCGCCCTGCGGAAGGGAGGTTTCGCTGCTGGAGCCGTCCGGAGCCACGGTCAGCAGGCTGTCGGACCCGCCGACCCCTTCGCACTCGACCTGGACGACGAACCCCCCGTTCGGGAGGGCGTACGTCGGACCCTCGCCGCCGGCCGGCACGGGAGGCGCTGCCCCGCTGCAGCCCCAGCCACCGGCCGGAGCCGCGACGCTGGTCGCCACTCCGTTCGCGACCACGAGCAGCCTGCTGAGGTCGGCCCCCTCCGCCCAGACCAATACGCTCCCGCCGTCCGAGATGCCCAGGCCGGAGGCGGTGTCATCGGTCGGGGCGGCGTAGACGGTGGTCAGGGTGCCCCCGGCGGGCCCGGCGAGGACGTCCTGGCCATCGTCGACCAGCTCCAGGGTCCCATCCGGGCTGCCCATGAGCAACATCGCCTCGTCCTCGGCCGCCTGCCGGTGGACCTGCCCGCCGACCGGGTCGATGACGTATGCGCAACGCCCCTGGTTGCCGGAGCTGCCGCTCGGGCAGGCGGCCAGGACGTGGATGCCGTCGCTCATCCAGCCGGTGAGAGACAGGTCGCCGAGGCCCGGCGAGAGCTCACGCACCGACCCGGTGACCGCGTCGATGACGGTGACGGTGGCCCCGTCTCCGCTGTACACGGCAACCTCGTCCTCATCAGGGCTCAGAACGGTCACCCGCTCCGTGTCAAATACGTAGGACGTCGACAGCCCTGGGCCGGGGGGCGGGGTCGTCTGATGCTGCACCGCGCTCCGCGTCACCGTGGCCGAGAGGGTGACGTGACGCCACTCTCCGGTGCTGAGGTCCTGCACATCGACGCCGGTGATCTGCTGGTCCTGCAGCCACCCGACGGCGCGGGGCCCCACCATCACCAGCTCGACCAGGTGCCCGGTCTCCACCGCCGCCACCGCCCCGCTCGGGACATCGGCGGGGAGCTGCTGCGTCGACGCTCCCGCTAGCGGGATCCCTTCGAGGGTCGAGCAGAGGTCCGACAGGTCATTCGCAGGCGGGCTGCTCACGCACTCACCCGGCTGGAGGAGGATCTGAGGTGAGGCCGCGGACGCACCCGCGTAAGCCGAGTGGCCCCGGAGGAAGACAAACCCGCCGGCGATCGCCCCGGCGGCGATGATGGCCGCCAAGGCGGGGGCGGCAGCCCTCAGGCCTCGGTGCTGTGCGCGTTCCGCCGCCGCCGGCCGTGGGTAGGACGAGTACCACCGGAGGTACGTGGTGACGCGGGAGTCGAGCTCGCGGTCGTCAGTCATCACTCAGCTCCTTGCGCAGCCGGGCCAGGGCCCGGGATAGGTGACTTCCCGCTGCTCCGGCGCTGCAGCCCATCAACGCGGCGCACTCGGTGACGGAGTACCCGTGCGCGTAATGCAGCGCCACCACCGCCCGCTGCTGGCGGGAGAGCCTTCCATAGGCGCGGTGGAGGTCGAGGTCGCGTCCGTCGGACTCCCGGTACCGCTCGGCGTCGGCGAGCTGGGCCCGCGACGACTCACCCAAAGGCCATCGAAGCAGCCAGCCGCGCCGGCGGCGCGCGTGGCGGACGCAGATGGTGGTGAGCCAGGCCCCCGTCTTTGCCGGCTCATGACGCTGCGCCCATCCCCTCCATGCCGCGGCCACCGTCTCCTGGACCGCGTCCTCGGCCTCGCTCGGGTCGCGAAGGATGGCGAAGGCGATGGCGAAGAGGCGGCCACCCTCCGCCTCGACCACGGCCTCGTACGCGGCGCGGTCGCTCGGCGCGGTGTCGTCCATGGCCCGCGATTCTGGGGGTGCCATGGGGACATCGGCCACACTCATTAAGTGCCGGCGAGCCGCCATCCACATTACAAGCGGGCGCACTGAAAGCCCGCCGCGCCCTCTCGGCGCCGGCCGGCCCGGGACATTCCCCCTGCGAGATGCGACGACCGCGACCGTGCTCCGGCGTGGGGATGCGAGGATATGGACCTGAGCGGGCGCCGAGGGCGCCACCAGCTTCCACAACCTCCAAGGTGATCTCACCCGTGCCTGAGACAGTCCCGTTGACCCTGCCCGCGATGGGCGAGTCGGTGACCGAGGGAACCGTCGTCAACTGGGTCAAGAAGGCCGGTGACGCGGTCGGTGAGGGCGAGACCGTCGTCGAGGTCACCACCGACAAGGTCGACATCGAGGTCCCGTCACCGGTCTCGGGCACGCTCGCCGAGATCACCGCCGCCGAGGGGGATACAGTCCCGGTGGGGGCCACGCTCGGGCTCCTCGCCCCGGGTCCCGTCACCGTGCCCGGCCCGCCGCGGGCGCATGGCGCCGCCGCACGAGAGGCGCCTCCGCCTCCGCGGACCGCGATCGAGCGCCCCGTCCCGCCCGCACCCGCGGCGGCCGACGAGCTGCCCTTCTCCCCACCCGCCGCCGAAGCCCCGAGCCAGATGGCCACTCCGCCCGCCGCGCCCGCCGCTCCGGCACCCGCCCCGCCCGCCAAGCCCGCCGCGCCCGCCCCGCCGGCTCCCGCACCCCCTCGGAGCGCGACGCCGACCCCGGCCCCGTCCTCTCCTCCTCCCCCGGCGTCACCCCTCGCCCGCCGTCAGGCGGCCCTCGCCGGCGTCGACCTCGCTGCGGTCCCCGGCACCGGGCCGGGCGGGATGGTCCGGCTGGACGACGTGCGTGACGGCACCGCCCCGGCGAGCCCCCGGCCAGCCGCGCCAGCCGCCGCGACCGCCCCGCCAGCCGCGGCGTTCGAGCCCCCCGGTCCCGGGGAGACGGCGACCCCGATCCGAGGCCCCCAGGCGGCCCTGGTCGAGGCCATGGAGCGGAGCCGGGACATCCCCACCGCCACCTCGATCCGGACCATCCCCGCCGCCCTCCTCGACACCCGCCGGCGCGGGCTCAACGCGGCGCTCGCCCGGGAGCGGCCCGAGGTCAAGGTCTCCTTCACCCACCTCATCGGATACGCGGTGGCGCGCGCGGCCGCCGAGACGCCCGGGATGCTGGTCCATTTCGCCCGCGACGCCGAGGGGAGGCCGCTGCGCGTCGAGGGCGGCGTCCACCTCGGGCTCGCCGTGGACACCCGCCGCCGGGACGGGAGCCGCTTCCTCGTCGTCCCGGTGCTCCGCGACGCCGGCGGCCGCGACTTCGCCGGCTTCCGCGCCGAGTACGAGCGGCTGGTGGCGGGCGCGCGCAGCGGCGCGCTCGCCCCCGACGAGCTCCAGGGCGCCAGCTTCACCCTGACCAACCCCGGGGGGCTCGGCACCGTGGCCTCGGTCCCCCGGCTGATGCCGGGACAGGGCTGCATCATCGCGGCCGGCGCCATCGGGCACCCGCCCGAGTTCCGGGGCGAGAGCGAGGCCCGGCTCTCCGCGCTGGGCGTGGCCAAGGTGGTCACGCTCACCTCCACCTACGACCACCGGGTGATCCAGGGTGCCGATTCCGGCGAGTTCCTGGGCCGGGTCGAGGCCCTCCTCTCCGGCGCCGACGGCTTCTACGAGGCGGTCTTCGAGAGCCTGGGGGTGGCCCCGCCGGCCGCCACCGAGGGGCCGGCCAGCCTCGCGGAGGCCCCGATGGCGAGCTTCCCGGCGGTCCCGCGGCCCGTGGGGGTCGTCTCCGAGCACGAGCGCACCCTCCTCGTCGCGGTCCAGGGGGGCACCTCGCTGGTCAAGGCCCACCGCACCCACGGTCACCTGGGGGCCCACCTCGACCCGCTGGGGACGCCGCCGCCCGGGGACCCGGCGCTGAAGCCGGAGACCTACGACCTCACCCCCGCGCTGATGGCCCAGATCCCCGCCGACGTCCTCGACGTCCACGTCCCGGGCAGGACCCTGGCCGAGGTCCTGCCCAACCTCCGGCGCACCTACTGCGGGACCGTGGCCTTCGAGATCGAGCACATCTCCAGCCACGAGCAGCGCAACTGGCTCCGCCAGCAGATCGAATCCGGCGCCTACCGCCAGCCCCTCTCCACCGTCGAGGAGCTGCGCCTGCTCTGGCGGCTCACCAAGGTCGACGCCATGGAGCGCTACTTCCGGCGCACCTTCATCGGCCAGCGGACCTTCAGCGGCGAGGGTGTCGACATGCTGGTGCCGATGCTCGAGAAGCTGCTCGGCCTGGTGGCCGAGGACGGCATCACCCAGGTGGTGATGGGGATGGCCCACCGCGGCCGCCTGGCGGTGATCGCCCACGTCATCAACCGCCCCTACGAGCAGCTGCTCCAATCCTTCGAGAAGGGCGAGCTGCGGGTCGACGACCCCACCGGCGACGTCAAGTACCACCTCGGCGCCACCGGCACCTACGTCACCGAGCGGGACCAGCGGATCGATGTCCGGCTGGTCTCCAACCCCTCCCACCTGGAGGCGGTCAACGGGGTGGTCGAGGGCTGGGCCCGCGCCCTCCAGTCACGGCGCGAGGGCTCGAGCCTGGAGCTGGACCCGGAGGCGGCCCTCCCGCTGCTCATCCACGGCGACGCCGCCTTCAGCGGCGAGGGCGCGGTCCAGGAGGTGCTCAACCTCCAGTCGCTGGCCGGCTACAC
>Ga0209415_10019095_pt1 | contig 10761 bp, 11 predicted proteins | sample PeaSoiSIISIP2007_FD_187696 | JGI IMG/M metagenome (GOLD analysis project Ga0209415, IMG submission 187696) | Peat soil microbial communities from Weissenstadt, Germany - SII-SIP-2007 (SPAdes) (version 2) | ecosystem: Environmental > Terrestrial > Soil > Wetlands > Peat | place: Germany... | reverse complement strand
CCTTCAACATGATGGTGCCGCGCGAGGTGCGCGCGGCCATGAGCGGGCGCGAGTTCGACGGCGACGCGATCTTCCGCCGCCTGACTGTGCCGGCGCTGGTGACTTTCGGCACCGAGGACAAGATCCTCACCCTCGAGGGCGCCCGCCACACCGCCTCTGCCATCCCCGGCGCCCGCCTCTCCCTCTACGACGGCATCGGGCACGCGCCCTTCTGGGAAAACACGCCGAGATTCAACGCGGAACTCGCCGAGTTCATGCGGGCAGCGAATAGCGGGCGCCCAAAGTAGAGAGGACGTGTATCGGTCGCCTTACGGCACCAGCCGATACCCTCCAGGCTCCGTCACCAGAATCTCCGCGTGGGCGGGGTCTCGTTCGATCTTCTGGCGCAGGCGATAGACGTGCGTCTCGAGCGTGTGGGTGGTGACGCCGGCGTTGTAGCCCCAGACCTCGTTCAAGAGCGCGTCGCGGCCGACCGTGCGGGCGCCGGCGCGATAGAGGTATTTGAGGATCGAGGTTTCCTTCTCGGTGAGCCGGACCTTCTTGCGGCCGGTGGCGTCGAGCAGGAGCTTCGCGCTCGGACGGAACGTGTAGGGACCGATGGTGAAGACCGCGTCCTCGCTCTGCTCGTGCTGGCGGAGCTGGGCGCGCAGGCGCGCCAGCAGGACGTTCAGGCGGAACGGCTTGGTGATGTAGTCGTTGGCGCCGGCATCGAGGCCCAGGATCGTGTCGGCCTCGCCGTCGGCGCCGGTCAGCATCAGGATCGGCGAGCGCACATTGGTGCGCCGCATCAGCCGGCATAGCTCGCGCCCGTCCATGTCCGGCAAGCCCACGTCCAGCAGGATGGCGTCGAAATAGCCGGCCTTGACGTGATCGAGGGCCTGGTTCGCGCTCTCGGCCTCGGCGACCTTGAACTCCTCGTGGAGTTCGAGCTGCTCCGCCAGGGAATGGCGGAGCGCCGCGTCGTCGTCGACGATCAGGATCTTGCGGCCAACGGTCATGCGTGGCTCCCTAGGGGTCCACCGCCCGATATCTGCCGCATCATCGCGCGATGCAAGAGGCTTTGCCGCTCGCCGAGGCGCCCGACCACGTTAAAGTGATGGTCGCCGGGCTGGTCCGCGATCTCCAGCGGCAACCCGGCGGCGCGCCAGGCCGCGGCGAAACTCTCCTGCTGACGCAGGAACTCCTGCGTTTCGCCGGTACCCAGCGAAAGGATCAGCGGTGGAGATTGCTTCGGCAAGTGGCGGATCGGGCTGTTCCTTTCCGCGGTGCCCTCGTCCATGGCGAGCACGTCGTTCAGATAACAGAGTCGGATCGGCTCGAGATCGTAGAGTCCGCTGATCGCGCAACCGCCGCGCACAGGATGGCGATCGAAACCGAACGCGCTCCAGTCCGCTATCATCACCATCGCGGTCAAGTGGCCGCCTGCGGAGTGGCCGGCGACGTGGAGTCGCGCGGGATCGATGCCGAGCTCTCGCGCATTGCGCGTGAGCCACGCAACGGCGGTGCGGTTCTGCTCGACGATCTCGTTCATGGTGGCCTTGGGCGCGAGCGTGTAGTTCACTACCGCGACCGAGACGCCTGCGTCCTGGAAAGCCGGCGCCAGGAAGCTGAAGTCGGACTTGTCGAGACCCTGCCAGTATCCGCCATGAATGAAAATCAGGCAGGGCGCCGGCGTTCGCTCGGCGGGAAACCAATCGAGACGCTCGGGGCCATAGGAAACATCCAACCGGCAGGAGCGGTTGGCGCGCGCCGCCGCGCTGGTCTCCGCCCAGCGGCGGAAATACTCGGGATGATCCGGCACGTGCCCGCGCAGAAAATATTGGGCATCGAGGCCCGCCCGATCGTAGTCGCGATAAAGCGCCATGGTGCTCCTAGCCCTGGGGATCGGGACTTTCGTCCGCCACGGCCAAAATGTCCACATGGCCGACTTCGAGGCGTAACGCGCCACCGGCGAGCGCCGCATGACGGTCGGCGCGCCACCGGGCGATGGCGGCAGCGGAGGCGGGCGTGACTTCCGCTGCGGCCTCGGCCGTGCCGTCGATCAGCGCCGCGAGCAAGGCCGCGTCGCCGACTCCGAGTTGCCAGGCTCCAACCTCCGAGGTCACGCGGTAGCCTCGACGGATGAGCATGGTCTCGAGAACCGCGGACGCCTCCGCTCCAAGGGCGGGGCCGAAGCCCTTGTCGCCGCGTTGATGCCGCCCGAAGGCATCGGCGATCGTCTTATCCTCGCGGTGGTCCGGCCGCCACGAGCGCCGGCCGTCGACCGTAAGCGCCGCAAGGAGCGGCGGCCGCGCGCCGAGGCGATCGGTCAGACGCTCGAGCCACGGCGCGGAAACGAGGTCGAGAAGCGCCGCGCAGGTCACGCCATGCGCGCTCGCAAGCGGCAGAGCTTCGAGATCGTGGGCGAGATCGAGATCGATGCTGTGGGCGCGCCACTGGGCGCCGCCGGCGGCCACCGTGACGACGCCGCTCCCGTGCGTCACGCGATAGCCCTGGCCGCGCGCCCATTGCGCGATCTCCGCTGACTGATGCGCTAGGAGCGCGCGGTCATGATCGATGAGGCGCCAGTCCTGGTCACCGGGGATGAGCGGCGCCAGCGTGCGGAAATTGGCGCCGCTGCCAGCACCGAGATCCACCAGGGACGCCACCGCGGTTCCCGCGCGGGCGCGCACGGCGGCGCCGAAGCGGCGGGCAAGACCGCGGCTTCGCGCGCGGAGATCGTGCGGCTCCCGCAACCGCAGCCAATCGAGTCCGAAGCTTTCGGTCACGACGCCGTCAGGCGATCGAGCGCGGCGCCCCAGTGCGCGACCGCCTGCGGCCAATCCGGCAGCCGCGCTCCGGCGCGACGTGCGCCGGCGGAAAGGCGCGCGCGCAACGCGGGCTCGTCGAGGAACCGGAGTAGCGCCGAACCGAAGGCGTTCGCATCGCCGGCCGGTACCAGCAATCCCGCGCCTGCGGGCACGGTTTCGGGGATAGCGCCCGCGGTGGTCGATACGATCGGCACGCCGTAGGCGAGAGCTTCCGCGAGCGCCATGCCATAGCCCTCGTGATAGGACGGCAGCACGAAGGCGTCGGCGTCCGCATAGGCCTCACCCAGCCGCTCCGGCGGCCATTCGCCCTCGAGCGCGATCCGCCCCTTGAGACCGCGCCGACCGATCTCGTAACGCACCGCTGACCCAGTCGCGGGATCGCGGTCGAGACTGCCTATGCAGCGGCAGTGCCAATCGCGCTCCGCAAGCGTGGCCAGCGCCTCGATCAGGAGAAGGTGGCCCTTGCGCGGCGTGACGCTGGCGACGCAGAGAAACTCGATGCGTCGTCGCGCGGGTCGGCGGCGGGGCAAACGGGCGGGTTTCGCTGTGCCCGGTGGCGTCACCGCGATGCGGCCGCGCAGCACGCCATAGGCTGCGACACGTCCCGCGGTGCTCTCGCTCGGACAGAGCACGCCATGCATTTGCCGGAGTAGGCGTGCCTCCAGCTCAGCCGTCCGCCGCTGCTCGCGCTCGCTGAGTCCGGTCTCGTCGGCGAGCGGATGGTGCACGAAGGCGACGATCCGGAGGCGCGCCGCCTCGCGCTCCAGACACTCGGCCACGGAGAGCAGCGCTAGTCCGTCGATCACCGCAATCGCGCCCTCGGAGAGTGCCGCGAGTGCGCGGCAGGCCGAGTCTCGCGCGACTGCATCGGCGTTAGGGAAGCGACCAGGCAGCTCGATCACCGCGATCTCGCGCCCCGACTCCCGCAATCCCTCGATCACGTGGCGGTCGAAGAGATAGCCGCCGGTGAGCTGATCGAGCCGGCCTGGAATCAGGACCGCCGTCAAACCAGCGGTCCCTCGAAGGCGGCCCAGGCCACTGGCGACTCCCGCACCGTAACGCGCAACGACGCGAGCGCGCCCGCCGTGCCCGGACCCAGCGCGCCCGCGGCAATCCGCGGTTTGAGGCGCCGGAAGATCTCGCCGGCGAGAAATTCTGTCGTGGTGTTGCGGCCGCGGAACTCCGGGAGCTCGTCGAGGTTTCTATAGTTGAACGCCGCCAGCACGTCCTTGAGAGTGGCGAGCGCCCGGCCGATATCGCAGACCAGTCCATCGCCGTCGAGTTGCGCGCGGCGGACCTCGAGCTCGACCGCGAAGGTCGCGCCGTGGAGCTGCTGCGCGGGGCCGAAAACTTCGCCCACGAAACTGTGGGCGATCATGACGTGATCGCTGACGGCGAGACCGTACATCGCGCGAAAGCCTCCTCTATGGGCGAGCGAAGCCTAGTTCCTTCGCCGGCCGCGGGAAAGCCAATCCGCGCTCGGCGGTGCAGCCTTGCCTCGCTCCTCGCGCCATGCAATCTAAGCGGCAGAAGAGGTGAACAAATGATGCAGGCGTGGCCAATCGCGGCGGTTGCCGTGGCGTTGCTGACGTGGATCCCTGGCGCCGCCGCGCAGCGGCATCCGGCCGAGCTCGCCCAAGGCGAGCAGAAGGTCATCAAGGACCCCACCGAGTACAACGCCTACATGTCCGCCCTCAATACGACCGATCCCGCCAAGCGGGGGCCCGCGCTGGAGGCCTTCGCGAAGCTCTATCCCGAAAGCGTTGTCCGGACCGATGCGCTGGAGCAGGCCATGGCGGCCTACCAGCAGACGAACAACCAGGCGGGCCTGGATAAGAGTGCCGCCGCGCTCCAGCAGATCGACGCCGACAATATTCGCGCTCTCGCGATCTTGACGTACGTTCGGCGCGGCCAAGGCGCGGCGGGCGACGCCAAGGCCCTCGAGGAGGCCCGCGTCGATGCCGAGCGCGGCTTGGCGGCGCTGCCGAAGTGGCCGAAGCCCGCGGGCATGAGCGATGCGGATTTCGAGAAGCTGCGCACCCAGATCGCCAACATCTTCAATGGCGCCGCCGGCTTCGTCGCGCTCCAGGCGAAGGACTACGACAAGGCGCGCGGCTATTATCGGAAGTCGGTCGACGCAGCGCCGGAAAATCTTCAGGACGTCTATCAGCTCACGCTCGCCGAGCTCGAAATGAAGCCGCTGGACGCCACCGGTTTCTGGCACGCGGCACGCGCGACACATCTAGCGCGGGCGCAGAACAATAACGTCGCCGCCGACCGCATCGCCGCCTATGGCCGAGCGAAGTACCGCAAGTTCCATGGCGTCGAGTGCAGCTATGGCCCGATCGAGGCAAAGGCGGAGAAGCAGGCTGCGCTCCCCCCGAATTTCGCCAAGGGCATCACCGCCGGCGCGGAGTCCGCGGCGCTCGCGGTGCAGACTGTCAAGGAGTGTGAGCCGGCGTCCCTCTCCCTCGCCGATGTGGAATTCGTGCTCGGCTTTCGCGAGTCCGCGCCCGCAAACAAGGCGGCGGCCGACAAGGTCTGGCTGGCGCTCCTCGCAAAGCAGAAGACCGCAAAGCTCAAGCTCGCGGCGCGCGTGGTCTCGGCCGCCCCAGCCAGTCTCGAGGTCGCGGTCACCGACGACAACCAGCAATCCAACACCGCGGACCTCCGGCTCGCCATGGCGAAGCCGCTGGCGCATCCGCCGGAAGTGGGGGCCACCGTCGAGATCACCGGCGTGCTCGCGGACTACAAGCTCAAGCCATTCCTGTTCGTGATGAAGGATGGCGAGATCGCGCCGCCCAAGCTGACGCAGTAGCGCGTCGCATCACGTGTACCGCACGACCTGACAGAGCGCACCGTCGGGTGCTGCGGCGAGGCGCGCCATGGTCTCCGGCAGCGCGTCAAGCGAGCACTCGCCGGTGATGAGTCGGTCGAAGTTGGGATCGGCGAGGAGATCGAGGGCGAGGGCGAGGCGCTCGCGGTGGCTGCGCCGGGCGCGGCGCGCGGTCGCGACGGAACCGACTTGCGATGAGACGAGGCGCAAGCGCCGGGCGTGGAAGGCCTCGCCCAAGGGCAGCGTCACCGCGCGGTCGCCATACCAACTGAGCTCCACGACATCGGCCTCGAAACCCGCGAGAGCGAGCGCGGTGGCGAGGCCGGCCGAGCTGCCGCTGGCGTGGAACACCAGATCCGCCTCGCCGGTCGCCGCATTTGGCAGCGCGAAGCGGCAACCGAAGGCGTCCGCGAGGGCGGCGCGGCGTGGATCGAGGTCGACGATCTCCACCACCGCGCCGGGCAGGCGCGCCGCGAGCGCGGCAATGAGGATCCCCACCACACCGGCACCCACCACGACGATGCGGTCGCCGACCCGGGGTCCTGCGTCCCAGAGCGCGTTCACGGCGGTCTCCATATTGGCGGCGAGCACGGCGCGCTGGTCCGGCACGGCCGCCGGCACCGGCAACACGGACGACGCCGGCACGACGTAGCGATCCTGATGCGGGAAGAGACAGAATACGCGGGCGTTCCCGAGCTCCGTTGGTGCGTCGGGTCCCAACGACTCCACCACACCGACGGAGGCATAGCCGTATTTGACCGGCGCGGGGAATTCGCCGTCCTGGAAGGGACAGCGCATGCGCCGATGCTCGCTTGCGGGAACCCGACCCTGAAACACCAGGCTCTCGGTGCCACGGCTGACACCGCTGGCGAGCGCACGCACGCGCACCTGGCCGGCCGTCAGCGGTGCGAGCGCAGCCGCACGGACCTCGCCTTGGCCGGGCGCCGTCACCCAGAACGCCCGCGCGATCTCAGTCACGAAGCAGACACTCGACCATGACGTCGTCGCCCAAGCGGAAATGCCGCACGCGCGGACGCAGCGCGCCTGCGAGCGCGCCGATCTCCGGAAGCTGCAGGCTCGGCCGGCCCGAGCCCAGGATCGCCGGTGCCAGTGCGATCTGCAGACGGTCGAGGACACCCGCGGCGAGGAAGCCGGAGACAGTCATGCCGCCGCCCTCGACAAAGAGCCAATGGAGACCGCGTTCGGCGAGCGCAGCGCAGATCGCCCGCGGCGCCAGCCGCTCGCCCTCCCGCGGCAGCGGCAGGATCTCGGCGGCACCGAGGTGCATCGACTTGCCCGCGCGATCAGCCGCCACTAGCACCAGCGTGGGCGCCGCGCCGTCGCTGAAGACATGACGGTCGGCGCTCAGGGTCAAGTTCGGGTCCAACACCACGCGCACGGGCTGGTCACCCGTACAGCGGCGCACCGTGAGACGTGGATCGTCCTGCCGCACCGTCGCAGCGCCGACGATCACCGCGTCGGCGAGAGCGCGCAGCCGGTGCGTGTGGTCGAGATCCGCCTCGCCTGTGAGCCACTGGGAGTCGCCGCCGGTGGTGGCGATCCTGCCGTCGAGGCTCTGCGCCAAATGGGCGAGCACGAAGGAGCGGCGATGCGGCACCAGAGCGCAGGGGAGATAGAGGTCGATCATTTGGGCGACAGCGGCCGGCGCCTCCGGCGCGAGCCGCCATGCGCCGTCGGCTTGCACCGTGAGGCGCGCATCCACGATCTCGATCTCGATCGGGAAAGCGAGAGCGCTTGCGCGCGCTCGGCGTCGGAGGCTCAGCATCGCCTCCCATGCCGCGGCCTCGTTCACGGCGGGCGCCGCGGCCGGCCGCTTGTGATCGCGGGCATTTGACGGCATTGTCGGCGTCCTACCCTCCCTCCCGGCCAAGGTCCCGGATACACCCTTCGGCCGCAGCCTGTCGACCGGGATAACGGTGACGCCAGGACAGATTGACGTTGAGCTCACGGGGACGTGATCGGTGCGGAACCATCCTAGGTCTGAGCCATCCGCGCGCAGCGAGGCCGCGCGACTGATCGCCATCGTCGCGGCGCTGTTGGCATTTGCGACCGCGGGTCTGGCGCAAGGCGGTCACGTCGGTCTGGTTGGCGCGCTCGGCAGCGCCACGGTATTTGGCCTAGCGGGAGCACTGGTGCTCCGGACATTCGCTACGCCGGGCGCGCCCGATCGGTTCGGCGCCGCCAACGGCGTCACCCTCGTGCGAACGGGCATCGCCGCGCTCCTTTGCGGACTTGGGATCGAAGCCTTGCTTGCCGGCAACGGGCTGGCGGCGCACCGAGGCGACATCACCGATCCATGGGCCTGGGCCCTGCCGCTCGGTGCGCTCGGAACGCTTGCCCTCGATGGCGTCGATGGCTGGATCGCCCGCCGTTTCCGGCTCGCAACGCCATTCGGCGCCCGGTTCGACATGGAGGTGGATGCACTCCTTGTATTGACCCTCGCGATGGTCACGCTCGCCAGCGGTCGGGCCGGGATGTGGGTCTTGGCGGCGGGGTTGCTACGCTATGTATTTGTGGCTGCAGGCTGGATCTGGCCGGTGCTCAGCGCACCGCTACCGCCGAGCGTCTGGCGCAAGGCTGCCTGTGTCTTCTTGGGGATTGCCCTGGCGGTGGCGCTGATGCCTTTCATTCCAATGGCCGTCGCTGGCATCCTCGCGGGTGCCGGTGTATTGGCAGTAACCCTGTCCTTCGCTGTGGACACGGTCTGGCTCCTGCAACGGCGGCCGCGCGAACGGGCGCTGGCGGGCGTTAACGAATAAGTTACGTGCGGGGAAGAGGTCGTTGTGGCTATTCGTTCTATCAGGACCTGACGGCAGTGAAGGATAGGCCGGTGTTGACAGAGCCGCAGCGACGGGCAGGAACCGACGCGCCTCCCCTGGTGGAGATCGACCGCGCCGTGACGGAGCTGCGCCGCGGCGGATTCATCGTGCTGCGCACGCCCGACACGGCGCTTCTCGTGCTCGCTGCGGAATCCGTCACCGATGCAGCGCTCGAGCGATGCGCGGCGTTGGCCGGTACCGACCTTTCCCTCGCGATCACGCGCCGGCGCGCCGCCGTGCTGGGCCTGGCCGAGCCCCCGTCCGGCCCCGGCGGCAGCGTGCTCCTCGCGGTGCCGGCGGGCACCGAGGCGGCGCTCCTCAGCGATCTCTCGGATCCCGTGGCGCCGGCCGCCGCGCGGCTGTCGGTCGCGGTCGTGGATGCAACTACACGCGTCGCCGCCGATGCCGCGGTCGAGCTTGCCAAGCTCTCGCGCTTGCTGCCGGCGGCGGTGGTGGCGCCGCTCAGCCGAGCCGCCGTTCAGCGCTTGACCCGACGCGATAGCATCCTCGTCGTTGATGGTGCCCACGTGCTGGATTATCAGGCCTCGGCGGCGCGCTCGCTGCGGGCGGTGAGCGAGGCGCGCGTGCCGCTGCGCGATGCGGAGAACACCCGCATCATCGCCTTTCGGCCGAGCGACGGCGGCCTCGAGCATTTGGCGATCCTGATCGGCGATCCCGACCCCAGCGAGCCCGTGCTGACACGGCTCCATTCCGAATGCTTCACTGGCGATCTCCTGGGTAGCCTGCGTTGCGATTGCGGCGACCAGCTGCGCGGCGCCATCGCCGAGATCGCGCGCGCCGGCAGCGGCGCACTCCTTTACCTCGCCCAGGAAGGCCGCGGCATCGGCCTCGTCAATAAGCTCCGGGCCTACCAGCTCCAGGACGCCGGCTTCGACACCGTGGATGCCAACGAGCAACTGGGCTTCGATGCCGATGAGCGCGTCTATCTGCCGGCGGCGGAAATGCTGCGGCAGCTCGGCTTCGCCCGCGTACGGCTCCTCACCAACAACCCGGAGAAAGTCGCGGCGCTGACCCGCTGCGGCATCGCGGTGCTCGAGCGCGTCCCTCATATCTTTCCGGCCAACGGCCACAACGAGCGCTACCTCCGGACCAAAGCCGCGCGCAGCGGGCACCTCTTCTAGGCACTCACATTCCAAGAAGCTCGATCGTCGCCCGGACATCGCTCGATGTCCGATTTGGCGCGCCTTGTTGCGCGGCCAGATCGAAGGCGGGATGATCGCCGCGCAAGGCCTCACTGCTCGCAGAAGACAGGAGTGACGACCATGGCCTATGAAGGGATGATTGCGGAGATCGTGTCGATCAACGGCGACAAGAACGAGCCCATCTCGGCTTACGTCGCGCGACCGTTGGGTCCAGGACCTTTCCCCGGCATGGTGCTCCTGCACCATGCCCCCGGCTGGGACGAGTGGTACCGCGAGACCGCCCGCAAGTTCGCGCACCACGGCTACGCGGCGATCAGTCACAACCTCTACCACCGTGCCGGCGAGGGCAAATCGGACGACGTCGCCGCCAAGGTGCGCGCCGAAGGTGGGGTTCCCGATGCTCAGGTCATCGGCGACACCGAGGGCGCCGTGAGGTGGGTGCGCGCTCAACCCTATCTCAACGGCAAGGTTGCGGCCTTCGGCACCTGCTCCGGCGGGCGGCACACATTTCTGTTTGCGTGCCACACCAAGAGCATCGACGCCGCCTGCGACCTCTGGGGCGGCCGCGTCGTGATGAGCCGGGAGGAGCTCACACCGAAGCAGCCCACTGCGCCCATCGAGTTCACGAAGAACCTCGGCTGTCCGCTGCTCGGCCTGTTCGGCAACGAGGACCGCGCGCCCACTCCGGAGCAGGTGAACCAGCACGAGGTCGAGCTCAAGAAGCACGGCAAGCAATACGAGTTTCACCGCTACGACGGCGCCGGCCACGGTTTCTTCTACTACGACCGACCCATGTACCGCGTCGAGCAGGCACTCGACGGTTGGCAGAAGGTCTGGGCGTTTCTGCAGAAGCACCTGGCGACGTAAGGCGCGGCCAATGTGCACCTCGATCGTCGAGGTCGTGGACGTCGAGGGCGCCGGCAAAGGCCATGATGGCTGGTTCGCGCTGACCCACGCTGTCGTGTCCTACGACCACCCGCACCACGCGCTCCTGGAAGAGGCGATCACGGTGGCGTTCATGAGCCCTGCGCTCGGCCCGGCCGCCCGCGTCGCCGCCGAGCTCACGCTCGCCTCGGCGAAAGCGCTCAGTGCCGCCCTGACCCGCGCCATCA
>Ga0209415_10019094_pt1 | contig 10761 bp, 12 predicted proteins | sample PeaSoiSIISIP2007_FD_187696 | JGI IMG/M metagenome (GOLD analysis project Ga0209415, IMG submission 187696) | Peat soil microbial communities from Weissenstadt, Germany - SII-SIP-2007 (SPAdes) (version 2) | ecosystem: Environmental > Terrestrial > Soil > Wetlands > Peat | place: Germany... | reverse complement strand
CAGGTCGGCATTCGGTGCGTCCAGCGGCGCGTCCGTAAAGAATGTGAATGCGCCGAGAGTCGCAAAGTTAAACGTCGCAGCGCCTTGTACGTGATGATATTCGCCGCCGAACTTCAGGCTGTGATTCCCGAGCGTCATCCCAAAGTCATCTTTGAACTCGTATCGCTTTTCGAGAGTGCCCTGTGGGTCGCCGGTGCGGCGTCCGGTGACGAGGTCCGGACGTGATTCCTCGGGCAGGTCCGAGAAGGGCGCGATTGTGTTGTTGTAGCGGAAGAACTGAAAGCCAAACGTGTTGATTTTAGTCGGGCTGATAGCGTAGGTGTCGCTCACTGCGTGAGCTTGCGTGTTGGTCAGGTTGGTTTCGCCGTTGGATTTGGCGCGGATACCGCCAACATTTTCTGCAGCGGTGAAATCGTCGATATTGAAGCGATAGAAGAGGTGATTTTTCTCAGTCATCGCGTAATCGAGTTTTGCGGTGACGAAGTCGCGGCGAAGCGGAAGCGGCACGTTCCCGTCGAACTCAGGATAAATGCCGAGCGTATTGACAACCCCGGTGTTCAGCTCGCGATGATCTTCAAAGGCCACGAAACCGAAGAGTTTGTCGCGTACCAGAGGACCACCGGCGCTTACGCCTTGTTGCTGGCGGCGATAGGTGCCCTTACTGTCCTGAAAATAATCGCGCGCGGAGAGCGCTTGATTGCGGAAGAAATAGAACGCGTCGCCATGGAACTGGTTTGAGCCCGAGCGCTCCACGATGTTCACGACCGCTCCCACAGAGCGCGCTTGCTCGGCATTGACATTGTTGGTGATCACCACGAATTCTTGAATTGCCTCGGGACTCACGTCGTATCCCAGCCCGCCAACCACGAAGTCGAAATCTTCGAATCCGTCCACGTAGACGTTCGATTGGCGCCCGCCAGTGCCAGCCACGCTGATTTCGCCCACAAGAACTTTCGTGGGATCGATCGGGGGTGTGCGAACAATTTGGGGCACCAGAGTGGCCAGGTCAGTGAAATCACGATTCTTCAAAGGCAGGTCGGCGATTTGCTGATTGTCGACGACCCCGCCGACGTCAGACGTAGTCGTCTGGACGAGCGGCGCAGCTCCGGTTACGGTAATTTCGGTACTCGCTTTGCCGATGGAGAGTTGTACGTTCTGCACCGTGGTTTGTCCCACCACCACGGTGAGGTCGCGCACGTTGGCAGCTGAGAAGCCCGTGGCATCGACCTTCATGGTGTACAACCCGGGAATCACAGTGAGGAAGGAATAGGCGCCGCTGGACGTGGCGACCGTCGTGCGCGTCTCAGCCGTCGCCTGATTCACAATATCGATTTTCGCGCCGGGCACTGCCGCGCCGCTGGGATCGGTCACTGTTCCGGATATCTCGCCGGTAGGGAGTTGCGCATGCGCCCGCGGCGCGGAGACGTGAACCGCCAGGCAGAGCAATAGAATTGAAATCCAACAGGATGCGCTTCTCATCGGGCCCTCCTTAGGGTTCGTTCGATAATCTTGTGTTTTGCCGCGCAGATGGACAGCCATCATCTCTTCACTTCGCCGTTTCGATTCGAATTACGCCGACACCTTCGAGAAATTTGAAAAATTGATAAACGTCCACGGTGGGAATGGGCTCGAATTCAGAACTGAGTACGTTTCGAATTTCGGCCACGCTGCGCTTGCCGTTGGCGAGATTGAGCGCTTCGTAGTAGGTGTACTCACCGCGTTCCGCGATGCCGAGCTTTCGCTCGAAATGTTCGTCTCCGGTTTTGTCGATCAGCCACCAGCGCCCGTATTCCGGCCTGAAAATGTTTACCGGGCCGCGGATTTCGGTTGTCCGCGATGGAATCGCTTTTGAGAACTGCGGATCGGGTTCCGCCTGTCGCAGTTTTTCTGCGGAAACTCCCAACTGGCGCGTGCGCGATTGCGCATAGTCTTCAATGAATTTTAACGAAGCCTTCTTTGCATCCTCGAGAGCGGAGATAAACGGCGCGGCGTCGGACTCAAACGATTTCGAATCGGCTACCAAGCTCAGGCTTTGCAACGCGGTGAGTTCAGTCGCATAGGCTTCTTGAATCAGGATGTGGGCATCGCCGTAAGCCGTGGGAAGCGATTCGCTCGTAGCCGAGCCCAGATACGCGAACGCGCGACTCTGAATGCCGGCAAGGCGCGCTTCCGCTTTTGTCCAGGCACTCTGCAGGAACGCAGGCATATCGGCGGGTGTCGCTGACGCCAAGGCGTAGCCGGCCGCGGCGCCGAGCACGACTCCGCGCCTCATCTGGGTGGGGTCGCCCGCGGCGGCGATGGAATCGTCCTGCGTGCCGAGAAAGTGGTCCGGATAATCGTTGAGGAGAATTGCACGCACGCCGAATGTCTGCGCATCCTCGTGATCGCTCGGCCCCCAGTACGGCTCGATGTTGTAGTGAAATTCATCGTGCGTTCCCGTCGGAGCGAAAATCGGATCGAGGAATCCAATCGATGGTGAGGCCGAGAGAAACCCCGCATTGCGGATGGAAATTGTGTTCTCGGTGCCAACTTTTTGCACGAAGGTCTCTACGATGTCGTCAATGAAGCTCGGATTGGAATACGGCGAGCGATAGAGATGCAGAACAGCCGCAGCGCCGCCCTGTCTCTGGCTGTAGCCGATCATGTCAATGTTGATCATGGCCAGGATTCGCGCCACATCTTCCGGATGCTCGTGGAAATGGTAGGTAAGTCCCATGTGTTCGGGGCCAAACATGAAGCGAATCGTGCGCCGCGGCCGCGGCAGTTTTCCGGACTGGATCAGGCCGTTGAGCAATCGCGCGATTTCTAGATTGCATCCGACTCCCGTCAAATTATTCGCGCCTCCGGAATCGCGGCTGTTGTCATGCGCGGTGAACAGCACGACGGGCAAGTCCGGCTCAGACCCGGGAATCGTGCCAATCACTTCGGGATAAGTACCTGGGCCCGTCTCGGCATCGACTTCCGCGCGAACGACTACGTGCTCTCCGGCCGAAAGGCGGTTCCGAAGATTTATTCCCTCGCGGTATGAAAGCGAGAACGCAAATGTTGGCTTCTCGCCGTGCGGGCCCTCCCACGGACCGATTTGCAGAGATGAGATCAGCCCGGGATGCTCAACAGCATCGTCCATCCGGTAAAAAACAACGCCAAGCGCCTTGCGCTCCCAAACCGCCAGGCGCATGGCCATCGACGCACTTCCCGAAACCAGCACAATCTTTCCCTCGACGGCGCGGCCCGCATAATCTTCCGCATGCGTCCCCGCTCCGACGTCGATCAACTCAGCCGAAACCGAAGCCGAGCGGCTGAACCGTGCGATCGACCCTTTGTAAACCTTGTAGTCCGCCAACAATTGGCGGTTCGGCTGCTCCAGCCAAAGCTGCGCCTTCTTTGCGTCCCACGAAGGCTCCGACCGGAAAGCCCAAAAATACTTCTCGCCATCAGCGGCGAAATGCTCCACAGTGACGCCCGTCAATCCGATCGCACGTAGTTCGTTTGACAGATACTCCGCCACCTGTTCCGCACCCGGCGAAGGTGAGAACCCTGGAAACTGAACGATGCGCTCAAAATCCGCGTAGGGAAGTTCGCCTGAAGCGTTGTCACGAATCGCCCGGTACTGCTCTGGCTTGAGGAGTTGCTGCGCCTGCGCCGCAGACGCTAAAAGCAGAGCGCAAACACCGACGCCGGCTGCGAACCGCCAGGGGCGTGGACGTCGCGTTCCTCGGAAATCCGGTATCGTGTTCGCAGTGTTCATGGCCTCCCCCTCGCCCGTTTATGCCCGTCCGATTCAGCCAGCGTCTGTTGCGCTTCCGCTCGTCTCAGGGCCGTGATCACCGCATCGCAACTCTTCCGCAAATGCTGTCGAATTGCGGCGCGAAGCCGTGCAGAATCTTGTCGCTCCACCGCCTTGACAATCCGCAGGTGGTCTTGATTCGCCCTCGTCCGCGCCGTGCCATCCCGCACCATACTTCTGATGTACGCAGCTACCCAATTCCGCAGAGTTTCGATCACCTTCAGGAGCCGGACCGACCCTCCCTCCTGATAGAGGAACAAGTGAAACTCGTCATTCAGTGCAATCCAGCGATCCGGATCGCGGCAGCGCGACATCTCACGCTCGAACTTCCGCATCTGCGCGACTTTCCTTAGCGTAATTCTCTTCATGCCGGCGATCGCGGCCTTCGCCTCGAGCTCCCCGCGGATCTCGTAAACGTCGCGCAACTCCCGCGGCGTCATTGCCGCCACCACTGCCCCCCGGTGCGGATAAAACCGGATCAGGCCTTCCCCCTCCAAGGTGCGCAACGCCTCTCGCGTCGGGATTCGACTTACGTTTAGTCTTTTCGACAGCGCCCATTGGTTGAGCTTTTCGTTCGGCTTAAAAGTTCCATCTAAAATGGCCGCCCGTATTTTCTCGGTGACGAGTTGCTGCACGGTCTTGTACGAGAGTGCGAGGTCAAGGTCAGATGTCATCTCGCATTCCGATCACATACTGAAGAAATGCATGGTAAACACCTCCCGGGCACTCCAGGTGTCCTCCGGACAAAGGCGGAGAGTATTCTGTATACACATTTTCAGAGCGAATGGGCGCGGTTTATCAGCTTTCGATATTTCCTGTCAAGAAAAATCGCGAGCGTCAGGCAGGATCAAGAAGAAAGGTGGTGCCGGTACTCGTCAGTTCTAGCTCATGCTTTGGACGGGACAGCGCCGTGCTCCGGATGCTTATCGGGTCAGGGTCACGCCCAGGACACACCAAGAGTAATAGAAGGCGTGAATCTATCTCTTGAATTCGATAAACAAGTTGTGCGTCTCGGTTGTTCCTACGTTCTCCCCCGCGTGTTCCAGCGCGCTACTCCACTTCACCTCGCCCGCTTTTCCTTCCACTACTTCGGATCGGCCATCCGGATACCAAAACCTTCTCTTCCACGGCCCAAACGAATAGATCAATCGGTCTGGATGGCCGTGCATCCCGACCTTTTCGCCCGGCTGGTCCCGGAATTCGAGCACTCTCACTCGGTCGTTCTCGAATAACACCTTGTACCGGCCCGGATCAACGTCCAGGGGATCCAATGCTGCATCTTTTTTCATGAGTTTGTGGTTTCCTTTCACTCCATCTAAAGACCATGTGCACGCCCTCGCAGCCGCTCTAAACCAAAAACTTTCCGTTTTCTCGTACATCAGTGCCGTCATTCAGCTCCTGGGTTCGCTGGCGCGTAATCGCTTACGCGCTGTGATCACGCTTCGGTCCGCGGTCGTCTCGCTGAAGCGCACATCCGAAAAACCGACATCGCGCAGCAGTCCTTCGATTTCAGAAATGGAGTAGCACTTTCCGTCGGTCGAGGCCATCAACAGCACCGAATAAGCAGCCACAGCCAGCGGCCCGGTTTTCTTGCGGTTGATGTGCGAGTCGTGAATCACAATCATTCCCTCGCGCGGCAACGCCGAGAATGATTTCTTCAATAGCTGCTTTACCGTCGCTTCCCGCCAATCATGCAAGACGTTTGAGAACAGGTGCACATCGTATCCGGAGGGAAAAGGCTCCGCGAACATGTCACCGGAAATCACATCGGCCCGCTCGGCAAATCCCATCTTCGATATGTAGCGCCGCGTAATTGCATCAACTGGAGACTTCTCGAAGACCGATGCGGTGAGCGATCGGTGATTTGTCAGTATGGAACAAGCGTAGACGCCCGATCCCCCGCCAATGTCCAGCAATCGCCGACGCTTGCCCAAGTGCAGCCGTTTCGCCAGCGCTGGTCCGTGAGACAACCCCCGGCAATGCATCATCCGGGTAAAATTATCCGCGAAGGCTTCAGAGCGCATCGCCGCGGCCCACGGGGCGCGCGCCGCGACTCCTGGCAAGCCAATAGGCTTTCCCGTTCGAAGAACTATCAGCAAATCCTGGCAATCCGGCCGGTCGGCGATAGAGGCAAAGTACGGTCCCAGGAAAAATGGTGATTTCGCTACCAGAAAGTCGCTAGCCAGCTTCGTCACGCTATATTTGCCACGCACCTGATGAATCAGGCCCATGGCCGAAAACAAGGTGATCATCACGTCTACGGGCCGCTCCGCGAGGCGCAGAGAAGCGCAAATCGTCTTTAGATTCATCGGCCGTTCTGCGAGCCGGGAGAAAAAATCCAATTCCGCGATCGCCGCGCCCAAGAGCGGGCTACTGTAAACGCCGTCTCGATATCGAAGGAGTGCAGAAGGATCGCATTTGGGCAGTTGGAGTGCTTTCCTGATGACAATATCTCGAATCAATTCAGCTCCAAAATTCTCCGAAGTTGCCAGGCAGGATCCGCCGGTGCCGCTCCTCTGACTTTCAGCCCTGTCGTAGTCTCAGGGCCGCTGCGAGTGTACATCAGCATAGCAATGTGAGAAATCGCGAGTGGAACGCCTCGTGGATCGAATCCTGCTTCGCCAGAACGCGTAAAATGACAGTCAGTACACTCAACCGAATCGTCGAGCACACCGCAGTGGTGGCTTAATCGATGCGGAAGAACTTGGCGAATGGAAGCGATAAGAAAGGGTGCGATTTCCTGGACGAGTCCGCGGCCCCTCTTGGCAGGACGGGCTACGTGTCGCATTGATCGATTCGTGGCCCTGCGGTGTTTACCTAAGACGATGTCTGGCTCGGTGACAGCCCGCGCAGAGCGTAATAAGGTTTTCTTCGGCATCATCTCCTAGATGGCCGCGTGAGCGGATGTGGTGGAGCTGAAGATCGCGCGCCGCGCCGCAGTCTTGGCAGCGCCATCCGTCGCGTGCGAGCACCTCACGGGCGAGCTGGCGGTACGCCTCGGTTTCAAGCCTCAGTCGCGGCCGCTTCCGTGTGAACCGGCTCAAAACTGTTCCTCACAATTTCCAGCAACTGCAGTCTCTGCGCCACGGGAAGAGCGCTGATGAGCCGAGCGAGCGCCAGAAACAACATGCTCTCCGCGCCAGCTTCCAGGCTCGCTCCCGCCAGGAAGTCCGCGCAGATCATCTCCAGACAATAGCCGCGAGATTTGTCCGTCCCGAGCATCAGGGCGGCGGTATCGAGCGCTTGCTCAATCACCGGTAATTGGCTCTTGTAGGCCTTGAAATAAAGAATCTCCCAGGGCTCGGTTTCCTTCCCCGTCAGGTGCCGCTCCACTTCCCGCTTGAACTCCTCCCGGGGTAGCTCTCGCGCCTTGTGCACCCATGGTGCACAATCGAATCTCTGTTGCTCCCTCCGCACCACCTTGGCCAATTCCCTGGCTTTGGTCAACCCCATCGACCGCAGGTCGGCTTTCGGAATCCGCGGCAGATGTTCATGGATGGCCATCAGGTAGTAGGCCTTTCGCCGGGATTCTGGGAACTTCCTCTCGAGGAACTCATCGAAGGACTTCAGATTATCGAGCCGCCAGTACTGCCCGGAACAGACTTCGCACAGATAACAGCCCAGATCGACCGAGCGCGAGGATCACCTGGGGTACCTTTCCTTCTTTAAATGAGTCCAATCCTGCAACCACGAACCGCTGATTCCCGCCGTTACAGTTGATGGCGGCCAGTTAGCTCCGCGACGAATCCTTGCAAATCAATCGCTTCCACTCTGCCAGCGACAGCCCTTGTAGCCGGGGCCGTGCGCGACGTACCGTGCACGATAACCAGGCGCGTTGAGCGATTTTTCAATGTGCGGCGCAATGAGAGAAGCGGAGCGGCCATTTCGGGGCGGATGGTTTTACCGGCCTTGCATTCAATTAGCCATAGTCCGGCGTTCGGTTTCGGTAGAAGAAAATCGACCTCCAGGCCTTGCTGATCGCGAAAGTAATAGAGCTCTTTCCTCGCTCCCCGATTCACTTCGCTCTTGAGTATTTCCGCCGCGACAAAACCTTCAAACAACTGTCCCAGAAAAGGCGAGCGCTGAAGCTCCTCCTTCGAGGTAATACCCAATAGGTAGCATGCGAGGCCAGGGTCACCCCAGTAAATTTTCGGCGATTTGATGAGCCGTTTCCCAAGATTTTCGAAATACGGCGGAACAACAATGATCTGACTGGTGATTTCAAGAATGTGCAACCACTCGCTTATGGTCGGCACCGAGACTCCGAGTGGCGCGGCGAGATCGGTCTTATTCAGAACTTGGCCGTGCCGGCTAGCCAGTAGTCCCAGAAATCGACGAAAGGTCACTAAGTCGCGTATGTTTGAGATTGCTCGGACGTCTCGCTCCAAGTAGGTTTGGAAGTAGGAAGCGAACCAAAGAGCTCTGGATTTCGGGCGAAGGAGTACTTCTGGAAAACCACCGTGAAGCATATCAACCTTTGTAGTCTCAGTTACACTGAAAGGTAGAAGTTGCAGAATGGCAGCGCGGCCCGCCATCGACTCGGTGATGCCCTGCATCAGCGGCGCTTCCTGCGATCCAGTGAATAGCCATTGCCCCTTCAGGCGTGGCGCGGCATCAACGAGCGAGCGCACGTAACCGAAAAGTTCGGGAGCATTCTGAATTTCGTCGAATAGGACAGGAGGGCGTAGCTCTTCGAGAAAAGTACGTGGGTCGCTGCGAATCCGTCCTTGCATGTCAGGATCCTCAAGGAGCACGAACTGAGCTTTGGGGAACAATTGGCGAAGGAGAGTCGTCTTTCCGGAGCGGCGCGGTCCTGTTACGACCACCGCTGGGAAATTCCGTGCGGCTTGTCGGGCAACGTTTTCCAGACTTCGGGGGATGTAGCGCATGTGAGTATTGTAAATTGGAACCTTAGAATAATCAACACTCAGAGCCATGCTGGTACGTTTGGCGAAAGGCCGTATAGTCTCGAAAGGATTGGGGGTAAGCCATGAAACGGGGCGCCGCAAGCGGCCGGCGATCTCTTGGCTAGGTGACGGCATGTCGGGTTGCATGACACACGGCGCACAATGTGGTGAGATTTCCTTCGGCATCGCCACTCCGATCGACTGCGCGAGCGGATTACGTCCTTGCCCGTGTTAGTAATGAACACGCAAGCGCTTGGGGACGTACCCTAATCTTGGTTGGAGCAGTCAGGCAACGCAATACGCTTCGAGGGGGCGATCGAGCTCCTTGAAAATGGTTTCGTCTCATTACTGCATTCAAGAGGCCCGCTCGGTGTCCTGCTGTAGTCGGTGAGCTTTCTGGTGACAGATGACGCAAAGAGCTATCAGATTCTCGGCCGCGTCATCGCCGAGGCGGCTCCGCGGCAGAATGTGATGGACTCGAAGGTCTCCGATTTGGCCGCAAGATTGGCAACGCCAACCGTCCCGCTCGAGGACTTTACGGCAGAGCTGGCGGTAAGCCTCGGGCCCGAGCTTCAAGCGTGGCCGTTTGGATCGAATTCCAGTCAAGGGACCACCTGAACGCTCTCGAGGAGTTGCTCTCGCTGCGGCATCGGAAGACCAAGGACCAGCCGCGTGAGGGCCGACAGAAGAGCATCCTGGTTGCCGGTCTCAAAGCTCGCTCCAGCAAGAAAATCCGCGCAGATCATCTCCAAGCAGTAGCCCCATGATTTGTCCGTCCCGAGCATCGATGCAGTCGTTTCAAGCGCTTGCTCGACGACCGGGAGCTAAAGCTTCGGGCCGAAGATGCCGCCGAGCGGCGGTCCTTATTTTAAGCTGCCCTGCGGACGGGGCAGATCAACCTGTACCCATTTTGGGAACAGGTGTATAATTCAAGTGTTTCTAATGAGACGTGGCCTTGAGAGTCATCGCGCGGAAAAGTCTACGGCAGTTCATTGAAGGTCTAAAAAGCCACAAGAATCAGAAGGCAGTCAAGTCAGCGCTGGAGGCGTGGTTTCACGAGGCATCGCGGGCCAACTGGAAGAGCCCTGCCGATGTTTTGAAAGCCTATGCGAACGCGAGCATCGTGGGATCCGATAGAGTTGTATTCAACATCAAAGGCAACGACTACCGGCTGGTGGTGGCGATCAATTACCTGCATCAAATCGTTTTCATCAAATGGATTGGAACGCACGCTGAGTATGACAACATTGACGTCAAAACGGTGAGATATGAAGATTAAGCCGATCCGAGGCGAAGCAGACTACGATCGAGCCCTGCGCCGAGTGGAAGAGCTATGGGACGCTCCGGAGGGTTCAGCAGAATCCGATGAACTGGCCGTGCTCGCCACTCTCGTTGAGGCCTACGAGCGCGAGCACTATCCCATTGATCTTCCTGATCCCATCGAAGCAATCAAATTTCGGTTGGAGCAGTCAGGCAGCGATTCCCGGACGCTGATAGGAGTTATCGGCCAGCGGACCCGTGTGTATGAAGTAATGCGAGGCAAGAGGCCGCTATCGCTGAATATGATTCGTAATCTGCACGAGAGATTCGACATCCCCGCAGAGGTTTTGATCCAGCCCGCGCGAAGAGCGCGTAAAGCTGCGGTTCAGCGAAGGTCTCTGCGCCGCAGACACGCCCGCCTTTCTGGAAGGTGAGAATAAGTCGCTTGTGCGTGACCAGGCGGGAGTGTGACGCTTCAATACCAATCAAACGAGCGGGTCTTCTGCAGGAGCGATGGTGCGCTGGCCACATCGCTCGGTCCAGTCCCGTTGTGGAATACAGTACTTTGGCGTTTATTTCCAGTATTCCCTCGTGCGGTCGCTGTCCCGGCTCGTTCTACGTTGTTTGGCGATGATGATGCCTGGCTCTGTGACAGCTCGCGCAGAGTGTAATGAGATTCTCTTCGACATCGTCTCCCAATCGGCCACGCGAGCGGAGGTGGTGCACCTGAAGATCTTGCGCCGTGCCGCAGTCTTGGCAGCGCCACCCATCGCGCACCAGCACTTCGCGTGAGAGCTGGCGGTACGC
>Ga0209415_10019092_pt1 | contig 10762 bp, 9 predicted proteins | sample PeaSoiSIISIP2007_FD_187696 | JGI IMG/M metagenome (GOLD analysis project Ga0209415, IMG submission 187696) | Peat soil microbial communities from Weissenstadt, Germany - SII-SIP-2007 (SPAdes) (version 2) | ecosystem: Environmental > Terrestrial > Soil > Wetlands > Peat | place: Germany... | reverse complement strand
CCTCACGTGACCGTTTCGCAAGCTGTTTGTCGACGTCGCCGATCATCTCCCAGTCGTCGCTGAGGAGCTCCGCGGGACAGTGCACGACGTCACCGAGCAGCATGGCTCGCTCCTTTCCGGACGAAAGGACGATGACCGTGCTGCCAGGTGTGTGACCGGGAGCGCTGCGCACGTCCATGCCTGGCAGGATCGTCCCGTCCCCGCTCCACATCTCGAGGCGTTCCGCAATGGGCGGAAGCAATTCCGACGACGCTCGGCCACCCATCAAGGACACGGCCAGGCTGTCATCGTACGGAGTGGAGCCCATGAAGAACTCCCAGTCCGCCTCGTGGCACCGGTAGGCGGCATGGTCGAACAGGCGGCGCTCTCCATCGGTAGCCCACCCGAGGTGGTCGAAATGGAGATGGGTGAGGACGACATCGGTGATCTCCGACGGCTGGACTCCCAGGGCGGTCAGGTTCTTCATGAACCTCCCAGTCCGCCCGGGAGCGGCGTATGGGCCTATCCCGGTGTCGACGAGTGCCAGACGGTCCCCGCTGCGCACGAGGAACCCGCCCATCTCTATGGGGAGCATCCCATCCCCGTCGAGGAACTGCGAGTGTTGGAGCCAATCCTGATCGGTCTTGTTGAAGAGAAGCGTCGGCGGCGCAGGGATGCTCCCGTCGGAGACGCCCTCGATCGTCAGGGCCCCGATCTGCATGTCGCCCGACCATAGTGCCGAGGGTGACCCAGTACGTCGGTCACGCGCTCGGGCAGCGGACCAGTCGTTGTTCTGAGTTCGGATGGATGAGTGTCACTTTCGTGCGTGGGCGGAAAGAAACGACCAGACTGCTGCCGACGAATCAAACCCCATGTAGGCGCTTCCGACCAGCGACTGGGTACCGGGTGAGGCGGGATGTCCCATCCATGCATGATTGGCGCCAGTTACCTTGGCCCACTCGACCAACGTGCCGGCATGGCATGGTTGCCAGATCTCGAAGTTGACGGCGGAATTGGACGGATCAACACGGGTCGTCGGGGTCGAAGGGCACGCGTCCTGCGCGGCGAGCGTCTTCAAGCCGTCCACCGGTGGAGGGAAATCGGCCCGTGTCAGAGATCGCGACCCCACGCCCCCGTTGATCGGAATGTTCTGGTCGTCTGTGCCGTGGATCTCGAGAACGGAGACAGGGTGGGACGTCACACAGCTGTTGACAAAGAGGTCGCCCGCTTGGACCCCGATGGCCACGATCTGATTCGAGAGCTGGCACGCAAGTCGCTCGGCCAGTATGGCGCCATTCGAGTGGCCGGTCGCGTAGACGCGACTCTTGTCGATGTCGTACCGGTGCTCCATCTTGGTGATCAGTGCTGAAATGAAGCCGACGTCGTTGACGTTCTGCTGGCTCTGCTCGGCGACGGAGCAGCAGCCCCCACCGTTCCAGACGAGCCTGTTGGGGGCCGCTGGTCTGATGGGCGTGCCGTTCGGGTAGACCACGATGAACCGGTTGGCTTCGGCCAGGCCGTCGAAGTCGGTGTTCTGCTCGAATTGCCGACCCGATCCGAGTCCTCCGTGGAGGCCCACCAAGAGCGGCACCGGCGTGGCCTTCGGGAGCGACTTGGGTACGTAGAGTGTGTAGGTCCGTAGGCCACTCCCCGGCACCGCAATGGACCCGCTGATGTCATGGCCCTTCGCAGCGACGGCGGGTTTGATCACCGCGCCGAAGGGCACGATCGGTGTGCTCTGGGAACTCTCCTGTGTCGCCGGGACGGCCCCGGATGCACTCCCGGCGATCGCGACGGTTGCAACCAACATGACGACGACGACCAGGGCGCCTCGGACAATCGTCCATCGGTTTCGAGAGGCACCCGCAGGATGCATCGCCGGATTCGTCGACATTGAGCCCATCATCCCATTCAGATGTGATGATTCATTGAGGAATCTGTTCGGATCGTCCCTACCGGTTCCAGAAGACCGCAGGGAACCTCGAGGGAGAGCCGCGCCCGAGTACGCGGGTAGTGGGCGTGACCCGAGTCGCCCCTCGAGGTGTCAGGTGTTCCTGTGGCCGGGAGCGCTCGCATGGCGCAGGACACGAGCGACGGCCGCCGCCGACCCGCTCGGTCGACGCGAAGGTCAGGCGGTGACGATGGGCTCGAAGTGCTCCACGACGGGGAAAGGGTCGTAGAAGTGGTGCAGGGCGGCGCGCCAGTCCTGGTATCCCGCCGAGCCCCGGAAGCCTTCGGTGTGGTCCTCCAGCCGCTCCCATTCGACGAGGAGCAGGAAGCAGCTGGGGCGCTCCACGCAGCGCTCGACGCGCAGCGAGACGAAGCCCGGGCTGGCAGCGACGATGGCCTTCGCCCGCTCCATCGACTCGACGAACTCCTCCTCGCGCCCGGGAATGACGTCGAGTAGCGCGTGTTCGGTGATCACGCGCCAAGCAGCCGCTCGCGCAGCGCCGGGTCGGTGGCCGCGTCAATGGCCGTCCAGGCCAGCGCCATTGCGCCGTCGCGCACCGCGGCGTCGGCCGAGGGTGTTACGCAGGCGGCGGCGAACTCACGCTGGTGGTTCACGGCACCGTGCGTCTCTATCCCGATGAGTGGGTGGATGGTGGGCACGGCGAGCGACACGTTGGCCATGTCCGTGGAGAACGTCGGGAGCGGCGTGCCGGCGTCGTCGGCGTCGAAGTGCCGCCCGAGGGCCTCGGCGTTGGCGCGGTAGGCACGGAGCAGGGCCGGGTCGGCCTCCATGTGCGAGTACTCGGGCGCCAGCTCCTCGTACTGGACCGAGCACCCGGTGGCCAGCGCACCCGCCTGGAAGCACGCGTTCACCCGGGGCCGCAGCGCGGCGAGACCTTCGGCGGTGCGAGAGCGGACCATGTAGCGGGCGGTGACCGCGGCCGGGATGATGTTGGCCGCCGCCGAACTGTGGGTGACCACGCCGTGGACCTGGTCCCCGGGCGGCAGTTGCTGGCGCAGCAGGCCGATCGCCACCTGGGCCACCGTCAGGGCGTCCTGCGCGTTGACACCTTCCCAGGGCGCCGCGGACGCGTGCGCCTCCCGTCCCGTGTAGCGGACGTCGAAGTGCGCCACCGCGAGGCAGGTTCCCGTCAATCGCTCGGTCGGCCAGGGGTGGACCATCATGGCGGCGTGGACGCCCCCGAAGGCGCCACGCTCGAGCATCAGGATCTTTCCGCCGCCCCCCTCCTCAGCCGGGGTGCCGAGCACCCGCACGGTGAGCCCGATGTCGTCCGCCACCGCGGCGAGGGCCAGACCCGCGCCGACGGCGGTGGCTGCGATGATGTTGTGCCCGCAGGCGTGACCCACATCCGGCAGCGCGTCGTACTCGGCGCAGACCGCCACCACGAGCTCGCCCCCGCCGGAGCGTGACTCGAGGGCGGTCGGCAGGTCGTAGACCCCCTCGTCGACCTGGAGGCCCCCGGCCCGCATGGCCTTCGCCACGGCCCGCGCCGACGTGGTCTCCCCGAAGCACAGTTCGGGTGTCGAGTGGACCGAGTGGCTGAGAGAGACGAGCTCGTCCAGGTGCCCGTCGATGACCACGGCGGCCGCGTCTTTGACCGACGCGGCAGCGGCCGGGGCGGTGCTCACTACTCGATGACCGCGACGACGTCGCCGGCGCCCACGGAGTCGCCCGCGCTCACGCGCACCTCCTTGATCACGCCGTCCTTCTCGGCGGCGACCGCGTTCTCCATCTTCATCGCTTCGAGGAGGCAGACGGCCTGGCCGACCTCGACGACGTCGCCCACCGCGACGAGGACCTTGACGATAGTGCCCTGCATAGGGACGGTCACCTGTCCCGAGCCGGACCCGGTCACCGCAGAGGCCGCGGCCCGCTTCGGCCGTCCGGCGGCGCGGCCGGGCGCAGCTGCCGTGCCCAGGTCGGGCACCCAGAGCCGCACCGAGAAGCGCCGGCCGTCCACCTCGGCGGTCACGTCGCGCTGGACCGTCGGCACCCCGTCGTCATCCGGGGCCGGCGTGGCGGCGCCCGGCGGCTCCGCCACGAGGCCGCTCAGGTCGAGGGTCTCCTCGACCCACTTGGTCGAGTGGGTCGCCGCCGCGAAGTCGGGATGGCTCAGGATGGCCTCATGGGCGGGCAGGGTGGTGGCCACCCCGGTCACCCGGGTCTCGCCGATCGCCCGCAGCATGCGCCGCCGCGCCGACTCGCGGTCGGGTGCCCAGACGATCAGCTTGGCGATCAGGTTGTCGTAGTACTGCGACACGGTGTCGCCCGCCTCGTAGCCCGTATCGAGCCGCACGCCCGGGCCCGCAGGCTGGTGGAAGGTGGAGATGGTGCCCGGCGAGGGCGAGAAGCGGCCGCCGCTCGGGTCCTCCGCGTTGATCCGCACCTCAATGGCGTGCCCGTGCCGGCGGACGTCCTCCTGGGTGAAGTCGAGCGCTTCCCCCGACGCGATGCGGATCTGCCACGCGACCAGGTCGAGCCCGCTGACGAGCTCGGTGACGGGGTGCTCGACCTGCAGCCGCGTGTTCATCTCGAGGAAGTAGAACTCGCCGTCCTGGTAGAGGAACTCGACCGTGCCGGCGTTGTAGTAGCCGCAGGCCTGCGAGACCTTGACCGCCGCCGTGCCCATGGCGTGGCGGACATGCTCGGGGAAGTCCGGGGCCGGGCTCTCCTCCACCAGCTTCTGGTGGCGCCGCTGGGCCGAGCAGTCGCGCTCGCCGAGCCACAGCGTGTTGCCGTGCTGGTCGGCCAGCACCTGCATCTCGATGTGCCGGGGCCACGCGAGGTAGCGCTCCAGGTAGATCTCGGGCCGGCCGAAGTACGCCTGCGCCTCGCGGGCAGCCGACTCCATGGCCTCGGCGGCGTCCTCGGCCGCGGTGACGACCTTCATGCCGCGCCCGCCGCCGCCATAGGCGGCCTTGATGGCCACCGGCCAGCCGTGGAGGTCACCGAACGCCACCACCTCCTCGGGCGAGGTGAGCGCCTCGGAGCGGCCGGGGACGCCCGCCACGCCGGCCTTCTCGGCCGCGAGGCGGGAGCTGATCTTGTCGCCCATGACCTCGATGGCCTCGGGGGGCGGGCCGATGAACGTCACGCCGCGTTCGGTGATGGCCCGGGCGAAGTCGGTGTTCTCGGAGAAGAAGCCGTAGCCGGGGTGCACCGCGTCGGCGCCGCTTTGCTCTATTGCGTGCAGGATCGCCTCGGTGTTGAGGTAGCTCTCGGCCGCCGTCTCGCCGCCGAGGGCGTACGCCTCGTCGGCCATGCGCACGTGCAGGGCGTCGCGGTCGAGGGTGGAATAGACGGCCACCGTCGCGATGCCGAGCTCGCGGCACGTCCGGATCACCCGGACGGCGATTTCGCCGCGGTTTGCGATGAGGACCTTCTGGAGCACGCTGGGCCTTTCCTCGGTGAGGCGGGACTTCACAATTGCACGCGCCCTATGGTGTCTGCCATGTGGGGCGGGGAATGGCAGATCCGCTGGCTGGACGAGGTGGACTCGACCAATACCTATGTCCGTGACCAGGCACGCCAGGGCGCGGCCGAGGGTCTGGTGGTGGCGGCCGACCACCAGACGGCCGGCCGCGGGCGCCTCGACCGGCGGTGGGAGTCGCCGCCAGGGGCGAACCTGCTGGCCTCGGTCCTCCTCCGGCCCGAGTGCGACGCCACCGATGTGCACCTGTGCACGGGGGCGGTGGCGCTGGCGGCGGCCGATGCCTGCCGGGAGGTTGCCGGGGTCGAGCCCGTGCTCAAGTGGCCCAACGACCTGCTCGTCGGCGGGCTCAAGCTGGCCGGCGTCCTCGCCGAGGCGGAGTTCTCCGGGGGCACCCTGGTCGCCGTGGTGGTGGGGATCGGGATCAACGTGGCCTGGCCGGGGCCGGACGGCGCCGGTGGGACCTGCCTGGACGACGTGGGCGCGGCGGCGCAGCCGCTGGACCGCACGGTCCTTCTCGAACGCTGGCTGGGGGCGCTCAGAGCGCGTCGGGGGCTGCTCGAAGACGCCTCCGGGCGGCGCGCCCTGGCCGACGAGGTGCGCCGGCGCTGCGCCACGCTGGGCCAGGTCGTGCGGGTCACGCTGCCCGGCGAGGAGATCACCGGGCTGGCCGCCGCCATCGACGACGCCGGCCAACTCGTGGTCGAGACGGCAGCGGGACCCCGCCGGGTGACGGCCGGCGACGTGGTGCACCTGCGCCCGGGCTGAGGCAGGGGTGGGGTACGGGCCCCAGGCTAACATCGACCCCCTATGCGCCTTCTCGTGACGGGAGGTGCCGGTTTCATCGGGTCGAATTTCGCCCGTTACTGGGTCGAACAGCACCCCAAGGACCATGTCGTCGTCTACGACGTGCTCACCTACGCCGGCAACCGCCCCAACCTGTCCGACATAGAGGACAGCATCGTCTTCGTCCAGGGGGACATCTGTGACCCGGCCGCCGCCGAGAAGGCGCTGCGGGGCGAGGGGATCGACACCATCGTCCACTTCGCCGCGGAGTCGCACAACTCCCTGGCCGTCCTGAACCCCGGCCTCTTCTTCCGCACCAACGTCATGGGGACCCAGACCATGCTCGAGGCGGCGCGCCAGGTGGGGGTGGCGCGATTCCACCACGTCTCGACCTGCGAGGTCTACGGCGACTTGCCGCTCGACACGGACGAGATGTTCACGGAGGACTCGCCCTACCGGCCCCGCACCCCCTACAACGCCTCCAAGGCAGGGGCCGACCACGCGGTGCGCGCCTACGCCGAGACGTACGAGCTCCCCATCACGATCACCAACTGCGCCAACAATTACGGGCCCTACCAGTTCCCCGAGAAGCTGATCCCGCACTTCTGCGCGCTGGCGCTCGACGACCAGCCGCTCACTCTCTACGCCAGCACCGAGAACCGCCGGGAATGGCTGCACGTGATCGACCACTGCACCGCCATCGACGCCGTCCTCGCCCGAGGCGAGGTCGGTGAGACGTATCACGTGGGCAGCGGCGTCGAAGCCTCCATCATGGAGGTCGCGGACCGGATCCTCGCCGCGCTGGGCAAGCCGGAGTCGCTCAAGACGATCGTGCCCGACCGTCCCGGCCACGACCGCCGTTACATCCTGGACTCCTCCAAGCTGCGGCGCGAGCTGGGCTGGGAGCCCTCCGTCGAGTGGGAGCAGGGGCTGGCGGACACGGTGGACTGGTACGCCACGCATAGAGACTGGTGGGAGCCACTGCGGGCCCGGGCCCCCGTCGCCGAAGGATCCTGGGGAGCCGGAGGCACCTGAGCGGTGCGGATACTCATCACGGGAGCCGACGGGCAGCTGGGGCGTGATCTGCGCGACGCGCTGGCCGGGCGCGTGCCGGCCGGCGGGCGTCGGTGCGCGCTCCTCGGTCCGGAGGGGCCGCGCCCGGGCGTCGAGCACGAGGTGCTGGCCACCGACGTCGACACCATGCGCGTCGACGACCGGGACGCCATCCTCACCACCTTCAGTGCCTTCCGTCCCGAGCTCGTCCTCCACGGGGGGGCGCTCACCGCGGTCGACCTGTGCGAGACCGAGGTCGACGCCGCCTTCGCCGTGAACGCCACCGGCACGCGCAATGTCGCGGAGGCGGCCGCCCTGGTGGGGGCGCACATGGTCTACGTGTCCACCGACTACGTCTTCGACGGCACGTCGAGCCGTCCGTACTGCGAGTGGGACCCCCCGAGCCCGGCCTCCGTGTACGGCGCCTCCAAGCTGGCGGGGGAGCGGGAGTGCCGCCCCGGGTCGACGATCGTGCGCACGAGCTGGCTGTGCGGTGCCCACGGGGCCAACATGGTGGTGACCGCCCTGCGCCTGGCCGAGGGCGACGGGGAGCTCCGGTTCGTCGACGACCAGCACGGCTCGCCGACGTTCACCGCGGACCTGGCGCCCGCCGTCGTCACCCTGGGCCTCGACCGGCGACCGGGCATCTTCCACGTGACCAACAGAGGCACCACGACCTGGTGGGGCTTCGTGCGGGCGATCCTGGCCGAGGCCGGGGGGGACCCCGAGCGGGTGCAGCCCATCCGCACGGCCGATCTCGATCCGCCCCGGCCCGCCCCCCGCCCGGCCTACTCGGTGCTCGACAACATGGCCCTACGCCTGAGCGGGCTCCCCGCGCTGCCCGACTGGCAGGATGGCCTGGCCAGACTCGTCACCGCCCTCCGATCGCAGCAGAAAGCCGTCGCATGACCTCTCGCACCTCGGCTCGCGACTCCCGTACGACCCCGCACGCCGTGGCGGTGATCGGCGCCGGCTACGTAGGCCTGCCCACCGCTGCCACGCTGGCGCACTTCGGGCACACGGTCGTCCTGGCCGAGCGCGAGCGCATCAGGCTGGCCGCACTGCGCTCGGGGCGCATGCCCATCGTCGAGGTCGGCCTCGACGAGCTCGTGGCGGGCGGCGTGGCGACGGGCAACCTCTCCTTCACCGAGTCGGCCGTCGAGGCCGTGGTCGGCGCGGAGTTCGTCTTCCTCTGCGTGCCGACGCCCCAGAGCGCCGACGGCTCGGCCGACCTGTCCTACGTCGAGGCGGCCGCCAAGGAGATTGCGGCGCACCTGGAACCGGGCACCGTGGTGGTGAACAAGTCGACCGTGCCGGTGGGCTCGGCGACCATGGTCGAGGAGGTGATCGGCCGCCCCGACGTCAGCGTCGTCTCCAACCCCGAGTTCCTGCGCGAGGGCACCGCCGTGCTCGACAGCCTCAACCCCGACCGCATCGTCGTCGGCGCCGACGACCCCCAGGCGGCCGCCAAGGTGGGAGGGTTGTTCGCGGCGACGGGGGCACCACTGATCGTGACCGACGCCACGACCTCGGAGACGATCAAGTACGCCTCCAACGCATTCCTGGCCACCAAGCTGAGCTTCGTGAACGCCCTGGCCGGCCTGTGCGAGGAGGTCGGGGCGGACGCCCGCGACGTCCTGCTCGGGCTCGGCTACGACAAGCGCATCGGCTTCGAGTTCCTGCGCCCCGGCCCGGGGTGGGGCGGCTCCTGCCTCCCCAAGGACACACGTGCCCTGCTCCATATCGCGCGTGAGGCGGGCTACGACTTCTCGCTGCTGGCAGGGGCCATCGCGTCCAACGACGAGCAGCTGACCCGGGTGGTCTCCAAGGTGGAGGCGGCCTGCGGCGGTTCGGTCGACGGGGCGACCCTGGCGGTCTGGGGCCTCACCTTCAAGGCGAACACCGACGACCGGCGCGACTCGCCCAGCCTGCAGATCTCCCACCGCCTCGCCGAGCTGGGCGCCACCGTGCAGGCGTTCGACCCGACCGTCGAGGCCGAGCCGGAGGCCGACCCCGCCGACGACTTGCGCGGCCTGCACCTGCGTGCCGACCCCTACGAGGCGGCGACTGGAGCGCGGGCGCTCGTGGTGCTCACCGAGTGGGACGAGTTCCGCTGGCTCGACTTCTCCCGCGTCCTGTCCGTCATGGAGGAGCCCTCTATCGTCGACGCCCGCAACCTCCTCGACCCCGCCGCCGTGCGGCGCATGGGCTTCCGCTACGCGGGGATCGGGCGTCAGTGAGCCGGGTCGTCGTCGCCGGCGGGGCCGGCTTCCTCGGGTCGCACCTCTGTGACCGACTGCTGGGGCGGGGTGACGCCGTGGTCTGCATGGACAACCTCTCCACCGGCTCGAGGGAGAACGTGGCCCACCTGCTGGGCCACGAGCGCTTCAGCCTCATCGTGTCCGACGTCAGCGAGAAGGTGGAGCTCGAGGACGCGTCCGAGGTCGACGCCGTGTGCAACCTCGCCTCGCCGGCGTCACCGCCGGCGTACCTCGCCCGGCCCTTCGACACGCTGGCGGTCGGCAGTGAGGGCACCCGCCGGCTGCTCGAGCTGGCCCGGGCGCACGGCGCCCGGTTCCTCATGGCGAGCACCAGCGAGATCTACGGGGACCCCGAGGTGCACCCCCAGGTCGAGTCGTACCGGGGCAACGTCGACCCAACCGGGCCGCGCAGCGTCTACGACGAGGCCAAGCGGTTTGCCGAGAGCCTGACCATGGCCATGCATCGCACGCACGGGGTGAACGTGGGCATCGCGCGGATCTTCAACACCTACGGCCCGCGGCTCTCGCCGGGTGACGGCCGGGTCGTGTCAAACTTCATCGTGCAGGCGCTGCGGGGTGAGCCCCTGACCGTGTACGGGGACGGCAGCCAGACGCGGAGCCTGTGCTTCGTCGACGACGAGATCACGGGCCTGATGGCCCTGCTCGACTCGTCGCTCACCGGACCGGTCAACATCGGGAACCCCGACGAGCGGTCGATGCTGGACCTGGCGCGCTTCGTCCTGGAGGTCACGGGGTCGACGTCGGGCGTCGTCTTCGAGCCGCTGCCCACCGACGACCCGACACGCCGCTGCCCGGACATCTCGCTGGCCCGGCGGGAGCTGGGGTGGGAGCCGACGACCGGCCTGCGGGAGGGCATTGAACGCACGATCGACTACTTCGCACAGAAGGTGAAAGGCCAATGACCGAGACCGAACTGACCGACCTGCCCCCGCCGCGGACCTATGAGACGCTGACGGTGATCTGCCCGGTGTACAACGAGCGCACGACAGTGGCCGAGGTCATCCGGCGCATGCGGGCGGTCGAGCTGCCACTGGTGCTCCAGATCATCGTGGTCGACGACGGGAGCAGCGACGGCTCGGACAAGGTGCTGGGCGCCCTGGAGGACTCGACCGTGCGCGTCATCCGCCACGAGGTGAACCAGGGCAAGGGCGCCGCCATCCGCACCGGGTTGGCCGAGGCGCGCGGCGACCTCGTCCTCATTCAGGACGCCGACCTCGAGTACGACCCCAACGACTGGCCGCGCCTGCTCGACCCGATCCT
>Ga0209415_10019089_pt1 | contig 10764 bp, 7 predicted proteins | sample PeaSoiSIISIP2007_FD_187696 | JGI IMG/M metagenome (GOLD analysis project Ga0209415, IMG submission 187696) | Peat soil microbial communities from Weissenstadt, Germany - SII-SIP-2007 (SPAdes) (version 2) | ecosystem: Environmental > Terrestrial > Soil > Wetlands > Peat | place: Germany... | reverse complement strand
TCGGCGGCCGTCTTGCCCGCCGCTGGGGCGAGGTCGTTCCACCAGGCGGCGATCTCGTCGCAGGCGCGGGCCTCGCCGCGCTCGGCTACGACCAGCGCCGCCCTCCGCCTCCAGTCGCGATCCGCGCCGGCGAGCAGGTCGTCGACGAGCGGGGTCACCGGTGCGCCCATCCGCGCGAGGGCGAGCGCGCACCAGCGCCTCACCTCGTCGTCCTCGTCGCGCCCGAGCGCGCGCTTGACCGCGGGCAACGTCGCGGGCACCCGCAGCGCGAAGCACACCGACGCGGACAGACGGCGGATCTTCACGTCGGCGTCGTCCAGCAGGGCCGCGACGTCCTCGGCCGCCTCCGCGTCGCCCTGCGCGCCGCGGCGGAGCGCCTCCGGCCACCCCGCCACGCCGGACCCCTCGTAGCGGCCGTGGTCTCGCACGGTCGCCCGCAGCAGGTCGCGCAGCCGGGCGAGCTCGGCCGGCTCCCCTTGCGACACGTCGCGGTGCTCGAACGGATCCGCCGAGGGCCGGTAGAGCGCACACGCCGCCGCGCGCCGCTCGCAGACGAGGCGATGGTCGCCGGACGCGACGAGAGACGCGTCGTCCGTCTCCGCGAACGCAAGCCCCTCGTCGGCAGCCGCTCCGGCGAGGACGGGTCCCAGGTCCCGCCCGCGCAGCCGCGCGGGCCGCGGCATGCCCATGGCGGAAAGCGCGGTCGGCAAGAGGTCGATGGTCTGGACGACGGTGGGGATGCGCGCCCCCGGCTTCACCCCCGGCCCGACCACGACGAGGGGCACGCGCACCTGCTCCTCGTAAACGGTGGTGCCGTGGTAGCGGCCCCCGTGCTCCCCGAACTCCTCGCCGTGATCCGCCGTCACGACGATCACCGCCCCCGGGCGCCGCGATCGCACGACGCGCGCGATCCGGCCGACCCCCTCGTCGGCCGTGGCGACCTCGCTGTCGTACGCGTCCACCTCCGGCGAGGCGCCCGCGAACGGGTGATCCGCGTGCATCACGTAGGGCTCGTGAGGCTCGAAGAAGTGGACCCACAGAAAGAGGGGGCGGTCGGCCGGCGCTCCGTCGAGGTACCCCGCGACCTGCTGCTCGCGCAGCGCCGGCGCCGCGAACTCGACCTTCGCGTACTCGAAGCCGAGGCGAGACTCCTCGAGCCTCGAGAAGCGGTCCTCGTCGATGAAGAAGACGGCGGGCGGGTAGAACGCGGCCGTCCGCCAGCCGTAGCGCCGAAGATCCTGCGCCCAGGTCTCGGAGTCGGAGCCGAGGCCGAGCGCGATGAGAGGCCGCAGGTACTTGCCGGTCATCATCGACGTGATCGAGTACGACGTGTGCGGCGTGGGGCAGTACGCGCTCTCGAAGCGCGCCCCCTCGCGCGCGAGCGCGTCGATGTTCGGCGTCGTCGGGCGAGCGTAGCCGTAAGCCGAGACGTGATCGGCGCGCAGGGCGTCGACCGACAAGAGGAGCAGATCGTGCCCGCTCCAGTCGAGCGACCGCGCGACCTCTCCGGGCGCCGCGACCGGCGACGCGGCCGGCGCCTCGGACGGAGGCTCCGGCCGCAGCCTCGTCGCGGCGGCGACGACGCGCCCGAGCAGCGGCGCGTGCTCCACGAGGACGATGCGCAGGTTCGTCGCGCGATCGAGCGCCCGCGCCCGGTCGGGAATGGACGCCCCGCAGAGCACCACGAGGACGCCGACGGCGCAGGCCAGCCCGCGGACGACGGGCCCGGGCTGCCCTGTCGAGAGACGTGCGGCGAGCGCCACGAGCGCTCCGCCGAGGAGGGACGCGGCGATGACGGCCAGGTGGAAGGCGGGGTAGAGGCGCGGAAGGACGAACGCGTCCGCGAGCCAGCCGCCGATCGCCAGGGCGAGGCCGATCACGGCGAGGAGCAGCGGCCGCCGCGCCTCCGCCGCGACGCGCGGGACCAACCGGGCGCCGAAGAGGGCTCCGGCCAGGGCCAGCCCGGCGACGAAGGGCGCGCGCACTGCCGTCGCCGCGAAGTGGCGGCCCTGCGAGACGCCGATCGCCAGGACGGCCGCCGTGACGGCGCCCAGGACGCCGAGCGCTCGCCGCGCCGCTCCTGACCCCGCGGCCGCGCGCCTCGCCGCGTACCAGCCCGCGACGGCCACGATCGAGAGAGGCGCGAGCGCCGCGAGGGCGATCGGCGCCACGACCGACCGCGCGAGGGTCACCTCCCAGGCCGCCGAGAACTGCTCGCGCCAGAACAGCCCCAGCGCGACGCCTTCCGCCATCAGCATCGTGGCCCACGCCGCGACGACCGCCGCGGCGTCCACCAGCAGCGCCGCGAGTCGCGCGGAGCCCGCCCTCATCCCGCCTCCTCGCGGACGGCGATCTGGACGGCGAAGCGGCGCACGGCGAGGGCGAGCCCGCGATGCTCGGGGGCTCGCAGCTGCCCGTCCTCCGCCAGCAGGGCGCGCGCGTCGGTCTCGATCCGCTCCAGCCACGCGGGCGGGGCGGCGGGGTCGAGCCAGACGAAGTCCTCGGCGATCCCCGACTGCCGGGTTCCCCCGAGGTCGCCGGAGCCGCGCAGGGCGAGATCGGCCCGGGCGATTTCGGCGCCGTCCGTGGTGCTCGCGAGCGTCTCGAGGCGGCGGCGGCCGAGGAGGCTCAGGGGCTCGTCGTAGAGCAGCAGGCAGCGTCCGGGGCGCGCGCCGCGGCCCACGCGTCCTCGCAGCTGGTGCAGCTGGGCGAGCCCGAACCGCTCGGCGCCGTCGACGACCATCAGCGTCGCCTCGGGCACGTCGATGCCGACCTCGATGACCGTCGTGCCGACGAGGACCTGCGCCTCGCCCGTCCGGAAGCGACGCATCGCCCGGGCGCGATCGGCCGCGGGCATGGCGCCGTGCACGACCGCCACCCGTTCGGGGCCGAGGTCGAGCGCGAGGCGCTCGGCGCGGGCGGTCGCCCCGCGGCCCTCCTCTTCCGGGTCGTCGTCGATCGTCGGGCAGACGACGAAGACCCGCTCGCCGCACGCGCAAGCCGACCGCGTCGGGGCGAGGACGTCGTCGGCGCCGCCGCGCGCGCGCAGCTCGGTCGTCACCGGGACGCGGCCGCGCGGCCGCTCGTCGAGCACGCTCGTGGCCAGCTCTCCCCGCAGGGCGAGCGCCAGGGAGCGCGGGATCGGCGTCGCGCTCAGCGAGAGCAGGTGCGGCCGGGTCCCCTCCCCTTTGCGGACCAGCGTGAGGCGCTGGGCGACCCCGAGCCGCTGCTGCTCGTCGACGATGACCAGGCCGAGCCGCGCGAAGCGGACGTCCTGCTGCAGGAGCGCGTGCGTGCCGAGGACGAGCCCTGCCTCGCCCGACTCGATGCGATCGAGCGCCGCGCGCCGCTCCGCCGCGCGCATTCCCGAGGTGACCCGCGCGAGGCGGACGCCCAGCGCCCGCACGAGCGGCTGGGAGGCGTCGACGTACTGCTCGGCGAGCACCCCCGTCGGGAGCAGCAGCGCGCACTGGAAGCCGGCGGCCACGCACTGTCCTGCCGCCGCGAGCGCCACGGCCGTCTTTCCGGTGCCGACGTCGCCGAGGAGCAGCCGGCGCATCGGGAGCTCGCCCGCGAGGTCGCGCGCGATCGCGTCGATCGCCCGATCCTGCGCCCCGGTCAGCGTGAACCCGAGTGATTCGACCAGGCGCGCCTTCACCGCGGGGTCCTCTCCGAGCGCCGGCGCGCCGCCCCCTCCCCACTGGGCCTCCGCCAGGATGCGCTGCCAGACCCGCGTGAAGGCCTCCACCCACGCGAGCCGCTCGGCGACCGCGGGGCGCGCGGTCTCCGGTCGGGCATCGGGGCCGGCGCCGTGGAGCGCTCGCAGGAGCGGCTCGGCGGTGGGCATGCCCTCGCGCGCCGCGATCGCGGGGGGCACCGGGTCGGGCAGCGGCGACGTCCGTTCGATCGCGTCCGCGATGGCGCGCCGGAGGATCCCCGGCGCGACGCCGAGCGCCGGGTACCTGGCGCGAACGGCGGGCACCGTCGGCTCGTCGCGCAGCAGGTCCGGGTGGGCCATCATGGCGCGCTTGCCTTCGCGGATCTTGACGCGACCGACCAGCAGGCACGACGCGCCGGAGCGCGCGACGCCCACGATGCCGTGGGCCGCGTAGAACCACCAGGCGTCCAGCGTCGCCGCTCCCGCCTCGTCGGCCACGACGACGCGCACGGCGCGCCGCCCGCGCATCGGGACGAACGAGGCGCTCCGGACCTGCCCGCGGACGCACACCCGCGGCGGCGACTCGAGCGCCGCCTCGCACGCGCGGGCGCGCTCGATGGCCTCGGCCACGCCGAGCCGGACGCGAAGGTCGTCCCAGGCGACCGGCAGCGTCCACGCGAGGTCAGCAACGACGCTCACGCCGTGCGCGGCGAGCTTCTCCCGGGACGTCGGGCCCACCCCGTCCACGCGCTCGATCGGGTCTTCCCAGGCGAGCGGCGTCTCGCGCCGCGCCTGGGCGCGCGCCTCGCGATCGAAGAGCGAGCATGCGCGCACCAGGCCCTGGACCCGCGGCCGGGCGCGCGCCTCGTCCCCGGCTGGAGCGAACCCGGACAGGAGCTTCTCCCAGTCGTCGCGCCGGGCGTCCGGCACGCAGGGCGACGCCTCGCGCGCCGACGCCTCGAGCCTGGCCAGGCCCTCCGCGCTCGGCGCCTCGAGCCACGCCCTCGCCTCGCGGGCGATCCGCCGGAACGTGCTGCCCATCGCCCCGGGCCGCTCACCCGAAGCTGATGTCCAGGACTTCGTAGGTGCGCTCTCCCCCCGGCATCCGGACCTTCACCTCGTCTCCCACCTCCTTGCCGACGAGGGAGCGGGCGAGCGGGCTCGTGATGCTGATGCTTCCCTTCGCGAGGTCCGACTCGTCGGCGCCGAGGATCTTGTAGGTGACCTCCTCGCCGGTGTCCGTGTTCGCGAGCTTCACGCTCGCCCCGAACGCGACCCGGTTGCCGGCGAGCTTCGCCGGATCGATGACCTCGGCGAGCGCAAGCTTGTTCTCGAGGTCCTTGATGCGGCCCTCGATGAACGACTGCTTGTCGCGCGCGGCGTGGTACTCGGCGTTCTCGCTGAGGTCCCCGTGCTCGCGGGCCGTGGCGATGGCCTGGATGACCGCCGGCCGCTCCACGCTCCTGAGGTGGAGCAGCTCCTCGCGGAGCCTGGCGTGGCCGTCCGGCGTGATCGGGTTCTTCTCCATGGCCAGGTCCGGATTTAGCACGCTTCGCGCCGCGCCTTCACGCGGACCGGCGCCCCCGGCGACTCTGGTAGGCTCGAGGCCTGACCCCGTGGGCATCGTCGGTGACCGTCCCGAGAGCGGCGTGCGGGTGGACATCGTCCGGCCCGCGCGGGGGGGGCCGCCGTGGCGCTACCGGGGCGAGGCGACCACGCCTCGGGAGCGCTTCGCGCTGACGGCGGAGGTGGCCGCCGACGGGGACGTCTCTGTGGACGTCCCCGGCGAGGCTCCCCGCGCGCTCGCGGACAGGGTGCGCCTGATCGTCCGGGCGGCGTGGAAGCGCGCCCGAGAGGACGACACGGCGCCTCCCAGGCGCATCGTCCGCTGGCGCGCGGAGGGGTGATGCCCACTGGCGCAGCGGCGCGGCCGCGGTTAGCTTGCGCGCACGCGCCATGCGCCCGGGGATCGTCGCCGCCACCGCCCTGGCCTTCCGGGCCCTTCTCGCCCTGGTGGCGCTCGCGGCCCCCGGCGCGCTCTGCGCGTGCGAGGGCGAGGGACCGAAGACCGCGCTCGGCTACACCGACAGCGCGAAGCGCGCGTACGACGCCGCGATGGAAGAGTACCGGATGCACAGCTGGATTCAGGCGCAGAACCTGCTCCGGGACGTGAAGCGCAAGTACAGCTACTCCAAGTACGCGCGCCTCGCGGAGCTGCGCATCGCCGACGCCGACTACGAGCAGCAGAACTACACGGAGGCGATCCACGGGTACAAGGAGTTCATCCACGCCCACCGATCGGACGACGAGAACGTGGCCTACGCCCGCTCGCGCATCGCCGACGCCACCGTCGCCGAGATCGGCGATTCGTTCCTCACGCCGGCCCAGGAGCAGCGAGACCAGGCCGCCGTCGTCGACGCCTACAGGGAGCTCAAGAGCTACCTGTCGGACTACCCCACCTCGAAGGACACGCCGCGCGTCCGGCGCCTGCTCGCGGACGTGGTCGGGAGGCTCGTCAAGCACGAGCTATACGTCGCGCGTTTCTACCTCGGCAAGGACAACTTCGAGGCGGCCGTCGCGCGCATCGAGTATGCCCTGCACACCTACGGCGGCAACCTCAAGGCCAGCGAGTCCCCCGAGGCGGCGGATCTGGCGGCAGAGGCGCTGGTGCTCCTCGGGCAGACCTACGTCCGGATGCACAAGTGGTCCGACGCGCGCGACACGTTCCAGGCCGTCCTGCGCGGCTACGAGCGGAGCCCGTTCGCCGTGCAGGCGAGGCACTACCTCGACTCGCTGCGAAGCCAGGGCGTCTGAGATGGCGAACGTCCCCGGGACCTCGGTGTCCGCGCCTCCGCCCGGCGCGCCGGCGCCGCGCACGATCCTGGTCGTCGACGACGAGAAGAACATCCGGCGCACGCTGCAGCTCGTGCTCGAGGGCGAGGGGTACCTCGTGCTCGGGGCGGAGACTGCGGCGCAGGCGCTCGCCATCCTGGCGAGCCCCGATACGCCCGTCGACCTGGCGATCCTCGACGTCAAGCTGCCCGACATGAGCGGCCTCGAGGCCCTCGCCAAGATCCGCGGCGACGAGGCCACGAGGGACCTTCCCATCATCGTCATCAGCGGACATGCGACGGTCAACGACGCGGTGCAGGCCATCAAGCTCGGCGCGAGCGACTTCTTCGAGAAGCCGCTCGCCCGCGAGCGCGTGCTCGTCAGCGTCCGCAACGTCGTCGACGCCGCGAAGGCCATGGGCGAGCTGGCGCGCGTCACCGAGCAGCAGCTGCAGCGCTACGAGATGATCGGGCGGAGCGCCGTCATCCAGCGCATCTTCCGCGACATCGAGAAGGTCGCCCCCACCAAGGCGTCGGTGCTCATCACCGGCGAGAGCGGCACGGGCAAGGAGCTCATCGCCCGCGCCATCCACAGGCTGAGCCCGCGCGCGGACCGGCCGTTCGTGAAGGTCAACTGCGCGGCGATCCCGCGGGAGCTCATCGAGAGCGAGCTCTTCGGCCACGAGAAGGGCGCGTTCACGGGCGCGGTCCTCAAGCGGCGCGGCCTGTTCGAGCAGGCCCACGGCGGGACGCTCTTCCTCGACGAGATCGGGGACATGGACCTGGTCGCCCAGGCCAAGGTGCTGCGGGCGGTGCAGTCGGGCGAGATATCGCGCGTCGGCAGCGAGCACGTCATCCACGTCGACGTCCGCGTGCTCACGGCGACCAACAAGGACCTCGCGCGCGCGGTGGAGACCGGGAGGTTCCGCGAAGACCTGTTCTTCCGCCTGGCGGTGTTTCCGATCCGCAGCCCGGCGCTGCGCGAGCGCGTCGAGGACATCCCGCTGCTCGCGCGGGCCTTCATGGATCAGTTCGCGCGCGAGAACGGCGTCTTCCCCAAGCCCATCGACGACGACGCGATGCAGGCGCTGTCGAGCCGCAAGTGGCCCGGCAACGTCAGGGAGCTGAAGAACGCCGTCGAGCGCAGCGCCATCCTCTGCGCGGACCACGTGACGATCGCGGACCTGCCGGAGGATCCCCACGCGAGCCCCTTCGAGGAGGAGAACGACCCTCCCGGCCCGGGCGACGCGTCGCCGGACGCGATGGACGACGAGCCCTCCGACGGAGGTCGCGCGACCCTCCCCCCGCCGGGGGGCCGCCCCGCAACGCTCCGCGAGTTCCGCGAGAGGTCCGAGCGGCGGTACATCGTCGACACGCTGAAGACGGCCCGCTGGAACATCTCGCGCACGGCCCTCCTGCTCGGCGTGGAGCGCACCAACCTGCACAAGAAGATCCGCGCCTATCAGATCAAGCGCGGCGAGGAGTGAGTGTTCTCGTCCCGCGGCCGCACGCTCGGCGCCGAGAGGATGACGGGCCGGGGAGAGGTCGAGCTCTTCGCGAAGGGGCGGGCGCCGTGCGTGGTGGCGGTCCACGGGTTCGGCGGCACGGCGGCGGAGCTCATGCCCCTGCTGCGCCGGATCGTCGACGCCGGGTACGCCGTCGACGCGGCCCTGCTGCCGGGGCACGGGTCGAGCGCGACGCGCCTGCAGGACACGACGTTCGACGACTGGGTGGAGGCCACGCGCGTGCGGGCGCGCGCCGCGGCGCTGGAGCACGGGCGGTTCGTGCTCCTGGGCTTCTCGCTCGGGAGCCTGGTGGCGATGCAGATCGCGAGCGAGCGGCCCGAGCGGCTGGCGGGCCTGGTGGTGCTGGGCAACGCGATCACGCTGCGACCGCACTCCAGCTTGCCGCTGGGGCTCTTCGCGCGCACGGGCTGGAGGATGCCGGACGCGTACCTGCGCAAGCCGCGGCCGGGTGACCTCGTCGACCCGGCGCTGATGGACCAGATCGTCTCGTACGACCGCCATCCGCTGCGCGCGTCGCTCGAGGTCTACCGGGCGGGAGCGCGTGTGCGCGCGGGGGTGAGCTTCATCGTGTGCCCCACGCTCGTCGCGCACGGCCGGCGCGATCAGGTCTGCGCGTGGAAGAACGCCGTGTGGGTCGCCGATCACCTCGGGACGCGGGACGTCAGCGTGCGCATCTTCGAGAACAGCGGTCACGTCCTCGCGTGCGACGGCGAGCGCGACGAGCTCGCGCGCGAGGTCGTGGGGTTTCTCGCGAGGCTCGGGTAGCCGTCACTCCCTTCCGGTCGACCCGTAGCCGCCTTCCCCGCGCTCCGTCTCGTCGAGCTCGTCGCCGAGGACGAACTCGGCGTGCGCCACCGGCGCGATGATGAGCTGGGCGACCCGCTCGAGCGGCATGATGGTGACCGGCGCGTCGCCGAGGTTCACGAGGAGCACCTCGACCTCGCCGCGGTAGTCGCTGTCGATCGTCCCCGGGGAGTTGAGCACGGTCACGCCAGCACGCGCCGCGAGTCCGGAGCGGGGCCTCACCTGCCCCTCGAAGCGCGCGGGGATGGCGAACGCCAGGCCCGTGGGGATCTTCGCCCGGCCGCGGGGCGCGATCGTCACCGGCGCGGCCAGCGCGGCGTGGAGATCCATGCCGGACGCCCCGATGCTCTGGTAGCGCGGCAGCGGGACGACGACGGGGCCCGTGCGGGAAATGGGGATGCGAAGGTCGGGGACCATACCGGCCAGTCTACCCAAGGAGCGGGGAGGAAGCGCCCAGGCTTGACGCTCACCGCGCGGCTGGTACTCGCAAGGAGAGCATGTCCGCCTCCCGCGAGCTCGTCCTCATCCTCGATTTCGGAGCGCAATACACCCAGCTCATCGCGCGTCGCATCCGCGAGCAGCGCGTCTACTGCGAGATCCACCCGTGCACGGTCACCTTCGATCAGGTGCGCGCGATGGCGCCGCGCGCGATCATCCTGTCGGGCGGCCCCGCGAGCGTCTACGAGGAGGGCGCGCCAACCATCGACCCGCGCGTCTTCGACCTGGGCACGCCGGTGCTCGGCATCTGCTACGGCCTGCAGCTCATCGCGCACCTGCTGGGCGGCAAGGTGGAGCGCGCGGCCGCCCGCGAGTACGGCCACGCGCGCGTCGTCGTCGAGCGGCCCGAGGGGATCTTCCACCGCTTCGCCAAGCGCGAGGCGCTCGACGTCTGGATGTCGCACGGGGACCGCATCACCGCGCTGCCGCCAGGCTTTCAGACGATCGGCATCAGCGGCAACACGCCGTTCTGCGCCGTGGGCAACCCGGGCAAGCGCATCTACGGCGTGCAGTTCCACCCCGAGGTGGTCCACACGCCCCGCGGGGCGGATGTCCTCGCGTCGTTCGTCTTCGACGTGGCCGGCCTGCGCCCGACCTGGACTCCGGGCGCCTTCACCGAGGAGGCCGTGGCGGCGGTCCGGGCCCGCGTCGCCCCCGACGATCACGTCCTCTGCGGGCTGTCGGGCGGCGTCGACTCGTCGGTCGCCGCGGTGCTCTGCCAGCGGGCGCTCGGCGATCGGCTCACCTGCATCTTCGTCGACAACGGCCTCTTGCGCCGCGGCGAGGCCGAGCAGGTCGTGGCGACGTTTCGCGAGAGCTTCAAGCTCAACCTCGTCGCCGTCCAGGCGGGCGGGGCGTTCCTGAGCGCCTTGCGCGGCGTGACCGACCCCGAGAAGAAGCGCAAGGCCATCGGGCGCGTCTTCATCGAGGTCTTCGAGGAGGAGGCCAGGAAGGTGCGCGGCGCCAGGTGGCTCGTGCAGGGCACGCTCTACCCCGACGTCATCGAGAGCGTCTCGTTCAAGGGTCCGAGCGCCGTCATCAAGAGCCACCACAACGTCGGGGGCCTGCCGGAGAAGATGAACCTCAAGCTCATCGAGCCGCTGCGCGAGCTCTTCAAGGACGAGGTGCGGGCCGCGGGCGAGGAGCTCGGGATGCCGAAGGACCTGCTCTGGCGCCACCCCTTCCCCGGGCCCGGCCTGGCGGTCCGCTGCCTCGGCGAGGTCACCGAGAAGCGCCTCGAGGTGCTGCGCGAGGCCGACGCCGTCGTCACCGACGAGATCCGCACGGCCGGTCTGTACGACACCGTGTGGCAGGCCTTCGCCGTGCTCCTGCCGGTCCGGAGCGTCGGCGTCATGGGGGACGAGCGGACCTACGAGGAGGCGTGCGCGGTGCGCGCGGTGCGGTCGGTCGACGGGATGACGGCGGACTGGGCGAAGATCCCGTACGA
>Ga0209415_10019088_pt1 | contig 10764 bp, 7 predicted proteins | sample PeaSoiSIISIP2007_FD_187696 | JGI IMG/M metagenome (GOLD analysis project Ga0209415, IMG submission 187696) | Peat soil microbial communities from Weissenstadt, Germany - SII-SIP-2007 (SPAdes) (version 2) | ecosystem: Environmental > Terrestrial > Soil > Wetlands > Peat | place: Germany... | reverse complement strand
ATGGGCACGCGGTATTCGAAGTTGCTGACGACTTCCGTATCCCCGCCGGGGTAGATGGGCGTGTAGTAGGGGAATTGCGAGTAAGAGCCGCAGGTGCCTCCCTTCGATCCATTGGACCCGGTTGCCAGAATGGGATTGCCGTAGTTGTCGCGGTTACAGACCTGCCCAAGCCCGGGGAAGAACGCCAAGGGGCTAATGGATCGGATGTCAAAACCCCGAATGTCATACTCGCCGCCCATATAGAAGCGCGAGAAGGGCGGGGGCACGCGGCCTCCATACCCTTCAATCGAGGCGGCCAGGATGTGCATGCCGAAGGCAGTGGGTTTCTCGGAACGAACGTTGCGGACCGGGTGCCAGTACTTGAACTCGATGGACGGAGTAGCGGTGTAGACGTTTCCCCCCAACCCGGATATTCCCAGGGTCATAGACAGGTATTTTCCCCGAGTGGGATTCCAAGCGTCATTGATGGTGTTAAAGACGTAAGTCGGCATGATCGAACTGGAGACGATGCCGCTCAGCGCCGATGGGCCGGCCAGGCCGCGGAAGTTGATCGCCTCGAAGAACGACGCGGAAGCCGCGTTGAAGGCCTGCATGCTGCTGTAGGAGTAGCTGTAGGTCACACCGAGGCGGGCGAAATGGCGCCGCAAGGGATAGCTGGTAAAGAGGGTAAATCCTGAGGAATTCTGCTGGAAATTCTGCGCATAGTATTGCCCATACGCGGAACTGGCGAGTTGGGTGGGATTGACGCCGTATTCATAAGCCAATTGGCGGAGCTGGTCGTACCGGTAATCACTGCGATAGACGGTAAAGCCCAGCGTCATGTTGCGGTCAAAGACGTACGGCTCCGTGAACCCAAAGGAGTAGAGTTTCTGATAGGTCCCCCACTCGGTTTGAACGCTTAAGGTTTCGCCCAACCCCAGGAAGTTGTTGGTGGCGTAATTGGCCCCAATGAAATTCCCGGCTAAGCCGCTGACCCCACCCGAGAACCCGATCTGGTTCTTGCCTTTCTCCTTGACCTTCATGGTGATATCAACGGTGCCGTTGGAGGAGTTCTGAGTGATGTCGTAGTCCTCTTTCTTAACCGTGTCGAAGAAGCCCAGTTGGTTCACGCGCAGGACGCTCAAGTCCCACCACTGGGAGTTGAACATATCCCCTTCGCTGAGGAGCAACTCGCGTCGAATCACCTTGTCGCGCGTCTTGGTGTTACCGGAAAACTCGATACGATGAACGATAAACTGCTTTTCTTCCTCGAAGTCCAACGCCAGATTGATGACGCGCCGCTTGTTGTCAGGCTCCGGGTCAGGGGAGGCGGTGAAATTAATGTAACCGAATTGGCCATAGAGCTTGGTGTAGTTTTCCATCGCCTTGCGAACTTTGGAGAGTGAAAAAAGATCACCCTCTTTCATTCGCAGGATCGGCGCCAATTGCTGTGTCGTGAAGAGCTTGTTTCCACGGATGACGAACTTGCCCAGGCGATACTGTATCCCCTCTTCAATCGGGATATCCAGATCCACGCGCTTGCCCCGGCCCCAGCTATAAAAGAAAAAGGGATAGCGCCGGCGGGTGTCCACCATCTTCGTCACCGGTTCTTTGGCCAGAGCGAAATAGTAGCCGTGGTCGCGATAAAGATCGCGGATGTTTTCGAGGTCGGCTTCGATCCTCTCCTTGTCGTAGGTCTTGTGAAACCAGTAGAACCAGGGTGGAGCGCCGGTCGGCCGGGAATATTTCATGGCGCGCTGAAGTTCGTACGCCGAGAAGACATGATTGCCGGCGAAACGCACGTTCCCGACCTTCACCTTGGGGCCTTCCACAACGATAAACGTAAGCGCCACGGAGTTGGGCGGGATGTTCCGCGTGCGATGCCGGACGGTCGCAAACATCTTTCCATGCGCCGAGAGCATATCCTGCAGCACCACCTCGGCCCGCCGGACGACCACGAAATCATACTGGGACTGGATGGAGAGAGGAACCTTTTCTTTCTTGAATTCATCCAGCACATCGGATTGTTGAACGCTGCTCAATCCCTTGTAGTCGATGCTGCGAACCAGCTTCTTTTCCCGCACGAAGAAGGTGACGATGATGCCGCCTTTTGGGGACTCGGTTGCCTCCAAACGGATGTCCTCGAAGTAGCCGGTGTTCCAGACCGACATGTAATCCCGGCGGAGGGAAGCCTCGTTGTAAACATCGCCTCTCTTCGAGACTATGCGGGCACGCATGACCGCAGTCGTGATGCGCCGGTTGCCTCGGAAGAGGATTTCCTGGATGGTCTGCTGGACGGCAGGCTGTGCCGGTTGCCCGGGTACCGTGGGAGTCGTGAGTACAGGGGGGGGCTGCTGCTGCGCAGGAGGCGCCTGGGGGCTCTCGAGTTGAAGTTTCTGCTGGGGAGCCTCCGGCGGCGTCCGCGAAGGCTGTGCCGGCGCCTGCTGGCCGGAAGAGGGCGCGCTGGAGGGCGCGGGCGGATTCTGATTCGCAGGCGGCGTTGGCGAGGGCTGTGCCGGCTTCTTCTGGGTGGAAGATGATGTGTCGGGTGAAGAGGGCGGGTTCTGGTTCGCCGGCGGATTCTGGGCTCGAAGCGCCAAGCCAGAACTCATGAGCAGGGCGGCAAGCGCCAGCCCGACTCGCCCCTTCCACGGTCTACTCGGATATGCTCTACAGGCGGCGAAACTTCTCTTCAAGAAACGGTCTTCCCCCTCGTTGATTGGGCTCAGAGAGTCCGATGCCGGGAAGGCGTCGGAAGTTGGCCCGAAGACTCAAGAACATTGAGCCATTGAGCCATTGAGTCATTGAGCCATTGAATCATCTGGTCATTTAGCCATTGACCTGTCGGGTTTGTCAATAACCTGACGCGGCTGTGCCATAAAGACACCCAAACTCGTGGGTGTTCTCGGCGCCTTTAGGGCCCCAACGCAGAGAGCAATGACTCAATGGCACAATGGCCCAATGACTCAATGGCTCAATGGCTCAATGGCACAATAGCTCGATGACTCAATGGGGCAGGCTGCACTAACGTGCGAGTGGCGTGGCCGCAACGAGCTTGTCATTCATCGAACGATAACAGAGACCGTGGTTCTCTACCACCACTTCCAGAACCGAGGGAGGGTGAATCTCCCCCTGGATCAAGGCTTCCGAAAGAGGGTCCTCAACGTACTTCTGGAGAGCCCGGCGAAGCGGACGAGCGCCATAGGAGCGGTCCTCACAAGTTTTCTCGAGAATCCACTGGCTCGCCTCACGCGACAGGGTCAGCGAAATATTCTTGTGCTCCAGATTCTGGTTCATCTGGCCCACCAGCAATTCCAGGATCTGGATGAGATCGTTATCACTCAGCGCATTGAAGACGATGACTTCGTCCAAGCGGTTCAGGAACTCAGGATTGAACAGCCGCTTGACCTCCGACATCACCATGTCTTCAGCCTTACGTTCGGTGGCGCCTTCCGCCGCGGATTGGAACCCCAGGTGGGTGCGGCGTTGCAGGTAGCGAGCCCCAATGTTCGAGGTCATAATGAGGATGGTGTTCTTGAAGTCCACCGTATTCCCCAGCCCATCAGTCAGGTGCCCGTCCTCAAAGACCTGCAGCAGTATGTTGAACAAATCCGGGTGGGCCTTCTCGATCTCGTCCAGAAGGATCACCGAGTAGGGCGTGCGCCGGACTCGCTCCGTAAGTTGGCCACCCTCCTCATAACCCACGTAGCCGGGGGGCGACCCAATCAGCTTGGAGACCGAATGCTTCTCCATGAACTCCGACATGTCGAAACGAATCAGCGCCCGCTCGCTTCCGAAAAGGAAAGCTGCCAGCGAACGTGCCATTTCCGTTTTACCGACGCCGGTAGGGCCCAGGAACAGGAAAGAGCCCACAGGCCGGCCGGGAGGTTTGAGGCCGGCGCGGGAGCGGCGAATGGCCCTGGCCAGCGCGGAGATGGCGCGGTCCTGGCTGATAATCCGCTTGTGCAGTTCCTCCTCCGTCCTCAGCAGCTTCGAGCTCTCTTCCTCCTTAATCGAGGTCACCGGTACGCCCGTCCACCGCGACACCACATCTTCGATGTCTTCGCGGGTAACGCTGCCCATGGCCGTTTCGTCGATATTGTATTTTTCGCGCAGCAGCCGCAGGCTTTCGCGTTCCTTTCGCTCCTCATCCGAATAAAAGCGCGCCTTTTCGAATTCGTGGTTGGCGATGGCATTCTCCATGCGATGCACCACGAATTTGATCTTCTTCTGCACGTCGATCATCTCTTCGGGCAGGGAACTCTGCCGGAGTTTCACCCGCGCCCCCGCCTCGTCAATCAGATCCACCGCTTTATCCGGCAGGAATCGATCGGGAATATAGCGGCTGGAGTGGTAGACGGCGGAGCTGAGAGCTTCGTCGGTGTAACTGACCGCGTGGAACTTCTCGTACCGTTCCTTGATGCCGAAGAGAATCTTGACGGCTTCGCCTTCCGACGGAGGGGCGACCTTGATGGCCTGGAAGCGCCGCTCGAGCGATCTGTCCTTTTCGATTGATTTGCGAAATTCAGCCGGGGTGGTGGCGCCAATGCACTGGATTTCGCCTCGAGATAATGCCGGCTTGAGGATGTTCGCGGCGTCAAGGGAGCCTTCCGCCGACCCCGCCCCCACCAGGGTGTGCAGTTCGTCGATGAAGACGATGGCGTTTTGCGACTCCATCAGCTCCTTCATGATGGTCTTCAGACGTTCTTCGAACTGGCCGCGGTATTTGGTGCCCGCCACAATCAAAGAAAGATCCAGTGCCAGAATTCGCTTGTCGGCGAGAAAGGAAGGTACATCACCGTCGGTAATTCGCTGCGCCAGTCCTTCCACGATGGCCGTCTTGCCCACACCCGGCTCCCCGATCAGGACGGGGTTGTTCTTGGTCCGGCGGCAGAGGATCTGGACCGCCCGCTCCAACTCGGCCTCGCGCCCGATCAAGGGATCGAGCTGGTTCTCCAACGCGCATTGCGTGAGGTCGCGGCTGAATTCGGAGAGGAGGGAGGCTTCCTTCGGACGCGAACTGGAGGACTTTTCGCTCTGCGCACGGTTCAAGTCCTCGCGCAGGGCGTTCAAGCGTAACCCGCGTTCGTGCAGCATCTCCGCAGCGAAGGATTTGTCCTCGCGCAGCAAACCCAATAAGAGGTGCTCCGTTCCTATATGTTTGTGCGAAAGGCGCTCAGCCTCTTCCGCCGCGAAAGCCAGCACCCGCTTGCACTCCTGGCTCAAGGGCAGGTCCACGGAAGTCGAAACCTTGTCGCGCACCGGAGTCCGGCCCTCAACCTGTTTGCGGATGGACTCAATCGAGGCGTGGGAGCGGAGGAAGCGGTTAGTCAGCGCTTTATCCTCGCGCAGCAACCCCAGCAGCAAGTGCTCCGTTTCGATATAGGGGCAGCCGAATTGGCTAGCTTCGTAGCGGGCGAAGAAAATCACGCGCCGCGCCTTTTCTGTGTAGCGTTCGAACATAGGTCCTCAGCCCTCTCGGTTACCCCTCCCCCCGGCCCCCGGGGGCAGCAGGTCATTGAACCATTGGAATTCGAGCTGCAGGCCGTAAGGCCCGCCCTACCCGTCCTTCAGTTGTCCATTCGCCAGGCGCAAAATCCGCTGCGCGTGCCCGGCCAATTCCGCATTATGGGTGGCGAGCACCGAGGTCAACTGGTGATCCCGGTGCAGTCTCTCCAACAACTCAATCACCCGCTGGGCAGTGCGCTGGTCCAGGCTGCCGGTTGGTTCATCCGCCAGCAACAAGGCGGGCTGATTGGCTAAGGCCCGGGCCAAAGCGACTCGCTGTTGCTCTCCGCCCGAAAGCTCACCCACGCGTCGCCCGGCAGCATTGGCCAGCCCAACCTCCCCCAGCAGTTCCCGCGCGCGCTCCCTGGCGGGTGAGAACTCACGACCGCCAATCAACTGCGGGATTACTACGTTCTCAAGCGCGGTAAATTCCGGCAGGAGGTAATGCATCTGCCATACAAAACCGACACTCGAATTCCGGTAAGCGGCACGTTCCTCCGGGCCAAACTCACTGAGCCTCTCTCCCATGAAGTATACCGCACCCGTCGTCGGAGTGTCCAGAGCAGCAAGCAGGTGGAGCAGCGTCGTTTTGCCCGTTCCAGACTCACCCACTAGCGCAACCAATTCGCCCCGACGGACGTCCAGGTCCAGCGCGTCCAGGACGACAATCTCCTCGTCACCTGAGCGATAGACTTTGGTCAGTTTTTCTGCGCGCAATAAAGATTGGGTCATTGGGTCATCGGGCCATTGAGTCATTGGGTCATCGGGCCATTGAGTCATTTTGTCATTGAGCCATTGGTTCACTAAGCCAGCCAGTCGTTTTGTCTTTGCATTTCAATGGCTCAATGACTCAATGGCTCAATGACTCAATTCAATTGCCTCCCACCTGCCCTTGCGGTCCGTTGAGACGCCGCGAGGATCGCCAATAACTCGTTGGCTTCTGCCAGCACTTGTTCCATTCGCGGTCCCGGTAGTACACCCGTCTCAACGAGCATCTCTAACCAGAAAACCGTCTCGTCAGCCTCTTCTACGACAACTCCTATTTTCGATATGAATTCGGCTCGGGAGCGAGCCCGGCATAGCGCACGATAGTTCGCTGCCACCGATGTCCCCGCTCGGAGCAACTGCTTTCCCATGATCCTAGCTTCGTCAGTTTTCGGCAGGCCTCGAAAAAGCCTCACGATCCGAATCGCAAATTGCTTTGTTCTTTCCCTCAGTTGCTCAGGCTGTGTTGCCATAGTCTTCCTTGACTTGGTTAAACAGGCGCCTCCCCCGTGCCACCTCAATGGCTCAATGACTCAATGGCCCAATGGCTCAATGACTCAATGGCCCGATGACTCAATTTCTCATTCATAGCGGAGGATTTCCACCGGATCCAGCCCCGATGCCGATAACGACGGGTAGAGTGTCGCTAGAAAACTGATCCCGAGCGCCGCCAGGCTGATCCAAACACCGTCCCAAGGACGGGCATGGAAAGGTACCGAAGCCAGCGCGTAAACATCAGGCTGGAGTGGAATAAGCTTGTAGCGGCCCCCCAGCCAAGAGCCTCCGTAACCCAGAATCAGCCCCAGCAAAGTGCCGAAGGCTCCGATGAGCAGTCCGTGGAGAGTGAAAACCGCCCAGACTTGCCTCTTCCGGGCGCCCATAGACATCAGCACGGCGATATCCCGGTTCTTTTCCATCACCATCATAGCTAGGGTAATGAAGATGTTGAGGGCGGCAACCACCACGATCAAGCCGATGGTCAGGATGGTCACCAACCGTTCCAGCCGCAGCGCGCTTAAAAGGGAATGGTTCTGTTCCATCCAGGTAGTGGTCTCAAATCCATTGCCGGCGGCAGCCCTGATTTCCTCAGCCACCGAGGGCGCAAGATAAATATTATCAATCTTGAATTCAATCACCGAGGCAACATCCGCCAAGTCCAGCAGGCGTTGCGCCGCGGGAAGGTTGGTGAACGCCCAAGTGGCGTCGAAGTCGTAGAAGCCGGAATCGAAAACCCCGACCACCCGGAAGTGACGGTACTTGGGAAACACGCCCTGCGGAGTCAGGTAACCCTGGGGACTGGTAATGAGGATCGTGTTACCCACGTAGGCTCCCAACGACTTGGCCAACTCTTTGCCAAGAATAATGGGATCAGCATCCGCAAAGGTCTGCGAGAGGCCTTCAACACTTCCTTCCCGCAGTTTCAGCAGCAGGTCTCCGACGTGGACTTCACGCTGCGGATCGATGCCTTTCAAAACTATGCCGGAGGCGCGAGAACGAAAGGAGGCCAGAACCTCTCCGTAAAGCGCGGGAGCACAGGCTACCACATGCGGCAGCCGGTTGAGGCGCACGGTCAAGGCTTCGTAGTCCCTGATCCCGTCGTTCTTGGAGCGCAGAAGGTTGACGTTGGTGGTGGCGCCGAGCAGGCTCTTCTCCAATTCCTCGCGGAATCCGTTGTTGATCGCCAGCGCCACAACTAACGCGCAGACGCCCGCCGTGACCCCGATGATGGAGATGATCGTCACTACGGAGATGACCGATTGCCGTCGCTTGGCTTTCAGGTACCGCAGCGCCACGAAAAGTTCGAAACGCATATGCTCCCAAGATTACCAATAATTGAGTCATCGAGTCATTGAGTCATTGCGCCATTGAGTCATTGAGCCATTGACGGCCCTCCGTCGAGTCGTTGGTCGAATCGCCCAATGACCCAATGACTCAATGACCCAATGGCCCAATGACTCAATGGCTCGATCTTCAATACGTCGCTCTTCCCCCTGAAATATCGTAGCACTGGCCGGTGGTGAACGACGCTTCCGAGGAGACAAGGAAATGCACCAGCGCCGCGACCTCTTCAATCTTCCCCGTGCGCCCCATGGGGATTTTGCTGATCATGTACTGAACGGTCTGAGGCGCGATAGTATCCAGGATCTTGGTCCGTACCACTCCGGGAGCAATGCTATTCACCGTGATGTCGCCTTGGCCGGCGACCTCTTTGGCCAGAGCCTTCGTAAGCGCAATCACTCCCGCCTTCGTGCTCGAGTAAGGAACCAGGGTGGGATTCCCCTCCTTGCCGGCAATCGAAGCCACGTTCACAATCCGGCCGTAGCGCCTCGCGAGCATTTCGGGAATCACCGCCCGGCACATCAGGAAAGTGCCCTTGAGATTCACAGCGTAGACGCGGTCCAAGTCTGCTTCGTCCAATTCCCAGAGGTGCGCCGTCTTGCCCGTAATTCCCGCGTTGTTCACCATGATGTCAATAGGCCCGAACCTTTCCCGCACGCGATCGATCGCTGCCTTCACCGAAAGCGTGCAGGACACGTCGCACTCGACGCCCATCCCCCCGAAGGAACCGGCAACCGAATTGGCGGCATCATGGTTCACGTCCAAAATCGCAACTTTCGCGCCGGCGGAGTGCAAACGCCCGGCAATGCCTTCCCCGATCCCTTGCCCGCCGCCCGTCACTACGGCCACACGATTCGTCAAGCTGAAGAATTGCTCCTGGTCCATTTTCCATCTCCTGCTTCGAAGATGCTGAATACGGTGTGGAAAAATCAGCCGCCTGTCATCCTGAGCCCTTCGCTTGTCATTCTGAGCGAAGCGAAGAATCTCCGCAGTTTCCGATGATCGAATGATTTGCGAACAACTGCCGGGATCCTTCGCTGCGCTCAGGATGACAAAAACTGAATTCGTTCACGCTCTCTCAAGCACTGGACTTTACATTATTTCAGCGTAATTATGAAGTCGAGCAGCGTCGTTGATGTCGAATTGTGGAGAGACCCTGATGGCGATATCGAGTTTAATTGAGTATGAGCAAGCCAGCCCGGAAGTGCGTGCCGTGTATGACGAGATCATGGCCACGCGCCAGACGGATCGCGTGAACAACTTCTGGAAGGCTATCGCTCACGATCCCGCGACGCTCCGCCGCACCTGGCAAAGCGTCAAAGAAATCATGCTGCCGGGAGCCCTGGATGCGCTCACCAAGGAAATGATCTACGTAGCCGTCAGCGTAACCAACCAATGCAATTACTGCATCGCCTCCCACTCCGCCGCGGCGCGCAAAGCGGGAATGACGGATTCCATGTTCTCTGAACTGATGGCCGTGGTGGGTATGGCGAACGAAACGAACCGCCTTGCCAGCGGGTACCAGGTGGAAATCGACGAGCAGTTCAAAGTAAGGTAGGGGCGGTTCGCGAACCGACCCTACAGCTTGCGCACGCGTAGCGTGTAGAGAGCGGAGCGCTTAACCTCTTCTAACTGTTCCAGCAGTTTCGGGAGGTCGTCGGCAACACCGAGGAAGCGTCCGGCGAGTGCATCGGCCCTGCCCGAGGCCAAGTGCACGACCAGTTCCGCCGCCTTCTCGGGGGGCACGTCCCGCCCCTGATCAAAGAGCTTACGGAACCACGGCAGCCACTTTTTCCCGGCTTCGGATTCAAGCAGGTGCTGACTCATCGCGGTGCGCACGGTGCCGGGATCAATAGCGAAAACGCTGACGCCGGAGTTGACGAGTTCCGCCGCCAAATTCTCGGTAAAGCGGATGAGGGCGGTCTTGGCAATGACGTAGGCGCCCATGTGCGCGACCGCCACCGTGGCAGCGCTGGTGGCCAGATTGATGATCCGGCCCCGGCGGCGCGCGATCATGGCCGGCAAAACGGCGCGCGAGCAGAGGAAGGGGCCGCGCAAATTCACTTCGAAGGAATGCCACCAGTCGTCCGCGTCAGCCTCCCACATGGGGCCCAGAGGCCCCGGGGTGGCGGCATTGTTCACGAGCAGGTCGACGGGGCCCAGGGCGCCTTCCACCTGGCGTACCGCACGTTCAACCGCGGCGGAGTCACTGACGTCGGCAATGACGGCCAAAGGTTCCCCGCCAGCCTGTTTGACGGCGCCCGCCGTTTCGGCGATCTGCGCCTCGGACCTGGCCACGACGCCCACCGCCGCTCCGGCTTGGGCCAGCGCCACCGAGATGGCGCGCCCCAGACCGCGGCCTGCCCCAGTCACAATCGTAACCTGATTTCGAAGTTCAGCGCTCATGACTAGCTCCCGGAAAGAGCCCACGTGGGATAATGGGGGCGATGAATGACGAAAAGTGGCAACTCGGGGTGACGGAATTGGTCCATGAAGTAAGTATAAATCACCTCAATAAGGGAATTTGCCGGTAGCCATAGACCTATTGATTGTTGAATTAGTAATCGGCACGGTCTGCGGGGCCCCACATTGCTCGCAGCCCATTGACAGGGCACACATTTGCCTAAGTCGCACGTGCACAACTCTTCCCCCTCTTGTCCAAATGGGAACTAG
>Ga0209415_10019087_pt1 | contig 10764 bp, 6 predicted proteins | sample PeaSoiSIISIP2007_FD_187696 | JGI IMG/M metagenome (GOLD analysis project Ga0209415, IMG submission 187696) | Peat soil microbial communities from Weissenstadt, Germany - SII-SIP-2007 (SPAdes) (version 2) | ecosystem: Environmental > Terrestrial > Soil > Wetlands > Peat | place: Germany... | reverse complement strand
CATCCGCAAGCGTCTCCTCCATCATAAGACGCTCGCCGATGCATAAAGGTTGTTAGTTGTGACGCACTACACTAGCTGAATGGCACTTTTGGAGCAGGGAACAAAAGCGCAAAGTCCTCTCCACCTTGGTGCCAGACATACGGGTAGCGGACTACGAAATAGAGTCCTTGGGCCTGAACCCCGCTATTTTCAGCAACGAGGATACCCGCAGGGGCAGGGATTCATGGCGGCAGCCAGCATGAAGCGCGCGGGGAAGGTGAGCGACATGGAGGCACGGGCGATGCTGACCGTACCGTCTTCGAGGGGCTGGCGTAGAACTTCGAGCACGTTGCGGGGAAATTCAGGGAGCTCGTCGAGGAAGAGCAGGCCGTTGTGGGCGAGGGAGACTTCTCCGGGGCGCGGCATTACGCCGCCACCGATCAGGCCCGCGTCTGAGATGGTGTGATGCGGCGAGCGGTAGGGGCGGGTGCCGACCAGACCGGAACGCTGGTCGAGCACTCCGGCGACGCTGTGAATCTTGGTGGTTTCGAGGGCCTCTTCGAAAGTGAGCGGCGGCAGGATCGTGGGCATGCGCTTGGCCAGCATGGTTTTGCCGGAGCCGGGCGGGCCGATCATGAGAATGTTGTGGCCGCCGGCGCAGGCGATTTCGATGGCGCGCTTGGCGGTCTGCTGTCCGCGAACGTCTTTGAAGTCGACGAAGAACTGCTGCGCCTCACGTAGCATGGAATCGCCATCGGCCTTAACCGGCGCGATGCCGTTGCCGGAGTTGAGGAAGTGAATCACATCGAGCAGCGAACGTACGGGATAAACGTCTACGCCGCAGACCATGGCGGCCTCTTTGGCGTTGGCTTCGGGAACAACCATGCGCGCGATTTTTCGGCTGCGGGCTTCGAGGGCGATGGGCAAGGCTCCGCGGACGCCGCGAACGCCGCCGTCCAGGGATAATTCGCCTACAAAAAGGCAATCGTTGATTTCTTTGTTGGTGAGACCTCCGTAGGCGCCGACGATACCGAGCGCCATGGGCAGGTCGAAGCCGGAGCCTTCCTTCTTAATATCCGCCGGAGCGAGATTGATGGTGATGTGCGTGGGAGGAATATCGTAGCCGCAGTTTTTCAGGGCCGCGCGCACTCGGTCACGGCTCTCACGCACGGCCGCGTCCGGAAGGCCGACCGTGTGGAAGTGGTCCTGATCGGTCTTGATGCCGGAACAATCGACTTCCACCTGAATGATGTTGGCATCGATGCCGTAAACCGCGGCGCTGAGCGTTTTGTAAAGCATGCAACCGATCTGGCCGGGCCTGGCCTGATGCAAACCGCGAATGCAGACTTGTGGTTCCACTCGCGGACACACGAGTGCAAATGGTCCCGGAGCGTTCACAGTACGCTTGCCGGGTTGCCGGAGGCTGTGACAGATGTCACAGGCTGGGCTGTGGAAATACGGAAAATGGAAGGAAGAGACAAGGGCGGGAGCAGGTTCGGGTGGTCAGGGACGAATGGTTTCTGTCACAAATAGGGGTTGGTGTGGGTCTGCGGGTAAAATAAAGCATTGCCTGGAGTAATGTAATACGAGCCGGCCAAAGAAAATGACTCCTCCTGACCCACGTCCGCCAGACAAACTCGACCGGGAGGAATCTCAGCTTTGGCGATGGGCGCTGCTGTTCATGGTGCTGCTGGCGGTAGCCCTCTCCGGTCTGCTATGGGAACGGCTGGAGAATATCCCTTATTCGCTGCGGGCGATTCCGATTGGCGTGCTGGTGCTGTCGATCCTGTTTGCGGTGTATGCCTATGGGCGGCGGCGGGAAGTCACTGAGCTAAAGACGTTGCTGCATGGCTTGCAGGAACACGTGGGCGCGGCTCCTTCGGAAGAGCAACTGGATCAACTGAGCCAGGTCATCATGCGCTCGCAGCGCAGCTTCAAGGAACTCATCGACTCGTTCGACGATGCGGCCTGCGCCGTTTCTCTGGACGGTACCCTGCGCACCGTGAACCGGCGGATCACCGAACTCGCAGGCGAATCCTACCAGGGGCTGGTGGGAAGGAAGATCTACGATTTCGTCGAGGAGCCGACTCGCGAGAGCGTGGAGAGCGGTCTGGGACGCTTTTTGGAGAAAAAGCATTGGGCCGGGACGGTACGGGTCCGCCTGAAGAACAATGCCCGACCCTTATATTTCGAATGCGTGCTCAATGCCATCGTAAAAGGCGACGAGATTGTGGGCGTGAGCATGCTGGGACGCGACGTAACCGAGCAGCGCGAGAAGGAACTGCGGTTCACGGAGTTGTTCGAGACTTTGCAGGAAGGGGTTTACTTCAGCACACCCGACGGAAAACTGCTGGACGCCAATCCGGCACTGGTTGCGATGCTGGGATACGCGAGGAAAGAAGATCTGCTGACGGTGGATCCTGTGGCGCTCAATCTGGACCATGCTGCGGAACCCGTCCTGGGGCGGATGATTGCGGATCGCGGCGGCGTTCGCACCCGCGAGATCCAACTGCGGCGCAAAGATGGCAGCGCCGCCACTTTTCTGGATTCTTCACGGGCGGTATGGGATACGTCGGGAAGCATCATCCGCTATCAGGGCACGCTGGTGGATATCACCGACAAGCGCACCATGGAGCGGCAACTGCAGCAGCAGGAGGAATTCCGCCGCCGGCTGCTGGAGAGCTTCCCCGACCTGATCCTGGTGGTGGATCTGGAAGAGCGTTACACCTTTGTGAGTTCCCGGGTCCACGACTTTCTTGGCTATCAGCCGGAGACTTTGTTGGGGAAAAAAATCTCGGAGGTGGAAGATCACTCACCGGAGTTGGCGTCCCTGTATCGCGATGTGGCCTCGGGGCAGAAGGCGTTTGCATCTGCGGAGTATTCTTCGCGCCACAGCGATGGTGGTTGGCGGACGATGCGCGGTGCGGCCAGCCAGCTTATTGATGCTGAGGCGAAACTCACGGGCGTAATCATCTCGGTGCGCGATATCACGCTGGAGCGGAAACTGGAGCAACAGGTCGTGCAGAGCGAGCGGCTGGCGGCTATGGGAGCCATGATCGGTGGAGTGGCTCATGAGCTGAATAATCCCTTGACCAGCATTCTGGGGCTGAGCGAGTTAATGCAGGACAAGGCGACCGACGAGTCTTCGATCAAACAGCTGGGCATGCTGCAACAACAGGCGCGCCGCGCGGCCGAGATCGTAAAAGATTTGACGTATTTTTCCCGGCCGCCCTCGTCGGGCAAGTCGGGGATCAACCTGGTCGAAGTGGTCGACCGCACCTTGACTCTCTACGCTTACTCTCTGCGCAAGAACAACATCACGGTGGACTTTCTTCGGGAGCAGGGGCTGCCCTATGCGCAGGGGGATCCGCAGCAGCTGATGCAAGTGTTCCTGAACTTGATTGTGAATGCGGAGCAGGCGATCCGCGAAGCTCGCGACCGTGGAACTTTGCGGATCCGGCTGGGTAAGTCGAAAGATTCGGTGTGGGCGAGCTTCCAGGACGATGGCATCGGCATCCCCGCGGAGAATCTATCGCGCATCTTCGACCCTTTTTACACCACAAAGCGGCCGGGGCGTGGCACCGGGCTGGGGCTGAGCATCTGCAAATCGATCATGAAGGAACACAACGGCAACGTTGAGGCGGTCAACGTTTCAGGGGGCGGAGCTATATTTACGGTAAGCTTGCCCACCGCAACTCGCAGCTAGAACTATTTTCCCGCACGTCCTATGGGAATCCTGCAGGGACAAACCGCGCTGGTGACCGGGGGATCGCGCGGGCTCGGCCGCGCGATTGCTTTGAAGCTTGCCGCCGAGGGCGCGGAGGTACTGGTTCACTATCACAAGAACCGGGAAGCGGCTGAGGCGGTGGCTCGCGAAATCGCAGGCCCTTCACGTCTGCTGCAAGCGGACCTGAGTTCGTCGCAGGCAGTCGAAACCATGTTTGCCGCGCTCGCTGGGACACAGCTGAATATTCTGGTGAATAATGCGGGCGTTTGGCTATCCACCCCGCTGGGATCGGCGTCGCTCAAGGACGTCGATGCGCTGCTCAACACGAATCTGCGAGGACTTTTTCTGGTGACCCAGGCAGGGTCGCCACTGCTGCGCGATGGCGGCAGCATCGTCAATTTGTCGTCGGTGGCGGGAAGAATCGCACTCCCCGACGGGCGCGGCCTGTACGGCGCCACTAAAGCGGCTGTCGATTCGCTGACCAAGAGCTGGGCTTTGGAACTGGCTCCGCGGAGGATTCGGGTGAATGCGGTGGCTCCGGGTTGGGTCGAGACCGACATGACGGCGGAGCACTTCTCGAATGCCGAGGTGTTGCGCGGGGCGCTGGCACACGCTCCCTACGGCCGGCTGGGGAATGCGGAGGAAGTGGCGGAGTTGGTGCTGTTCTTGTGTTCGCCGGCCGCCGGGTGGATCACGGGGCAAGCGATCAACATTAGTGGGGGATCGGTGGTTTAGGGGTGACGGTGTTCCCCTCAGTTGCCCGAGCGTCGTGAATGCGCCAATTCAGTTTCGATGCTGCATCTGTGGCAACGTTGTTGAACTGAGGGATACCCGCGGTCACAACACGGACAGCTACACCCTTCAAGTGCAGCTTTCGGGGTCCGAGTGCCCCGAGGCTATGTGGGCACACGGTCCGTGCTTACGCAAAGTGATTCCGGTGGTTGGCGAGGAAATGCCTGGCGCTCAGCACAAGGTTTCCTGATCCCGACATCTGCCGCGATCAGGTTCCCGATCACAGGGCGGGCGGCGAGCCCCGACTCCGCCGAAATCCTCCTCCTCATCGATGTGACGCGGAGCTTCGCTCCAGCTTGGACAGCCGAGGCGGCTGTCGCCACGTGAGTCTTCCAGCTTGGACGGGCGGGGCGCCCGTCGCCACATGAGTTTGTTGCACCAGCTGCCTAGCGTTCTACGGCCATGGCTACGGCGTTTCCTCCACCCAGGCAGAGAGCGGCGATGCCGCGCTTTGCATCGCGGCGGATCATTTCATAGATCAGCGTGACCAGCACGCGCGCGCCGCTGGCCCCGATAGGATGGCCAATCGCGACGGCGCCTCCATTCACGTTGGCTTTGTTGGGATCGAGGCCGAGCTCGCGCATCACGCCCAGCGCCTGTACTGAGAAGGCTTCGTTGAGTTCGTAGAGGTCCACGTCTTCATTCTTCCAGCCGGTTTTCTCCCAGATCTTGCGGACCGCGCCGACTGGAGCCATCATCACCCATTGCGGTTCGACGCCGCTGGTGGCCTGAGCGACGATTCTCACCATGGGCTTGGCGCCAAGTTCGCTGGCTCGGTGGGCACTGGTCACGACCAGCGCGGCCGCGCCGTCATTCACCCCCGGGGCATTGCCGGCAGTGACGGTTCCGTCCTTCTTGAAAGCGGGCTTCAGGGAGCGAAGAACTTCGATGGTGGTATCTTCGCGGGGCGATTCGTCTTTGTCGAAGAGCGTGGGAGGCTCACCTTTTTTCTTCGCGGGAATCTCTACCGGAACGATCTGCGACTTGAAACGGCATTCTTTGATAGCGGCCAGAGCTTTGCGGTGCGAGTTGAGGGCGAACTCGTCCTGCTCCTCGCGGCCGATGTTGTATTTCTCCGCAACGTTCTCGCCCGTGATGCCCATGTGGTAGTTGTTGTAAATATCCCAAAGACCGTCGTGCACCATGGAATCGACAATTTGCGCATTGCCCAGGCGATATCCCTTACGCGCTTGCGGCAAAAGATACGGAGCGTTGGTCATCGATTCCATTCCACCGGCGACCACGATGGAACTGTTTCCGGTCTGCACGGCCTGCGCAGCGAGCGCGACGGCTTTGAGTCCTGAGCCGCAGACCTTGTTGATTGTCATGGCACCTGTTGCGGGAGACAATCCGCCATAGATCGCGGCCTGGCGCGCGGGATTCTGGCCCAGTCCGGCGGAGACCACGTTGCCCATGATGCACTCGTCAATCTGCGCAACCTCGACACCGGCGCGCTTGACTGCCTCACGGACGACGATGGCGCCAAGTTGCGGCGCGGAGAATTCAGAAAGGCTGCCTTGAAATTTTCCTACTGGCGTGCGGCATCCGGAAATGATGACTGCATCGTCGAAAGAGGCCATGAATCAAGCTCCCCGCGAATATTTCGCTGGCTTCATTATAGATGCGCGCGCGACGGAATGCCCGGGCTGAAGGGAAAGATCACTGCAGTGAGGGCTACGTTTCTGGATCACGGTGTTCGCCGAGTTGTGGAGAGCGTGGCCAGCATTGTTGTGGGTCGGCACGAAAAAAGGGCGTGAGTGATCGTGCACGATGAGGGTCGCAGTTGATATTTTGGAGTCGAAGATTGTCATTGGGTGACTTTCGTGCGACACCCGACGCTCTGGCATCATCATTTTTTTCTTGACTTCATTTTTCATTGACTCTATACATCAAATAGTTGCAACAATGCATCGTTGCAAATTTTCCATGAAAAATGGAAGGGAGAATAGAACCAATGGCAACGAAGAAAAAGGCAAAAAAGAAGAAAAAGCGCTAAGAAAGTCCAGTGCTAAGGCAAATAGGGGGACGCAAAATGCGTCCCCTAAGTTTTTGGGGGGCAGGATGGCAGGCTATTTTGATCGGCTGTCTGCTTCATTCGCAAACCTTGGCACCTGTTTTTCCTTGGCCGGGCAGAGGCAGCGGTAGGAACAAAACGAGCAGTGAAAATCAATTTTGGGCTTGAAGACTTGCGCGGCGATCCCTTGCGCGGCAGCTTGAACGCGTTCACGAGCTTCCTCTAACTGGAGCAGATTGCGACGCGAGGTGACGGCGATGTTTCCTTCCAGGTTGTAAAACGCAAGCGAACCCACGCGGTATCCCCATTTCTCCTGTGCAGCGATCGCGTAAATCGAGAGCTGCAGACTATCGTCGGCGTCTTCCTGAGTGCGCGCCTTTCCGGTCTTGTAGTCAAGGATCACAACGCTGCCGTCGGGAGCGCGATCGATGCGGTCAATCCTGCCGACTACAGAAGTTTCTCCGATACGGGTCTCGAAGGATTCTTCCGTGTGAAGCACCTGCGGCGCGGAGGCTGTGCGGGAGACGGCAAGAAAATCGCGCAATTGCTCAACACCCTGCTTCTCATACAACTCGTATTGATAGCGGTCTTGCATGCCGACGCTGGCCAGATCCTGCCGAAGCAACTCGATCAGCTCGTCGTCGGTCTTGGGACGCCCAGCCTGCAGCGCGTCGTAATAGGTGCGCAGGACACGGTGCATGGCAGCGCCATATTGCATGGCAGCCGGAACATCGCGGGGAATTCGCCAATCGCGTTCCAGCTTGAACTGCAAGGGGCACCGCTCATAGGTGTCGACCGCGGACGCACTCAGGCGAGCATGCAACCCGGGAGTGGCCGGCAGGTCTAACCACTCCGCGGTGTGCGAGGCTGCTGGATGAGCCGGCGAGGCGGCGGCGAAAATGTCGATGGTGGACTGCGAGGGACGAGCCGACCGCGAAATCAACCAGGGACGCAGGCTTACCTCCTGCAGCAGTTCGCGCACGTACCCGGCGGGAGTCTTGTCTTTGCCAATGCCCTGCTTCGCGTAAATGTGAAGAGAATCGCGGGCGCGCGTCATGGCTACGTAAAAAAGCCGGCGCTCTTCCTGGGGGTAGAGAGTGCGGTCGTCGCCCTCGGCCGCTGAATCGGGATCACGCAGCTCGTTGGGGAATTCCACCAGGCTCTCGCGGTAAGAAGCCGGGAAGGAACCGGAATTCGCTCGCAGGATGAAGACGTGCTGGAACTCAAGCCCCTTGGCAAGATGGACGGTCATCAGGCGGACGGCGTCCGCAGCGGGGTCGGTGGTCATGGGAATCACGCCGCCCGCTTCGCGAAAATATCCCAGGTATTCCATCAGGCGGTTGAGGCCGGCAGGCTGATTGACTGCCTTTCCCTGCCACGCAGCCACAAAATCGAAAGCCGCTCGAATAACCTGCGACCGGCGATCAAACTGGAACCGTTGGACAACGATGGCCAGCGCGTCGCTGCCGCTCGCTTCCCCCAACGCATCGCCGCCCTTGCCTGCGCCGCGTTTGATCTCCTCCCGCGTTTCGCGAATCACCTCGAGTACGAGCGAACCGCCTGGGACGCGATCCAGCACCGAGGCCAGGGAAGCAGGGGCTGATCCCCCTTGCCGATCTCTTCCATCTTTCGCGAGGCCTTGCATGGCAGAGCGAAGTGCGACGGGATCCACGTTGAATTGGGGTAAGGCGGCGGCGCGAAAAAGACTGACGTCGTCTGCCACCGGCGATACCGCGCGCAGGCAGGCTAACAAATCGCGCATCTCGGGCGCGTCGGAGACGTCGAGATTTTCGATGGCAAACGGGATGTCAGCTTCGGCCAGTTCACGAATCACGTCGTCACGGTGAAAGTGAGAGCGATAGAGGACCGCGAAGTCTTTCCACTTACAACGGAGTTTTCGTTGCACCTCGGCGATGACGCTGGCTACGTCGGGGCCCTCGGCTTCTTTCACCGCGAATGAGACAGCGACGACCGGAGGGCTGGGTAAGGTTGTTCCCTGCCGTGTGGCTTCTTCCTCGCGAGCGGATTGCAAGGGTTCTCGCCGGTAGTCGAGTGCGCCACCGCGATTCCTGGCGAAGACCGGCGGATTTTTGTCGATCAAAGCGAAGGCACAGCGAAGGATTGGGGTGGTCGAACGCCGATTTTTCTGCAGAACAACCCGCCTTGCAGCCGGAAAATGACGATAAAACAATTCAAACGCCGCGCTGGAAGCTCCGCGAAAACGGTAGATGGCCTGATCCGGATCTCCAACGGCGAATAGATTCGCTTCGTTCCCCGCCAACGCAGCGAGAATCTTGACCTGCGCGAAATTCGCATCCTGAAACTCGTCCACCAGGATGAAACGCGCTTTCGAACGTTCTTCCGCGAGCACGGTGGAGTTGCTTTGCAGCAAGGCGTAGGCACGCGTGATCATGTGGCTGAATGCGCCAAAGCCATCTTCCGTCAGCCAGCGTTCCACCGTCTCGAATACGCGCGCGATTTCCCGGCAACGGCCGAGCACTTCGGAATCATCCAGTTGATTCTTCGACTTGGCGACGCGAGGGATGGGCAATTCGCCAAGCTCCAACTGGCTGACGTATTGCGAATATTTTTCGGGAGTCACGAGCTCGTCGTGGCACCGGCTGAGGAATGAGAGCAGATCGCTGAGAAACTGGCTGACGTTAGCGGCGCGAACAAAATATTGCAGATGAAGCTCGCGCAGGCGGCGGCGCAAATAGATCCACAGGTCAACGTCATCCAGCACGCCAAAATCCTGGTCGGCTCGCTTCAGCAGTTCGTAACAGAAATCGTGAAATGTGGCGGCTTGCACTCCCTGGCCCAGCAGGGCGCGTACGCGGTCGCGCATTTCGATGGCTGCGTTCTTGGTGTAGGTGAGAGCAAGAATTTCATCCGGGCGGGCATGCCCGGACTCGACCAGGCGGGCGACCCGGTGTACCAACACTGAGGTTTTTCCCGTGCCTGCCCCAGCCACCACCAGCACTGGTCCGTGGACATGCTCGATGGCCTCGCGCTGGCGGTCATCGGGGGTGAAAGGTATGGAGCGCGAATGAGACTTGGAGACAGGCATCGCGGGTCAGGATATCACTTCAGTTCTCGGTTCTCAGTTTTCGGTTCTCGGTCGTTCAGTCTTAGCTCAATTCTGAGATTAGGATCGCCGCTGCGGCGATGGCGGCCGTTTCCGCGCGCAGAATCGTGGGGCCGAGGGAAGCGGAGATCCATCCGGCCTGCTGAAACTGTTGCAGTTCTTCGGCCGTCCAGCCACCCTCCGGGCCAACCGCCAGGGTGGTTTCTTCATCGGTGTCGCTGGCTCGTGACTCGACGACGTCGCGCAGCAGCAGTCGTTGTTCCGACTCTGCCAGCACGATTCGCATACCGGGCTTCAGATTCAACGCGTCGGAAAGTTGCAAGGGAGCCGCGATCTCCGGCGGAGACGTACGACGCGATTGTTCGGCAGCCTGCAGGGCGACACGGCGCCAACGGTCTATCCGTTTCGCCGAAGCGGAGGCCAGGTGCGCGTCAGTGCGGCGCGCGATGACCGGGACGATCCGCGCAACGCCGAGTTCGGTGCACTTCTCGATGGCCCACTCCATGCGGTCGAACTTGAAAACGGCCAGGACCAGGGTGAGGCTGGGAGTAGCCCCAAGGGGAACCACGTCACCGAGTTCGAATTCAACTCGCGACTGGTCGAGCGCCACGACGCGCGAACGCCGCACAACCCCGTTGGCCGCAACGTCGAACTCCTGCCCCACGCGGGCGCGCAACACTCGCACCAGGTGATCGGCGTGCTCTCCAGTGAGCACCGCACGATTGCCCGTGATTTCGTCGGCGATCCAGCGGCGGCGGGTCATGGGGCGGTTCTCAGTTCTCGGTTCTCAGTTCTCAGAAAGAGATCTTTCGACTCCCTTTTGGTTATTAACATCGGGCTCTTCATACCGCGGCTTATTTTTCGCCAACTCACGGAGCGCCCCGTCGTAGGTTCACCTCATTGGATCGTGAATTAAGGCTTTGCGTTCTCGTTGCCATACCCGACCCAATGAGAGCCATCGCATCCTCGCTTTAGAATCTCCGACAATCGAGTCTCAGTATCAACATCCTTGTCTTTGAGGAAGACCACATCATTGATTACGAAACGCCCATCTTCACGTATCACGATGGCCGCAACTTCCCAAGTCCACGGTTTCTCAGGGGGAATTCCCTCCGTAAGTCGTATATTCACTCGGGTGGAGCCATCCTCCTGTGATTCCGCTTTCTC
>Ga0209415_10019086_pt1 | contig 10764 bp, 11 predicted proteins | sample PeaSoiSIISIP2007_FD_187696 | JGI IMG/M metagenome (GOLD analysis project Ga0209415, IMG submission 187696) | Peat soil microbial communities from Weissenstadt, Germany - SII-SIP-2007 (SPAdes) (version 2) | ecosystem: Environmental > Terrestrial > Soil > Wetlands > Peat | place: Germany... | reverse complement strand
GCTACTCCTTCACCGTAGAGGACTTGCACCCCGTACTCCTTGCCGGTCTCCCGGCGCATCTACCAGCGGCCCAAAGTCTTGACGCATCGGCTTGTGCTGGGCCGCTGGTATGAGTCTTGGTTTGGCGCGCGGCCGCCCCACCAACCCCGCGCGCGATACCAGCGACCCGAAATGATGGAAGAGTCATCATTTCGGGCCGCTGGTATCATATGAAGTGTCCGCCGTCAGTTGGTAAATTGCTCACTTGGCCTTCGTCCTTTCGGTGGTTAGTTGCTGCAAGTGGATGCGCAAACGGTACCGCTGTATCCGGCTTGGGTGACGGTGCCGGGGTCAAGTCCCGCAGCCTGCTCGGCGCCAAAAGCGTCAGCTTCGACGAAGACAAGATGTGGGTCGAGCTGTCCGACGCACGCACCCTGGGAATCCCGCTCGCCTGGTTCCCCCGACTGCTGCACGCCACGCACGAACAGCGCCAGACCTGTCGCATCAGCAGCCGCGGTCTGCATTGGGCCGCGCTGGACGAAGACATCTCGGTGGCTGGACTGCTGGCGGGACGTGGCGACCAAACCCGCAAGCTGGCGACTGCCGCGGAGTGACCGCGCGCCGCGCACCCTCGGCCAGGCATGTCACCGTTGCCAGTATCTTCGCGGCGATTTCGGCCAAGCCGGGCGACAGTCACGTCAGCCGACCTGCGCGAGGCCGACCTTCACAATTCGGGGCTGGTTCGCGGCGGCCAGATCAGCTCGTGCTCCTCCATGCGGCCGGCCTCGGTATCGCGGGCCGAGCGCAGCAGGACTTCCGCGTCCCGCCTGTTGCTGAGCACCGGCGAAAGCTTTGGAACGGGTCAACGCATCGCCGGTTGGTAGCGGATATGCCGAGAGTCGTGCGCCGCTGCACGACATAACCAACGCGACGTCGTTGGCTTCCGGTCATGCGCCCGGCAAGGTCACTTCGCAGACAAGCGTGGAGCAGACAAGCGTGGGGCAGCCAAGCGTGGGGCAGCCAAGCGAGGGGCCGATATCTGCCGGGTCCGCTTGCGGGCAACCGGCGCGGCCGGCACCACGGGTTCGGCTTCCAGAAGCTGCATCCGCCGCTCACCGGCGCTGGTCAGCACGCCGCGCAGCAGCAGCTTCAGGCCGCGTTCGAGGTAGGTGTCGACATCCATCGCCGCGGCGAAGTGCCACGCCTTCAGCGCCCAGGTGTGGCAGAACATGACGATCTGGTAGACGAATATATCGACATCGACCGCCTCGAACAGCCCGGCATCGATGCAGTCGCGCACGCAGGCGGCGATCAGCTCGTTGGTTTCGAGCTCCTTCTGCATGATCGCGGTTCGCCGCTCCTTGCGCAGCGACTTGGTCTCGCGGTAGGCGAGCACCGTTGCATCGACCGAGGTGCCGTTCACCCGGCAATACGCGCGCACCGCCGCGCAAAAGCGCTGCAACGGCTCGGTGAGGCCCTCCAGCGCCATCGGTATCTGGCGCATGTAGGTATCGAGCACCTCCTGCAACGCCATGAACAGCAGGTCCTCCTTGTCGCCGACATACTGGTAGATCAGGCCGATACTGACGTCGGCGCGCTGCGCCACGTCGCGGATCGTGGTCGGGTGGTAGCCTCGCTCGCTGAAGCACGCGATGGCGGCCCGGGTCAGTTGCGCCCGCCGCCGTTCGACCAGCGCCGCGTCCTCGACCGTGGTCTTGATCTTCGTCGGCGGGGTGGGCTTGGATGATCGTGTCAGGGCCGTGCTCCTTTGCCGAGATGCCTGTCGCGTAACAAGTCGATGCCGCGCATCCGCCATTGCCGCTCACGTCGGCACGCAGGCGTATCGCGTACGGCAACAATCCGGATCAGCCCTGTCCTGCCTGTCGCGTCAACGATTCGTGCCGGCAAGGAAGGCGCCGATCAACTCGCGCGTCTTCGCGGACTGCAACAGGCCACGCGTCTGCTCCACTTCCTCGTTGAACCCGTTCATCGCCGGGTTGCTCGCAGCGGTGATGCACGCCTTCGCCGCCTGCACCGCGTGGGCCGGCACGGCGGCATAGCGCCGGGCGACGGCTTCGGCCGTCCCCGCCAGCTCCGCCGCCGGCACGCTCCATTGCACCAGGCCAAGCCGTTCCGCTTCGGCACCGTCCACCTGCTCCACGCCCAGGATCAGCCGCAGCGCCGTCGGCCGGCCGGCGAGCCAGGTCATGCGCTGGGTGCCGCCCGCGCCCGGCAGCAGGCCCAGCCGCAATTCCGGCAGGCCCATCCTGACCTCACGCGCGGCGATGCGCAGGTCGCAGGCCAGCGCCAGCTCGAATCCGCCGCCGAGTGCCGCCCCGGAGATCTCGGCCAGCGTGATCCTCGGCAGCGCCTCGATGCGGGCGAACAGCTTCTGGTAGCCGCGCACGCCGGCGAGCTGCCGTTCCAGGCCATCCGATGCCGCGAAGCGCTCGCGCATCTCTTTCAGGTCGGCGCCGGCGGCGAAGACTTTTAGCGCGCTGCGAATGTGCAGCACCGACCAGTCGTCCCGCGCATCCAGCCCGTCCAGCAGGGCGTGGAAGCCGGCGACCCAGGCGTCGCTCATGGCATTCACCGGCGGGCGGTCCAGCACGACCGTTGCAATACGATCGGCAACTTGAAGGTGAAACATTTGAAGGCTTCCCACGGCTAGATCAGGTCAGGTTGCGCATGCGTGACGGTGTAATATTCTCCCCCTCCCCTTGTGGGAGGGGGTTGGGGGGAGGGGTAGCAACGGTACCAGGGTTCGATTCGAGCCGCGCCCGAACCCCTCCCCCCAGCCCCCTCCCACAAGGGGAGGGGGAGTTTTTGTCCCGCACATCGCGCCTACCCCTGCCGCGGCTCGGGCGTGAGAGTCTTGGCCATACCGCGCAACACGACTTTCTGAATCTTCCCGCTGGGCGTCTTCGGCAGGGCGTCCACCACTTCGAGCCGTTCCGGCAGGTAATTCCGCGCCAGATGGCGTTCGTTGAGGAAACCCACCAGCTCGGGAAAGCTCAGGCTGGCACCTTCGCGCAACACCACGAACGCGCAGGCCCGCTCGCCCAGCCTGGGATCGGGCATCGCCACCACGGCGACCTCCTGCACCCCCGGATGCTGGTAGATCAGCCCTTCCACCTCCACGACAGGCACATTCTCGCCGCCGCGGATGATCACGTCCTTGGTGCGCCCGGTGATCCGCACGTAGCCGTCACGATCGATGCGCGCAAGGTCGCCGGTATCGAACCAGCCGGCCGCATCGGTGGCGAACCATTCCGGATGCTTGAGGTAGCCGACGAAGTTGCTGGCTCCCCTGGCCTGCAGGCGCCCTTCGGTGTCGGCGCCCAGCACCGCGCCGTTGTCGTCCACCACGCGAACCTCCATCCCCTCGATCGCGCAGCCGTCGGTCTCGAAGGTCTTGTCCGGCGGATCGCCGATCCTTGTGGTGGTGACCGCGCCGTTTTCCGTCATGCCCCAGGCGGAGATGATGTTGGCGCCCAGATGTTCCGCCGCGCGGCGCACCAGCGCCCGCGGGATCGGTGCGCCGGCGGACAGAAACGTGCGCAGGCTCTTCACGTCCGCCGGCCGCTTCGCCGCCTCGTCCGTCAGGTCGGACAGGAACGGGGTCGCCGCCATGGTGAAGGTGACGCCCTCGGCCGCGATCAGGTCCACCGCCCTGCCCGCGTTCCAGATGTCCTGCAGCACCACTTTGCCGCCCAGGTAGATGTGCGCCATGTTGCCGTAGAGCCAGCCCGTCTGGTGCGCTAGCGGCGATGCCATCAGGATCGTATCGGTCTCGTTCAGGCCGAACCGGGCACAGTACGGCATGACGTTCGCATACAGCGTGTTCGACGTATGCATCACCCCCTTGGGCTCGCCCGTCGTGCCGGAGGTGTAAAGGATCTCCACCACGTCGTCCGGCGTGGGCCGGCTGGCAGCGAACCGCGCGCGCGCTGCCTCATCGGGATCGGGCGCGCCGTCGATCAGTCGCTCGAACGCGCTCTCCCCCGTTCCGCCCACCACCAGCACATGCGCCAGCGCCGGCAGCGACGGGTGGATCGCCGCGGCCATGGCCTGGTAGTCGAAGCCGCGGAACTCCCGCGGGATCACCAGCACCTTCGATTCCGCCAGGCGCAGCATGAAGCCCAGCTCGCGCTCGCGGAAGATCGGCATCACCGGGTTGGTGACCGCCCCCAGCCGCAGCGCCGCCAGGTGCACCGCGGTGAACTGCCACCAGTTCGGCAGTTGCATCGAGACCACATCGCCGCGCCCGACGCCGAGCCGTGCCAGCCCGACCGCCAGCCGATCCACCCGCCGTGCCAGTTCCGCGTAGGTCAGGACGGTGCGGGCGCCGGTCATGCTGTTGTGGTCGATGACCACGGTGCGGTCCGGCACCTTGGCGACCCAGCGGTCGAAATCGTCCAGCAGGATCCGGTCGGCCCACAGGCCCGCTGCCTGCATGGTCCGCCGCCGCTCTTCGGGCAGGATGGGATCGGTCGTCACGGTTGCATTGCCTCCATCGCCGACGAATGAGCCCGGCTCGTTCGTTCCACTGCCGCCCGACGCCCGGCCGATCCGCCGCCATTCTCCGGCGTTCAATCGAACGAACGTTCATTTAGCTGGCATACTGCGCCAACGTGCGGCATAAATCCATAGGCTCGGGCACGCGCGCAATGCCAAATTGCCGGCTTTCGCGCGCCGTGCCCGGACCCGACGACCAACCTCCCCCGAGCCCGGAGCCGGCTGCCATGACCCCGCCTCTCACCGGTCTGCTTGTCCTCGACTTCACCACCCTGCTGCCCGGACCGCTGGCCGCGCTGATGCTGGCCGAAGCGGGCGCCACGGTGGTGAAGATCGAACGTCCCCCCATCGGCGACGAGATGCGCACCTACGTGCCGCGCTGGGGCGCCGACAGCACGAATTTCGCCTTGCTCAATCGGGGAAAGGCGAGCGTCGCGCTCGACCTTAAGGACCAGGCGCAGAAGGAACGGTTGGCCCCGCTGCTGGCGCGGGCGGACATCATCATCGAACAGTTCCGCCCCGGCGTGATGGACCGGCTCGGCCTTGGCTACGCGGCGATCGCCGAGATCAATCCGCGGGTGATCTATTGCGCCATCACCGGCTACGGCCAGACCGGGCCCAAGCGCGACGTGGCGGGGCACGACCTGAACTATATCGGCGATACCGGCCTGCTCTCGGTGTCCAGCGGCGATCCGGCGCATCCGGTGATTCCGCCGGCCCTGATCGCCGATATCGCCGCCGGGTCCTATCCGGCGTTCATGAACATCCTGCTCGCCGTCATCGCCCGGCAGGCCACCGGGCGCGGCTGCTATCTGGATGTGGCAATGACCGACAACATCTTTCCGTTCCTCTACTGGGCGATCGGCAAGGCGCTCGGCACCGGGGAATGGGCGGGCAACGGCACCGACCTCGTGACCGGCGGCACGCCGCGCTATCATCTGTTCCCCGCCGCCGACGATCGGTTGGTGGCGGTGGCGGCGATCGAGCAGAAATTCTGGGAAGAGTTTTGTTCGATCATCGAGCTCGATCCCGCGTTGCGCGATGACGCGCGGGACCCGGCCGCCACCACCGCCGGGATCGCCGCGATCCTGCGCGGCAAGCCGGGCGCGCATTGGCGGGCGGTGTTCCAGGGCCACGATTGTTGCTGTTCCGTCGTCGCCAGCCTGCAGGAGGCGATGGCCGATCCGCACGTGGCCGCGCGCGGGCTGTTCCACGGCACGGTCTCCGGCAGCGGCACGACGCTGCCTGCGCTGCCGGTTCCGGTACTACCGATCTTCCGTGGCGCGGGCGAGGACAAGCCCGCGCCCGCGCTTGGCGCCGACACGGACCGCCTGACACCGCAACGAACTTGACGAACTTAACGTAGGGCGGAAAAGCGCAGCGCATTCCGCCACTTTGTGCCCGCACGAAAAGCGGCGGAATGCGCTGCGCTTTTCCACCCTACGCGCCCCCGCGATCCCCCCGCGTCACATCGGGACGTGCACGAAAGCCCTGAGGGCGAAGCCGATGGCGAAGGAAAGACCGGCCGCGCTCATCCCGATCAACAACGTCTCCACGCCTGACCGCGCCCAACCCGCCAGCGACCATCGGCTCTTCGCCGCCCCGATGGCAAAGAACACCAGGCCCGTCGCGACGACGCACCACGCAAGCCTATAGGCCAGCAGGTAGCTGACCAGCGGCACCAGTCCACACAGCACGAACGCGGCGGAGGTGCTCAGCGCGGCCAGGATGGGCGATTTGACCGCCGGCGACAGGCCATATTCCTCGACCGCCATGGTCCTCGCCCAAAGGTCTTCGTCGGACGAGATGACCTCGACGATCCGCTCCAGTTCCGCGCCGGAAAAACCCTTGCGGCCGTAGATCTGCCGGATCTCTTCGCGTTCGCCGTTCGGTTCCAGGGCGATGTGTTTGCGCTCGATTGCCAGCAGGCGTCCGTAATCGTCCACCTCCGCCTTGGTGCCGCTGTAGTTGCCCGCGCCCATCGCGAATCCGTCGGCCATGAGGTTGGCCAGGCCGAGCACGAGCACGACGGTCCCCGGCATCTCGGCACCGACCACCCCGGCGACGATCGCGAAGGTCGTGATCGTTCCGTCGATCCCGCCATAGATCCAGTCCCGCAGATAGTTGCCCCGCGCGTCCTGCGCGAGGCGTGCCTCGATGTCTTCCCGCGTGTGGTTGTGTTCCAGCCGCTGGCGCGACGCCGAGAGATTGTCACTCATGACCGCCTGACCGCTTGATCGTCAGCAACGGAGTCGCTAGCACGCACGGGCGATACTTTCAGCCCTTGCTTCCCCAGGCGCCCCGAAGCCGCGGCTATCATGGCCGCAGGTCGGCGGTCAGGCGTTGATCCACGTCAAGGCCAGGGGCCGGCCCGATGCCGGCCCCTTCGGCCCCACCTACTTCGCGTAGCGGCGGAAGTCCGGCTTCCGCTTCTCCAGGAACGACGCCACGCCTTCCTTGGATTCGGCGCTGTCGTAATACAGCTTCAGCGCCTGCATCCCCAGCGCGCCGATGCCGGCGATGTGGTCGGTATCGGCGTTGAACGACCGCTTGGCGATCGCGATCGCCGTCGGGCTGCGCTCCACCAGCTCGCGGCACCAGGCGTCCACTTCCGCATCGAGCTGATCGTCCGGCACCACCTTGTTCACCAGGCCCATCGCCTCCGCCTCGCGCGCCGTATAACGCCGGCATAGGTACCAGATCTCGCGCGCCTTCTTCTCGCCGACCAGGCGGGACAGATAGGCGGTGCCGAACCCCGGATCGACCGAGCCCATCTTCGGCCCGACCTGGCCCAACTGGGCGCTTTCGCCGCAGATGGTCAGGTCGCACAGCGTCACCAGCACGTTGCCGCCGCCGATCGCATAGCCGCGCACCTTGGCGATGACCGGCTGCGGCACCCCGCGGATGATGTTGTGCAGCGCCTCCATCGGCAGCCCGACCGTGCCCTTGCCGTCGTAGCTGCCTTCGTGCGCCGACTGGTCGCCGCCGGTGCAGAATGCCCTGGTGCCGGCGCCGGTCAGCACGATCACGCCGATCGCCTTGTTCCAGCCCGCGCGGTTGAACGCGTCGATCAGCTCGTCGCAGGTGATGCCGCGAAACGCGTTGAGCTTCTCCGGGCGGTTGATCGTGATGGTGGCGACGCCGTCCTTCTCCTCATAGAGCAGGTCGGTGTACTTCGGTGCCTCGGCCATAGACTGTGCTTCCTTCTACCCATGGTGCATGCGGGAACGCCTTGCGCGCCGATCGCCGGGCCGGCCCGTGCGCGCCGCCTGCCTTCGCGCGCTTGACTTCGGGCTGTGGCGGGGTGAACATGGCCAAACCGACCGATCGCTCATTCACTTCCGGCGCGACTTTACCGATGATCCTGACCGAAGAGCAAGAGATGATCCGCGACACGGCGCGTGAATTCGCGCGCCAGCATCTCGCGCCCCATGCGGCGGAGTGGGAGCGGACCAGCCGCTTTCCCCGCGAAGCCCTGCGGGAGATGGGCAAGCTCGGCTTTCTCGGCATGACGGTTCCCGCCGAATGGGGCGGCGCGGGGACCGACTACGTGTCGTACGCTCTGGCGATGGAGGAGATCGCCGCCGGCGACGCCGCCACGGCCTGCGTCATGAGCGGGCACAATTCGGTCGGCTGCGGGCCGCTCGTCGCCTTCGGAACCGCCGAGCAGAAGGACCGCTACTTGCGGCCGATGGCGCGCGGCGAATATCTCAGCGCCTTCGCGCTGACCGAGCCATCCGGCGGGTCCGACGCCGCCGCATTGCGCATGCGCGCGGTGCGCCGCGGCGAGGTCTATGTGCTGAGCGGCACCAAGCTCTACATCACCACCGGCAAGAACGCCGATGTCTGCCTGGTTTTCGCCAGCACCGACCCGGCCAAGGGCAAGCGCGGCATCACCGCCTTCATCGTCGAGACCAAGTGCAAAGGCTACCGCGTCGGGCGCATCGAGAAGAAGATGGGGCAGAACGCCTCGGACACCTGCGAGATTCATTTCGACGACATGGAAGTGCCGGTCGCCAACCGACTCGGCGCCGAGGGCCAGGGCTACCGCATCGCGCTGTCCAACCTGGAGGGCGGGCGCATCGGCATCGCCGCGCAGGCGATCGGCATCGCGCGCGCCGCCTACGAGCTTGCCCTGGCCTACGCGCAGGAGCGCAAGAGTTTTGGCAAGGTGATCTACGAATACCAGGCGGTGTCGCACCGCATCGCCGACATGGCCACGCAGATCCTGGCGGCGCGGCTGCTGGTGCTGCACGCCGCGGAGCTGCGCAGCCGCGGGCTGCCGTGCCTGAAGGAAGCCTCGATGGCGAAACTGTTCGCCTCCGACATGGCCGAGCGCGTCTGTTCCGACGCGGTGCAGACTTTTGGCGGCGCCGGCTATATCGCGGACGCCGGGGTAGAGCGGCTGTACCGCGCCGCGCGCGTGACCCGCATCTATGAAGGCACCAACGACATCCAGCGCCTGGTGATCAGCCGGGCGATCGCGTCCTGACGGCGCCGACGCGGCGTCGTGAACCCCAACCCGACAGCGAATTTTCATTCCGGGAGAGCAGCATGAGACTCGACGGCAAGACAGCCATGGTGACCGGTGGCGTTTCCGGCATCGGCAAGGCCACCGCGCTGGAGTTTGCCCGGCAGGGCGCGAAGGTGATCGTCGCCGACGTCAACCAGGACGGCGGCGCGGCGATCGAGGCGGAGGCGAAGGCCGCCGGGCTGGCGATCGAGTACGCCAGGCTCGACCTTGCCGACCTTGCTTCGGTCGATGCCTGCGCCGCCGGCGCCCTCGATCGGCATGGCCGGGTGGACATCCTGGTGAACGCCGCCGGCTGGGACCGCATCCAGCCGTTCCTGGAGAACACTTCGGAATTCATGGACCGCGTGCTGGCGATCAACCTGCGCGGGCCGATCGGCCTGACCCAGAAGCTGGTGCCGGCCATGGCGGCGAACGGCTACGGCAAGATCGTCAACGTGGCCAGCGACGCCGGGCGCGTCGGCAGCCTGGGCGAGACGGTCTATGCCGGCGCCAAGGGTGGCATGATCGCCTTCACCAAGTCGCTGGCACGGGAGACGGCGCGCTACCACATCACCGTCAATTGCGTCTGCCCCGGACCGACCGATACGCCGCTGTTCGCCGCGCAACCCGAAAAGGTGAGGATTGCGCTGGAGAAGGCGATCCCGTTCCGCCGCATCGCCAAGCCGCAGGAACTGGCGGACGCGATCCTGTTCTTCGCCAGCCCGCGTTCCGATTACGTAACCGCCCAGGTGCTGAGCGTCAGCGGCGGCCTGACGATGGTCGGATAGCGCGTGGCTCCATCGTCATGGCGGGTGAAGGTACGCCATGACGATGGGCAACATCCGGAGAGCTAATCTCTTGGGCCGCGGGACTGGCCCCTCGGATGGTGTGTGCGGCGCCGGTACGCATTTCGCTGCTCCGGGCCAACTCGGCCGAGATGCCGATGAGGATTAATCTGCCGTCTCAACCTCCCTGGCGATCTGGGCTCCCTTCGCCTTGCGGAGCTGCGCCAGATCGTATTGTGTCTGCAAGTTCAACCAGAACTCCGGCTCATTGCCGAAATACCGGCCAAGACGCAGTGCGGTTTCCGGCGTGATCGAGCGGTTGCCGCGGACGATCTCATGCAGCCGTTGCGGCGGGACGCGAAGCCTGAGCGCCAGTGCAGCCGCCGTCATGCTGCGTGCTTCCAGCTCTTCCTTCAGTGTCACGCCCGGATGAAAGTGACCCAACTGCATTGCCTGCTCCACCTCAGTGATGGTCCACGATCTCCACATCGTGCGCGTCGCCGTCCGCGAATCGGAACACCAGGCGCCAGGGGCCGTTGATCGTGACCGCCCAATATCCGGCGCGGCTTCCCTTAAGCATGTGCAGCCCGATGCTCTTCAGGACACCCATACTTTGCGGCGTGACCGCCGCATTCAACTGATCCAGCCTGAGCCGCGCTTTCGCTTCATCCAGTCCAGAGAACCGGCTCCTGCCGCCAGCAGCGAACCGCTCAGTCGCCGCATTTCTGAACGACCGTATCATGAGCAAGAACGACACGCCACGCGTGTCTTGTCAATCATGCCATGATAGACATGTGCGGTGGCGCCGAGGTTACGGCGGACAGCGCGCGATGCAACACCAACGGGCGGAAAGACTTACGTCACCACCTGACCCAGCCAGTCATGGTCGGGAACGCTAGTGCTCTGAGTCGCTCATAATGCCGGGTACAGCCGCTTGAGTTTAACGCGGGCGTCGGCGGTGGTGAATTG
>Ga0209415_10019085_pt1 | contig 10765 bp, 6 predicted proteins | sample PeaSoiSIISIP2007_FD_187696 | JGI IMG/M metagenome (GOLD analysis project Ga0209415, IMG submission 187696) | Peat soil microbial communities from Weissenstadt, Germany - SII-SIP-2007 (SPAdes) (version 2) | ecosystem: Environmental > Terrestrial > Soil > Wetlands > Peat | place: Germany... | reverse complement strand
CGGCGAGCTTGATATCGAGGGGGCAATTTCACAAACACTCGACGTGGTGCTGCACGGCCTTAACGAGGCCAGGCCGCATCCGCGAAGAAACCCTCCGGCTCACCGGGAAAGGCGCGACTCTGATGGCTAACAAGCATGCGATTGTGATTGGCGGCAGCATGGCGGGCCTCTGCACGGCCCGCGTGCTGAGCGATTTTTTCGAGCGGGTCACGGTGATCGATCGCGACTCGTTCCCTGAAGGCGCGCTGGAACGGCCGGGCGTGCCGCAGAGCCGCCACGTGCACGCGCTGCTCGCGCGCGGGCGATACGAGCTCGACGCGCTGTTCCCCGGCTTCGAGCGGATCATGCTCGAGTGCGGGGCGCATCTGATCAACTTCAGCATGGACTTCGCCGCGCTGCGAGCCGAAGGATGGGCGCCGCGCCGGCCCGACAGCATCACCACGTTGTTCGCCAGCCGCCTGCTTATCGAGGCGATCGTGCGCGAGTTGCTGCGCAAGGTTCCCAACGTCCAGATGGCCGAGCGGACCGACGCGATCGGCCTGGTCGCGGCGCGCGATGGCGCGTTGCGCGTGCGCGGTTTGCGCGTGCGCTCACGCGACGGCGGCGGCGAGCGCGAAATCGAAGCCGACCTGGTCGCGGACGTGAGCGGGCGCGGCTCCAAGTCGCCGGCCTGGCTTGGCGAGCTCGGTCTCGAACCGCCGGCCGAGACCGTGGTCGATTCGTACGCGGGTTACAGCTCGCGATGGTTCAACGCGCCGGCCCCGGAGCGGCGGCCGTCGCAATGGTGGTGGAAGGGAATCTGGCTCGACCCGAAGATTCCCGAGCACATGAACGCGGGCGTGCTCTTTCCACTCGAGAACAACCACTGGCTGGTTACGCTGGCCGGAATCGGCAAGCAGTATCCGCCCAACGACGAGCAGGGCTTCATGGCGATGCTCGACCGGCTGCGCTCGCCGATTATCGCCGAGGCGGTGCGGCTGGCCGAACCGATCTCGCCGGTATACTCCAACCGCTCGATGGCGAATCGCTGGCGCCATTATGAGAAGTGGAAGGAGCGGCTGGACGGATTCGTCGCGCTCGGCGATGCGGTGTGCGCGTTCAACCCGGTTTATGGACAGGGCATGACCAGCGGCGCGGTCTCGGCGACCATCCTGCGCGAATCGCTCAAGCAACACGGCGCGTCGAGTCCCGAGTTGCCGCCGAGCTTCTTTAAAGCGCTCGCGCGCTTCGCGGCCGGCCCGTGGTCGATGGCGACCGGAGCCGATTTCGCGGTGCCGGAGACGCAGGGTGAGCGCCCGCGCCTGAGCTGGCTGTTCGGCCCCGTGATGCAGCGCATCCTGGCCGCAGCCAACGATGACGATGTCGTCCGCAATCGGATGGCCGAGGTCTTCAACATGATCAAGCCGCCGGCCGCGATGTTCGCGCCGCCGATTTTGGGCCGCTCACTATTGGCGACGCTGCGCCGCGCAAGCCGGCGCAAGGCGCAGCCGGAAGCGATTCCCGCGATGCCGCCGCCGGCCGCCGAGCTCGCGCGTTCGTAGCGAGTGGAGTTACCCTCACCCGGCGAGTCATTCGCTAACGCGAATACTCGCCGACCTCTCCCTGGTCAGGGAGAGGTGCAGAAAATCGACTTGTCTACGTGAAGACGTCCGCTTTCTTGCCCTCTCCGGAGGGAGAGTGGAATCAGAAAAGGGAAAGGGAATTAGAAGCGAGGGAGATAGGACACTAGGCCGGGGCCAGTTCCACGATCGGGATCTGCCGTGTGGTTTTCTTTTGATACCCTGCGTAGGCGGGATAGATCGCGAGCAGCCGGGGCCAGATCGGTTTGGCCTCTTGCTCCGTTAGCGTGCGCGCCCGGCAGTTCCGTACCGAGCGCCCGACTTCGGCCTTGACTGCGGGGTTCTTGGCCAGATTGAGGTACCACGCCGGCGGGGAATCGTTGCCGCCGTAGGAGGCGACCAGATAGATCCGTCCCTGATCCTCGAAGTAGAGCAGCGGCTTGGAGATCTCGCGGCCACTTTTGCGGCCGCGCGTGGTCAGGATCAGCGTGTTGCGATTGAGCGGACCCCATCCGCCCGACAATCGATACGCCGCGACGTGGAACTGGCTCAGGAAGCGGACGAAGGCCGCCTGCATCGGATTGATCTTCATCGAAGCATTTCCTCGTTGACTGAAGCGCGCTCTAGAAACTCGTGGTGCCGGCCGGTTCGTCGATCACCCGGTTTTCGAGATGACCGACGCGCTCGACTTCGATCCGCACCACGTCGCCGGTCTTCAGAAAGCGCGGCGGTTTCATCGCGATCGCCACTCCGGCCGGAGTTCCGGTCGAGACTACGGTGCCGGGCTGCAACGTGAACACCGTCGACAGCGTTTCGATCTGGGCGAAGCAATCGAAAATCAGGTTGCGGGTGTTGGAATGCTGGCGCAATTCGCCGTTCACCCAGGTCCGCAACTCGAGCGCGTGCGGATCGCCGACTTCGTCGGGCGTGACGATCCACGGGCCCATCGGTCCGTGCGTGTCGAACGACTTGCCGAGCGTCATGGTCGGCGAGCGGAACTGCCAGTCGCGCACGCTCACGTCGTGAACCACCAGGTAGCCCGCGATGACTTCATGCGCGCGGTCGCGCGGCACATGGCGGCATCGGCGGCCGATGACGAAGCCCAGCTCACCCTCGTAGTCCAGCGCGGCGGAGACTCGCGGCAGATGGATTGGATCGTACGGGCCGGTGACGCAACTGGTCTGCTTGTTGAAGAAGATCGGGAATTCGGGCTTCTTGGCGCCGGTCTCGGCGGCGTGGTCGGCGTAGTTGAGGCCGATCGCCAGAAATTCCGGCGGCCGGAGCACGGGCGCTTCGAGCCTAAGCTGGCTGAGCGAAATTCGATGCGCGCTGCGATCGGCGGCCTTGCGGGCGCGCTCGATCGCGTCACGGCCGCCGGCCAGAAAAGCCGCCATCTCGCGCGGCAGCTCCGGCGCTTCGGCGGCGAGATCCACTATCGCGTCGCCGGCCACCACCCCGATTCGGGTCGCACCCTGATAAGTGAAAGTCGCAAGCTTCAATTTGACCTCTTGGCCGCGCTCGCCACCGGGGCGGCGGCCACTCCGCGAGTTGTACGAACCCTGAGTCTACGATCTTTCGTCCGAAAATCGAACCGCGATCTGACTTTGATTTGACCCTCCCAGCAGTTCGGACTGACTCGGATTGGCTGATATCATTCGGCAATGCGGTCCATCCTTGTTGGTGTACTGGCTATGGTTGCGTGCTGCATACCGGCTATTTCCCGGCCCGCTGCAGGCGCTGAAATTATCACCCTGCCCGAGGCAATCGATCGGGCGCTCAAATTCGCACCGAGCTTCGCCGCAGCGGCTGCCAACAGCGAGCTCAGCGAGGCGCAGGTTCGCGAGACGCGGGCCTCCCTGTTCCCCGATCTTTCCGCGCAAGGCGAGTATACCCAGTCGCCGGGTTACGACCCCCGGATCACCAATCGCGGCCAGACCGATTTGCTCCTGATGCTCGACTACACCGCGTACGACTTCGGCCGCCGGACGGCGCAGGTGCGCGCCGCGCGCTACGCCGACGAGGCAGCCCGGTTTGGCGTCGCGGCGGTTCGCGCTCGTATCGCCTTCGACACCAGGGTCGCTTATTACGAGCTGTTGCGCAGTGCGCACGCCCAGCGCGAGCTAGAGTCGAGCCTGGAGCGGCTCGACCGCTACCTTGCGACTATCAAGGAACTCGCGCGGACCGGAAGAGCGATCAGCAACGACGAGCTCAAGATAGAGCTCGCGCGCGACGATGCTGACGTGGCCGCCGCGCAGGCCAAAGGAGCGCGCCGGCGCGCCGGCCTCGCGCTGGGTTCGCTGCTCGGCGATTGGACGGGTGATTTGCAGGCTGCCGAGGTCGAGGGTCTTCCGCCTGCGCCGGCCGGCGAGCTGGCGCGAAGCCCGATGCTCGCGGCGGCGATGAGACAAGTACAGGCCGCGTCGCTGGCGGAAACGGCGGCCGAAGCCGAACGCTATCCGACCTTCCATGTCGCGATGAGCTCCGGGTTTATGGGCGTCGATCCGCCCGACACCTTCGCCGATCGCGGCGGCGCTTCGTACGACGGCCTGGTGTCGGTTCCGCTTTTCACCGGCGGCGCGATCTCAGCCCGAATCGACCAGGCCCTGGCGCGATTGCATCAGGCGCAAGCCGAGCAGCGCCAGACCGAGCTCGACCTGACGCGTCAGCTGGCCGACTCATCGCTCCGCTATGCGCAGGCCAAAGAGGCGCTCGAGGGCCTGGCGCGCGAGCAGCCGGTCGCCGACGACGCCTTTGCGCTCCATTGGGCGCGCTTGCTCGGCGGCGGCGGGACCACGATGCTCGAAGTGCTCGACGCATATCAGCAGGCCGAGCGGATTCGCCTCGATCGGACCGACCAGGAATTCGCGGCGCGCGAGGCCGCATCGGAAGGCGCGTTCGTGCTTGGAGAGACCGAATGAAATCCTTCGCGATGATCGCTGCCGCTACCCTCGCCGGCGCGATCGCGATCGGCGGATGCCGCCCGGCCGGTACCGGCGACGAGGACTCGGGACCCGTCGATGCCGTGCCCGCCACGATGACGGTCGCGGGGGCGCGAGTCTCGATCGCGCCGATGCAAAGCGAGCTTCGCCTGCTCGGCGTCACGGCCGCGCGCCGCCACATAACGCTGCGCGCGCCAACCGCGGGACGGGTCGTCGAGATCGATTTCAACAGTGGTGATCGCGTCAGGCGCGGAGAGGTCGTGGCCCGGATTATCAATCGCGAGAGCGAGGCGGCGCAGGCCGGTCTCGCGGTGGCCAGGCGGCTCGATCCCGAGCATGCCTCGGAGCTGGAGAAGTCCGTGGATCGCCATGCCGGTAACGCCGCGATCGCGGTCACGGCGCCCGAGGACGCGATCGTCGCACAACGCCTGGTGAGCGGAGGGCAGATGGTCGCCGAGCTGGATCCGCTGGCCGACCTGATCGATCCCGCGAGCATCTTCGTCGATGCGGCGGTCCCGATCGACTCCGTCCGCCTGGTCAGGCCCGGAATGGACGCGATCGTGACCTCGCAGATCCGGCCGGGGACCGAGTTCCACGCGCGGGTGGCCGCAGTCTCACCCGCTTTCGATCCCGGCAGCGCCACTATACCGGCGCGGCTGGAGTTCATCGGCGAGCCCCGTATCGATCAGGCCGGCGCTGCGGCTGAGGTGCGCGTCGTGACAGAGTCCTGGCCCGGCGCGATCGTTGTTCCCGCCGCCGCGCTCTTCCAGGACGCCGAGCATGGCGGTTTCTACGTCTTTGTCGCCGGCGCCGACGGATTGGCCCATCGCACGCCGGTTGAGATCGGCGTCCACGATCCGGGGCACGTTCAGATAACGCGCGGGCTTGCCGCAGGACAGGTAGTTATCACGTCCGGCGGATACGCCCTGTCCGACGGGCTGCGGGTGCGCGTCGCTATCGCGCAGAATTAGACACCGGTCGCAACGCATTGAAACTCCCGAACACAATCCTGTCCATGTTCGCGGCGATCGCGGCCAGCGTGCTGGGGATCATCGTGGCCCGCTCGATTCCGAGCGCGGTCTTTCCCGAGTTGATCTTTCCGCGCGCGATCATCCTGGCCGACAGCGGCGAGCTGCCCGCGGCGCAGGTGCAGGTCGCGGTGACCCGTCCGCTCGAAGAGGCCGCCTATAGTGTGCCGGGCACGAGCCTGGTTCGTTCGACCACGACTCGCGGCAGCGCGGAGATTGACGTCTCCTTTGCCAACGGCGCCGATCCGACGGTGGCCTTCCAGATGCTGAACGGCGCGCTCGCCGAGGTCCGCGGATCTCTGCCGCCCGGCACGACCTGCAATTCGCGGCTGCTGACCACCGGAACATTTCCGATTCTGGAACTGAACCTCAGCTCGAAAATCCGCACGCTGCCCGAACTGACCGACATCGCTTTCTATGACGTGATCCCGGGGCTGCATCGGATTTCCGGCGTGTACCGCGTCGAGATGATCGGCGGCAAGTCGCGCGAATATGTGGTGCGAATCGATCCGGCGCGGATGCTCGCGCGCAAGTTGTCGGCGGCGCAGGTGGTCGGCGGACTCGCAGCGGCAAATGTGATCGCAGCGGCGGGCCGAATCATCGATTCGCATCGGATGGTGCTGGCGGTGGTCTCGTCCGATCTGCACGACGAGGATCAGTTGCTCGACGTGCCGGTCGCAAGCGCCGGCGGCCAGCCGGTCCGCGTGCGGGATATCGCCAGCGTCGAACTCGGCGTGCGCGAGGACTACATCCGGGCTTCCTCGGAGCACGGGCCGGCCGTGCTAGTGGGCGTGTCGCGCCTGCCGGACGGCAACACCGAGCAAATCGCGGCACAGGTGCGCCGGCTGGTCGACGGCTTTCGCCAGTCCTATCCCGACGTGGACTTCTCGGTCGCGTATGACCAGGCGGCCCTGGTGGCCGAATCGGCGCGCAGCGTGCGCGACGCGATTGTGCTGGGTCTCGTGCTGGCCGTGCTGGTGGTGCTCGCCTTCACCTTCTCGGTGCTGAGCGCGCTGATCGCCGCGCTGGTGGTGCCGTGCACAATCGCGATCACGATCCTGGTGATGAAAGCCGCCGGGCTGACGTTCAACATGATGACGCTGGGCGGGCTGGCCGCCGGCATCGGCCTGTTTATCGATGACGGGATCGTCATGATCGAGGCGATCCATCGCGCCCGCGCGGCCGGAACCGATACGACTTTCGCGATCGCGGCAGCGATGCGCGAACTGCGCCGCCCGCTGGTCGCCTCGACCCTGACCGTGATCGTGGCGTTCGCACCGCTGATATTCCTGTCGGGCGTGACCGGCAGTTTCTTCCGATCGCTGGCGGCGACGCTCGGTGCGGGTCTCGCGATCTCGCTGGCGCTGGCGCTCTATTTCACGCCCGCGCTCGAACAGATAGCCGGGCGATTTCGCCGGCCGAGCCGTCCTGACGGCCGAATCTTCGCGATCGTGCGCGCGCTCTACGACGCGGCCTTGTGGCCGTTCATCCGCTTGCCCGTGCTTTCGATCGTGCTCGCGGCCGCCGCGGCGGTGCTGGCAGCCGCGCTCTACCGGACGGTCGGTGCGGATTATCTTCCGGCGCTTGACGAGGGGGCCTTTGTCCTCGACTACTTCACGCCGCCGCAGAGCAGCCTCGAAGACACCACCGTCTTGCTCGGCAAGATCGAGGACGTGTTGCGCGCCACGCCCGAGGTTGCGGCGTTCTCGCGGCGCACCGGCACGCAACTCGGATTTTTTCTGACCGAATCGAATCGAGGCGACTTCTCGGTCAAGCTGAAACCCGTCCGCACACGCAACATCTACCAGGTGATGGATTCGGTGCGCGGCCGAATTCTCGGTACCGTGCCGGGCGTGCGGATCGAGTTCTCGCAAGTGCTCCAGGATTTGATCGGGGACCTCTCCGGAGTGCCGGAGCCGATCGAGATCAAAATCTTCGGCTCCGATCAGGCCGCGCTCGAAACCACGGCCAGGCAGGCCGCGGCGCGGCTCGCGGGCTTGACGGGGCTGGTCGATGTGTCCAATGGAATCGTGCTCAGCAATCCGGAGCAGGAGATCATCGTTGACGAGATCGCTGCGGAGCGTTATCGAATTTCGGCCGAAGACGTTCGCGCCGCGCTCGAAACGGTAGTCGAAGGGACGGTGGCGACCCAGGTGCGCGCCGGCGATCGCCTGTTGGGCGTGCGGGCGCGCTATCCCGACGCGTTCCATCGCGATCTCTCGAAGCTGTCGGAAGTGATGCTGCTCGCGCCCGACGGCTCGGTGGTGCCGCTTCGATCGGTGACCCGGCTTCGATGGCTTGGCGAACGCGCCGAGATGGATCGCGAACGCTTGCGTCCCGTGATCCATGTGACCGCGCGTCTTTCGGGGATCGATCTCGCCGGGGCAATGGCAGAGGTCAGGAGCCGGCTCGCAGGCTTGTCGCTGCCGCCGGGCGTGACGATCGAATACGGCGGCCTCTACGCGGAACAGCAGAGAGCGTTCTCGGAATTGACGATGGTGCTGCTCGCCGCGACGGTTGGCGTGTTCCTGATTCTCATCTGGGAGTTCGGACGCCTGACTCCGCCGCTGGCCGTGCTGATAGGGGCGATTCCGGCGCTTTCCGCCAGTCTCCTCGCGTTGCAACTGTCGGGGGTGACGCTCAACATCTCGTCCTTCATGGGGCTCATCATGGTGGTTGGAATAGCGTCGAAGAACGGGATTCTTCTGCTCGATCGCGCCGAGCATGACGTCACATCGGGGAGTCTGCCGAAGACCGCCTTGCTGAGCGCAGCCAGGGTCAGGCTGCGGCCGATAATGATGACCACGATGGCGACTGCGGCCGGACTCATGCCGCTGGCGATCGGCTTCGGGGCGGGCGCGAAAGTTCAACAGCCGCTGGCAATCGCGGTGATTGGCGGGCTCGCATTCGCCATGACGCTCTCGATTCCTCTCACCGGCGGAATCTATCTGCTGGGAACGCGCCAGGCGCGGAAGTCCTGAGGCGCTCGATCTTTCGTCCGAAAATCGAACCAGATTTCGACCAGGTTTGACCCGCGACCGCCAAACGGGAAAGGATCGCCCGGAGGTCGGCGCGCACATGAACCAGCAGGAACGAATGGAGTTTGTCCGATCGCATCGCACTGCGATCTTCGGATACAACCGCAGGAACGATGGTCCCTCGATGTCGGTCGTCTACTACGTGTTGGACGGCGACGACATTCTGGTCTCCACGATGGCCGAGCGGGGCAAGGCCAAAGTCGTCCGCCGCAATCCGAAAATCTCGCTCTGTGTGCTCGATGAGAAGTGGCCGCTGACCTATCTGCAAGTCTACTGCGACGCCACCATCGAGACCGATCTCGAAGGCAGCCACCGACCTGATGATGAAAATCGCGGGCGTGATGGCCGGCAATCCGATGCCCGACTCGGTGCGGCCCATGATCAGGCAAGGTGCGATCGCCGAGCAGCGCGTGGTGTTGCGTCTCAAGCCGTACCAGACTTTCGAGACGCCGCCGCGCCACGTCAACACTCCCAAGGACGTCGAAACTCTCACTCACAGCCTGGGCGTATCAATGCCCTGGAAGTGACGCGCCGGGCGCCGAAGTCCTGAGGCGCTAACCGCTGGGCAATCTTCGCGCCGCCATTTTTGCGGCGCCATTAATGAGGCACGCGATGTCTCAGTCTGAGACTTCGCTTGGGCTCGGTTGGTCTAATCCGGGCTCGTTTCACCGGTCCCCGTTTTGCTTCCGGGCAGGACACGGCGAGATCGCTCGCAAATTACGGGGCTCGGATGGAAGCGACGACAATCGGTGACGGCGCCAACTCTGATGCGCCGGCTCACTCGCGCGAGCCTAACTACGGCCTGCGCATCTGGGCAGGATACGCGCTGTCGATTGCCACCACGCTGACGATGGGCTGCGTTGGCTACTTCCTGACCCAGCAGATGATTCTCGGCCGGAACTGGATAGAGCACACGCATTTCGTCATCGAACATCTTGAAGGCCTGACGCAGGCGATGCAGGAGATGCAAATCGGCGCGCGCGACTACATCCTGACCGGGACTGAGAGCGAACTTGCGCGCTTCGTTGCCGGGCGAGCGAAGGCCGCCAGCGAGCTGGCAGACATTCAGCAGCTCACCAGCGACAACCCCGTTCAGCAGAAATGGCTGGCCATTCTGCGCCCGGCGCTCGGCTCGCGGATTGACATCATGTCTCAGGAGGTTACCGCGCGAAGGGCGAATGACTCCGAGTCCGCAAAGGAGCTGGTTTTCTCCTCCAGGACCTTGGATCTGACGAACACCATTCTGAAAGACATCGCCCAAATGACCGAACGGGAGCGCGTGCTGCTGAGAGCGCGCACGGCACGGCAAGTCTCCGACTTCCACCTGATGGCTCTGACCATAATCTGCGGCTCAATCGCGGCATTCCTGTTCCTGTCACTCGCCGGGGTGTTCATTTACAAGATGCTCCAGGCCCTGCGTGAAAGCCTTCGACAAGGCGAGATCGCCGAACGCGGCCGGCTCGAAGCAGCGCGATTCCGGACGTTCCTCGAGGCTTCGCCCGAGGCGACAATCATCTCCGATCGGCGCGGCCAAATAGCCATCGTCAATTCGCGCGCCGAAGAGTTATTCGGCTATACGCGCGCGGAACTGCTCGGACAGCCGATCGAAATTCTGCTGCCGCAGCAGCTCCGGGGAGCCCACCTGGGCCATCGGGAGGCCTACTACGCCAAACCGGTAAACCGATCGATGGGCTTCGGGCGCGATCTCGTGGGCCGGCGCAAAGATGGCACCGAGGTCCCGATCGAGGTCAGCCTGGCCCCGGTCGAGACCGACCTGGGCGCCCTGGTCTCGACCGTCATCGTTGACATCACGGCGCGCAAAGCCGCGGAGCGCGAGCTCCAGCGGAGAAAAGCCGAGGCCAGCGAGCTCGAAGCGCAGAGGTTCAAGAAGCTGCTCGAAGCTTCGCCGGAGGCGATCGTTATCTCGGATCGGCGCGGTGAAATAGCCATCCTCAATTCGCGTGCCGAAGAGTTGTTCGGATATACGCGCCAGGAGCTGCTCGGACAGCCGATCGAAGTCCTGATCCCGGAACGGCTCCGGCGAGCCCACCTGGGGCATCGCGAGGGGTACTACGCCAGACCGATAAACCGATCGATGGGCGCCGGCCGCGATCTTCTGGGACTGCGCAAGGATGGGACCGAGTTCCCGATCGAGGTCAGCCTGGGCCCGGTCGAGACCGACCAGGGCGCCTTGGTGTCGA
>Ga0209415_10019084_pt1 | contig 10766 bp, 10 predicted proteins | sample PeaSoiSIISIP2007_FD_187696 | JGI IMG/M metagenome (GOLD analysis project Ga0209415, IMG submission 187696) | Peat soil microbial communities from Weissenstadt, Germany - SII-SIP-2007 (SPAdes) (version 2) | ecosystem: Environmental > Terrestrial > Soil > Wetlands > Peat | place: Germany... | reverse complement strand
TTGTAGCCCACGATGTCACCCAAGCAGGCGTACTGGGTGCAGCGTTGCTGTTTGATGTCTTCCAGCACAACCTTCAAGGCCTCCAGGTTGGAGTGGATGTCGGCAATAATGGCAAACTTCATGCATCTACCTTATAATTTCAAACCCGCAAAATTCGTTTGTTGCTTCACCCCAGCCTACCGCTTCTTCCTTAATAAAATGTCGCAGACCAGACTGCCGGATCCGCCGGCAAAAGGCCTCCAGCTCGTCCCTCAAGCCCTCGGCCACCAACTCGACCCGCCCGTCAGGCATATTGCCCACCGTCCCGGTCACTTCAAAGCCGTTGGCGACGGTGGTGACGGCATATCGAAACCCGACACCCTGCACATTGCCGGTGTAAAAAACCGTCATCCGGACTCGATTCACAATATAACCGGCACACCATGCGCCACAAATGGCCGGCTTCCAAGCGGAAAATCAAAACAAGTTCCGCGCCCAGGGCGGATTCAAGGTTCCTGAATCAGCCCCGTTCCGCGCCCGGCAAAGGTCTTAGCCAGCGCCACGGCTTTGAGCATCGCCTTGGCCTTGTTGACGGTTTCCTGGAACTCGCCTTCGGGGGTGGAATCGTTGACCCAGCCGCCGCCGGCCTGGACATAGGCGAATCCGTTTTTGAGCAGGGCGGTGCGGATGGTGATGCAGCAGTCCAGATTGCCGCTGAAGGAGAAGTACCCGACGCATCCGCCGTAGGGGCCGCGCGCGGTCTGCTCGAGTTCGGAGATAATCTGCATGGCGCGAATCTTGGGGGCGCCGCTGAGGGTGCCGGCGGGGAACGTGGCGCGGATGAGGTCGTACGGGGTTTTTTCCGGCGATAGCGCGCCCTGGACCTGGGAGACGATATGCATGACGTGGCTGTAGCGCTCGACGGCCATGAGGTCCTTGACCTTAACGGAGCCGAAATTGCAGACGCGGCCCAGGTCGTTGCGGGCCAGGTCCACCAGCATCACATGCTCGGCGCGTTCCTTGGGGTCGGCGAGCAACTCGCCCTCGAGCGCGCGGTCTTCCTCCGGCGTGGCGCCGCGCCGCCGCGTGCCGGCAATGGGGCGGATTTCGACCCGGCCCTCTTCGCACCGGACGTGGATTTCCGGGGAAGCGCCCACGAGGGAGAAGCCCTCGAGCTCGAGCAGGAACATGTAGGGGGACGGATTGACCGAGCGGGCGGCGCGGTAAATGTCGAGCGCGGAGGCCTGGCTCGGCGTGGCGAAACGCTGGGAACCGACCACCTGGATGATGTCGCCCGAGGTGATGTATTGTTTGGCCTTGAGGACGTTGGCGAAGAACTGCTCTCGGGGAACATTGGAATCGAAGGGGACCGGCGGCACGTCCGCCGGAAGGAAGGCGGGGTGGTGCTCGGCGGGTTGTTCGAGCAGGGCGACCAGACGCTCAAGTTCGCCGACGGCGTTTTCATAGGCCTCCTCGGTGCTGGAAGCCTCTTCCAGGAACGCGTTGACGAGCACGGTCAGGGTCTGGGCCACGCGGTCGAAGATGAGGAGTTGGTCGGCAATGAGAAAATACATGACCGGCGTCTGCAATTCGTCACGCGGCGGACGCGGCACGACCGGTTCGATATCGTGGATGAACTCGTAGCCGATAAAGCCGACGGCCCCGCCGGTGAACCGGGGCAGGTCGGGCACCGGCACCGCCCGGTACCGCTGCATGACGCGCTCGACGACCTCGAGTCCGTCGCGCGCGCCGGGGGCGCCGATGATGAATTCTTCGAGGACCTTGCCGTTGGCCAGCACCTGGACCCGTGCGCCCGTTTGCCGGATGACCGCCCGGGGGTTGCACCCGACGAACGAGTAGCGCCCGAGGTGTTCGCCGCCCTCGACGGACTCGAACAGGAACGATTCGCCGGGGCCACGAATCTTGCGGTAGGCCGAGAGCGGCGTTTCGATGTCCGCCAGCAAACGGCAGGTGACGGGCACGAGATTGCCCTGGGCCGCCCGTTTTCGGAACTCGTCAAGGTTGGGGGGGTTCACGCGCGCAGATCGGGAGGAGCCTTCCGTTTTCACTCGGCCCGGGCTCGGGGTATGCGGACGGGCCCGCGTCCAGGAACCGGGGGTTGCGAAGGCCCTGGCGATGCAGGCGCCAGACCCCCAGCAAGGTGAAAAAGGCCACGGCCAAGGCATAACCGACGATGCCCAGACCGATGGCCCCCACCACCGGGTCGTGTTCCCAGTCCGTGAAATAAATCACCGCCACCCCCACTCCGGCGGTCAGGGCCGTTTGTCCCAACAGGCAGCACAGGTAAAGGGTAATGCTGGTTTCCTGGATGCGTTGGATGTGCCATTCCCGGTAGCGATGCTCGCCCAGCGAGCGCATGAGCCAGGCCGACTGCAGATTGCGCGCCGCCACCAGGACGCTGGTGGTGGTGATGACGATGGCAGGCAGCGGCCAGAAGGCGAACCCAAAACAAAGCCCCAGGTTGACCAGGCCGCCCCAGGTCCAGCCCAGTTTCTTGGCGATGGGGTTGCCTTCCAGGACCATATTGGGCGTGGCAATCCAGGTGCTCAGGAAGTCCAGGCCTCGAGCAATCACCAGGAGCAGAAGGAGAGTCCCGTAGGTGCGCGTGCCGAACTGGATGAAGTCGTCGCTCATTTCTTGCCGTAAATCTGCTCCGGCTGCAGGAGCCGCGGCTCGGTGCTCTTGACCGAAGCGCCGCCGTCTTGAATCGAGCGGAAGAAGCAGGACTGGTAACCCTCGTGGCAGGCCGCCCCAATCTGCTCGACCTGAATCAGCAGCGTGTCCCCGTCGCAATCAAAGGCGATGTCCTTGACGCTCTGGGTGTGGCCGCTGGTTTCGCCTTTCATCCAGAATTTCTGCCGCGAGCGGCTCCAGAAATGCGTCTTGCCCGTGGCCAGCGTGCGCTCGAGCGAGGCGCGGTTCATCCAGGCCATCATCAGCACGCGGCCGCTTTTCTGCTCCTGAATGATTGCGGGAATCAGCCCGTTGGCGTCAAACTTGAGTTGGTCGATAAAGATCATCTTTGTCCCGGCAGGAATCTAACCATGACCGGCGCCCGAATGCAAATGGGAAGGCGCGCGCTTCCGGCCTTTGTCGGAACCTTCGTCGGTTCCCTTTGTCGGAACCTTCGTCGGTTCCCTTTGTCGGAACCTTTGTCGGTTCCCCCTTTGTCGGTTCCCTTTGTCGTTCGTTTCATGCGACGGAGGTTCCCGACAAAGACTCCCGACAAGGGTTCCGACAAGGGTTCCGACAAAGGTCCCCGACAAAGGTCCCCGACAAAGGTTGCCGACAAAGGTGCCCGACAAAGACGGCGGCAAGCGCCGGCCAGAAATCGAGCTTGCGCCCGGCGGGAATTGTGGCATGTTCAAAAGGGAAACTGAACTATGGAAACACCAAAGATTATAGCTTATCTGAAACCGAGTTGCGGCTGGAGCCGGGGCGTCCGGGCCGTTTTGCGCAAGTATGAACTGCCCTACGAGGACCGCGACATCCAAAACGATCCGGACCAGCGGCAGGAAATGGTCGCCAAAAGCGGGCAGGAGCTAAGCCCTTGCGTCGAAATCAACGGCCGCGTGCTGGCCGACGTCAGCGGCGACGAGGTGGAAGCTTTCCTGCTGGGCAACGGCCTCGTGGAAAGAACCGAGCGGGAGGCCGACGCGCCGACCAACAAGTGCGGCTGCAGTTGAGGGACGCCGCAGCCGCAGGGCGGGAATGCAGCCCCAAAGGCTGTGCCAGTTCGGCGCTGTCTGCCCCGGGCACGGCTAGTGACAAGGTCTGTCGGGCCGTCTCGGGCACACCACTTTGGAGTGCGGTGGCAAGCGAAGCGCGACACCGCTTTGGCTCGGGCACCGTCCAACCTTCGTGGACGTCCGCGGACGGCTGAAAGCGCCGTAGCCGCTTCGCTCTGCCGGCGCAGTCCCAGAAGACGACTTTGTCAACCGCCGTGCTGGCCCGGGGCGGCGGCGTCAAATTCAGGTTGATCGTCACGCCGGGCTGCCGCACTCTTGGGCGATGCGAATCATCAGGCCGGTTCAGGCGATGCAGCGCCAGGCCCTGCGCTGGCGCCGGCAAGGCACCCGAGTCGGGTTGGTGCCGACCATGGGCAGTCTGCACGCGGGGCATCTGAGCCTGGTCCGCCGGGCCCGGAGACTGGCGGGCCCCGCCGGGAAGGTGGTCGTCAGCGTTTTTGTCAATCCCACGCAGTTTGGCCCGCAGGAGGATTTTTCGCGCTACCCGCGCGACCTGGGGCAGGACGTGCGCCTGTGCCGCCAGGCGGGGGTGGACGCGGTGTTTGCCCCGGAGGAGAGGGAGATGTACTGGCGGGGAGCCACCGCCGGCGCCAGCACTTGGGTAGTCGAGGAGGCGCTTTCCCGCGGCCTGGAAGGCGCGTCGCGTCCGAACCATTTCCGCGGCGTGGGAACCGTGGTGGCCAAATTATTCAACCTCGTGCTGCCGGACGTGGCGGTGTTCGGGGCCAAGGACTATCAGCAGGCGGCCGTGGTCAAACGCCTGGTGCGGGACCTGAACTTTCCCCTCAAGGTGGTGGTGGCGCCGACGTGCCGCGAGCCGGACGGGCTGGCGATGAGTTCGAGGAACCGGTATCTCGAGGGCGATCTGCGGGAGCAAGCCCTGGTCCTGTGGCGCGCGGTCTGCCACACCCAGGCGGCGGTGCGCCAAGCGGCTCGGCCGCTTCCCGCTGCCCGGCTCAAAGACGGGATCCAGCGCCTGGTCGCGCAGGCGCCGGCGGCGAGGCTGGATTATGTGGAATTCTTCGACCCGGAGACGCTCGCCCCGGCGGCCAGGGTGGGCCGCGGCACGCAGCTCGCGCTGGCCGTGTTTGTGGGGCGGACCCGGCTCATTGACAATGTGCGATTATGAAATCGTTTGACTTTATTATTTTAGGCAGCGGGATTGCAGGGCTTTCTTACGCCTTGAAAGTGGCGCCGGGCGGGCGGGTGGCCATCATCACCAAGAAGAACAGCGCGGAGTCGAACACGAACTACGCCCAGGGCGGCATTGCGGCGGTGACGAGCAAAGAGGATTCCTTCGAGATGCACGTGCGCGACACGCTGGAGGCCGGGGCCGGGCTTTGCAAAGAGGGCGCGGTGCGGACCATCGTCGAGGAGGGACCGGCGCGGATTGCGGAGCTGATCGCCCTGGGGATCCAGTTCACGGAACGAGAGGTTCCCTTTTCGCACGGGGCGCGCGAACTGGACCTCGGCCGGGAGGGCGGGCATTCCAAGCGGCGGATACTCCATGCCAAAGACGTCACCGGACGCGAGATCGAGCGCGCCTTGCTGGCGGCAGTGGCGGAACGGCCCAATATCCAGACTTTTGAGGACCATATCGCCATCGACCTGATCACCAGCCAGAAGCTGGGGCAGGCCGGGCCGAACCGCTGCCTGGGCGCTTATGCGTTGGACAAGGCGACGGGGCGGGTTTATGCTTTTGTGGCCCCGGTCACGCTTCTGGCCACCGGCGGCTGCGGGAAGGTGTATCTCTACACCACCAATCCGGACATTGCCACTGGCGACGGGGTGGCGATGGCCTATCGGGCCGGCACTCCCGTGGCGAATATGGAATTCATCCAGTTCCATCCCACTTGCCTCTACCACCCCAAGGCCAAATCCTTCCTGATCAGCGAGGCGGTCCGGGGCGAGGGGGCAATCCTCAAGACCCTCGAGGGGCGCGAGTTCATGGACCGCTATCATCCGCGCAAGTCGCTGGCCCCGCGCGACGTCGTGGCTCGGGCGATTGACAGCGAGATGAAGCAGAGCGGGGCTGACCATGTCGTGCTGGACATCACCCACAAACCGGCCCCGTTCATCATCGACCGGTTTCCCAACATCTACCGGACCTGCCTGAGTTTCGGCATCGATATCACCAAAGAACCCATCCCGGTCGTGCCGGCCGCCCACTACCAATGCGGGGGCGTGTTGACTAACCTCGAGGGTGAAACCGAAATCGAGGGACTCCTGGCGGTCGGCGAAGTGGCGTGTACCGGCCTGCACGGCGCGAACCGCCTGGCCAGCAACTCGCTGCTCGAGGCCGTCGTCTGCGCCCATCGCGCCGCCCAGCGCGCCCTCGCTTTCCAACCGTTGGCCCCGCTGCCTTCGATTCCGCTCTGGCAGTGCGGCGACGCCAGCAACCCGGATGAAATGGTGGTGGTCTCCCACAACTGGGACGAAATCCGCCGGGCGATGTGGGACTACGTGGGCATCGTGCGGACCAACAAGCGCCTGGCGCGCGCCCTCAAGCGCATCACCAACCTCCAGGAAGAGATCCAGGAGTATTATTGGGATTTTATCGTCACCAACGACCTGCTCGAGCTGCGCAACATCGCCACGGTGGCCGAGGTCATCATCCGTAGCGCCTGCCAGCGCCCCGAGAGCCGCGGGCTGAACTACAACCTGGATTACCCCAACCCGGATCCGGCCTGGGCCCAGCGCGACACGGTGTTGAAGCGAACGCCCTGACTGGAGCAGGTCTTAGGGGTCCGGTTCAGATTAATTGTCCCAAAAGCTCCGATTCCAGACCTTTGTCGCAACCTTTGTCGGGCGCCTTTGTCGAAATCCCGATTCGGAATCGGGACGAGGAAGGTCGCGACGAAGGTTGGGACAAAGGTTCCGACAAAGGTGCCCGACAAAGGTTCCGACAAAGGTTCCGACAAAGTCTTCCATTCGCCGGACCTTTTGGGACAGGCTCTAGTTTGGCGGCGGGAACAGCCGGCAGCGTGCCAGGCCCATCTTCGCGAGCCGAAAGCGCAGGCCGGTCCAGAGACAGCCGAAGCCGTAGCGCAGGCTGCGCCGCAGGCCGATCGAGGAGGCCTCGGGGAAATACTTGGTCGGACAGCTCACCTCGGCAATCGTGAAGCCATGCCAGAGGATCTGCGCCAGCATTTGGTTGTCGAAGACGAAATCGTCCGAGTTGCCGGCCAGGGAGAGGCGTTCGAGGAGTTCCCTGGAGAATGCGCGGTAGCCGGTGTGGTACTCGGAGAGTTTTGCCCCCAGCAGGAGGTTCTCGACCAGGGTCAGGCAGCGGTTGGACACGTATTTCCAAAGCGGCATGCCCCCTTTGAGGGCGTAGCCCCCCAGGATGCGGCTGCCCAGCACGCAAGGGTGCAGACCGTTGGCAATGATGGCGACCATCGCCGGAATCAACTTGGGGGTGTACTGATAATCGGGATGGATCATGACGACGATGTCGGCGCCCGCCTCGAGCGCCAGCCGATAGCAGGTCTTCTGGTTGCCGCCGTAGCCTTTATTGACCTGGTGGACATGCACCTGCACGCCTTCCAGGCCCTGGGCGAGCGCCACCGTCTCATCCCGGCTGCGGTCATCCACCAAAATAATGGCATCCACTATTTGCTGCTCGCGCACCTCGGCGTAGGTCTGGCTCAGGGTCCGGGCCGCGTTGTAGGCCGGCATCACCACGACGACCTTTTTGTCCTGATACATGAGGGCCGCAGGATAGCCGCGAGGGCCGCCCGGGGGCAAGAGGGCGGATCCTCGAAGCGTGGAGCGTCTCGAGCGTGGAGCGTCCCGCCTACGCCAAGGCTACGGCGGGCAGGGGAGCGTGAGCACGTGTCGGAGGGACGCCAGGACTGCTTGGGGAACCCGCAGAGGTTCTCGGAGGGGCAACAGAAACGCAGAGACCCGCCTGCGCTGCGCTCCGGCGCGGCGGGCGCGAAAGAGCGCCGAGAAGAAATTGCACGCCGCCCGCGAGCAAATTGGACCATTGCAGCGATCGCAAAGAAAGGCTTCGGTTCTTCGGTTCTTTGCGTTCTTTGCGTTCTTTGCGGTTAATCCCCCCGCGGGCAACGTCAGTTCCTTCTTGCAACCGAGTCTCAACTATCCTATTCTTCGCGCGGTGAAGCAAAAACCGCAATCATCCTTGGTCCTGCTGGAAGGGCGCTGTGCCGGCCCCGAGATCTGTCCCCTGAGCGGGGTGCAGGCCGGGGCTGAGGTCTGCATCAAGGAGCTTAAGACCGGTCCGGAGCTCACGCAGCGACTGCGCGAGTTGGGGTTCTGCGAGGAACGGCGGATCAAATTGGTCGCCCGCGAATCCAGCTTCATCTGCCAAGTCTGCAATGCGCGGCTGGGCATCAGCCAAAAACTGGCCGACTCGATCCTCGTGGAAAAGGTCCGTGGCCGGTAGGTAAGGAACTTATGCCTGCTGTTCAACCGCTGACCTCGGTAGCGCTCGGGACGACCGCGACGGTGGCGGAGATTAGGCTGCCGCCGGAAAGCCGGCCGCGCCTGATGGAGATGGGACTATTGGTGGGAACCCCGGTTGAGCTGGTGCGCTTTGCGCCGCTGGGCGACCCGGTCGAGATCAAGGTGCGCGGTTACAACCTCACGTTGCGCAAACACGAAGCGGACCAGATCCTCGTGCGGCTGGCCATCTGAAGGCGGCGGAAGGAGTGAGCAACAGCCAGATGAGTTCCGCAGCTTCGAGTGCCCCAAGGGCCTATATTGGGCCTGTCCAATCAACGGTTGCTGGTCCCGCCGCGTTGACGCCGGAGGCGGGATGCGAGGCGGCGGCGGCACGGCCGCGGGACGATGAGCGGCCAGCCAGCCGGGGCGCGGCTGCGCCCCCGGCCTACGTCGTCATGACCGGCAATCCCAACTGCGGCAAGACCACGCTGTTCAACGCGCTGACCGGTTTGCGGGCCAAGGTGGGCAATTACGCCGGGGTGACCGTCGAGCGCAAGGAAGGCCGGTTGCTGGGCGCGCCCGCGCGACTGAATGTGCGGGTGCTCGATTTGCCGGGGAGCTACAGCCTGAGCCCGCAGTCGCTGGACGAGGAGATCTCGAGGGACGTGCTTCTGCATCGCCTGCCCGAATTGCCGGCCCCCTCGGTGATCGTGGTGGTGGTCGATGCCTCGAACTTGCAGCGCAACCTCTATTACGCCACCCAGGTCATCGAGTTGGGCCACCCCACCCTCCTGGCGTTGAACATGATCGATGTGGCCGAGCAGAACGGCCATCAGATTACCTGCGAGGCGCTGGCCGGCTTGCTCGGCGTGCCCGTCCTGCCGGTCATTGCCAGCCGGCGCCAGGGACTGCCCGAACTCCGGGATGCCATCCTCGGCGCCTTGCGGCGGTCCGAACCGCCCAAGCCGCGCCCGTTCTCCCAATTGGGGGCGCCGCTGCAACACGAGGCGGAGGAGCTTGCCCGGTTGTTGGCTCAGGCGTATCCGGAGCGGCGGGCGCAGGCGGCCGCCGAATCGCTGCTCATCCTGTGCAACGAGAAGGCGCTGGCCTCGAGCCAGCAACATTACCCGCCGGGCATCACCCAAGCGGTCCTGGCTGCGCGCCGGCGCCTCGAGGCCGTCGGCGCCGACTGGCGGGGCGCGGCGATCGAGGCGCGCTACGCCGCCGTCTCGGCCATCGAGCGCGACGTGATTGTCGAATTGACGCCCCCCGGCGAGACCTTCAGCGACCGGCTGGATCGCGTGCTGACCCATCGGATCTGGGGCACGCTGATCTTCATCGCCGTGATGACGTTGATGTTCCAGAGCATCTTCACTTTTGCTCGCATCCCGATGGAGGCCCTCCAAACGGGGGTGGACTGGCTGGGAGGCGTCGTGGGGCGGCTCATACCGCCCGGAGATCTCAACAGCCTCCTGGTCGAGGGCGTGATTGCGGGGGTCGGCGCAGTAATCGTGTTTTTGCCCCAGATTCTGCTCTTGTTTTTGTTCATCGGTTTCCTGGAAGACACCGGGTACATGGCGCGAGCGGCGTTTCTGATGGACCGCCTGATGAGCAAGGTCGGTCTGCACGGCAAGAGTTTCATTCCCATGCTCAGTTCCTTTGCGTGCGCGATACCCGGCATCATGGCTACGCGGACCATCGAGAGCCCTAAAGATCGGCTGGTGACCATCCTGGTCTCGCCGCTGATGAGCTGCTCAGCGCGGCTGCCGGTTTATACCCTGCTCATCGCCGCCTGCATCCCCAACACCACCGTGCTGGGCTTTCTCAAAGTGAGCGGCTTGACCATGCTGGCCATGTACCTGCTCGGCATCGTGGTGGCGTTGCTCATGGCGTGGCTCTTCAAGAAGACCCTGCTCAAGGGCGAACCGCCGCTGCTTATCCTCGAACTGCCCCCCTACAAACGGCCCCTGTTCAAGGTAGTGCTCCGGCACATGTGGGAGCGCTCCAAGCTCTTCCTCCGGCGCGCCGGCACCGTCATCCTGGCCATCAACATCCTCCTCTGGTTTCTGGCCACCTACCCCCGCAACCGCCAAATCGAACATCAGTTTGCGGCCAAACGCGCCGCCATCAATGCCGCCGCCGCTCCCAATTTCAAAGACAGGCAACTCGCAGCGCTCGACAGCGAGGAAGCGGGCGCCAAGCTGCGCCAGAGTTTCGCCGGGCGGCTCGGCCGCTGGATCGAGCCTGCCATCGCCCCACTGGGCTTCGACTGGAAAATGGGCATCGGCATCATCTCGTCATTCGCCGCCCGCGAGGTGTTTGTCAGCACTCTCTCCACGGTTTACAACGTCGGCAAGACCGATCCCGAGGCCTCGGGCATGAGCAGCCTGGCCAAGACGCTCCAAACCCAGAAGCGACCCGACGGCACACCGGTTTATACGATGCTCACCGGCCTGACCTTGATGGTCTTTTACGTCTTCGCCTTGCAATGCGCCAGCACGGTGGCCATCGTGCGGCGGGAAACCAATTCCTGGAAATGGCCGCTCTTCCAATGGCTTTATATGGGAGCTTTGGCCTGGGTCCTGGCCTATTTGACCCTGCGCGCCGGCC
>Ga0209415_10019081_pt1 | contig 10769 bp, 7 predicted proteins | sample PeaSoiSIISIP2007_FD_187696 | JGI IMG/M metagenome (GOLD analysis project Ga0209415, IMG submission 187696) | Peat soil microbial communities from Weissenstadt, Germany - SII-SIP-2007 (SPAdes) (version 2) | ecosystem: Environmental > Terrestrial > Soil > Wetlands > Peat | place: Germany... | reverse complement strand
CGCGGGTGTAGTTCAATGGTAGAACGGCAGCTTCCCAAGCTGCACACGAGGGTTCGATTCCCTTCACCCGCTCCAGCCGACGTCGTGCGGCGCCGTGGTTGGCCAAGCGCTAGCGGCGGCTAAAACCCGTGCCATCCTTAGTAGCCGCGAGTTCAGCGGCGCTGGCGCCATCAGGGCATCGATTGCTTCACCTTTTCGGCGCTCTCGGTGACCGCGCCGCCCGTCGCCGAAACATCCTTGCCGATGCCCGCCGTGGTGTTGCAGGCCGATAGAAGTAGCGCGGAACCCAGTAGGATCAGCGTTGCCGGCACCGCGAGAGCGAGCGGCAGCGTCCGGAGATAAGCGCGCATTGATGTGTCCTTTCGTCGACTGAGCCTATGAAAGCCGACGTACCACCGAGCCCGGCGGGCCGTCGTACCTCCTGCTCAACAACGCGCAGACGCGCCAAAGGATACGGCTCATTGCGCAATGCGGGAGAAATTCCGATCCGGTTCGAACGATCGGGCGTTCAGACGCCTGCCTCCGCATAGCGCAACAATGTGCCGACGCTGAGGATTTGCGGCAGCACCACGGGCGCGCCGCCGCCGGCTGGATAGAACACGTAAAGCGGCACGCCGTCGCGGCCGTGTTCGCGCAGGAACGCGGAAATCTCGGGATCGCGGCGGGTCCAGTCGCCGGTCAGCATGACGACGCCGCGCTGGGCGAAGGCCTCGCGCACGGACGCGGTATCGATCGCGATGCGCTCGTTGATCAGACAGGTGACGCACCAGGCCGCCGTCATGTTGACGAACACCGCACGCCCCTCGGCCCGCAGCGCGGCCAGGCGATCGGCGGAATACGCCTCCGCGCCAAGGTCCTTGCCGCGCGTCGCCACCGGGGCGTCGGGGCCGGCCGCCTGCACGATCGGCAGCAGCAGGGCGCACGCGACGACGGTCAGCAGCACCGCCGCCTCGGCGAGGCGAAGCGCCCGACGGCTGTCGCTGAGCTGGCTGGATCGGACGATCCAGGCGCCAAACCCGATGAGAACGATGCCGCCGACCCCGCCCAGGACGCCGCTCGGCCCCACCTGCACGCTCAGCACCCAGACAAGCCAGGCGCAGGAGGCGTACATCGGAAAGGCGAGCCCCTGGCGCATCAAATCCATCCAGCGTCCCGGCTGGGGCATCAGCCGGACGAGAGCGGGCGCGGTGGCGAAGGCAAGCGTTGGCGCCGCGAGGCCGAGCCCCATGGCGCCCAGGATCGCCCCCGTCTGCCACAGCGGACCGGCGAGCGCAGCCGCTACCGCGCCGCCCATGAAGGGCGTCGTGCACGGCGTCGCGACCAGCACGGCGAGGACGCCGGTGAAGAAGCTCCCCGTCGCGCCGGCGCGCCCGGCGAGGCCGGAGCCGAGACCGGCGAGGCGGCCGACGGACACCTCGAAGACACCGGATAGGTTGAGCCCGACGGCGAAGAAGACCCACGCCATCAGGGTGACGAAGGCCGGGCTTTGGAACTGAAACCCCCAGCCCGCGGCATCGCCGGCGGCGCGGAGCGCGAGCAGCACCGCGCCCAGCGTGGCAAAGGCCGCCATCACGCCGCCGCCATAGAGCGCCGCCTCGCGGCGAACGGCGTCGCGGTGCGCGCCGCTCAGCTTGACGAGGCCGCTCGCCTTCATGGCCAGGACCGGAAACACACAAGGCATCAGGTTCAGCAGCAATCCCGCGACGAAGGCCAGCGCGACGATCCGCCAGCCCCAAGCGAGGTCATCGGCGGCGGCGGCGGCGTTCGGGGCAAGCGGCGTCATCGCCGCGGCCGCGCCGGGCTTGGCGTCGATCGCGAAGGCCGCGACCTGCCCACCCCGATCGGTCACGACCAGCACGCCGGCCAGGCCGGAAGTCGGGGCGAACTGCTCGCCCGGCTTCAGCTTCAGCCGCAGGCTGTCCGCCGCAAGTACCGCCGGTCCGTTCATGGACTCGGCGAGAGCCCCCTCGGCGATCGGCGCGAACCAGGCGTCGGCGACCCTGTCGGGCGAAATCCCGCCGCCACTCACTGTCAGGGTGCCGTCGTCCGCTATGGTCGCGGAGAATGATGCGGCTTGCGGCAGGCGCTTGGCCGCGGCGGCGAACAGCGGCGCCTGCGGCGAGGCGGACGGCGTACCGGGCGGCAACGACAGCCGCAACGTGGCCTCCTCTGGGACGCAAATCTTTTCGCACACGAGCCAGTTCGCCTTGGCGGCGATGGCGATCCCGTCGGTCGCCGCCGAGGTGACGTCGACCGGCAGCACGACCTCGCCTGTATAACCGAACGTCGTGATGCCGTTCTCGCTCAGCCGCTGCGGCGCCGGCCACGCGATTTCCCCAGCCTTGGCGCCCGCCGGTAGATCGAGCGCCAGCTCGATCGGCGCCCCCGCGTCGCCAGGATTGCGCCAGTAGGTGTGCCAGCCGGGAGCGACGCGCAGGCGCAGCGCGACCCGGAATGGCGCGCCCACGGCGATGGCGTCCGTGTCGGAGATCAGGCTGGCGGCGACGTGGTCCGTGCGCACGACGTCGCCCTCGCGCGCCGCCGCGACGCGCGCCCCAACGGTGGCGGCGAGCAAAACCACGACCACGAACAGCGCGCTGACGGACAGAACTCGGCCCATCACTTGACCACCCAACACCATCGCCCTCCATATCGGCCCGCCGAGGCCCCGACGCCAGTGACCGCGACCGCTTTCATCCCGCCACATCCCGCCGCCACGGACCTGCCGGTCGCCGATGCGCTGCCGGCGCTGCGCGACGCGCTGGCGGCCGGACGCAACGCGGTTCTGGTGGCTCCGCCCGGTGCCGGCAAGACGACCCTGGCGCCGCTCGCGCTGCTGGATGCCGCATGGCGCGGCGATGGACGCATCGTCGTACTGGAACCGCGCCGCATCGCCGCCCGCGCGGCCGCGACCCGCATGGCGGCGCTGCGAGGCGAACCCGTCGGGCGCACGGTGGGCTATCGCACGCGCCTCGACAATGCGGTCTCGGACGCGACGCGGATCGAGGTCGTCACCGAGGGCCTGCTCGTGCGGCGCCTGCAATCCGATCCCGGCCTAACCGGCGTGGCGGCCGTGATCCTCGACGAGATCCACGAGCGCAGCCTGGATTCCGACCTGGCGTTGGCGCTGTGCCTCGACCTCCAGCGCCAGTTCCGCCCCGAGTTGCGGTTGCTGGCGATGTCGGCGACCGCCGAAGCCGAGCGGCTCGCCGCGCTGATGCAGGCGGAGGTCGTGCGCAGCGAGGGGCGCGCCCACAAGGTGACGGTCGAGCACGCGGGGCGCGACATCGCCTCCGTCCGCGACCTGCCCGAGGCGTTGGCGCGGGCGGCGCGGGCCGCGTTGCTCGCCCATGAGGGGGACGTGCTCGCCTTCCTGCCGGGCATGTCCGAAATCCGCCGCGCGGCCGATGCGCTGGCCGGCTGCGGGGCCACCGTGCTGGCGCTGCACGGCGACCTTCCCGCGGCCGAACAGGATCTCGCGTTGCAACCAGCGGCCGGGCGCCGGGTCGTGCTGGCCACCTCGATCGCGGAAACCTCGCTCACGGTTCCGGGCGTGCGCATCGTCGTCGACGGCGGCTGGCGGCGGACGCCGCGCCTGGACGCCGGCAGCGGGCTGACGCGGCTCGCGACGGTACGGATCAGCCGCGCCGCCGCCGAACAACGCGCCGGCCGCGCCGGCCGCGAGGCGCCGGGCGTCGCCGTCCGGCTGTGGTCGGAGGCGCTGCATCGCGGCCTGCCACAATTCGATCGGCCGGAGATCTTCGACAGCGACCTGTCGGGGCTGCTGCTCGACTGCACCGGCTGGGGCACGGCGCCGGAGGAGTTGCCGTTTCCGGACACGCCGCCGCCCGGCGCGCTTGCCGCCGCCGCGACATTGCTCACCGCGCTCGGCGCGATCGACGATGGCGGCCGCCTGAGCGAAACCGGCCGGCGCATGCTGGCGCTGGGCGCCCATCCGCGCCTCGCCGCGATCATGCTGGCCGCGCGCGACGCATCCGAACGCGCGCTCGCCGCCGACATCGCGGCCCTGATCGAGGAACGCGACCCGCTCCGTGGCGCCGACTCGCCTGCCGATATCGGGCTGCGGCTGGAAGCGATCGCCGGCCGCGACTCCGCGGCGGACCGGGGCGCGCTGGCGCGCATCCGGACCGGCGCCGCCCAATATCGTCGCCGGCTGGGCCTCGCGGCCGGCACGCGCGCTGCGGGTGAGGCGGCCCCGCTGATCGCCGCCGGATTTCCCGACCGCATCGCGCAGGGCCGCGGCCAGCCCGGCAGCTTCCGCCTCGCAGGCGGCGGCAGCGCGAACCTGCCGCCGGACGACCCGCTGGCGCGGGCGAAGCTGCTCGCGGTCGCCACGCTGGACCTGCGGCAGTCGGCCCGCATTCGCCTGGCCGCGCCGCTCGAGCCGGCCGCCCTGCCCGCCTCTCTTGCCGCGCAGGTCGGCGAAACCGTCGAAACCAGCCTCGACGCCGCCTCCGGCGCGGTGTTCACGCGCCGCCGCCGCCGGCTCGGCAATCTGGTGCTGAGCGACCGCACCGAGGCGGCTGCCGCCGGCGAGGTCGCCGCGCTGCTCGCCGCGACCGCATCGCGGAATCTCGATGCCCTGCCCTGGAACACCCCCGCCCGCCAGCTCCAGGCACGGGTTACGCGCATGGCCGGGATCGAACCCGACGCCGGCTGGCCGGATCTGTCGGACGCCGCGCTGGCGCGCAGTGTCGGTATCTGGCTGGACCCGCATCTCAACGGCATGACCCGCCTCGCCGATCTGGCCGCGCTGGATATGGCCGCGCTGTTGCGCGGGATGCTGGGCTGGGACCGCGCCAGCCGCCTCGACCGCGAGCTGCCGAGCGAATTGCGCTTGCCGGGCGGCCGCGCGACGATCGACTATGCCACGCCCGTGCCGGTGGCGGCGGCGCGGGCGCAGGCGTTCTACGGCCTGCGGCAGACCCCGACGCTCGCCGGCGGCCGGGTGAAGCTGCAACTCGCGCTGCTGTCGCCGGCGGGACGGCCCATTGCCATCACCTCCGATCTCGCCGGCTTCTGGGCCGGCGGCTGGCGGGATGCGCGGCGGGATATGCGGGGACGCTATCCGAAGCACGACTGGCCCGAGGACGGCGGCAGCCCCTAAGGTGCCCGCGCCTGCTTGTGGGCCAGAATCCGGCGCTCCATGTTCCGGTCATGTGTCATAGGAGGGGTCGGGCCATCGTCCGGCCGCGGAGAAAAGTGTCGATGATTGCCAGCTTCCGTCCAGTTTGGCGCCAGGGCCGCAGCCTGTTGGTCGTGATCGGCCTGAGCGTCACGGCCTGCACCGGGACGGTCAACGCCGATGCGCGCGATGCGCCGGCCAGCTTCAGCCCGCTCGTGAAGAAAGTCCTGCCCGCCGTGGTCAATATCGCGGTGACGGAGACCGTCTCGCCCGGCGAAGCACTGGCGCAGCTGCCGCCCGAACTCCGGGGCACGCCGTTCGAGCGCCAGTTTCGCGACCGTTTCCGCAACCGGCGCGAAATGAGCGGCGCCGGGTCGGGCTTCATCATCGATCCGACCGGCATCATCGTCACCAACAACCACGTCGTCGGACACGCGGATCGGATTTCGGTGGCGCTGGCCGACGGCACCGAGCTGCCGGCTACCGTCGTCGGCATCGACGACCTCACCGACATCGCGGTCATCAAGGTGCGTCCGACGGGCGCCCTGCCGTTCGTGTCGTGGGGCGATTCCCGGCGTCTCGAGGTCGGCGACTGGATCCTCGCCGCCGGCAATCCGTTCGGGCTCGGCGGCTCGGTAACCGCCGGCATCGTTTCGGCGCGCGGGCGCGATATCGGTGCCGGACCGTTCGACGACTTCATCCAGCTCGACGCGCCGATGAACCCCGGCAATTCGGGCGGCCCGACCTTCAACATGGACGGACAGGTCATCGGCGTGAACACCGCGATCGTTTCGCCAACCGGCGGCTCAGTCGGCATCGGCTTCGCCATTCCGAGCGAGATCGCGTCGCGCATCACGGCCGAGTTGCAGGCCAAGGGTCATATCGACCGCGGCTGGCTGGGCGCCAACGTCAGCGATCTGGCCGCGGAATCGCGCGGCGACGGTGGCGTCGCGATCACCAGCGTCGACCGCAGCGGCCCGGCGTATCGCGCCGGACTGCGCCCGGGCGACGTCGTCGAGGCGGTGAACGGCGAGAAGGTCGACAGCACGCGTACCCTGATCAAATCGATCGCCGCTCTGGCGCCCGGCTCGACCGCGCATCTCACCATCCGGCGTCTCGGGCACGATGCCGAGGTCGACGTCACGGTCGGCCGCCGGCCGGCCGAGCAGCAGCAGGGCTGACGATCATGCGCATTCTGGTCATCGAGGACGACAAGGACGTTGCCGGCTTCGTGGTGAAAGGCCTGCGCGAGGCCGGGCACACGGTCGAGCACGCCAGCAACGGCCGCGACGGGCTGTTTCTGGCGGCGGGGGAGGATTTCGACGCGGTCATCCTGGATCGGATGTTGCCCGGCGGCATCGACGGCCTGCGGCTGGTCGAAATCCTGCGCGACGAGAAGAAAACCGTACCGGTATTGTTTCTTTCGGCGCTGGGCGAGGTCGACGACCGGGTGCGCGGCCTGCGCGCCGGCGGCGACGACTATCTGACCAAGCCGTTCGCCTTCTCCGAACTGCTCGCCCGGGTCGAGGCGCTGACACGGCGCAGCCGCGGCGAGGGACCGACGACGGAAATCGTCGTGGGGGACCTCGAGCTCGATCTGCTGTCGCGCACCGTGAAGCGGGCCGGCCAGAAGATCGACGTCCAGCCGCGCGAGTTCCGACTGCTCGAATACCTGATGCGCCACGCCGGCCAGGTCGTGACGCGGACGATGCTGCTGGAGGGCGTCTGGGATTATCACTTCGATCCCCAGACGAACGTCATCGACGTCCACGTCTCGCGCCTGCGCCAGAAGGTCGACAAGCCTTTCCCGACGCCAATGATCCATACCATCCGCAATTCCGGTTACATGCTGAAGGCCGAGCCCGAGTGAGCGGCATCGCCGCCAAGGCGGCGGCGATGCGACGCGGTCGCGGCTCGCGGTTTCTCCGATCGGCCAGCCTGCGCTTTGCCCTGCTGTGCGCGGCCCTGCTCGGCAGCGGCGCGCTCGCGGTGGCGGGGTTCGTTTGGCTCGAAATGATCGTGCTGGTCGACCGCAACGCCGACGAGGCGATCGACCAGGACGCGACGGCGCTGATCTCGGCCGTCAACCGGGCGCCGCGCGAACTGTGGCTGCGCGCGCTACGCGACGAAATCGATGTCCGGCTCGACAAGAACGCCAACGACGCGGTGTACCTGCTCGCCTCGCCGGACTGGGTCGTCATTCAGGGGACGCTGGCCCGCTGGCCGGACGAGCTGCGCGGGGTCAAGGGCTGGCGCACCGTTCACATCGAATGGTTCGACCAGGGCGACGTGCAGACCATGCTGCGGGTTCTGGTGCTCCGGCTGGAGCCGTACGGATACAACCTTCTGATCGGCCGGACGCTGCAGCTGCGCGGGCAACTGATTGGCATTCTGCCGGAGGCGCTGACATGGGCGATCGCGGTGGTGATCGCGATGGCGACCGCCGGCGGCCTCATCGTCGGGCGGCTGTTCCGCAACGCCATCATGAACGTCTCCGCGACCGCGCTCGCCGTGTCGCACGGCGACCTGACGCAGCGCGTCCGCCTGTCGGGTCGCGGCGACGAGTTCGACCGGCTCGCCGAACTGATCAACGGCATGCTCGACCGTATCGGCAGGCTGATGGATGGCGTGCGCAACGTCTCCAACGCCATCGCGCATGATCTGCGGACGCCGATTGCGCGCGCCCGTGCCCGCCTCGAGGACGCGATCGCGGCCGGCCGCTCGAACGAGGAGTTGCGCGCGGCGATGGAGCGCGCGGTCAGCGATCTCGACGAGATCACCTCGATCTTTCAGGCGCTGCTGCGCATCGCCGAGATCGAGTCTGGCTCGCGCAGATCCGCGTTCGCACCGATCGACCTGGCGCCGCTGCTGGCCGACCTTGCCGACCTCTACGGAGCGGTCGCCGAGGAAAAAGGCATCACGCTCACGCTGTCGTCGCCCGACCGCCTGCCCGCGCTCGGCGACCGCACGCTGATCCAGCAGGCGGTGGCCAATCTGCTGGACAACGCGACGAAATTCTCGCCGCCGGGCGGCACGGTGTCGCTGTCCGCGCGATCCGGCGCCGGGACCGTGGTGATTACCGTTGCCGATACCGGGCCGGGGCTGGCGGAGCCGGATCGCGCCCGGGCAACGGAACGGTTTTTCCGCGGCGAGACCGCCCGCCACACGCCGGGCTCGGGTCTCGGCCTGGCGCTCGTGCAAGCCGTCGTGCTGCTGCACGGCGGCCAGCTTGCGCTGGAGGATAACCAGCCCGGTCTGCGCGCCGTGATGGTGCTCCCCGCCGGCCCAGCGGCCGACGCCGTGTGAAGGCCTTTTCACATATCGACCACTGGACTGACATCAGCCTGACGGCACAAATATCGCCATGATCGCTGCTGCCTGGTATTCGTTCATGCTGCTGCTGGGCATTGGCGCCGAACCCCCGCCGAGCGGCCCGGCGATTCAGGAGGCCCAACTCGAATTCAATGCCAGCGAACTGCAGCATTGTCTCGAATTGCAGGTCTATGTGCGGAGCATGATCGACAGCACGCTGGCGCCACCGCCATTCGCGCTGGCGCTTTGGGCCGACGGCAAGCGGATGTGCGAACAGGGCATGGTGCACGGCGGCATCTCGCAGCTGCGGATGGCTGCGCGCGTGTTGCGGACAAATGCAATGGGCCCGGTCAGCGGCGTCCCTTAACCGGCCGCCGGAGGTACGATCACGGTGGGGGTGTTGCCGAACACCTGATAGGCGCTGACCGGCCGCGCGATGCCGAGGGCGTCGAAGCGATATTTGATGCGCCGGTTGAGTTCCCGCCCGACAGCCCAGCGGTCGTTCGGCGTGGTCCGCACACGCGCCCTGTAGACCCAGCCCTGGCCGATGAAGCGCTCCACGCCCATCAGTTCTAGATCGTCACGGATCTGACTGCGCCAGCGGGGCTCGGCACGCATCTCGCGCGCGATGTCGCGCAGCACATCGGCAATACGGTCGGGATCCTCACGTTCGCTCACTTCGACATCGACCACGGCATAGCCGAAATCGCGGGTCATGTTGGTGACGGTCGTCACGGCGGAGAACGGGATGATATGCACCGAGCCGTCCATTGCCCGCAGCCGGATGGTGCGGATGGACAGATTCTCGACGGTGCCGGCGAGACCGGCCAGTTCGACCCAGTCGCCGACCTGCATCGCGTTCTCGAGCAGCAGGAAAAGCCCGGTGATGATGTCCTGCACCAGCTTTTGCGACCCGAAGCCGATCGCCAGCCCGACCACGCCGGCACCGGCCAGCAACGGCCCGATATTGACGCCGATCTCGGAGAGCATCGTCAGGACGACTACGACGAGGATCAGGATCATCAGCGTCGTGCGCAGCATCGGCAGCAGCGTCCGCAGCCTGGCCGAGCGCGCGAGCTGGGACTCGCGGGTGAGCCGGCCGAGGTACGCCTCGATCGCTGCGTTGGTCGCCTCCCAGACACAGAGCGCCACGAGGAACGTCACGACAATCGTAACGATGGCCCCCGCGAGCCGGCCGCCGACATAATCCGTCGAGAACCAGAACAGGATGCCGAGGCCCCAGGCCTGGGTCAGGGCAATAGTCGTGACGAAGAAGGCGATGCTGGAAATCAGACCCCGCACCATCGGGTGATAACGCAACAGGCGGCGGTGCAGGCTGGGAGAGGACGCCGCGCGGTCGATGTGGGCACGCATCCAGGCATCGACCGATGCGAGCGTGGCCAGCAGCACGAGGCGCACGATGATAATGATGAGCGCCGTGGAAAAGAACAGACGCACCAGTCGGGTGAAGCCGTTGGGGATATCGAGCGCCCATACCGCCCACATCGCCAGCACGTAGAATGCCGCGATGAACGGCCAGACGGCGCCGATGCGGCGGCGCGTGACCGCGAATACGCCCCTCGCCGCCGTATTGGGCCTGATCCAGTCCGCGACGCTCTCGCGGTTGACGAAGATTACCACCAGCACGCAGACGGCCACGGCGAAACCGGAGAGCTTCAGCAGCGTCTCGCGCGCGGCGAAGGTCATGCCGAGCAGCACGCCCGATCCGGCGAAGGCGTAGCTGACGACGACGAGCGCGGCGATCAGGCGCACCCAGCCCTCGCCGCGGCGCGCGGCCGCGTCGTCACCGGGAAGCAGCCGCAGCCGCGGCAACGCCGAGGAGAACAACGTCCGCGCGATCGCCATCGCGACGCCATATCCGGCCGCCGCCTCCATCACCGTGAACATGACCCGCTTCTCGGTGCGAATGCCCCCGATCGGACTGTCGATGACCCCATAGGCGACGAGCGCGAAGATAAGGACCGGCAGCAGTTCGAGCGCCAGCCGCCCCAACGCCACCGGCGAGCGGCTCAGCAGCCGCGACAGGATCTGATGGGCACGCCGCTCGCTGCCCGGCGCGCCGGGCGCCGCGTCGGCGCCCCCCTGAGAGTCGTTGCGGGCGAGCGCCGCGAGCAGCGCGATCGGGCGGCGCGTCGCGATGCGCGCGCCAATAAAGGCGATGAACGCGGTTCCGAGGGCGACGGCGAGCCGCCAGACGATCTGCACCAGACTGGCGCGCGCCAGCGGGTCGGTCACCATGGTTTCCAGCCACCCCCAGAGGGCCGGAACGTTGGTCACCGTCCGCACGGCG